>Ga0316197_10000902_pt1 | contig 21076 bp, 21 predicted proteins | sample OudBiesiAoxic_MG_FD_204939 | JGI IMG/M metagenome (GOLD analysis project Ga0316197, IMG submission 204939) | Coastal sediment microbial communities from Oude Bieten Haven, Netherlands - site A oxic | ecosystem: Environmental > Aquatic > Marine > Coastal > Sediment | place: Netherlands... | reverse complement strand
TATCAAAATCAGCTTCGGTTGGTTCAAGTTGCATATCAGCAACAATAAGATCAATGGATGGATAATCGAAAGGGGATTTTAAGCGTAGATACTGTGTACCATCATCACTTCGTAATCCACTTTGACGTTTAAAATACTCAAAACTATTTAATGAGGTCAGTGTCGCTGAACAAACAACTACCCCAGCCGCTTGCGACCAAAGCATATACTCTAGCAGACCGCCAACTTCTATTGGGGAACCATGCAAGCTGAGTTCACCATTTTCGTTATCAACCCAGGTAGCTATTGGTGCCTGCTTCTCTGAACGTACACGCGTTAACATCGTACTGAGACAGTTAATATTTTCAAATCGTTGTAGAAACAGCCCTGTTTCAATTAATAACGGCTCTGCATCACGTACTTTAATATTGTCATCTTTTATCTCTTCATCAATGATTGAAGAGAGCTTAGATAAAGCGGCGACTCCTTTTTTACTCTCCATCTGTAGATCATTCATGATATTGACCAATCCAAGAGGCAGTTCACCTAATTCAAAACGACACTGATTTTTGTCAGTCAATAATTGAGGGTTATCACGAAAGAAGTGTTCAATTTTTTTGAGTGAAGCATCAAGTTCTACACCACTCTCTAAAAGATTTAAACAGGGGGTAATCGTCGTGTGTTTATTGATTTTTTTAGAGATGTGCTGGTTGAGCGCTTTGAGTTTTTTTAGCCACTCTTGTGCCGCTTTAATATTTGTTGAAACACTGGCAAAATCGCGTGATATTTTTGGCAGATGGTGGGCTTCATCTAACACATAAAAGCAGTTATCGGGATCGGGAAGAATAATACCACCACCTAGCTCAAGATCTGCCAACAGTAGTGCATGATTGACGACAATAACATCTGCTTTGTTAATGTCGTCTCGAGCACGATGAAAAGGACATTGACGATGATTGGCCAAGGTACGTTTACAGCTAAATTTATCCGATGCGATATGTTGCCAAATTCTATTAGGGATAGGGGTTGGCCAACTGTCCCTATCTCCTTGCCATTTTCCGTCTAGGTATGCCCTATGAAGACGTTTTAATAGGTCCTGATCGCCAGCTTTTGGACGTTCCTCAAATAGCTGTGCTTGGTCATCCTGTTGACTCGTATCCTGGGTTGCTAATAATTTTTGCTCGCAGCAGTAACGCTGTCTTCCCTTTGCTAAGGTAAAAGTGAATTGATAATCACTGTGGCGAAGAAAAAAAGGCAAATCTTTATTTATTAATTGCTCTTGAAGTGTGATCGTTGCGGTAGAGATAACTAGCTTTTTATTATTCGCTTGTGCAACAGGTAGCGCTGCGAGTATGTAAGCTAATGATTTTCCTATGCCAGTTCCCGCCTCTGCCACCAAAATGCGGCGTGATTTATGGTATTCGCCAGCCAACACTTTTGCAATTTCAGCAACAAGGTAATTTTGCGCTTTGCGCTTTGCAAAGTTTGGCATTGCTTGAGTAAGCTTGTCATAACCGTGGCGGATCTGTTTTTTTACTGTGTCTGAGAGCATATTTTCCGAACTGTTTAATGCATTATTTGGGTTGTTGTAGGTATAAGACCGCGGCTTCAACACGTGATTTTACTGTCAGTTTTTTAAGTAAGCTTTTAACATGTACTTTTACCGTACCTTCAGAGATTTGTAAACTTTCTGAAATCTCTTTATTACTAAGGCCCTTGGCAATTTCAGCAATAATTTGCTGCTCTCTATTGGTTAAGTTCGCCAATTTTTCTCGAATGTTATCTTCATCGCCGAGCTCGTTCAAAAATTCTAGTAATTTATCGGTGACAACTAGCTCTCCACTGAGTACTTTTAAGATGTTTTCCAATAATAATTCTGGTTCAGAATCCTTTAGTAGGTAGCCATTTGCACCTTGGTTTATCATGGCAATAACATCTTGTTTATTATCACTGACGGTTAAAATAATAATTTTAGATTTACAGTTTTCTTTTCTTAAGGCTTTGAGTGTTTCTAGTCCTGAAATTCCTTGCATATTATAATCGAGTAAGATCAAGTCTGGGTATACTTTTTTGGCATAACTTACTGCTTCAATACCATTTGTTGCTTCTGCCACCACATGAAAGCTTGGATCAATAGAGAGTAACTGTTGGATCCCTTTGCGCATAAGTGGGTGATCATCAACAATCATAACACGTGTTAAATCAGTCATTTTCTGTTCCTTGATTAAGTATTGAGTTTTTATAGGGGAAGATTAGCTTAACCTCTGTTCCTTGGTTTAAGCTGTTAAAAGAAAGCGTTGCACCTAATTCATCAGCGCGCTGTTTCATAATCGATAATCCATAGTGGTCATCTTTTTGATTATTATTGACGATACCTAATCCATCATCAATAATACTAATCCATACCTTATGCTGATCTGTAATAATACATGAGACATCAATTCGCGTACATTTTGCATGTTTAATTGCATTGATGATAGCCTCTCGAACGATTTGCAATAAATGGATATGTTGGCTCGCATTAGTGTAAAAATGGGTTTCAAATTGTTGGATTGTAATCACGGCATTAGTCTGTTTTTGCAATGTTTTTATCATTGTAGTCATCGCTTCTTTAAAGTTAGATTCGGTGACGCTTAAACGAAAAGTAGAGAGAAGTGAGCGTAACTGAATATAAGCATCTGAAACCGCCTCTTCAATATTGCTAATTGTTTGTTGTGCTAGTTGCTGCTCTGAAGCATTAACCTGGCGATGCAAAAGCGTGCATTGAATTTTCAAAAAAGATAAAGACTGCGCAATAGAATCATGTAATTCACGTGCAATGATACCACGTTCCTCCATTAATAAAATTTTCTGCGCTTGCAAGCTGTGTTCTTCTTGATATAACGCGCGTGCAACTAGTCCCGTAAAACTCTCTATTAATGCATATTGATCACGCGATTTGTCTATCAACACATAGTTAAGATAACCATAAGGTTTAGCGTTAATGATGATAGGGATCCTACGCACATTCTCATCAACGCCTGCACAACCATGTTTACTATTTATAAAAGTACCATTATTAAGTTCAAGGCACAGTTTTTTCAGGTCGGCATGAGTCGCTAATGCATTTAAGGCGTTATAAAGAATAGGTGAGGTTAATTTTACGGTACTTAATTGTTGGGAAATTGAGTATAGAAATTCAATGGTTTGATTGGCTTTCTCTAGTGCAATGGTTTGTTCTGATACCTGTTTTTGCATGGTTGTAATTAGATGATCTAATTCACTTGATGTATCTTTAATACCTTGAGATAGAATACCTATTTCATTATTTGAATGTGGAAAAGATAAATTAAAATTGTGCGCTTTGATTTCATTTACATTTTCTACTAATTGTTTAATCGGGCGAACAATCTGTTTCTTAGAGTATAGATATAGTGTAATGCCCACTAACATAATAATTAAAAAACTGATGAATTCAGTAATGTGTATGATATGCATCTTCTTGGTCGCAAGTATCAAATATTGCTTCGAAATATCGTTTACAGCGAGATAGAAAGAAGGTAATAGCTGTGCTGTTTGTGAGTGTTCGAGTTTATCAATGCTTGTATATATGGCAGCCCACTGTTCTGCGAGACTTTGGTTTGCTTGGTTTAGCTGACGAGTATTAAACCATGAACTCTGAAATAGAGATTCAATCGGTAACTGAGCGTCTATCTGCTGGATCAGTGTTGGCATATCCTGCGGATGATAGTGTGATGCATATATCAAACCGCTAGTAGCAATTTTTAATTCGGTTAACTTATCAATTATTTTAATATTATCGATATGGCTGTCGAATGTCGTAAATACACTTATAATATGAACTGCTGAGATGATAAGGATCATCAAACAAGCATTAGAGATCACTTTTACAACAGAATGAGAATGAAATGGTAGATTAATTTTCATAGGTAATAGAGAATAAAAAATAATTTAATGTAACATAGTGTTTACATATTCAATATAGCTCCGAGCTTAATACCACTAAGTTTTTCTAATATGTGAATTAAGCCGCTTAACATGAACAATGTTAAGAAGGGTAAAGTGGGAAACTGCTTTGCCTCCCGTGTTTGGAAAGGAACTTAACATGCAACAACTTAAAGATAACTTCGATCGTAAGTTTGAATACTTACGCTTGTCGATAACCGATGAATGTAATTTCAAATGTAATTATTGTTTACCTGACGGTTACCAGCGTAGCCATCAAAACCAATTTTTATCACATCAAGAGATTAAACACTTAGTTCAGGCCTTTGCAGAATTGGGCACAAAAAAAGTACGAATTACCGGTGGAGAGCCGAGTTTGCGTAAAGACTTTCCTGATATTATTAAATCTGTGGCCTCAGTAGAAGGTATCCATAAAGTAGCGACAACAACTAATGGGTATCGTTTGCAAAAAAATGCTCAGGATTGGTTCGATGCTGGGCTTGACGCGATTAATGTCAGCGTTGATAGTTTAGATGCTAAAACTTTTCATCTTATTACCGGGAAAAATATTTTCCAAAAGGTCATGGATGGAGTGACTGCATCAATTGCTGCTGGATATAAACAAGTTAAGATTAATAGCGTGTTATTAAAAGGTTTAAATGATATTGATTTAGATCTGTATATTGATTGGATAAAAACACAGCCTATTCAGCTTCGCTTTATTGAATTAATGCAAACAGGTGATAATGCTGCATTTTTTGATAAGCACCATCTTTCTGGCCTGTGGATTAAAGATAAATTATTAGCAGAAGGCTGGACTCAAAAAGTGTCCCTAAGTCATGATGGTCCGGCACAAATTTTTAGCCATCCACAGTATCAAGGTGAAGTTGGATTGATTATGCCTTACAGCCCTGATTTTTGTAAAAGCTGCAATCGCCTTCGTGTTTCTTCAACAGGTAAATTACATTTGTGTTTATTTGGTGAAAAGGGCGTTGATCTGCGTGATTTGTTAACAGACTCTTCACAAAAAGAGGCACTCAAAAGTCGTATAATATTGGCTCTAGAAGATAAAAAAGAGAGCCATTATCTACAAGCGGGTAATACCGGAATGACCCCCCACTTAGCATCAATCGGAGGTTGATATAATTTGTCGAATACCTACTAATGAGTAACTGCCTTTAACTCTTACAGTGTATTTTATTGCTCAAGAATAGTTGCCCACACTATTTTTGAGCGTTTCCTCTCATTATTGATTTTCTCAATTGATTTGCATCAATAGAATTCCCTTTTAAAGCATCCTTATTAAACTTAACTGCTATCATTTGTTACAGATTTTCGCTGACTGTTAACTTGTTATTAACATTAAAAAAAGTAAGGTTATCCTGTGCGCTTTGATGCCAATAAACGTAGCTTGTTTCGCCCTAAAAAAACAATCACCACTGATAATTTATTACCCTGGGTCATCAGCGCAACACAATTTTTAGACAATTGTACGCAATGTGAGGATTGTTTAGCGGTTTGTCCAGAAAAAATAATTGTTAAAGGAGATGGTGGTTTCCCAAACATCAACTTTGACCTTGGCGAGTGTGATTTTTGCGGGAAATGTGCAGAAGTTTGTAAAGCGCCTATATTTACACCTATAACAGAAATCCCTTGGCAAAAAAAAGCGCACATCAATACGAGCTGTTTAGCTAATCAAAACATCTACTGTCGAAGTTGTGCCGAAAGTTGTGAAGCTCAAGCGTTAACGTTTCAAATTGGCATTAGTGCAGTACCAAAAATAGATTCTGAGTTATGTAATGGATGCGGTGCATGTGTAGCACCTTGCCCTACTAAAGCTATCGAAGTAAAGCCTATTGAAACTAAGGAAAAAAAATGAAATCTGAAGAGTTGCACGTATCAAGTTTAATCGTGCATATAAATATCAAAAAAGAGAAACAAATTCGCGCCAGTATAAACCTTTTAAATGGTGCCGAGGTAGTGATTATATCTCCTGAAGGGAAAGCGATTGTTGTATTAGAAGCACCCAATCAGCGAATTATAATGGAAGTCATTGATAGTATAAATGAAATAGATGGGGTAATTAACACCGGCCTTGTCTATCACGAGTTTGAAAAAGCAGAAGTATAACCATTTTTTAAATAGAAGTTTAAAGAGAGTGAGGAAGTAACATGAAATTTACCAGACGTGAATTTATGAAAGCACAGGCTGCAGCATCTGCCGCCGTTGTTGCTGGCATAACATTACCCGCCTCTGCTAGTAATATTATAGCCAGTAAGGATGCAAGCAAAATTAAATGGGATAAAGCCCCATGTCGTTTTTGTGGTACAGGTTGTAGCGTATTAGTTGGGACACAAAACGGAAAAGTAGTTGCCACACAGGGAGATCCTGATGCGCCTGTAAACAAAGGTCTTAACTGTATCAAAGGGTATTTTTTATCCAAAATTATGTATGGTAAAGATCGTTTAACGACACCTTTATTACGAATGACAGATGGTATTTATGATAAAGAGGGGGACTTTGCACCTGTTTCTTGGGATGTTGCTTTTGATGTAATGGCTGAAAAATTCAAAAAAGCCCTAAAAGAGAAAGGACCGACTTCAGTTGGCATGTTTGGCTCGGGTCAATGGACTGTGATGGAAGGTTATGCTGCTGCTAAATTAATGAAAGCAGGGTTTAGAACTAATAATCTTGATCCGAATGCTCGTCACTGTATGGCATCTGCTGTAGGTGGCTTTATGCGTACTTTTGGTATTGATGAGCCGATGGGCTGTTATGATGACCTTGAAAATGCAGATGCCTTTGTATTATGGGGCTCTAATATGGCAGAAATGCATCCTATCCTTTGGTCTCGTTTAACAGATCGTCGCTTAAGTAGTCCGGATGTAAGCGTGCATGTTCTTTCAACTTATACGCATCGTTCATTTGAACTTGCAGATAATGGTATGATTTTTACGCCTCAATCGGATTTGGCTATCTTGAACTTTATTGCCAACTACATCATACAAAACGATGCTGTTGATAAAGAATTTGTTAAAAAACACACCAATTTCCGCAAAGGCGCAACTGATATTGGTTATGGACTTCGTCCAGAACATCCTTTACAGCAAGCTGCTGCAAACCCAGATTCTGGTGCATCAACACCGATGAGTTATGAAGAGTTTTCGGAGTATGTTTCCGAATTTGATGTTGAATATGCAGAAAAAATGTCTGGTGTTCCAGCTGAAAAATTGATCAAGCTTGCTAAGGTTTATGCCGATCCAAACATTAAAGTAACCTCATACTGGACGATGGGCTTTAACCAGCACACTCGTGGTGTTTGGGCCAATAACTTAATGTACAACGTACATCTATTAACCGGTAAAATTTCAAAACCTGGTTCAGGTCCTTTCTCACTAACAGGTCAACCATCAGCTTGTGGTACAGCCCGCGAAGTAGGTACTTTTTCGCATCGTTTACCTGCGGATATGGTTGTTGCAAATCCTAAACATCGTGCAATATCAGAGAAGATCTGGAAATTACCAGAGGGTACTATTCCACCTAAACCTGGCTATCACGCTGTATTACAAAACCGTATGCTGAAAGACAGCAAGTTAAATGCTTATTGGGTTATGTGTAATAACAATGTACAAGCTGGCGCAAATATCAATGAAGAGATTATTCCGGGTTACCGTAATCCAGATAACTTTATCGTTGTTTCAGACCCTTACCCAACAGTGACGGCTCAAATGGGAGATCTTATTCTGCCAACTGCTATGTGGGTCGAAAAAGAGGGCGCTTACGGTAATGCTGAGCGACGCACACAAACATGGTATCAGCAAGTTGAAGCGCCTACTGGTGCTAAATCTGACCTATGGCAGTTAATGGAATTTGCTAAACGTTTTAAGATCGAAGAAGTGTGGACAGAAGAGCTGATCGCTAAGATGCCGGAAGTGAGAGGCAAAACCATGTATGACGTGCTTTATCGCAATGGTCAAGTAGATGCATACGGTTTAGATGAAGTACCAGAAGATCGTTTAAATGATGAAGCGCGTGACTTTGGTTTCTACGTTCAAAAAGGGCTATTTGAAGAGTACGCACAATTTGGACGTGGTCATGGCCATGATTTAGCACCTTACGAGCAATACCATCAATCACGTGGTCTGCGTTGGCCTGTTGTTGATGGCAAAGAGACGCTATGGCGTTTCCGTGAAGGCTATGATCCATACGTTGAAAAAGGCTCTGAAGTTCAGTTCTACGGTAAGAAAGATAACCGAGCGGTTATTTTTGCATTGCCATATGAGCCGCCAGCTGAAGTGCCAGATGAAGAATATAATTTATGGTTAAGTACAGGTCGTGTTCTTGAGCATTGGCATTCAGGTTCGATGACACGACGTGTACCAGAGCTATACCGTGCCTTCCCTGATGCAGTTGTTTTTATGCACCCTGAAGATGCTAAATCACGTGGTCTTCGTCGTGGTGATGAGATTATATTAGCATCCCGCCGTGGTGAATTGACGTCTCGTGTTGAAACGCGAGGCCGTAATCGTCCACCTAAAGGGTTAGTATTTATGCCTTGGTTTGATGCTAAGCAGTTAGTTAATAAAATAACACTTGATGCGACTTGTCCGCTCTCTAAAGAAACGGATTATAAAAAGTGTGCTGTTAAGATAACCAAAAAAGCATAATTAGAGGTACTCGATAAACAATGAGCAAGTTTTCTCAACGCAAAAAAACACGACGCCAATTTCTTGTTGATGCAAGTAAAGGCGCATGTGGTGTTGGATTTATGGGACTAGGATTAGCAGGTTATTCAAATCAAAGCCAATCCTTTAACCCACAAATGTTACGCCCACCAGGCGCACTCGTAGAGTCTGATTTCCAATCTGCTTGTGTGCGTTGTGGCTTATGTGTTGAGGCTTGCCCCTATGATATTTTGAAGTTAGGAAGATTATTTCAACCTATAGCAACAGGTACTCCCTATTTTCTAGCGCGCACAAATCCCTGTGAAATGTGTGAAGATATTCCTTGTAAAGTCGCTTGCCCCACCGGGGCACTTGATCCTGAACTTGAGAATATTGATGATGCAAGAATGGGGTTAGCCGTTCTGATTGATCAAGAAAATTGTTTAAATTTTCAAGGTTTACGCTGTGATGTTTGTTACCGAGTTTGCCCTGTTATTGATAAAGCGATCACTTTAGAGATGCATCGTAATGTTCGTACAGGGCACCATGCGGTATTCATTCCAACAGTGCATTCAGATGCATGTACCGGTTGTGGGAAGTGTGAAGAGTCTTGTGTATTAGAAGAGACTGCGATTAAGGTGTTACCAAGAGAAATTGCTAAAGGTGAACTTGGTGCGCATTATCGTTGGGGATGGAAAGAAAAAGAGAAAGCGGGTCATTCATTATTATCTGATCCTATATTAGATCTGCCAGATAGGTTGCCTGAGGTGTTGAAATGAAAAAATCACACTCTTTGGGAGAAGAAGCAATTGCTCGTAAGGGATGGCTATTAGCTAATCGCTTTTTATTGCTACGCCGTTTATCGCAGTTACTAATACTTGCTTTTTTCTTACTCGGTCCATTAGCGGGAATTTGGATATTAAAGGGTAACTTAAGCTCAAGTTTGCTCTTTGATGTTATTCCTTTTACTGACCCGTTCGTTTTAATGCAAAGTTTGGTCTCTGGCCATCTTCCTATCTTTCAAGCTGTTTTAGGGACAGGCATTGTATTACTTTTTTATATTATTGTTGGCGGACGTGTTTTCTGTTCATGGGTTTGTCCTGTTAATTTAATAACAGATGCAGCTGCGTGGTGTAGACGTAAACTAAAATTACGCAAAGAGAAAGTATTGAGCACACAGTGGCGCTATTGGATCCTATTAATGGTGGTGTTGTTGCCACTATTTACTGGCGTAATGACTTGGGAGTTAGTGAATCCAGTTTCAGGATTTCACCGCGGTCTGTTTTTTGGTATGGGGGCAGGATGGGTTTTATTTTTAATGATATTCCTTTTCGACCTACTTGCTGTAGAAAATGGATGGTGTGGTCATTTATGTCCAGTAGGCGCTTTTTATGCACTTGTCAATAAAATTGGATTAGTTAAAGTTGATGCAATAAATCGTGAAAAATGTAGCGATTGCTTAGATTGTTTTGATGTTTGTCCTGAGCCCGCAGTTTTAAAAGGGCCGGTTCACGGACAAAAAAAAGGTATTGGTACTTTAGTCAAAGATATAAGTTGTACAAACTGTGGTCGTTGTATCGATGTTTGTGCTGAAGATGTTTTTGTAATAACAACCGTTTTAAGCGGTAAAAATAGCCTTGCAAAGGTGGAGAAATAAAATGAAAAAATTGCTAACAGCTATTATAGCAGCAGGGATTGTAGCATTAAGCGCATCGCCAGTTTGGAGTGCCGATGCTGATGATTATATGACTAATAGCGGTGGTGTTGCATCATTACGTGGTCAAGTAGAGGTGTCGACTATTAACAAGTCTGAACCACTAAAACAGGTGCCACGTGACCAAAATACGATTGATCGTAATTATGTACAGCAACCGCCAATGATTCCGCACACTACACGTGGTTACCAAGTGAATTTGAACGCAAATAAGTGTCTTTCGTGCCACAGTTTTAAAAATGCGGGGGAAATGGGAGCTACAAAAATTAGCGTAACTCACTTTGAAACACGAGATGGAACGACTCTTTCTGATGTTTCACCACGCCGTTATTTCTGTTTACAGTGTCATGTTACACAAGCAGATGCTAAACCACTGGTGGAAAATACTTTCCAGCCAGTTGATTCGCTAAAATAAGTTAGGGGTAATTTGTTATGCTAAATTTATTAAAGCGTTTGTGGGTGATCATGAAGTCTCCCTCATCTGCATCGATGGGTTTTGTTTTGTTGCTCGGTTTTACCGGCGGTATCATCTTTTGGGGTGGGTTTAATACCGGCATGGAAGCAACCAATACAGAGCAGTTTTGTGCAAGTTGTCATGCGCCAATTGTAAAAGAGATCAAAGAGACTATTCACTATTCGAACCGTTCAGGAGTGCGTGCTATCTGTAGTGATTGCCATGTACCACATAACTGGACAGACAAGATTGTGCGTAAAGTACAAGCATCTAAAGAGCTGGTTGCATTTGCAATGGGAACCATTAGCACTGAAGAGAAATTTCAGGCTCGTCGTGGACACCTCGCACATCGTGAGTGGCAGCGGATGAAAGAGAATGATTCACAAGAGTGTCGTAATTGTCACGAATTCGATTTTATGGATTTTAGTGAACAAGGTGCAAGGAGTGTTAAACAGCATTCAACAGCATTGGCTTCAGGCGAAAAAACCTGTGTCGATTGCCACAAAGGTATTGCACACCAACTTCCTAATATGGAAGGTATTAAAGGCTGGTAAAATCGTTATACTAGCAATTAATCAATAGAAGGGGCTTTGGCCCCTTTTTAGTTTTAAGCAATAAAGGGTTAGGATTTTTGAAAATAGCAGGCATTGTCTTAGCGGGGGGCTTATCTTCACGAATGGGACAAGATAAAGCACAGCTTTTATTAGCAAAACAAACACTATTAACCCGAAGCGTTGAACTTTTATCTACCTTAATGCTAGGCGATGTTTTTGTTAGTGGTAAATATAAAGGTTTTACCTGCATCGAAGATATCAATGTTGAGTTAGGACCCATTGGTGGTATACATGCTTGCGTGGAATCATTATCTAAGCAATATAGTGCATTGTTTGTTTTACCTGTAGATATGCCTCTGTTGGGAAGTGAGGAGTGTAGATATTTATTGCAGCAGTTTGTAGAATACCCACAAGGCGTTTTTTATGAACATGCAACATTTCCGATGATTTTACCGTTAAACGCTGAACTTAAAGAATATTTAATAGAAGCTTTAGCTTCACCACATAATAAGCAGCGTTCGCTGTACCGTTTGCTAAAAATACTTAAACTACAACCTGTTAATTATCAAACAGAAGCACACTTTCGTTTTCAAAACAGCAATACACCTGAAGAGTGGGGTGATTGTTTAGCAGCCTATCAAACATTAGAAAATAAAATTAATTATATAGATAACAAGGAATGATCATGGCCCACCTTAGTATTAATGAGTTTAAACCTGCAAAAATGGCGGTGTTAACGGTTTCGGATACACGTAATGAAGCGACAGACACGTCAGGGAAATATTTAGCTGACGCTTTAATTGAGGCTGGACATCAGTTATCAGACAAAAAAATTGTTATTGATTGTCCTTATAAAATCCGTGCAATTGTTTCGCAGTGGATTGCAGATGATAAGATTGAAGCTGTATTAGTCACGGGCGGAACAGGATTTACTTCACGAGACACAACACCAGAAGCTGTATCGGTACTTTTTGATAAACAAGTTGAAGGGTTTGGCGAGCTATTTCGTCATGTATCATACCAAGAAATTGGCTCTTCAACGATTCAAAGTCGCGCTATCGCTGGATTTGCTAATAAGACCGTTATATTTTGTATGCCCGGTTCAACAGGTGCATGTAAAACTGCTTGGACTAAAATTATTAAAGAACAGATGAACAGTACACATAAGCCATGTAATTTTATGCCGCATATCGGAATTTAATGTTTTAGGCGTTGCTAGCAAAGATACTTGTGCATTAAAAGAGCTAATTTGAGTAAACTAAACTCCGCGCTTTTGCCTTGATGTTTTCATGCTAACTTAGCCTGAACTCATCAGATTTAGCTATTGAACTAAATTTAGGTTTGTTGTTATACCAATTCCATTAAGTATGTGTTCTAAATTTTGCGCAGGAAAAACAGCTTAATTCAAGGCATAAGTTGACGCCTTTTGAGAGATTAACTACGTTAATCCTCTATCGGAGAATTAAATAAATGACTTTAATTCTTTATGGTTGTTCCCTTTGCGAAACTTACAACGTAGAAGTCAGTTGTTTTAGCCAGTAAAATCGATCAGCTATTTAGTGGGATTGGTATTATGTGTCCTTTAAACACATTTCAAGAAAAGGTTTATAAAAGAATATGCAAAATAAATTTACTCACATTAACCAAGATGGCAAAGCTAACATGGTTGATGTTACCGATAAAAATGTAACAGAACGCCAAGCGATTGCAGAAGCATTTATAGAGATGGCGCCTGAAACGTTAGCGTTGATTATTGGTGGAAACCATCATAAAGGCGATGTATTTGCGACCGCCCGCATTGCCGGTATCATGGCCGCTAAAAAAACCTCAGATATCATCCCATTATGTCATCCATTAGCATTAACGAAAGTCGAAGTTGAATTAACAGCTGAGCCAGAGTTAAACCGAGTTCGCATACAAAGCCTATGTAAACTTGCGGGCAAAACGGGGGTGGAGATGGAAGCTTTAACTGCAGCTTCTGTAGCTGCATTGACCATCTATGATATGTGTAAAGCGGTGCAGAAAAATATGATCATATCACAGGTTAAATTACTTGAGAAAACCGGCGGAAAATCAGGACATTTTAAAGTTTAAGAGGGAGTTAAATCATGATTAAAGTTCTTTTTTTTGCACAACTACGTGATCAATTAGGAATAAATGAACTGACGGTAGAGAGTGCTAAAAACCCCAATGTACAGGTATTATTAGATAATTTAAAAGCAACTCAAACACACTGGGTACTACCGCTTTCAAATACAACATTAATGGTGGCAGTTAATCAAACCATTGCGACTAAAACTGCTGAACTTGTGAGTGGTGATGAAGTTGCTTTTTTCCCACCCGTAACCGGAGGTTAGATGATTAGTGTTCAACAGGCTGATTTTAATCAACAGATTGAGTATGACCGCTTACGTAAATCTAGTAACACTGGAGCTGTGGTGACTTTTACTGGTTTAGTTCGCGATATTAATCAAGGTGAGAAAATAGCATCGCTAACACTGGAACATTATCCCGCCATGACCGAAAAAGCATTGGCTGATATTATTGAACAAGCAAAATTACGTTGGTCATTGATTAATACCACGGTCATTCACCGTGTCGGTGAATTGCAGTTACTTGATCAAATTGTTTTTGTTGGAGTTGCCAGTTTACATCGCGGAGATGCTTTCGCTGCCTGTGAGTTTATTATGGACTACTTGAAAACGAGTGCTCCATTTTGGAAAAAAGAGACTAATAACGCAGGTGAATCTTACTGGGTTGATGCACGTGATAGCGACCAAAATGCACTTGAAAAATGGAACACCGCTTGAATTATTTGCTTATTTTATTGCTAATTACTGCTACTTTACCGGTCCACGCCTCGTTAAAAATAGCAGTGGCTAGTAACTTTAAAGTCACGCTTGAGGAGATAGTCTCTCGTTATCAGTTGCAATATAAGCAAAAAATCCTTATCTCTAGTGGTTCAACGGGCATATTATATAATCAAATACGTCACGGTGCGCCCTTTGATCTGTTTCTATCAGCTGATAGCGAACGTGCCGAGTTAATTGAGAACTCTGCAATAGGCATTAAGGGGTCTCGTTTTACCTATGCTCAAGGTGCGTTAGCATTTTGGAATCCTAAGAGCAATAACCCTGTCGAACAGAGCAGCTTGGTAAATTACCAAGGACGGGTTGCTATAGCCAATCCTAAACTCGCACCCTATGGTTTGGCCGCTAAACAAGCGCTAATATCACTACAAATGTGGTCAAAGCTTTCTTATATTAAAGGCAATAATGTCGCACAAACCTATCAGTTTGTTGATACTGGTAATATTGAAGCAGGTTTTGTTGCTTACTCTTTACTATTACAAAACAATGCAAGCAATTACTATTTACTCCCCGTAGAAAGTTATGAGCCGATATTACAACAAGCCGTAAAACTCAAAGCAAGCAATAAAAAAGAAGCGGCTCAACACTTTATCGATTTTTTACAATCACAAGAGATAAAGCGATTAATTCAAAGTAAGGGGTATTTATAAGGTGCTGGTGGATAACTTGTTTAGTGATTTTGACCTTAGCGCTATCTATTTAACGTTTAAGCTTGCTAGCATGACAACGATTGTTTTATTGCTTATCTCTCCTCCACTCGCATGGTGGTTAGCACGCAGTAAATGCTTCTTTAGACCATTTATTGAGTCTTTAGTCGCACTACCATTAGTACTGCCTCCAACTGTGTTAGGTTTTTATCTGTTGCTTTCATTTTCTCCAGAGAGTTACTTTGGCGCTTTGTGGATGAAAATTACCGGTAATGGGTTAGCTTTTTCCTTTTCTGGCTTATTGATCGCATCAATTATCTATTCATTGCCTTTTGTTGTTCAGCCATTACAAAGTGCTTTTGTTAATTTAGATAGAAATTATTTAGAAGTGGCAGCGACACTTGGCTTTAGTCGTGTTAAAACTTTTTATAAAGTAGTGTTTCCAATGACATTACCGAGTTTCATTATTGCAGGGGCGCTTGGCTTTGCTCATACAATTGGTGAATTTGGCGTCGTGTTAATGATCGGTGGTAATATACCGGGAGAAACACAGGTATTATCGATTGCGCTTTTTGATCATGTTGAAACCTTACAATATGAGCAAGCGCATATCCTCTCATTTTCGCTACTTGCATTTTCAATGATATTACTAATATTTATTTATGGTGTGCTACAAAAACGCCAAAAAAGGCTAAACAATGCCTAAACTAGGGGCTAGACACGCAAAACTTGAATTTAACCTTAAAAAGGAAGCACTCTTCGACTTTAAAGGATCTATAGTGGTACAAGGAGTTTGTGGTATTTTTGGAGACTCTGGAGCGGGTAAAACGTCATTAGTACGGGCTTTGATTGGGCTAGATGACGATTTTTTAGGTCATGTTTCTTTTGCTGATGAAATGTGGCAAAAGGAGGCTCTTTTTGTAAAAACTGAACGGCGTAAAATAGGCATGGTATTTCAAGAGCCTCGCCTTTTTCCACATCTAGATACGTTGGATAACTTAAAGATCGCAAAGCACAAAAATAGTTTATATTCGATCCCGCAACTTGCTAGAAATCTCGATTTTGAAGAACTGCTACACAAAAAATCGGTTGCGTTGTCGGGCGGTCAAAAACAGCGAATTGCCATTGCCCGTGCCATCTTAACCGCGCCTAAATTATTGATCATGGATGAACCCTTATCTTCTTTAGATAACCATAGTCGAACGCTATTATTACCATTTATCAAGCAGTTATCAAAGCAGATACCTATTTTATATATAACCCATTCAATGTATGAATTATTTTATTTAGCAACGGATATGATGTTAATTAATAATGGATACGTTGAAGCAATTGGAGCCCCGCAACGTTTATTTCTTGATCCTAAATTAAGCCTTGTTAAGCATGCACACTCTGGTCTGTTATTGACAGTCAATAACTTGGCTTGGGATAATGAATATTCAATGTTGCAAGGGGAGGTTGATGGGCAAACCATTAATTTAGCGATGGCAAATTTTAAACATGCTCAATCGATACAGATAAAAGTGGAAAGCAAAGATGTGATCATTGCGACACAACAATTCCTCAATAGCTCGCTGCAAAATTGTTTTTCAACAACGATTGATCAAATAGAAAAAATATCCACAACACATATTTTACTTACTCTTAATTTAGGCCAGCAAAAATTACTGGCGAAAATCACTGTTAAGTCATTACAACAGTTGCGCTTAGCGGTTGGACAATCAGTATTTAGTTATATCAAGGCGGTTAGTATTATTGGTGACGTGTCGTAAATTTAACCGCCCAATATCAGAGCAATTAACGCAGTTATCCCCTAGTACTTGCAACTCACAACCATCTGCTGATCAGCAATTAAATTGCTTTGTTATAAGTCATTAAACGATGAAATAGCACTGTTTATTACCGACCAATACCGATAAAATATTTTCTGTTATTAGTTGTTTTTAATGTTTTTGAAATGACTATCAAACGAATCTGGTGTGTTAGCTATTTAAAGGGTAAGCTGATAGCAATAAAATACACTAAATTAGAATGATTTCGGAGCGTTTATGAAAACAACCAATCAAGTAAAAAGAAGTAACCGACTTAATAAAAAATTATATGTTGGAGAGTATGCTGTTCTCGGGTTTGAAGTTTCTTTTAAATTTAAAGAGATAGATGAAATAACTTTTGATGCGTTTTTTACTGAGTTTGTTGAGTTTGTTGAATCTCGTCACTTGATAATGGGTGGCGCGGGGGGGGCTGAAAGCTTTGATATATATATCAGTAGCTATGCACGTTACGTTAGTGCAACCGAAGAGGATCGCACTGCATTTGAAGCGTGGTTAAGCGATCGAGAATTTGTTATTGAAGCTAACGTTGCACCGCTTTCTGACGCTTATTATGGTATTTAAAAAAGCTAATTGCTTAACTGTCTGTTTGTAAGTGTTACAAAGCCAATATCCCCCTTGATATTGGCTTTTTTAGTGGCGATATCTTTGCGTTATAATTTTTTATTAGTTGCGATTAAATTAGGAATTAATCCACTAAGGCGATAATACCAAGCTTCAGCTCTTCTAAAAAATAGCGCCATAATAATGCTACCAGCAAGAAAAGAGAGTGATAATAATAAGATTAGAGTTTCCAAGGTTTGTTGTTGGTAATTAAAGATAATTTTCAAAATATGATCTTGTTTTAGAGAAATCCTAATATAACCAATTTTTTCATTTTCATTATATAGCTCTGCGATATAGGGAATAATCCCTGATATATCATCAGTTACATCTGAATCTATTTTTAGCAATACCGCTAAAGGTAAGGGATCAGCAGATTGATATAAGACTTTCCCAAGCTGATCATAAATCGTGGCATCATGTACCATAGGATCATTACTCAAATCATCTATCAATAATTGTAACTCAGGATCTTTTTTATTAGCAAAATAGCGTGATGCCTCAGCTGCTGCTAGGTTCGTGAGTGAATATGAAAATTTTTCTGTTTGTTGGTAGCGTACTTCATTTGAGATAACACGTAATTGATTTAATTGTATAAGAATAAAAATTGTGACAATTGCGAGCCCACTAATTTGTAAAATCCTTAATCCATAATACATTTTAATCTTCATTGGATATTCCTTGGAATTGCTAGTAATTCACTTGTAATCATTCTGGGCAATGGTTATTGTTGTGCACGCTTCATTGGATGAGGCCCATCTCAATATAAATGATAGGTATATTACTGTGAAAACGATACAAAAACTTCAAATTCCTTCAAAAGCTCAACCATTAACACAATGGAGAGATGAATTAAAACATGATGTTACAGAGTTGAATGTTCTATTTTTTGAAAAAGAGCAATTAATACAAGCTAACAACTCCTTTATCAAAAAAGGTGAATTGATTGTAATGGGAAAAAATTTTTCTACCTTGCAACTATTCGCGTTATTAGCATTACTAAATGAGCATGGCATCGACTCTGTTCAACTCTTTGCCCCACAAGAGGTTGAAGGCGTTAATACGATACGTTTATCACTATCTGCATTACCAGTTTCATTAAAACCCATATTAGAATCTTTTGCTAGTAATAATGATTTAGACTTTGCGCTAATGGAACAGTTTCCAGATTGGTCCAAGCCTGGTTTAGTGCTAATGGATATGGACTCTACAACGATTCAAATTGAGTGCATTGATGAAATCGCGCGACTACATGGGGTAGGGGAACAAGTTTCTGCTGTAACGGCATTAGCGATGCAGGGCAAACTAGATTTTAATGAAAGCTTACGTACACGTGTTAGTAAATTAGAAAATATGCCTATTTCAATTTTAAAAGAAGTGGCAGATAACATGCCTTTAATGCCCGGTTTAAAAGCACTTATTTCTGGCCTGAAAGAAGCAGGTTGGAAAGTTGCAATTGCTTCTGGTGGCTTCAATTATTTTGCTGAACGTTTAAAACAAGATCATGGTTTTGACTTTACGATCGCTAATACACTGGAGATAAAAGGAGATTACTTAACGGGTAAAGTTGTTGGTGAAATAGTTAATGCGGAGGTTAAAGCGCGCACATTGAACGAGCTTGCTGCAAAATATAACCTTGAAATGTCGCAAACCATTGCCATTGGTGATGGTGCAAATGATTTAGTTATGATGGCGGCATCCGCAATGGGAATTGCGATTCATGCCAAACCAATTGTACAAGAACAGGCATCTGTTTCATTAAATAATCTCAATCTTGAAGGCGCTTTAGCTATATTAAATGCAAGTACTGATCCCTATTGGTGCTAATCGTTATTAAATGCGATAAACAGTATTTAGGTTTTTATACTTCTACAAACTTCATTAAGTAGGCTATCTAAATTTTGCGTAGGTGAAATGGTTTAATTCAAAGCAAGTTAATACAAAGGGGGGGGCCTATTATGCAATTTATAATACCAATCCCACTAAATAGCTGATCTATTTTACTGGCTAAAATAACTGACTTTTACGTTGTAATTTTCGCAAAGGGAACAACCATAAAGAATTAAAGTCAGTTATTTAATTCTCCGATAGAGGATTAACGTAGTTAATCTTTCGAAAGGCGTCAACTTACGCCTTGAATTAAGCTGTTTCTCCTGCGCAAAATTTAGATCTCATACTTAATGGAACTGGCATAATACCAAATCCACTAATTGTCTGATCAATCTTGCGGGTAAAAAGAGGAGATTACTTTGTTACAATTTTTGCCAAAGCAAGCAATGACTGGAAGTTGTGGCTTGAACAAACTATTTTATCCTGCGCAATATTTGAACATTAAGTTAGTGAAATTAGTATAACCAAGAAATAAGCTGTTTCAACAAATAAAATAGATCATCTGTTTATTATAATGACTATTAACACTGTTTCATCGCTTGCTATGACTAATTGCATTAAGTGTTTCTGCAGTGATGTCAGTTATCTCTATCATACCTTCAACGGCGTGCAGTTCCTCCTCTAATTTCTTAGTTAAGTGCATAGCAAAGCGTGAAATTGCACGTACTTCTGGTTTTATACAATTAAGATCCATTTCAGGTAATTGAATTAACCGGTAGTGCAGTGCATAAAAAGTTGCATTAAGATGGGTATTCTCAATAAAAGCTATTTTTTCTTGCTCAGTATTAAAGTCTTCGTCTAAAAAGCTACTTATTTTCCAGCGCTTAGCGCTTACTTTAAAAACGCCAATATAGATTAGTGCCTCTTTCTTTAATAAGTTATTGCTATTTATTTTAAAAGGCTCCATTACAAGACGTTCGTATATATGATTGTTTGCAATAGGGAGGTAATTCAGTTCATTTTTATTGCTGCTATTTAGTGAAAAAAGTTTTTGTAATGGATGTTTTGGAAGATCAATTGCTGAAAAGCTAATCATAGGGCGATTTGCGACTTTGCTGACAAAAAAAACGACATTGATGAAAGACTCTTCGGCAATTTCAATCAACTGCTTTTGTAGAGGCTGTCTTTTTTCTAATAAGGGCTGACATTTAAAATGTTTTGCATTATTTCTAACTAAGATAGAAAAAAACTTATTACATATATCAAGTGTTTCTTGGTCACATACTTGAAGATGTAATAGGTTATTCGCACCGGTTCTTACCACTTTGTATTTTAGTTTTGAGAGTTGATATGATTTAGATATTTTTTGTAATTCAGTCAAATTGACGGTTAATGATGAGGAGATAGGGAATGAACTTATTTGATTAAGTTTCACTTTTAGCCCTGAACAAGAAAAATCGACCATCTGCCCTGTATAGTGTTTTTTTTCATCGGAAATAGTCACGCCAGTATTATATTGGTAACGCTCTTCTTTGCGTAGTTCAGAGGAGAAGAGTGAAAAAATAGAACTAGTATTTTGTTCTGTTTCACTGCGATGCACAAATTGATTCAACGGACTAGTATCGACGTTTTGTAATGGTTTTTTTAACTCAAATAAAGGTGCTTGGCTTAACTTTTGAAGAGTCGCCATGTGTGTTATCTGGTTAAAAATTTCGGGTATAGATTCCGTTATATCGTAACTATTTAATGACTGATAGTGGTAATCAGATAATGTTAGACGGTAAACTCGCCAGCTTGGTTTTTTACCGCCTGCATCAATAAAGAGTTCTTTTAATCCTTGTTCTATAAGCTCATCTTCGGTGGCACTGAGGAAATATTGTTTTCCTTTTGCTTCATGAATAAATGAATAGATCATCGTGCTTTGTTTTTGTTTAAGTGCCTTAACAAGCCTACAAAATTTTAGTTCATTAAAAAAATAGGGCAGTTG
>Ga0316197_10000900_pt1 | contig 21087 bp, 16 predicted proteins | sample OudBiesiAoxic_MG_FD_204939 | JGI IMG/M metagenome (GOLD analysis project Ga0316197, IMG submission 204939) | Coastal sediment microbial communities from Oude Bieten Haven, Netherlands - site A oxic | ecosystem: Environmental > Aquatic > Marine > Coastal > Sediment | place: Netherlands... | reverse complement strand
CCATCACGTCACGCGTCACGCGATGGGTCAGACCCGTCACGTGACGCGGGTCAGCGGAGGTCGAGGTCGAGCAGGGCTGCGAGGTCGTCGATGGCCTGCGCGGCGGACAAGACCTTGATCGTGCGCATGCCCATGGCCCGCGCCGGCTTCAGATTGATGCCGAGGTCGTCCAGGAACACACAGTGCTCTGGGCTCACGCCCGCCAGCTCGCAGGCGATCTCGTAGAAGCGCGGCTCGGGTTTGCGTACGCCGACCTTGCTGGACTCGACGACGTGATCGAACTTCGTCATCACGTCGGCCACGAGTGGATGCGCGGGCCCCGATCGATCGTCGGCGACGACGTTGTTCGTGAGGCACGCAGTGATCAACCCCGCGGCGATCACTCGATCGAGCGCGACGGCCATCTCCGGCCGAACATCGCCTGACAGCAGCGCGAGGACATCGGCACCCGGAACCCGGTGGCCGCGTCGAGCCGACTCATCGGCGAACGCCTCATCGAACTGCTCCGGGGTGATGTCGTTGCGTTCGAGTCGGGCCCAGGCATTCTTGTCGGGATCGGCGGCGTTGACACCGCGGATGAAGTCGAGCGGGAGGTCGTGGGTGCGCTCGTAGCGATTGAACGCTTCGAACGGGCTTGTGAGGATCACCCCGCCGAAGTCCCAGAACACGGCGCGGATGGTGTCGGCAGTCATTGCGGCGATCTTACGATCGCGAGGTTCCGTCGGGAGGATCAGTGTGTCGCCGCTCGTGACCGCTTACGATCAATTGCGTTGTTCGGCCCGTGCCCACCGCAGGTCCGAACCCGGTCACCGACGCACGTCTGCTCGGTGCCGCCGACAAGACAGGAAGTGACACTCGAGATGAGTACCAAGCAGGGGCCCGCCCACGTCGTGGTCGACGGCTCCAACATTGCCACCGAAGGCCGGTCGATGCCGAGCCTCGCCCAACTGAGCGAGGCGGTCGAGGGCTTCATGGAGGAGCATCCAGACACCGCCATCACGGTGGTGGTCGATGCAACCTTCGGTCACCGCATCGACAAGCGAGAGGTTCCCGAGTTCGAGGCAGGCATTTCGAACAACGAGTTGGTTGCGCCGCCGGCCGGCGCCGTCGGACGCGGTGACGCGTTCGTGCTCGGCATTGCCGACAAGGCCGGCGCTTCCGTGCTGTCCAACGATTCGTTCCAGGAGTTCCACGCTGAATACACGTGGCTCTTTGACGAGGGCCGCCTGATCGGCGGAAAGCCCGTTCCTCACGTCGGATGGGTCTGGGTCGAGCGAGTCCCTGTACGCGGTCCGGTGAGCCGTAAGGCCACCCGCGGGACGGGCGGCGGGAGTCGTCGCTCGTCGGGAGGTCGCACGCGGCGGGGCTCAGCGCGTGACGAGAGCACGGTGCGGACCGGCAGCAAAGACGCGTCGGGTCCGATGCCCACGCCGAAGTCGCCGCCGCCGGGACGCTCGTCTGCGACCGACGACCGTGAAACGTCGGCGTCGAAGCGGTCGACGAAGCGTGTGTCGAAAAGCTCGAGCCAACCGTCGGCCGGGTCGGCCAAGAGCGCGCCCCGAGGCGGCGACCCGGTGAACGAACTGATGCCGTTCCTCGAATTCGTCGAGCATCACCCGATCGGGACGAGTGTCAACGGCACCGTTGATGCGTACTCATCACACGGCGCATACATCACGATCGGCGACACGGAGGTGCGCGGCTACGTTCCGCTTCGCTTGATGGCCGACCCAGCTCCGCGGAGTGCGAAAAGCGTGATGAAGGTCGGCGAATCGGTGACAGTGGTCGTGGTCAGCTTCGCTCCTGCTCGGCGCAGTATCGACTGCGCAGTACCCGACCTCGCCGCCGACGCGATCATCGCTGCAGCCGCCGAGGCCGGCGACGTGGACGACGCCACGCCAGTCGTCGCGAAGAAGTCGGCGGCGAAGAAGACGCCCGCGAAGAAGACGCCCGCGAAGAAGTCGGCGGCGAAGAAGACGCCCGCGAAGAAGTCGGCGGCGAAGAAGACGCCCGCGAAGAAGACGGCGGCGAAGAAGACGCCCGCGAAGAAGACGGCGGCGAAGAAGACGCCCGCGAAGAAGACGGCGGCGAAGAAGACGCCCGCGAAGAAGACGGCGGCGAAGAAGACGCCCGCGAAGAAGACGGCTGCTGCGAAGAGGCCCGCGAAGAAGACCACCGCATCGGACAAGCCCGGTTCGAGCTGATGCGGATCGTCACCTGGAACATCAACTCGCTCCGAGCCCGCCAGGAACGCGTCGAAGCGTGGTTGAGCGAGGTCCAGCCTGATGTCGTCCTGCTGCAGGAGACCAAGCTCGCCGACGACGCGTTTCCGACCCTCGCCTTCGAGGCGCTCGGTTATTCGTGTGCGCATCATGGCCAAGGCCAGTGGAACGGCGTTGCGATCCTGTCACGGGTCGGGCTCGACGACGTGGTTGCGAACTTCGCCGGCGACGGCGACCGGGACCCCGATGCGCGCATCATCACCGCCACCTGCGGCGGTGTCCGCGTCAGCAGCGTGTACGTCCCCAATGGACGGTCGCTGGACGATGATCACTACACGTACAAACTCTGGTGGCTCGGGCGGTTGATCGAGCATCTCGACGCCGACCCGCATTCGGCACCCGATCTGCCGGTCGTCATCGGCGGCGACTACAACATCGCTCCCGACGACCGCGACGTCCACGATCCGGAGGTGTTGGTGGGTGCCACCCACGGCAGCCAACCCGAACGTGATCGACTCGCCGAACTGGAGGCATGGGGACTCACCGACGTGTTCCGCCGATTCCACGACGGTGATCGGATGTTCTCGTGGTGGGACTACCGCGGCGGCGATTTTCATCAGGGACGGGGCATGCGGATCGACCTGCTGATGTGCTCGCAGCCGGTGATCGACCGTGCGACGTGGAGCGCTGTCGATCGCAATGCGCGGAAGGGCAAGCAGCCCAGCGACCATGCTCCCGTGATGGTCGACCTCGACGACTGACGGCCGCCTCGGCCGCGAGCGGCTGGGCTGCTGGTACGGTCCGCTGGTGACAACGGTAGAGCTTCGGCCAACGGCATTCGGCTCTCGGCTGGCCCGGATGGGCCTGCGGCTCCTCCGTTGGCAGTTCGCCCCGTCCGACTTGCCGCCGCCGCACGCAGTCATCCTGGCCGTGCCGCACACGACCAATCTTGACGGCCTGCTCCTCGTCCTGCTGACCCGCTCGATCGGAATGCCCGGGCAATGGATGGTGAAGGACATATGGGTCAAAGCGCCCTTTGGGTGGCTCACCCGCCGTGTCGGGGCTGTCGGTATCGACCGGGGGCAAGCGAATGGCGTGGTCGGCCAGATGGTCGACCGGTTCGCCGAGACCGACGAGTTCCGTCTCCTCGTTCCGCCAGAGGGAACGCGGAGCCGCGTCGAGCATTGGAAGTCGGGGTTCTACCGGATTGCGCTCGAGGCAGACGTGCCGATCGTGCCGTCATACGTCGACTACCGGACCCGTCGCGGCGGGTTCCTCCCGTCAATTGACTTGACCGGCGACATGGAGATCGACATGAACGCGATCAGGGCCGCCTATCCGGAAGCGAGCCAGATGGCACGGCACCCCGATCGGGTCGGCCCGATCGGACTGAGCGACGAGCTCGCATCGACCTGATCGGTTTCAGGGGGTTCCGCCGAGGTGAAGGCCCGCTCCGACCGGATCTTGCTTGGTCGACTCCGAGATCGGGGGTGCGTCTGGGACGGCGTGGTCGTCACGGGTCGTCCGGGCCGCAAGCGAAGAGCGACCGAGCAGCAGCGCACCGAGTGCCACGACGTAGAGGGCGAGCCCGAACGTCACGGTGCGATCGAAGCCGTACGTCATCGAGGCGACGGTGGTTGTGGATGAGCCGATCACCGAGAAAAACCCGTTGACCGCCCAACACCACGCGACGAATCGGTCACGGTCGGCGGTTGGGTAGCTCGCGGTCAAACCGGTCGCTTGGTCGATGCCGGCGGGAAGGAACACCCCGAGTGCCATGCCAACGGGGAACAACATCGCAACGACGAGGACGATTCGAAGCGGCTCGCTCCACGCGAGTGCCACGTCGGTGATCGGATCGCTCACCGCGAGGTACAGGAGGGTGACGCCGAAGAGGGCTGCGACCGCAGCTGGCAGACCAACCGATGGCCGCGATCCGATTGGTCCGGAGAACCGAGCACCGATCGCGGTGGCGAGTAGCAGCGTGAACAACGAGACAGACAGCGACAGCGTCGGATAGCCAAGCAGCAGCGAGAAGCGCTGGATCATCGAGATCTCGATGAACATGAATCCGAGCCCGATCGATGCGAAGTAGACGAAGATCCTTCCCCGTCCGGGAACGCGAGGGGGTCGATCGGCGCCCCGCCGCCTGGTGAGCGCGAACGGAAGCCACAGAAAGGCCGATGCCACGACGACGGCGATCATGATCAGCACCATCAGCAGCCGTTCGCCGATCGCGATTTCGGTGTCGTCGTACGAACGGCTCCAGTCGCCGACGAGGTCCTCGAACGGTGTGAAGTGCCAGAAGAAGGGACGGTCGTCGTCGATGGACGAGATGTCGTACCCGTAGCCGGCGACGATCGCGTCGACGTCGTCGGGGCCCCCGGTGATGATGTCGGTCGTGATGCCGTCCCCCGGCAGCGAACCATCGGGGAGATGTAGCGCCTCGGTGTCCGGCATGCGGATCAGCGACTCCTGGAGGCGTGACGATACGTCGTCCTCTGGCGGGCTCTTGAACAGCAACATCGTGCTGAACCGGTCGAGATCGACCTCGCCGCGGTTGACGAGCAGTGCGGTCTGTCGGGCGAAGTCGGTCTGCGTGTCGCTCAAGGCCTCCCGGGCGGTGACGAGGTAGCGAGCGGTGCGTGTCGGCCGCTCATCGAAATCGAAGTCGCCGAATTGGGTCACGACCATGCCGTCCGGGGTCAAGTGGTCGTACGCCTCGGCGATCATCTCCTCGGTGTAGAGGTAACTCTCCGAGAGCACGAATGCCCCCGACGTCGCTGCGTTCGATGCCGCATACGTATCGGGAGCGACGAACCAGACCATGTCGTACTCGTTGCCCGTGCGGGCGAGGAAGGTGCGGCCGTCGCCCTGGATGTAATCGACGTTGTCTCGCGTCGTGAGGTTGCCGGCGTACTCGGCGAACTCGTTCTCCAGGAGCCCGACCGTGACCGGGTTGAGCTCGACGGCGTCGACGTGGCCGACGCCGTAGGTGAGCGCGGCCTGGATCTCGTTGCCACCTGCCGCGCCGATGATGAGAATCCGTTCGGGCTCTCGGCCGAGGGCCGCGAAGGGGATCTGTCGGCTGTCGTTGTCGAAGCGTTCCGTCGTCGCGCGCGTCCCGTCGTAGCGCCAGATCGACGACCCCCAGAGCCCATCATGATGCAACACGTGCAGCGGCCCGAACTCCACCGCGTCGACGCGGAACACTGCACCCCAGTCGCCCGCCGCGACGACGTCGCTGTCGCGCAGGCTCTTGGCATCGTCGGTGCGGACGTCGAAGGTGCCGGCGACGAACGTTGCCACGAGCGCGACGGCGGCGATACCGACGAGCGGGGCGTTCAAGCGGGCACCGGTGCGTAGCGTGATGCCCAGGCCCAACAGGACGAGCAGCACACTCGAGAGCAGGATCATCGCCGGGGGACCGATCGTGAGCTGCAGTGGCACTGCGGTGAGGCAGCCGAGGGCGGCGCCCGTGAGATCCCAGAAGTAGAGCCGGCGGACCTCGTGGGCCTCGGCGACGATCAGGCGCGCGAGGACCAGTCCAACGCCGAAGAAAACCATCGTCAGCGACACGGCGATGACCAGCAGACGCACGAGTTGGCCGAGGGCCTCGCTCTTCGATCCGGCCCAGATCAGGTTCGTGTCGGTGCCGATGCGGGCCACGATCACGTAGGTGATCGCACCGATCAAGCCGGCGATGGGCGATGCAATGCGGACGAGTCGGAGCGTCTCGACGCGACGAAGTCGGGACGACAATGCCAGAGCCGAACTGGCTGCACCGAGTCCGAGCAGCGCGAGTCCGATCACGAAGTAGGTGTAGTAGTAGAAGATCTTGAACGAGATCACGCGGGTATAGGCGATCTCCAGAGAAAGGCCGACAAAGCCCACGACGAACGCCGACAGGAGTCGGAGTCCCAGGTGTCGGGGCGACGCGTGGGAGAGCGCATCATTCGAGCTGTCCACGGCTGTTCCCATGCGGCGGCGAGCCTACTGAGCCGGGTCGACGCTCTCGTGGCTCCGCGACTCCTTGATCAACAGGGCGACGCGCTCGATGTCCGCGCTGCTGGTGTGGACGTGTGGGGAGACGCGAATTCCCGTCGATCGGTGGTCGACCTCGGCTCCCGCACGTGCCAGCTCGTCGACGAGGTCCGAGTCGCCTGCGACGATGCACGTTCCACTTCGATGCTCGACTCGGCGTGGGCTGATGACGCGATCCCCGAGTCGATCGATGAGCAGGTCACCGAGTGCCAGGTTGGTTGCCCGAATCGTCTCGACCCCGATTGTGGAGATGGTCTCGATCGACGTGCGTGCGACTGCGAACGGGAGCACCGTCGGACTGCCGCCCCAGAACCGGAGCGCGTCGTCGGCGTAGCGGAACCGATGGATGTCGAACTCGAACGGATCGGTGTGTGAGAACCATCCGACGTCGGTCGGCTGGCACCGGGCGACCGTGTCGGGGTCGACCCACAGCCAACCGGCGCCAGGGCCGCCGCTCAGCCATTTCACACACGACCCGACGACGAAGTCGGCGTTCCAGTCCGCGACGTCGATCGGGATGACTCCGACAGACTGCGCGACGTCCACGATCGACACGACGCCTCGAGCGTGGGCCGTCTCGGTGATGTCCGCGGCCGGCACGAGCTCACCGGTGTTCGAGTGGACGTGGGTGATGAGGACGATGTCGACTTCATGATCGAGGTGATGTGCCCACACATCGAGGTCGAGGGTGTCCTGCGTCCGTTCGATGTAGCGGACCTGGTAACCCGAGTGTTGGCAGGCGTATCCGAGCGATGGAAACGCCTCCTCGGTCAGCAGGATCGTCGGAGTCTTCGCGGCGAACGTCGGGCGAAGTGCACCGAGGATCTTCGTGAGCGCGCTGCTGACGTTGCTCTGAGGGCAGATCGACGCTCTGTCGGCACCGATCAGGCCAGCGAGCGCACTTCGGAATCCATCGATCGTGTCGAGCCAATGTGGCCATGCGTGAGCTGGATCCGACTCCCACGTGCCGAGGTAGTCGTCGATCGCCGCGCGGGTGCCGGTGACGGGGAGGCCGACCGAGTGACTCAACAGGTAGATGCCGTCGTGGGCGACGAAGCGGTCGCTATCGCGTGTCGGTGCCCGACTCATGTCGCGAGCAGCGAGCGGAGGCGTTCGATGTCGGTGTGGCGCGTGGGAATGTCGTCGCGGTCGGCGGCGAGGCGTCGATCGCGGAGACCCTCCAGAGCGCGGAGCAGTACGTCGAGCGGCGGGCCGCTGGCAGTGATGCCTTCGAGGTGGTCGGCTGGGATGCGGTCCGCGGGGAGGGTGATGAAGTTGTGGACGAGGTCGTCATGGTGTTGCGCCGCGGCAGCGCCGTGGGCTGCGCACACGTCGAGGTAGGCGGAGGCGTGCCGGCGGAACCAGTCCTGGTCACTGGCATCGGACTGTGCGAGCAGGCTGTCGAGCACGTTGGGATGTCGAAACGACTCGTGCAGTCGGCGCTGCTCGTCGGGTGTGAGGTACGGGAATTTCTCGAGCACGACCTGGGTGTACGACGGGTCGGTCGGGCTGCACAGGCCGAGCAGCATGTCGATCTGGTTGAACGCTGCGAAGTCGCCCGCATTCGCACCGCGGTACTCCTGGGAGCCGACCCGGTACGGCTTGTAGTAGGGGCGCACGCAGAAGAAGAATTCGTCGACGTCGAGGACGCTGCCGAGCTCGGTGTTGAGCGCGAGGGCATCCTGCAGCGCATTTCGAGCGTCGACCAGCAGGTCGTGGACGGCCGGATGCGACACACCCATGGGGTGGATCCGCCCGAGCGCATCGGCGGCGCGCATGTACGCAAAGGCAGAACGCGTGTTGTAGTCGAGGAACGTCTTCTCCGCCGACCGCCACGTGAACGTTCGGTAGCTACCGTTGACGGCTCGGTTGTATGTCTCCATGTGGCTTGTGACGAAGCGCGGTGCCGTGCCGACGGTTGCGCCGAGGTGCATCGCAAGCGCGGATGCCTCGACGAGCGGCGATGTCCGTTCGCGGCTCGGTTCGGTGATCTCGTGGCGGCGGCAGGCGGCCATGTAGTAGCCGACGTTGCCGAGCAGTTCGAAGGCCAGGTCGAACCCCTCGTCGGTGTTGCCCTCTTCGAGCAGCGCGATGATCAGCTCGCGGCCTTCGTCGACCAACTGAGCCTTGAGGGCGTCGCCGACTCCGCGCACGTCGCTGCGATTGGCCCGCTCGGCGTAGAGGTCCTCCAAGTCGGTGTTGAGGTCGATGAATCGGCCGCGGATCCAGGCATCGAACGCTGCGACCCGAGGTGTCGTGGTCGAGTGCTGTTGAGCAGGGATCATGTGGGCCTCCGGAACGTGAGCGCAGTAGTGGTCGCGGTCGAGGTGAGAACAAAGCTTCCGATGCGTGCCGTTGAACTCTACGGGCCGGCAGTTGCCAGCGATGATCCGCTCGCCGAGTTCGTTGCCCGTTCGCTACTCGCGACGGCGTGGTCGACTGATCCAGGCCGCCGTCGAGCTCGTCAGGCCGGACTCATGTCTTCGAGGATCGACAGCAGATCGTCTGCGTGTTCCTCCTCGACCGCGAGGATGTCTTCGAGCATCCGGCGTGTCGTCGAATCGTTGGTGCCGAGCCAAGTGATGATCTCGCTGTAGCTCTCGATCGCGATCCGCTCGGCGATCAAGTCCTCGCGGACCATCTCGAGCAGGTTGTCCGAGGCGTCGTACTCGGCATGGGATCGGGTCGCGAGGCCTTCGGGATCGAAGTTGGGCGACCCTTGGAGCTGCGTGATCCGCAACGCGATCTGGTCGGCGTGGAGCTGCTCCTCGGTCGCGTGCTGCAAGAACTCGGCGGCCACCGGGGCAGCACTGAGCCCCGTTGCGGTGTAATAGTGCCGCTTGTACCGCAGGACGCAGACCAGTTCGGTCGCGAGCGCTTCGTTGAGCACCTCGATGACCCGTTCCCGGTCGGCCCCGTAGGCGTCGGTGATGGGACCCTGTTCGATACCGGCACGGGCCCGGTCACGAAGCGTCTGGATGTCGGTCAGGAAGTCGGCCATGTCCCATTTCAGCACGATGGGGGTGCTGGTCACCAGTTGCCGGTCAGCCGAGGCGTTTCACCACTTGTCTGGGCGGACGCCGACTCGGTCGTACTGATCGCCCAGCACGACGCCCAGCTTGCGGGCCTCACCGTCGCCGAGCCGTATGCCGGGCCGGCCGTGGGCCCAGCGGTAGTTGCAGATCACCCCGACGTCGCCCTCGCGCCAGTTGACCGGCATGCCGAACTCGTCGTAGAGATCGATCCACTCCTGGATCTCTTCGGCGGAGATCTCGCTGTCGTCGCCGAAGGTCATGTGCAGCGGGCGCTGCTCGTAGGGGAGATGCTGGACGAGTGGCCACGTGTCGAACCACATCCCGTGGTCGGCGAGGCTGCTGTAGAGCACGTTGCGATCGAGGCGCTCGTAGTACTCGAACGCCGAACAGTAGAAGCGGGTCTTGAGGAGGCGGTCGGGCCCCCACTCGACCGCGAGGCGCTGGTCGCGGGCCCGGCTGGCAGCGACGTCGGGCTGATCGGTATCGAACGACTTCTGCCAGTGGTTGTACACGCCGAACTCGGTCAGGCCGGCAAAGGCGTCACGGTCGGTGAGGTTGCGGTGATAGCAGACGCCGAGCTCCTTCAGCTTCTGGCCGAACTCGGTCGACAGCAGCTTGTCGGTTGCCGCGATGGAGTCGGAGACGAACGTCGCGCCCCGGCTCACGCCGCTGTCGCCGGGTCCAGGTTGCGGTAGCACGTCTTTGGCCAGGAAGCTGATCACGCGGGTGCTGCGGCCGACGTAGGCCATCTCGTGGTGGTAGTGGAGCCAGGCCGAGAGCGGGGCGCCGATCTCATAGACGTTGGGCGCGATGTTGTCGCGCGGGTTCGCTCCACCGTCGTAGGGCATCTCCGCGTCGATGATGAGCTTGGCGGCGGTACGCATGTCGACGAGATCGGTGAGCCCGGTGTTGGTGAGGTGCACCAACCCGACGCGGTCGTAGGTCTCGCGCATGCGACGACCGAGTTCGCTGTCGTGGTCGAGCTCGCGCACGTCGATCGCGAGGTCGCTGCAGTCGATGGTGAATTCACCGGCATCGAGCGGCGCCGTCCCCGACCACCAGGCAGGTTCGACCACGTTGTCGAGCGGGGCGAACTCGGAATGTTCCACGATGGCCATGTGAGGCCTCCGATCAGTGCTGTCCTCGGCCGGGACCCAATCCCGACTGCTTCGGTCGGGTATGTTAGCCGATCATTTCGATCTCGGTGCACCGAAGTGGGTTCATCCTGAGTTTCTGATGCCCGTCGCGATCGCGTTGATCGTCAGTTGGATCCCTCGTTGCACGAGGTCGAGTCCGTCGGCGTCGGGGTCGCTGTCACGATGACGACGCAGCAGGTCGACCTGCATCACATGGAGCGGATCGAGATACGGGTAGCGATTGCGCAGGCTCCGCGCCAGCAGCGGGTTGTCACGGAGCGGGTCGGGCGAGCCGGTGATCCGCTCGTGCCAGGCACGCGTGATCCGGTGTTCGTTCTCGATGCGTCCGAAGATGTCGCGCCGCATGTCGTCGTCGGTCACCAGCACGTCGGCGTAGCGACGACCGATCTCGATGTCGGCCTTGGCCAACACCATCCCCATGTTGTCGATGATCGTCTCGAAGAACGGCCACGTCGCATACATCTCACGTAGCAGGTCGATGCGTGTGGCGTCCGCGCCGGCGAACGTTTCGAACGCGGTCCCGGCGCCGTACCAGGCGGGAATCATCAGTCGGCACTGGGTCCACCCGAACACCCACGGGATCGCACGCAGGTCCTCGATTGCATCGGACTGCTTGCGCGAGGAGGGCCGACTACCGACGTTCAGGCTCGCGATCTCGTTCGTCGGTGTGATCTGTCGGAAGAACGTGACGAAGCGGTCGTCGCCGTAGACGAGTGATCGGTAGGCGTCGAATGCCGTGTCGGCCAGTTCGCTCATCGCCGTGGTGAACTCCGGTGGGGTCGTGGCGGCCGCTGTCGAGCCGCCGGCCGATGCGCTGATCGTCGCGGCGACGAGCGTTTCGAGGTTGCGACGGGCGAGCGCGGGTTGCGCGTACTTCGCTGCGACCATCTCGCCCTGCTCGGTCACGCGAATCGAACGGTCGACCGACCCGGGCGGCTGAGCGAGGATCGCCTGGTACGCCGGTCCACCGCCCCGACCGACCGTCCCGCCTCGGCCGTGGAAGAGGCGCAGTCGGACGCCGGCCTCCAGCGCGGTGTCGACGAGCGCGGCCTGGGCGGCGAAGAGGTTCCACTGCGAGGAGAGGTATCCGCCATCCTTGTTCGAGTCGGAATAGCCGATCATCACCTCCTGTCGGGTCCCACGCGACATCACGAGTTGCCGGTAGGTCTCGTGGTGGAGTAGATCGTGCAGCGTCTGCGACGCGCCGGCGAGGTCGCCGATCGTCTCGAACAGCGGCACGATGTCGAGTTGGGTCGTCGCCGGACCGTCGCTGCTTGCCACCCGTACGAGTCCGACCTCCTTGAGGAGAACGGCGACTTCGAGCACGTCGCTGACCGCAGTAGCCATCGAGATCACGTAGTGCGGAACGACACGACGGCCGAGGCGGTCGATCGAAGCGGCAGCCTCGTCGAGAACGGCCAGCTCCTCGAGGGTCTGATCGTGGTAGCTGGCGTTCGGATGACGCAGCAGGCGCGGAGTCTCGAGTTCGGCGGTGAGGATGTCGATGCGTTGACGTTCGTCGAGGTCGAGGTAGCGGCCGGTGACGTCGGCTTGGGACAGGAGGTCTCCGACGATGCGTTCGTGGACGGCGGAGTTCTGGCGCATGTCGAGCCCGCAGAGATGGGCGCCGAAGATCGCGAGCGATCGCTGGACGGGTTCGACCGAAACATCGGCGAGTTGGCCGGCGCCATGTGACCGCAGCGAGTCGACCACGGTGTCGAGATCGCTGATCAGTTCGTCGAGCGACTCGTAGCGGGGGAGTGCGACCCTCGGCGTGGGGCACGAGAGCTCGTCGGCTCCGGCACCGAGGACGTCGCCGCTGAACGCATGGAGGCGGGCGTACATGCCGCGCAACGCGCGCCGGTACGGCTCGTCGGCCCTGAAGGGTGAGTCGTCGCCTGACGCATCGGCGAGATCCAGGAGTGCCTGGGTCGGCGTGACCAGCCGGGACGACATCGAGAGTTCGATCGACAGCCGGAGGATCTCGTCGAGATGGTGCTGGAGTGCGATGGTCGCCTGCTGGCCGACGGCCAAGCGCATCACGTCGGCGGTCACGAACGGGTTGCCATCACGGTCCCCACCGATCCATGAACCCATGTTGACGACCCGTGATGTGTCGGCCGGCGCGGACCCGAGACGATCGGCCGCGAGCGCCTCGAGGTCGGCGGCGAGGCGGGGGATGGTCTCGAACAAGCTCACCTGGTAGTAGCGGAGTGCTTCGTTGATCTCGTCACGGACGCGCAGTTTCGACAAGCGCAGGATGGCGGTCTGCCAGAGCGTGAGGATTCGTGCTTCGAGTTCGCGTACGACCCCGACGCGGCGCCGATCGCCGTCGGCGAGGCGGTCGAGACGGTCGAGGAGCTCGCCGATGTCGCCGAGGACGTCGAGGATCGTCTTGCGACGGACCTCGGTCGGGTGTGCGGTGATGACGGGGCTGACCTCGAGGTCGTCGAGCACGTCGACGATTGCATCGGGGGTCAGTCCGGCGTCGAGCAGCTCGTCGAAGGTCGCGGCCAGGCTGCCGTGCTGGGCGCCGCTGCCGACGCTCAGGTGGTGGCGTCGACGTCGTTCGACGTGCAGATCTTCCGCCGTGTTGGCCAGGAGTGACAGCCAGTCGAACGCGCGGATCACGTTGAGCGACCGCTCGATCGGTTGTGGTCCGAGCATCGCCTCGAGGTCGGCGACCGAGCTCGTGCCGTTCCGGCGGGCGGTGACGGCGATTCGCCGCACGGACTCGATCAGCTCGAAGGTCTCGTCGCCCGTCTGCTCGCGCACGACGTCGCCCAGGAGCCGACCGAGGAGCCGGATGTCGTCACCCAGCGCCTCGTACCCGTCGGCCATCGCGGCAGGCGACGACGTGGCGGTTGAGGACGACGCGGGAGCGGATGCGGCTGGGTCGGTCGGCACCTGGACCAGTCAACTCGATTCGACAGCCGCCTGCGACTCGTCAACGAGGGAGCACGAGGGTGAACGTTGATCCGCCGTAGCCGTACTCGAGGTCGCGGCCTTCGATCACGACTTCGGCGACGTCGTCGGGAATCTCGATTCCCGACTCCGAGCGAGTGAACGGTTGCTCGCCAGCGTGGTCGTGGGCGAGGAGCCGCTCGCCATACACCGTGCCGTCTGGCCCGACGACGCGCCATGCGTCGGCGTATCGCTCAGGGGTGTCGTAGGGCGACGAGAGCGTCGCCGAGATCGTCCAGGTACCGGCCACCTGCTCGGCACCGGCGTCGATCACGTCGGGGAACCGTTGCTCGTCGGGGCTCTCGGCGACCGCAATCGACGTCGGCGCCGCTGCCGTGGTCGGGTCGGTGATCTCAGCGCCCGGAGCGGGTGTCGTCGGCAGTTGGTCGTCGCCGCTGTTCTCGCTTCCGCAGGCCGCCAACGTCGAGATGGTCAGGACCACTGACGCAAGGATCACTGTTGATCGCATTGCGTCGACCGTATCCACTGTCGCTGCGTGATTGTCCGCGCCACACCGAAACCGTCCGCCGCGGTGTTTCCGCGACCGAATCCGACACCCGATGTCGCATTCGGGCGCACAAACCAGACGTGGTGACGTGTGATGCTGAGCCGGAACGAACATCGTGTTGCCATGATGGGGTGATGCGCGTGCTCTTCGCCACTGCTGAACTCTCACCGGTCGCCACCGTCGGCGGGTTGGCGGCGGCTGCGGCAGGATTGGGCGCAGAGCTTCGACGGGCCGGTGTCGACCTCGACCTGGTGATGCCCGACTACGGCGGCATCGCGCTGGTCGACGAGACCACGTTCAACCTCGAGGTCCCCGAGTGGGTCGGTGCGGCGGTGGTCCGCCGAGGGCGCCATCCGGCCGTCGGGCCGCTCACGCTGATCTCGGTGCCAGGCATGGCCCGACCGCACCCATACCTCCAGTCGGACGGGAAGGGATGGCCCGACAACAGCGAGCGGTTCTTCCGCTTCAGTCGGGCGGTGGCCGCGCTCGCGATGCGTGAGCAGCCAGATGTCGTTCACCTGAACGACTGGCACACCGGGGCGGCGCGAGCGGCACTCGGTCCCGATGCGCCGCCGACCGTCGTGTCGATCCACAACCTCGCGTACCAAGGCATCTCCGATGACTCATGGCTCGAGCGAATCGGGCCCGACGGAATGCACTACGAGTGGTGGGGCGGGACCAACCCGCTGTCCGGTGCACTCGCGCTCGCCGATCGGATCGTGGCCGTCTCGCCAAACTATGCAACCGAAATCCAGACCCCCGCCGACGGCTTCGGTCTGGATGGACTGCTGCGCGACCGGAGCGATGCGCTCGTCGGCATCATCAACGGCATCGACGTCGACGTGTGGAACCCCGCATCGGATCCGCTCTTGCCCGCGAACTACACAGCGAAGTCACTCGAGGGCAAAGTCGCGTGTCGGTCAGCGTTGCATGATCGACTGGGCTTCGAGGACGACGAGATCACCCTGGCCACCGTCGTCACCCGGCTCACCGAGCAGAAGGGGATCGACATCCTCGTCCCCTTGATCCCGCTGCTCGACCAGATTCCGATGCGCCTCGGCATCTTGGGGTCGGGCGACGCCGCGCTCGCAGCCGAACTCCATGAACTGGCCGAGGCCCACCCCGCATCGTTTGCGTTCGTCGAGGGGTACGACGAAGCGCTGTCGCATCTGATGTTCGCAGCCGCGGATGTGTTCCTGATGCCGAGCCGTTTCGAACCGTGCGGGCTCACCCAGATGCAGGCGATGCGATACGGCACGTTTCCGGTCGTGACTGCCGTCGGTGGGCTGGTCGACACGGTTCCGGACGCTGACGAACGCGCCGACGGGCTCGGTTTCGTGGCCGAGCAGCCCGCACCTGAACACCTGTTGGCAGCGATGTTCCGAGCTGCTCGGCGCGTTGGCAAGAAACGGCAGCGGGTGTCGCTGCAGAAGCGAATGATGGCCGTCGACTGGTCGTGGGAGAAGCCGGCTCGGCAGTACGCGGAGCTCTACGCCGAACTCGTCGAGCTGGGGTAGGTGGACCGGCTCGCTTTCGGCGCTCATCGGGAGCGAGGGACGGGCGTGTACGAAGGCGAGATCACGGCGGACCCTCTCATCAAGGGTGGAGGTGCGGTCGGGATGGCATTCGCTGACTCCGTCCTGTCCGAAACGGACGCGACGATCGTGATCGTCGACCGTCACCATCATCCCGGAGGACACTGGAACTCGTTTGCCGATCCCGGCGCCGGCTGCAGCGGTTCTCGCGGCTCGACGATCATCCCTGGCGCGGGTCACTGGGTGCAACAGGAAGCGCCCGACAGCGGCCCGACAGCGGCCCGACAGCGGATCGCCTGCTCCCGCATCGGTTCGCCGGCCGAACGACGTCGATTCAGCCCGTGGACGGCCGACGGTTGTACGGTGAGGGGTGATGGCTGTCGACCCGAACGTGCTCGTGATCGTCCTCGCCGGTGGCGAAGGGAAGCGGCTCCAGCCGCTCACGAACGACCGTGCGAAGCCCGCCGTCCCGTTCGCGGGGACGTATCGGATGATCGATTTCGCCCTCTCGAACTTCGCGAACGCCGGCTATCGCAAGATCGTGGTGCTCACGCAGTACAAGAGTCACAGCCTCGACCGCCACATCACGCAGACCTGGCGATTCTCGGCGATGCTCGACGACTACGTGACACCCGTTCCGGCCCAGATGCGCCGTGGGCCCCACTGGTTCCAGGGTTCGGCTGATGCGATCTATCAGAACCTGAACCTGATCCACGACGAGCGTCCGGACATCGTGTGCGTCTTCGGCGCGGACCACATCTATCGGATGGACCCGCGTCAGATGGTGGCCGAGCACCTCGAGCACGATGCCGGGGTCACCGTCGCTGCCATCCCCGTGCCGAGGCACGAAGCGCGTGACTTCGGCGTGATCGAAGCCGACGACGAGGGCAGGATCATCGCGTTCCATGAGAAGGCGGAGGATCCGCCGACGATGCCGGGCGACGACACGCGCTGCCTTGCGAGCATGGGCAACTACGTGTTCAACACCGAAGCCCTGATCGACATCGTGACCCCCGGGACGAATCAGTACACCGACCTCGGCGGTGATGTCATCCCAGCGCTCACTGCTGCGGGCGACGCTCGGGTCTACGACTTCTCGAAGAACACGATCCCCGGTCAAGGCGATCGCGAGCGGGGCTACTGGCGTGACGTCGGGACGATCGACGCCTTCTTCCATGCCAACATGGATCTGGTGGCGCCGGTCCCGGTGTTCAACCTCTACAACGACAAGTGGCCCGTCTTCACGTCTCGCAAGGCGCTGCCGCCGGCCAAGGTGTCGCGGGGAAGCGGTGGTGAACCGCCGTTCGTCGACGACAGTCTGCTGTGTCAGGGCTCGATTCTGAGTGGCGCTCACGTCGAGCGATCGATCATCGGGCCCGGAACGTTCGTCGACCACGACGCGCACGTGACCGACTCGATCATCTTCCCCGGCGTGCACGTCGGCCCCGGCGCTCGACTGCATCGATGCATCATCGACAAGAACGTCGAAGTGCCCGAATGGACCCGTATCGGCCTCGAACCCGAGCAGGACCGGGAGCGGTACTCCACCAGCGACGAGGGCATCGTCGTGTTGCCAAAGGACTACGGCTTCGGCTGATGGCCGAACGCCCTGGCTCCGAGGTCGCGGCCGAGACTGCCGAACGTCTGGCCGAACTCGCCGAGGTCGCCGAACTGATGGGTGATGGGGATGGCGCAGCGTGGCTTCGCAATCGAGCCGCCGTGGCCGGCGACCGGGCGATGCGCCTGCTCGACGACTGAGGCCCTGGGATCTCGGCAGTCGTCAGGTGCCAGCGAGTCGCGCCACGACCGGTGCGAAGCTGTCGATCTCGCCACCACCAACGATCACGTAGCTGAACCCGAACTCCTCACGACGGGCCACGAGATCGTCGACGATCTGATCGACCGAACCGATCAGCGCAAACGGTGACTCGCGGATCATCCGGACGTCGACTGCGATCATCTCGGCCATTGCCGCGATCTGCCCATCCCGGTCGTCGGTGACGCTGACGAAGAAGGTGCGCACGTTCATCTCGATCGCGTCCAGGCGTCCGGCGGTCCGTGCGGCATCAGCGACGATTGCCACCTTGTCGACAACCGCGTCGCGGGTCATCGTCGCGATGGCGTCGGGACCGATCACCCCGGCGTGCAAGGTTCCGTTGACGCCCACGATGTCGGCTTCACGCGCAGCGATTCCGAGCACGCGTTTGCCGCCGCCGCCGATGATGACCGGCGGGTGGGGGCCCTGAATCGGCTTCGGGAACCCGTCGTGTTCGTTGATGGTGTAATGCTCACCTTCGAACGAGAACGGCTCGGGGCCCATCAGGCCCTTGATCACCGCGAGCCCCTCCACGAACCGGTCGATGCGGACGCCCGGTCGGTCGTAGGCCATGCCGGCTTGCTCGTAGTCGGCGATCATCCACCCGGCACCGAGACCGATTTCGACACGCCCTTCGGACAACACGTCCATGGTCGCCAGTTCCTTGGCGAGCACCAGCGGATGCTTGTAATCGTTGTCGAACACGAGGGCACACGCCCGCAGCGTGGTCGTTGCGCTCAGGATCGCTTGGAGGCCCGGAACCGGTGCGAACTGTTGATCGAAGTGGTCGGGCATCGTGGCGACGTCGTAACCATGTGACTCGATGCGTCGTGCCTGCTCGGCCCAATCGCCGCCGGTTGGGCTCGTCGTCAACTGCACGCCGAAGCGGAAGGGTCGGATCGGGAATGGGCTGGACTGGTCGCTCATCGTCGCCGACATTAGCGGTCGCCCTCGGAGGTCCGCTGCGGACCCGGACGATGTCAAACCCCGCGATGTGAAGAATGCCGCATGACGCCGCACGGCTCGGCACCACCACTAACGTCCAAAGCGCTGTGCAACGTCTCGCGTGGATCCCCAGAATGCTGCTCGTCATCGCAGCAGGCGCCTTGCTGGTCGTGGCGATCGTCATCGCCGTCGCGCCCCGCCTCTGGGACATCGCGAACGCGCATTCCGAAGACCCGGTCGTGCTCCCCGAGTTTCAGCCACTGGCCCAGCGCACGTACGTCTACGACGCCGACGGTAACGAGATCGCCGTGTACGAGCTGGAGAACTCCCAGCCGATCAAGTACGCCGACATCCCCGAGCGCGTCATCCAAGCCTTCCTCCTCATCGAGGACAAGGAGTTCTTCACCCACGACGGCGTCAACGTGCGCAGCCTCTTCCGAGCGACACTGTCGAACTTCGCCTCCGACGCACCGCAACAGGGTGCCTCCACGATCACGATGCAGGTCGTCAAGAACGACTTTCTCGCCGGCCTCGAGCGCGACGGCCGCTACAAGCTCCTCCAGATCCAGTACGCGAAGCGGCTCGAGAAGGAGATGAGCAAAGACGTCATCATGGAGCGGTATCTCAACACCGTCTTCTTCGGCAACAACGCCTACGGCATCCAGGCCGCCGCCGAGACCTATTTCGGGAAGACTGCTGCCGAGCTCGACTTCCTCGAAGCGGCGTTCCTCGCCGGTCTCGTGCGGTCGCCCTCGGGCTTCGATCCGATCAACGAGCCCGAGCGCAGCCGTGCCCGCTGGATCCAGGTCCTCGACCGCCTCGTGACCGAGGAGATCATCACCGAGGACGAAGCAGAGTTCCTCGAAGAGGACTTCGTGCTCCCGGAGCGGGTCAAGGTCATCCCGGGCCGTGAGAACCGGCGCACGTACTTCACCGAAGCGCTGCGTGACTACCTGTTGAACCGCTCGACGATCCTGGGCGAGACCCCTGAGCAGCGCTACAACCAACTGTTCCGTGGTGGGCTGCGGATCCACACGACGCTCAAGCCCGGGATGCAGGCCGCCGCCGAACGGGCCCGCGACCTGCTGCCCAACACCGCTGAGGGGTTCGACGCGGCGATCGTGTCGCTCGATTCGCAGAGTGGCGCGATTCGCGTGATGGTCGGAGGGCGTGAGTTCAAGCCAGGTGAGCGCGAGCTCAACATGGCACTCAGCCCCCGCCAGACCGGGTCGAGCATCAAGTTCTTCATCCTCGCCGCGGCGATTCAGGCCGGTGCGCAGGGAGGCGATCAGATCGATGGTCGGCGCGGATGCGCATTGCCGAGTGGTGATCCGAGCGAACCGATCTTCCAGATCAACGGTGGCGCGGCGGGCTTCGTCGGCAATCTCCGTGACATCACCGCTCGCTCGATCAACTGTGGTTTTGCACGCTTGTCGCAAATTGTCGGACTCAACCGAGTGGTCGACACCACCTACCGGATGGCCGAGTCGCCGTATCTGTATCGCGGCCAGCCAGAGAGCGATCGCGAGCCGGTCCAGCCGTTCGCCAGTTTCGCCACCGGCGCCAACGAGATGACACCGCTCGACATGGCGTCGGGGATTCAGACGTTGGCCAATGAAGGTGTCCACAAGGACCCGTACTACGTCGAGTTCATCGACGATGCCGATGGCAACCGTCTGCACACGCACTTCGACCCTGGCACCGATGTGCTCGACCGCGACGTCGCGCTGGAAACGGTCGACATCATGAAGGGCACGATCTCCTACGGCACGGGTCGCCAGCGAGCGCCGCTCGCCGATGGCCGCCCGGCGTTCGGCAAGACCGGTACCCAGCAGGACAACACGAACGCCTGGTTCGCGGGTGGGACGAAGCAACTCGCCACCGCCGTGTGGGTCGGCGACCCGGACGCCTACACGAAGATGGTCGGCATCCGAGGCTTCGAGTTCAGCAAGGTGCAGGGCGGCACCTATCCCGCATTGATCTGGAAGAACTACATGGACGGCGCCCACTTCGGCGTGCCGGCCGAGGACTGGGATGCGCCGGCGCCTCCGGAGCGGGCGAACGCGCGGCTGGTGCTGCCTGGCAATGAGTGTGAGGTCACCGTGATCGGCACCGAGGGGGGCGACCCGATCGAGCCCGAGGAACCCGAGGCGCCACCGGTCGCCGTCGAGCAGTTCCAGACCGAGCCGCCCCCACCCGAGGTTCCTGAAGAGCCCGTGCCGGTCGAAACCACGCCGATCGTGGTGATCACAGCCAAGACCAACTTGGGGACGACGATTGCCCCCGACAATCTCGACCCGAACCATCCGTTGCCGTCGGTTGCGATCGGTCGGAACATCTCGCCCTGCTGAACCACGCGGTGCCCGCGCCGGCAGCGCCAGCCGGATGGGACTGAACGCAACTCGGTTTGGCGTGACATGATGCGGATGATGACCGACGCCGCAGATGCGACAGACACCCCCGACGACGATTCGGGTGCAGCGGACACCACGGCCACCCGCCTGCTGTCCCTTCAGCGGGTCGACACCGACGCCGACCAGTTCACGAACCGCCGTGAGCGATTGGTCGAACGCGACCTGCTCAGTGCTGTGGCCGAGCAGCTGAGCGAGTGGGAGCGTTCGCGTGCTGCGATGCGGGCTCGGATGGATGAACTGACCACGATCATCGAGCGTTGCGAGACCGACGCAGCCGAGATCGCAAGCCACAGGGAACGACTCGAGGCGCAGATGAAGACCGTGATCGCGCCGCGCGAGGCCGAGGCATTGATACATGAGATCGCAACGCTCGACGAGCAGACCGACGCGCTCGAAACGACCGAGATCGAGGCGCTCGAGGAGCAGTCGACGATCGATGACCAGCTG
>Ga0316197_10000899_pt1 | contig 21091 bp, 17 predicted proteins | sample OudBiesiAoxic_MG_FD_204939 | JGI IMG/M metagenome (GOLD analysis project Ga0316197, IMG submission 204939) | Coastal sediment microbial communities from Oude Bieten Haven, Netherlands - site A oxic | ecosystem: Environmental > Aquatic > Marine > Coastal > Sediment | place: Netherlands... | reverse complement strand
ACCGCGAGGAAATCCACCTCTCTGGTGAGGTCCAGGCCAACGGCGCATTACTTGTCGCGGACCCCGAAACGGGCAGCATCATCGGTGCCTCCGCGAATGCGTCTGAATTTCTGGGAATTCCGATGCGCAGCCTGCTGGAATGCAATCTGCACGCGGTTGACCCCGACCTTGCAACGCAAGTTGCAGAGGCTCTCGATGACACCCAGATTTTGCACGAAGTTCTGGACTATACCTTCACGCACAATGGCATCACGTATGATACTGTCACTCATTTGCACGATGGCCGACGGATCATCGAATTCATTCCAAACAACAGCCCGTCGCCCAATGAAGCGCGCAAGAAAATGCGGATTTGCTCCAAGGCTTGCGCTCGCATCCTGCATGCGGCCAGCTTTGAAGAGGCATTGAATATTGCGGTGGATGCGGTCCGAGATATCACCGGTTATAGCCGGGCCAAAATCTACCGATTTCATGTCGACTGGTCTGGCGAAGTCATCGCAGAAAGCCGGAGTGACGCGCTGCCCTCTTATCTGGGCCTGTGCTTTCCTCCGGGGGACATACCGAAACAGGTGCGTCAGATCATGTCGATTGTCCCGTACAGGGCGATTGGGTCCAGCCGTAATGACACGGTGCCGATTCACAGCAAATCTGGCGTTGGCGGGCAGCTCGACCTGACGTGGTCTGTATTGCGGTCAGTCTCGAAAATGCACACGGCATATTTGCGCAACATCAACGTTGGCGCAGCGTTCTCAAGTAGTCTGATGTATGACGGCAAACTTTGGGGGTTGATCGCGATTCACGATGTGAACGAAGGTATCCTGCCTTTCGATTGCTGGAGCCTCGTGCAAGAGATCGGCACTGCGGTCATGCTGCGACACGCTCAGCAACAAAGAACCGATGTCGCAGACATGATCGCGCGCCTGCGGCAAGTTGAAAACGGGTTTGCGGCCGCTTTGCGCAAGGATGGTGACGTCGAATCCGTCCTGTCAAAACTCATGCCCGTGCTTTGCGAATTTCTGGGAGCAGACGGTTTTGCGTTCCAGTTCGGTAACAATCTTCATGTTACCGGACAGACACCACCGCCGGAGTTTATTTCGGAATTTATAAACTGGGCGGTCCGCAAGCGCGTGACCTCAGATCAGTTCCAGACGATTTCACTGCACAAGGAGTGGGCCCCTGCCAAGGCGCATATCGACACAGCCTGTGGCGTGTTGATCCAACCTATCGTGGTACATCGTGTCTGCCAGTTGATCTGGTTCCGCGGTCCGATCACCCGGACTGTCAACTGGGCAGGTCGGCCTGAGGACAAAGAAGATACGCGCGCACTGGGGCCACGTGCATCATTTGATAAGTGGGTACAGCTACACGAGGATCAGAGTCTGCCGTGGCGAGAGGCGGAATTGCAGAGTGCGCGGGAAATTTTTCAGGAATTTCTGGATATTATGGCCGCACAGTTGTTGCTGAAAGAAGAGAACGCAACGCTGCGCCAATTCGCAGCAACTGCAGCGCACGATCTGCGCGCCCCGTTGATCGGGCTCAACGTCGCTCTTGAGTGGATGAGCGAGGACGGCTTTAACGCAGATTCCGTCAAAGAAACCCATGCGATGGCACAGCGGTCTTCGCAGCGGATGCAGGATTTGACCGAAGGTTTGCTGGAACTGGTGGTGCTTGAGAACCAAACACAGGTTTTCGAGCCTGTGGCGATGCAGGACATCATTCAGGACGTTTGGCATCTGTTGGCCATTCAGATTGAAGAGGCTGGCGCGCAGATTGACCTGCAAAGCGCGCCGGTACTTTCGGGAACAGAACGGCTGCTGCTGCGCCTGTTTCTAAATCTGGTGTCCAACGCGATCAAGTATCGCCAGCCAGACCGTGCCCTGCGTATCACCATCTCTGCGCGTACAGAACAGAACGGCTTTGTCGAAATCGCAGTCGCTGACAATGGAAGGGGTATCGCGGCCAAAGATGCCGAACGGATTTTCGAGCCATTGCAAAGGCTGCATTCCAAGGATGAGATTGAGGGCGCAGGACTTGGCCTGGCGATCTGTCAGCGGATCGTGAATGCCCACGGTGGGACGCTTCATCTGGACACCGAATACCAGGATGGTGCTTGTTTTGTGGTGCGATTGCCGACCCATGAGGGCTGATCAGTCAGTGCATACCTCGTTGGCTTTTGACGGCAGGCAAGCCTTGGCGGAGGCCACGGCGCCTGCACACCGAGCGTTGCATGTGCACCCATGGATTGCACGCCTGAACGCACCTGACCTAAGTGTGCAGGTCTACGGGCAAATTCTGTTGGCCTACTACAGCATATACACTGAGGTGGAGGCCCGGCGTGTGGCGGCGGATGTTTTTGCCGGGCTTGGTCTTGGGCCTGCGGTATCCGCTTTGGCTGCCGACATCTCTGCGCTGGGAAAGCGCAAGGCAACGCGCTGGTGTCCGGTTTCTGCTGCTTGGACGGAGCCAGTTGAGATTTTGGGCGCGCTTTATGTTTTGCACGGTTCAGGCTTTGGCGCACGCGTCCTGAATGCCTCGATTGCGCGAAACCTGCCTACGGTTCCTCGGAACTACTTTGCCTTGGGCACATCTCCGATCCTTTGGCGCAATTTGAAAGGTGCATTGCAGGCATTTGCGGATGAACCGGCAGGGCAAGAGAAGCTGATAGCAAGTGCAAATGCGACGTTTTTGCATGTTGGTCAGGCTGTGACCCGCCATTGTGAGGATCGTACCGATACGCCGACTGCGGATGCCAAACTTTGACTGGGTCTGCGGTACTTGCATTGACTCTGCCGATTCTACCCGTATAAGCGCCGTCTGTTGGTGTTGGTGGCCCTCGCAAGGGGATGCCTGTCAGGGGGAAACCCCAAAGGACAACGCCCTTCAATCGAGTAACCCACGGGTTACTCATTACCATTACATGAAGGAGATCAGCCGTGACAAAACGCACAGCTGCCAAGCACAAGATCGACCGCCGCATGGGCGAAAACATCTGGGGCCGTCCAAAGTCCCCGGTCAACCGCCGCGAATATGGCCCCGGCCAGCACGGCCAGCGGCGCAAGGGCAAACTGTCCGACTTCGGTATTCAGCTGCGCGCCAAGCAAAAGCTCAAGGGCTACTACGGCGATCTGACCGAGAAGCAATTCCGCCGCATCTACGCCGAAGCCGAGCGTGTTAAAGGCGACACTGGTGAAAACCTGATTGGTTTGCTTGAGCGCCGTCTGGACGCTGTTGTGTACCGTGCCAAGTTCGTGGCGACCGTTTTTGCAGCGCGCCAGTTCGTGAACCACGGCCATGTCCGTGTGAACGGCAAGAAAGTGAACATCCCCTCCTACCGCGTCAAAGAAGGCGACGTTGTTGAAGTGCGTGACCGCTCCAAGCAGATGGTTGCTCTGCTGGAAGCGACACAGCTGCCAGAGCGCGACGTGCCTGACTACATCGAAGTTGACCATTCCAAGATGACCGCAAAATTTGTGCGCTCTCCCGCGCTGGGCGATGTGCCTTATCCGGTCATGATGGAACCCAACCTCGTCGTGGAATTCTACGCGAAGAACTAAACTTCGCCTGCCATTCCAAGCCAGAATACAAAGGCTGCGACGGGAAACCGCCGCAGCCTTTTGCTTTTGGCGCTGGCAGCGAGCGGATCACGCCGCTAGAACACACCAAAATCGCAAAGGTCTGGATATGAACAAGATCACGCCGCAACCGGGCATCATGGACATTAAGCTCTATCAGGGTGGGGCGGCGCACGTGACGGGTGTTGAGAACGTCATCAAGCTGTCGTCCAATGAAAACCCACTTGGACCGTCGGAGGCAGCCAAGGAAGCGTTTCGCCGGGCCGCGCTTGATCTGCATCGTTATCCGTCTTCTGACCACGGCGGCTTGCGTACAGCAATTGCCGACGTGTACGGGCTGGACGCAGATCGCCTCATCTGTGGCGCGGGATCGGACGAGATTATTGCGTTTCTTTGTCAGGCCTATGCGGGGCCGGGCACAGAGGTGATCCATACCGAACACGGGTTCGGCATGTACAAGATCAGCGCCCTGGCCGCCGGGGCGACCCCAGTGGAGGTGAAAGAGCGCGAGCGCGTCACGGATGTGGATGCCATACTGGCTGCCTGCACCGACAAGACGACGCTTGTTTTCATGGCCAACCCGAATAATCCCACCGGCACGATGATTGGCGCGGCAGAGGTTGCGCGGCTTGCGGATGGGTTGCCACCACAGGCATTGCTCGTGCTGGACGGGGCCTATGCCGAATACGTTGAAGGCTATGATGGCGGCGTTGCCTTGGTAGAGGCGCGCGAGAATGTCGTGATGACGCGCACCTTTTCCAAGATCTACGGGCTTGGCGGTCTGCGCATCGGATGGGGATATGGCAGCAAGGACGTTATTGACGTGCTGAACCGGGTGCGCGGGCCGTTCAACCTGAGCCAAGCGGCGCTCAACGCCGCGGAGGCAGCGGTGCGTGACACGTCTTATGTGGATCATTGCCGGGCCGAGAACGCGCGCTGGCGGACATGGCTGGCGGATGCTTTGGCGGCGATGGGAATCCCGTCGGATGTATCCTGCACCAATTTCGTTCTGGCGCGCATGGTATCGCAGAAAGAGGCCGAAGCCTGTGATTCCTATCTTAAATCCCAAGGGCTGATTATCCGGCTCGTGGCCAGCTATAATCTGCCCAACTGTCTGCGGATCACCGTGGGTGACGAGGCAAGCTGCCGCCGCGTGGTTCATGCCATTCGCCAGTTCAAGGACGGAGACGCAGATGGCACAAGTTTATGAACGCGTCGCTCTGATCGGGCTGGGCCTTATCGCGTCGTCAATGTTCTGGGCGATGAAACGTGACGGGCTGGCGGGTGAGGTTACAGGCTATGCCCGATCTGCTGAAACCCGGGAAACGGCGCGTGAAATTGGTCTTTGTGACCATGTGTGCGACAGCATCGCGGAGGCGGTTGATGGCGCGGACCTCATTGTGCTGTGTGTGCCCGTGGGTGTCATGGGCGATGTCGCGGCGGAAATGGCGCCGCATCTCAAGCCTGGCGCGACGGTGTCAGATGTTGGATCAGTCAAGCGCGACGTGATTGAAAAGGTCGCGCCGCACCTGCCCGACAATGTTCATTTCGTGCCTGCCCACCCTCTTGCCGGGACCGAGCATTCTGGCCCGCGTTCAGGTTTTCCCGAGCTTTTTGAGAACCGCTGGTGCTTGCTGGTTCCCGTTGAGGGTACCGATCCGGACGCCATCGCACGACTACGCGCATTGTGGGAGGGCTTTGGCGCGCTTGTCGAGGAAATGGATGCAGAGCATCATGACCTTGTGGTTGCTGTCACGTCCCATGCGCCACACCTGATCGCTTACACGATGGTCGGCGTTGCAGATGACTTGCGTCGGGTAACCGATAGCGAGGTCATCAAATATTCTGCGGGTGGTTTCCGTGATTTCACACGGATTGCAGCGTCTGATCCAACCATGTGGCGAGACGTCTTCTTGACGAACAAGGAAGCCACGCTTGAAATCCTTGGCCGCTTTACCGAAGAACTTTTTGCCCTGCAGCGCGCCATCCGGCAGGGCGATGGTGAGCATCTTCACGCCTATTTCACCCGGACCCGAGCCATTAGACGTGGCATTATCGAGGCGGGACAGGATACAGATGCACCGGACTTCGGTCGCGGTGGAGGGCGCAAAGAATGATCAGGGCGGCGGTGACCGGGATTTTTTTGGCAACAGCGCAGATGGCGTTGGCCGACGATCCCACATCATCGCTTAGGCCCGTACCGCGTGGCGGAGAGGCGTCGATCCAGCCTGTGACGCTTGATCAATCGGGCGCTCTCGTCCAGCCCGAACAAAGCACAGAGCAACAGGAGGCCAAGCAACGCAACGGCTTGCTGTCCTCGCTTCGTCCCTTGTTCCGGACGAACAAGGTTGCCAAGGAAGGCCGTGCGCAGAAGCGCCTGCGTGAAAAGGGTGCCGTTTGCGGCGATCTGGACATACAGGGTGAAGCCGTTGGTCGGGTGACCGGAAAGCTGCGCGGGTGTGTGGTTGAGAATGCCGTGCGCGTACGTTCGGTTTCCGGTGTGGCGTTAAGTCAGAAGGCCGTGATGGATTGCACCACGGCCAGCGCGTTGAAATCATGGATGGAAAGTGCTGCCAAACCGGCAATGGCGAAAAAGGGTGGTGGGCTCAGGACAGTCCGGGTTGCCGCGCATTACGCTTGCCGGACGCGGAACAATCAGAAAGGCGAAAAGCTGTCTGAACATGGCAAGGGCCGCGCCATCGACATTTCAGCGTTCAAGCTGGCTGATGGGACCGAAGTCAGCGTGCTGACGGGCTGGAATGCGCAACGGTTCAGTGACGCGATGCGGCGGATGCACAAAGGTGCGTGCGGACCTTTTGGCACCGTATTGGGGCCAAACGCGAACCGGTTTCACAAGGATCATTTCCATTTTGATACGGCCCGCTACCGCTCAGGCAGTTTTTGCCGCTAGGGCATTTCTGGATCAGGGCGTCCCTTCGGATATCAGTTAATGCTCTGAAATCGTTAATGTAAGCCAGCGCTATCTAAATGTGTCATATCGAAAGAGCTGTAGAATTATTGGCGCGCTCTCAGGCGCGGGGCCGGGCCGAGGTCGATCCCGCTGAGTGACATCAAGCCGTCCGCAAAACTGAGAGTGAGCTCTAGAGTGTCCGGATCCCCGCCGATATTGGCCAGCGCGTTCAGCATCAGGTCTGCCTGTGCAGGGATGGCAAGGTCGCTTGCTTTTGCCACGTCAAATAGGATGCGCCAATTGTCCACGAACAGGCTGACATCGCCCTTTGGTGTCCCATCCGGGTCAACATCCAGAACGCCTTGCGCCGAGATTTCGACGCTGCCCCAGATCGCCTTTGCGTCCACGATTTCGATCTGGTTTGGCGGGGGCATGCCTCCCCGAACCGAACTTCTGTCGAGGGGCGCTGAAAACCCCACAGCCCCGGTCGCTGCAGCCGTATCGAAATAGTAGGGCCAGTTCTGTGGGATATTAAGCAGAGCGCGAGCCACATCGCCAAACGCCAGATCATCAATACTGAACTGAAAGTCGTATAGTGAAGGCTGGGTGGTGCTTTGGTCAAAGAACGCCTGAAGCGTGTTACCAGTGAACAGTCGTCCTTTCGCTGTCTGGAGGTCCCACTGGGCGCTGTCCAGACGCAGGCTTTCCAATTCGAGCGCCGTACCGGGATGTATCCTAAGTCCGGCTTGCGCGTCCTCCGCCATCAGCTTCACGGCATAAGCGCCTGCAGTAATGTCAATCCGGTCTTGGGGCAGGGTCAGTGTGGCATAGCCGGGCCACCACGCAGGCGTTGCAAGAGAGAGGGCGGGGCTGAAGACCCGCACACCCGACGTGTCGTCCTGCAAGCTGACCGGCGACAAATGCGTCTCGAACCGAAACGGGTAGCCATCAACGTCAACGTTGATGATCTGCGCCACCCAACCTTCGGCGCGTTTGGTCGCAGCCCAGTCAATGATGCCGTTCCTGATCATCAAAGAGGCAGTGAGCCACAGGAAGGACCACAGCAATCCCGCTGTGACGATGATCCACGTCAGCCTGCGCATTTTATGCCTCTTTAACTCGGAGTTCAGATGCGGTTTACCGATGACAGCAACAAAGGACCAGCGCGATGGCAATGTGGGTATTCGGCTATGGATCGCTTCTGTGGAATCCCGGTTTCGAGGTGGCGGAGAGCGTGATTGGCACGCTGCCGGGGTATGCGCGGTCGTTCTGTATGCGTTCGATCCACCATCGGGGCACCGAAGAAGAACCGGGGCTGGTGCTGGCGCTGGACCGGCAGGCGGATCATGCCTGTGCCGGCATGGCGCTGCGCGTTGCTCCGGGACAGGAAGAACAGACGCTGGCCTACCTGCGGGAGCGGGAACTGATTTCATCGGCATATATTGAGAAGACGTTGCAGGTCTCGCTTGAAGACGGGCGCGTTGTAGAGGCGGTGGTCTATGTGATCGATGAAGACCACGAACAATATTGTGGTGGTCTGCCGCTTGAAGAACAGGCGCAGATCATCGCGCAGGCCGTGGGCGGACGGGGGCCGAACACCGAATATTTGTACAATACGGCAGACCATTTGCATGAAGTGGGCCTGCATGACCCAGACCTTGAGTGGCTCAGCCTTCGGGTGAAGGCGCTTTGCACATAATTCCATGGCAAAGCCGCTTGTTTTCAGTGTAACGTCTGCGCAGAGCAGGCAAAAAGGGTCAGGAGCAACGGCCTAATGGCGCAGTCAGAGCGCACACAACGACCACAGTTTTCTCAGCCGGTCCGTCAGATCTCATTGATGCTGATTGTGCTGGGGCTGACTGGTTTCGGTGCCTTTCTGGCACTGCCCTCGGTCTACCCGATCTTTGCGGCCAATCCCTATCTGAATGGCTTCATCATTTTCGTGTTCATCATCGGCGTGTTGGCCTGTTTTTATCAGGTTTTTCAGTTGATTGGCTCGGTCCGGTGGATCGAAAACTTTGCCTCGGACAAGCCCGACCCGACGACGGTCGCACCACCGATGCTGGCCCCACTGGCGGCCCTACTGCGCACCCGTGGGGCACGGATGCAGGTATCGGCAAGTTCGACACGGTCGATCCTGGATTCGGTATCGACCCGTATTGATGAGGCGCGTGAGATCACGCGCTACATCGTCAACATGCTGATTTTCCTTGGCCTTCTGGGGACATTCTATGGCCTTGCCACAACAGTGCCTGCGGTTGTGGACACGATCCGCAGCCTTGCCCCGTCCGAAGGGGAAGGCGGCGTGGATGTCTTCAGCCGTCTGATGACCGGGCTGGAGGCACAGTTGGGTGGCATGGGTGTCGCCTTTGGGTCTTCCTTGTTGGGACTTGCGGGATCGCTGGTCGTCGGACTGTTGGAGTTGTTTGCCGGACATGGTCAAAACCGGTTTTATCAAGAGCTTGAAGACTGGCTTAGCTCCATCACCCGCGTCGGTTTCAGCGCAGGCGAAGACGCCACAGCAGAGCAGAACATCATGGCCGGCGTGGTTGATCACATGGCGGAGCAGATGGAGAGCCTGACCCAGATGTTCGCGGCGTCGAACGTCAGCCGCGCGGCGGTGGATGAGAAATTGAACCGGCTGGCCGATGCCGTGGACCGGATGACCGAACGGATGCAGATCGACACCGCATCGACGGCTGTGCTGGAACGGATTGCCGCGGGTCAGGAACGCATGGCAGCGGGTCAGGAAAAGCTGATCACCACTCTTGAGGGGCAGGATCAGGGCGAAGGCATGGATGCCGAAAGCCGGATGCGCCTGCGGTCGATTGACGTGCAGATGCTGCGTATCCTTGAGGAGATTTCTGCCGGGCGACAAGAAACCATGGCGGAGCTGCGTCAGGACATTGCGATGCTGGCCAAGACAATGTCGACCGGACGCCAGCCGCTGGTCCCCCGCCGTGTGCGCACGCCCGAAAAACCGGGCGGAGGGGAGCGGTAGATGGCCCTTTCCCGCAGGACGGGCACGCGGTTTCAGGGCTCCATCTGGCCCGGTTTTGTGGATGCGATGACGGGGCTTTTGCTGGTCCTGATGTTTGTTTTGACCATTTTCATGGTTGTGCAATTTGTTCTGACAGAACGGATCACCGGACAAGAGAGCGAGCTGGACGCGCTGGCAGGTGAAGTCGCTGCGTTGGCGCAAGCCTTGGGATTGGAAGAGCAGTCAAACGCGCAGCTTGAGGCACGATTGGGTGCGCTGAATGCATCCTTGAATACGACGCAGGATCAATTGGATGCCGCACAGGGGCGGCTTTCTCAGCAGGACGCGCTGATTGCCTCGCTGACGTCAGAGCGCGACGCGCAGGCGGCTGCGTTGGAGGACGCAGGCGCGAAGATCACACGATTTGAGGCGCAGGTGGCGGGGCTGCTGGCGGATCAAGAGACAGCGCAAGGGCAGATTGCAGATCTTGAAGATAGGGAGCAGTCGTTACTGAGTGAACAGGAAGCACTTAACCTGGCGCTGGCCACAGCGCGCGATGAAATCGATGCGCAGGCTGAAACTGCCCGCCTTGCAGCGGCACGTCGCGAAGCGTTGGATGCCCTGATCGCCGATCTACGTGCGCGGAACGCCGAGACGGAAGGACAACTCGCTGATCTACGTGCGCTTAAGGCTGAGACCGACGCGCAGTTTGCAGAGCTACGTGCCCGAAACGCTGAGGCTGAAGCACAGGTTGCGGGTTTGCAGGGTCAGTTGGCCGCAACAACAGAGGCGCTGAGTGCTGAGGAAGCGGCGCGGCTGGTTGAAGCCGCGGCGGCGGAAGCCTTGCGGGCCAGGCTGGCAGACGCTGATGCGGAGTTGACCGCGATGACGCTGGCGTTGGAGGCGCAGCGTAAGGAGGCAGAAAATACGTTGACGTTGCTGGCTGCAGCGCGAGCGGCGGAAGAACAACTGGATGCGCGTCTGTCCGAGGCATTGATCCGACTGCAGACCGTTGAGCAGCAGGCTGAAACAGGAGCTCAGGCGCAAGCCGCATTGACACAGGCGCAGGAGGAATTGGAGCGGCAAAGGGCAGCGGCAGCCGCCGAGGAAGCCCAGAGTGCCGAAGAACTGGCGCGTTTGCAGGCAAACGTCCAAGCGCAGGAAGCAGCAGCAGCGGAGTTGATGGCTGACCGGGATGCATTGCGCGCAAGGTTGGTGGCAGCCGTCGCTGCGCGGCTTGCGGCAGAAACGCTTGCAGGAGATCAGAGTACCGACGCAGAGCGGCAGGCGGCGTTGCTGGCGTCTGCCCGCGAGGCCTTGGCTCAGGAAGAAGCGGTAAGCGCCGAGGCGCAGCGTCAAACGGAATTGTTGAACCAGCAAGTTGCTGCATTGCGCACCCAATTGGGCAGTTTGCAGGCCCTGCTGGACGATGCGGTCGCCCGCGATGCTGCCAAGGACATTCAGTTGCAGTCGCTTGGGTCTGATTTGAACACTGCACTGGCCCGCGTGGCTGCGGAAGAACGGCGTCGTGCGGAATTGGAAGCGGCAGAGCGGGCACGGCTTGAGGCGGAGGCCAAGGCGCTGCAGGAGCAGACCAAGGATCTTGAGCAGTATCGTTCGGAGTTCTTTGGTCGGCTGCGCGATGTTTTGGGCAATCAGGAAGGCGTGCGCATCGAAGGGGATCGGTTCGTGTTCTCATCCGAGGTGTTGTTTCCGCCCGGCGGGGCGATCCTGTCACCTGAGGGACGTCAGGAGATTGCCAAGGTGGCGGACATTCTGCGGTCTGTCGCCGGTGATATCCCTCCAGAGATTGACTGGGTGATCCGCGTCGATGGGCATACAGATAACGTCCCACTTTTGGGCGGTGGTGAGTTCGCGGACAACTGGGAGCTCAGCCAAGGCCGGGCATTGTCCGTCGTAAAGTACATGATTAATTTCTTAGGCATTCCGCCTGATCGGCTGGCCGCAAATGGATTTGGCCAGTATCAGCCGGTCGCGCTTGGAGACAGTCCTGAAGCGCGGGCACAGAACCGGCGCATCGAGTTGAAGTTCACCGAGAAATAGCGGGGTTTTGATCCTGTCGGACACAGAAGATGCTTCGACACGCTTGGCGGTCAAAGCAACTGTGAGATTTTTGTAACTAAGGATATTGCGCGGAGGATTGGGCGGCGTCGGCCTTAATTCGAACGCGGATTGATGGGCTTCAGTCGGAGCCAGCGATGGTGATTTCGGTGCGCAAAGTGCTGATCACGGTGTCCCCGCGGATCAGCGTGGCGGTGCCGGCATATGTTCCTTCTGGCCAAGTGGCGCGACCGCGAAGCCGCTTTCCGACGGCGCGGAATGCCTGTGCGTGATTTCGTTCTAGTTTTGTGTCCCTGCTGATGACTTCGCCCTCTGGCCCGGTCAGGGACAGGCGCATGACGTCATCTTTCTGGGTGCCAAAGCTAAAGCCGTACACCACCAGCGCAGGTGCGGTCGCGGGAAGGGTGTTTGCACCCGCGATGCCTGCTTTGACATCAGCATATTCAGGAATGATGTCAGTCAGGCCGACATCGACAAGGCCGCCGGGCTGGTAGGGCGGGGTGTCTGCCCAAAGAGTGCTGTCACCGGGGCTATCACAGGCGAGGGTGCCATCGGGATCGAAAGGATCAACGGGTTTGCCATCCTTGCGCACGGACAGATGGAGGTGCGGAAATTCGGCGCGGCCGGACTGGCCAATCTGTCCCAGAACGTCGCCTGCCTTGACCTCTTGTCCGTTGCGGACGGTGATCGAGCCTTGCATCAGGTGGCAGTACTGCGTTTCCCAGCCGCCGGGATGGAGCAGAACAACGCCGTTTCCGCATTCGCGCCCTTCAACTTCGGCAACGGTTTCCCTAGTCCACCCGGTGTCAGGCATGCCGTCACGAAAGCCGCGCACGCGACCGCTTGCAGCGGCAAAGACATCAACGCCGGCCTGCATGTTCGCACGTGTGGGGAGGGCGAAATCGGTGCCTTTGTGGCCATCATAGCTGAGCCCGCGACACTGGTAATCGCTGTAGCCGTCGCCGGGGTCACGGTCCATGTATTGCTGAATGTAGCAGTCCTGCCCAAGCGTGCAGTCGACGGGGAAGGACAAAAGCAAATCCTCCGCCAGCACGGGGCTGGCGGAGGACAATATCAGAGCCGCAAAGGCTCTCAGGCTCATTCCGCTGTCAGCAGCGGTGGCTTGTCGCCTGAGATCTTGGGCGTTTCGGGATCGAGAATGGTAAGATCCAGCTCGCCCTTTTTCACACCCACCTTGACGACGCCACCCTTGGCCAGTTTGCCAAAGAGCAGCTCCTCGGCCAGCGGTTTCTTGATGTGCTCCTGGATCACGCGGCCCAGAGGACGCGCACCCATCTTGTCATCATAGCCTTTCTCGGCCAGCCATTCGGCGGCTTTCTTGGTCAGCTCAAAGGTCACGTTGCGGTCCATCAGCTGTGCCTCAAGCTGAAGCACGAACTTCTCAACGACCCGCAGGATGACGTCCTTGCTGAGAGGCGCAAAGGAAATCACCGCGTCCAGACGGTTGCGGAATTCCGGCGTGAAGGTGCGTTCGATCGCTGCGGTATCCTCGCCCGTGCGGCGGTCGCGGCCAAAGCCGATGGCTTCCTTGGCCTGCTCTGCGGCACCGGCGTTGGAGGTCATGATCAGGACAACGTTACGGAAATCGACCGTGCGGCCATTGTGATCCGTCAGTTTGCCGTGGTCCATCACCTGCAACAGGATGTTGTAGACATCCGGGTGCGCCTTCTCCATCTCGTCCAGCAGCAGCACGCAGTGCGGATGCTGGTCTACGCCATCGGTGAGCATGCCACCCTGGTCAAAGCCGACATAGCCCGGAGGTGCGCCGATCAGACGGGAAACTGCGTGTTTCTCCATGTACTCGGACATATCAAAGCGCAGCAGTTCCACACCCAGCGTATCCGCCAGTTGCTTGGCGACTTCGGTTTTACCCACACCGGTTGGACCGGCGAAGAGGTAGTTGCCGATGGGCTTTTCAGGTTCGCGCAGACCTGCGCGTGCCAGCTTGATCGCCGAGGCCAGTGCCTCGATCGCTTTGTCCTGACCAAAGACCACCCGCTTGAGCGATGCTTCGAGATCCTTGAGGACCACGACATCGTCCTTGGAGACGTTCTTGGGCGGGATGCGGGCAATCTTGGCCACTACGGCCTCGACCTCTTTCGTGCCGATGGTCTTGCGGCGCTTGGAAGCGGCGACAAGATGCTGCGCTGCACCCGCTTCGTCGATCACGTCGATGGCAGAGTCCGGCAATTTACGGTCATTGATGTACCGCGACGCCAGCTCCACCGACGATTTGATCGCATCGGATGTGTATTTGACAGAGTGGTGATCCTCGAAATAGGGCTTGAGGCCCTTGAGGATCTTCACCGCGTCTTCCACCGATGGTTCGTTCACGTCGATCTTCTGGAACCGGCGCGACAGCGCGCGGTCCTTTTCAAAGTGCTGACGGAACTCCTTGTAGGTGGTTGACCCCATCGTGCGCAGCTTGCCACCCGCCAAAGCAGGTTTCAGCAGGTTGGAAGCGTCCATTGCCCCGCCGGATGTTGCGCCAGCGCCGATCACGGTGTGAATTTCGTCGATGAACAGAACCGCATCTTCGTGTTCTTCGAGTTCGGAAACGACCGCTTTGAGCCGTTCCTCGAAGTCACCACGATACCGTGTACCGGCAAGCAACGCACCCATATCCAGTGAATAGATCGTTGTGTTTGCAAGAACCTCGGGGGTTTCGCCCGCTACGATCTTGCGCGCCAATCCTTCGGCGATGGCGGTTTTGCCCACGCCGGGATCGCCCACCAAAAGCGGGTTATTCTTGCGACGGCGGCACAGCACCTGGATGCAGCGCTCCACCTCGAGGTCGCGTCCGATCAGCGGGTCAATGTCGCCTTCGCGGGACTTGGCGTTCAGATCCACGCAGTATTTCTCAAGCGCGGTTTCCTTCTTTTCGCCATCGGTGACGCCCTGAGCTTCTTCTTCGTGCTCTGGAGCACCGGCGACGGGGCGGGCCTCACCATAGGCGGGGTCTTTGGCCACGCCGTGGGCGATGTAGTTGACCGCGTCATAGCGCGTCATGTCCTGTTCCTGCAGGAAATACGCCGCGTTGCTTTCGCGTTCAGCAAAGATCGCGACGAGCACATTTGCGCCGGTCACTTCTGTGCGGCCGGATGATTGCACGTGGATCGCGGCGCGCTGTATCACGCGCTGAAAGGCGGCGGTCGGCACGGCCTCTGATCCGTCGACGTCGGTGACCAGATTGCTCAGGTCCTCGTCCACGAATTCGACCAGCGTGTCGCGCAGTTCGTCCACGTCAACGGAACAGGCTTTCATCACCTGTACGGCATCCGGTTCGTCGATCAGCGCCAGCAGCAAATGCTCCAGCGTGGCGAACTCGTGTCTGCGCGCATTGGCCAAAGCCAAAGCTGCGTGGATTGCCTGCTCCAGTGTAGTTGAGAATGAAGGCACGGGTGTGCTCCTTATCCTTCGGGGTCGGGGAGGTGCTGTGGGATAACAGGGCCCCGGTCCGACCATGGCCTCATAGTATTAGAGTTTGGTTGATCGCGGCCCAGCTTCAAGCATTTTCTTCTAAAAACTGCTCACAAAGTCCGTGATCTGCTTTTTTTGCACCCATTTGTCGCAGTCAAAAGTTGTCTTTCCGTTTGCGTATTTCAGCAAAAACGTCGGCATCCGGGGCGGTTGGCATCCCTAGGTGTGCTCGAATGCCGGGATCGGCGGGGCGCAGGAAGGGATTGGTTGCAAGTTCGGTTGAAAGTGTCGATGGGACCGTCGGCACGCCCTTTTTCCGGGCGGCGTCAATGTCATTTGATCTTGATATAAGCGCCGTATTCTCAGGATCAACCGTGAGCGCAAACTTCGCGTTTGACGCTGTATATTCATGGCCCGAACAGATCGTCGTGTCCGCTGGCAATGCCATGAGCTTTTGCATGCTGGACCACATTTGCGCGGGGGTGCCCTCGAAAAGCCGCCCGCACCCCAAGGCCATCAGGCTGTCGGCGGTGAAACAGGCTTTGGCTCCCGGTACATAATAGGCGATATGGCCGACTGTATGGCCCGAGACATCGTAGACTTCTGCCTCAAGACTGCCGAGCGTGACCTTGTCGCCTTCGGCCACTGCCAGATCAAGGGCGGGAAGGCGATGTTCGTCCGCCTTTGCGCCAACAACCTTGGCAGGGTGATCAGCCAACAGATCCGCCAGCCCGTCCACATGGTCCCAGTGGTGATGGGTGAGCCAGACCTGGCTCAGCGTCCAGCCGCGTTCCGCCAGAGCGGCCTTGATTGGTCCGGCCTCTGGCACGTCGATCACCGCGACTTCCCCGCTTTCCTCGTCGCGCAGCAGGAATGCGTAATTATCGCTCAGGCAGGGGATGGTGATCAGATCAAAGGGCATGGCGCTCTCCTCATTCGTTGGTATGCTCTGTTCAGACTGACATTGGTAAGGCTGGGCCGCAATGCACCTTGATGTGCAGGATCTGCGCAATTTCTACTACCGCAGCGCGCTGGGCCGTGCGGCGCAGAAATCCTTGCGGGGACGGATGCTGGAGCTTTGGCCAGAGGCCAAGGGCCAGACCGTCGTCGGTTTTGGCTTCGCGGCACCTTTGCTGCGCCCTTATCTCAAAGATGCGCGCCGGGTGGTTACCCTGATGCCGGGACCGCAGGGGGTGATGCCGTGGCCAGCGGGCATGCCCAATACATCGGTGCTCACCGAGGAAACTCTTTGGCCGATAGAGACAGGTCACGTCGACAAGCTGGTGTTGCTGCACGGGCTTGAGACCAGTGAGCGGCCTTCGGATCTGCTTGAGGAATGTTGGCGTGTGCTGGGACCGGGGGGCAGGGTGCTGTTTATCGTGCCGAACCGTGGCGGCCTGTGGGCGCGGCGTGATGTGACGCCCTTTGGCTACGGTCGTCCCTATTCGCCGGGACAGCTGGATGCGCAATTGCGCAAGCATCAGTTTCTGCCGGAACGTCATGTTGGCGCGCTTTACCAGTTTCCGTCACAACAGCGGGTTTGGATGAAATCAGCCGGTCTTTTTGAGCGCATCGGGCGGCACGTGCCCGCGATGATGGCCGGCGGTGCGTTCATGGTTGAGGCAACCAAGCTGGTATATCCGCCCAAGGGCACCCGCGAGCGCAAGCGCAAGCGCGTGAGCGTGCTGGAGGGGTTGACCGAACCCGCAGTTGGACGTGCGCGAACATACTAAAAAGGGTGATAGCTGGCGGAAAAAGGGAGGCCTTACCCCTGACAAGCGGTCGTGAATTTCGAAAGATCGTCGGCAAAGCGGTCAGGTGCCTCTAGAAACGGCGCGTGACCGACCCCCTCGTATGGGACGTAACGGCCGTTTTTGATGGCGTTGGCCGCCGCCTGCCCGGTTGTCGGGGTGACCACATCGTCCCGTGTGCCGTGAATGATCAGGCCAGGGCAGCCTAGCTTTTCGTAGACTGGCCGCAAATCGACATTGGCCCTGAACAAGGCCCGACGGACATGCGCCGGGCAGAGCATGTTTGCCCCAACCAGTTCGGCGTATGATACCCGGTCCAGCGGCTGGGCCGTGCATGCCTCCACGAAGCGCGCCGTGGCAGCAAGACGACGCGGCACGTCATCCGTATAAAGCTCCCGGTCTAGGCCGGGGCTGGCGGTTCCGGCCATCCAACTCTCGCGCTCGGTACCGATGGCAAGGATGCCCCCTGCCAACGCAATTCCCGCGATGTCCGCATCTCCGTGCGTGGCAAGATAGGCGGCGATCACACGGGCGCCATACGACCAACCAACGAGAACAGGTTTTTCAAGCTCAGCAGCTTTGATCACAGCCGTCACATCGTCAGCCCAAAGGGCGGTGTCAGTATAGGCGGCTTCGCTCTCCGGCTTGTCGGAGGCACCGTGCCCGCGAAGGTCCATGGCAACGAGGTGAAAGCGGTCTCGCATGCGCTTCATTAAGGGATGCCAACACATGAATTGCTGGGCCCAGCCATGGATCAACAGGATGGGGGGCAGTTTCGGATCACCGACAGAGGTGAATGCAATGCGGGTGCCATCCGATGAAAGGGTATATGAGGTCGACATACCGGTGATTACCAATGATCCCAAAACAAGGGAAGGCGAGATACGTCGTCGGGCAGGGTGTTCAGCCATGTGTCAAAAGCGCGACCTTGCTTAGCAGGGGGAGACCTGGGGCGATAATTCAAATAACGTCCCGCCAAAGAGGAGGACCTACCACATGAACGATCAATCGACCACGACCGGCCTTGGCACGGGTTTCGACATTCCTGATCCGGCTGATCTGCCGACGCTCAAGGGCAAGGTATCTGAAACCGAATGGGATCTTCGCGTGCAACTCGCCGCGACCTACCGGCTTTGTGCGCTGCATGGCTGGACCGATCTGGTTTTCACTCATATCTCAGCCCGGCTGCCTGATGAGGACGGAGAGGAGCGTTTTCTGATCAACCCCTACGGCATCATGTTTGATGAGATGACTGCATCTTGTCTGGTCAAGATCGATCTGCACGGTAATATCTGTCAGGAAACCCCTTATTTCATCAACCCAGCAGGTTTCACGATCCATTCGGCAATCCATTCGGCACGCGAAGATGCGGGGTGCGTGATCCACGTGCATACCCCTTACGGAGTCGCGGTGTCGGTGCAGAACGAAGGGCTGCGCCGCTATACTCAGTTCTCTATGATCGTGAACAACGACCTTGCGTATCATGACTATGAGGGTATCGCGCTGGAACTGGATGAGCGTGAGCGCATCGTGAACGATCTGGGGGACAAGAGCCTGCTGATGCTGCGCAACCACGGTACACTGACGCTGGGTCCGAATTGCGCGATTGCCTTCCTGCGCATGTATTTTCTTGAGAACGCCTGCAAGACTCAGATTTTCGCGCAAAGCGCGGGGACAGACGCGCTGCATGAAGAGCCGCAAAGCATGGCTGATACCGTACAGCGCCAGTCTGCGGCGGCTTTCCAGCCGGGGACAGGGGACAATCTGGTCTGGCCGGGTTTGATGCGGAAACTGAACCGGAGCAATCCGGGATACGATAGCTGAGCGGAGAGTTGTCGCGCAGAAGGACGGGTCGCGAGTAAGAGCCCGGCTAATCGGCTGGGCTCTTGGAGACAAAGAGGCTGACTATCAGAAGCCGAAGAAGCCGGGGTTGAGGCCCAAATCCTCGAACAAATCTGCGATATCGTCTTCTTCGCCGCCGCCCATTCCATCACCTGACGGCTCTTCCGCGCCCTGATCCGTGATGTCATCGTCGTGGTCGGTGATGGAGGACCAGCCGATGCTGGATGTGATGGTGGCCTCATCATTGATAAAGTTACTGATCCGCACCTCGTAAGGTTCACCGCTGCCCGGTTCACCATTGATGAGGAGTGAATCCTCGCCAAGATAGATTTCTGCCAATACGCTTCCGTCTTCCGTCTGACCGCTTTCGCTGGCAATCAGGTCTGCGATTTCGCTCGAGGACAGGTTGCTTACATCCGCTGCAGTCTGAATGACGAAGGCGCGTTTGACCGCTACTGTTTCACCTTCACCGCCCTCCTCATTCTCAACGTATACGAGGTGCAGGTTGCCTGTGACGTCAGAGGCAAAGTCGAACGTTAAATCATCATTTGGGTTGGTCAGATCAATCTGAGCAACATGTGTGCCGATATGATCCTGAGCGACTTCCATCGTGATGTCAGTGCTGGTGCCGTATTCTTTCGTCCAATAGATGGTGCGTACGCTCGCGCCGGTCTCGTCCTCTTCGTTTGTGATCGTGCGTGTCCGCAGAACGTCTTCGCCTTCGATATCACTGTTGAGACCAGCTGTGACTGAGGTCGTCTGACCATTATGGTGAATTTGGAACGTATGCTCGCTATCAAAACCCACCTCGATTGAGTTTGCAGCGTCTGGCGCCGTGACGGTGAAGGACGGGTCGGTTTCAGGTGCGTCGTCGTCCCGTTCGGCCAGTACCAATTCATCTGCGATTTCCGCGCCTTCCTTGTCGCTCACCGTCACAAGGTTTTCTGGCTGGCGGGCTTCCTCTGCCGCGAACTCATCAAGAATGCGCTGTTGTTCAAGTTCCTCGGCAACCTTCAGCGGATCACGGAATTCATTGCCCATGGGAGGCCGGACATCTTCTTCTTCGCTGTCGGGTTCATTAGTCGCGGGTGCTTCTTCGGCATCAGCTTCAACATTGTCTTCTGCAGTAACTTCAAATTCCTGCTCTGTGCTCTCTTCGCTGACTTCTTCTTCAACGACTTCCTCTTGCGAGGCTTCAAGCTCTGCGATGAATTCTTGGATCAGGCTTGCCATTTCTTCGGTGGGTGTGGCCTCAAGCTCGGAAATGAATGCGTTTATGCGGACCAGGTCCTCCGCGGCGATGTTCTCGGATACCTCGATGCCGAAATCAGACAGATCAAGCGATTGGTTCGCGCCGGGGTCAGCGATACCGACGCCTTGAGTGGAGGGCACTAAGTCATCCTGCATGTCCTCCGTCTGATCGACGTCAGACACATCATCCTCGCCTCCCATCGCCATCGCGACGAAACCAACGGACAAAAGAGACAGAAAACCAATGGCGAACATCATGCTCATCCTCGTATGGCAGCCCACAGTGCGCAGGCCGGTTGAATCAATTTTTACCTGTCTCGCTGAGAATTCTGACACCAGTGAAGCGAAACGCGGCGACAGCGAGGCAAGAATCGGATTATTGTTTCGAATATCCGGTCCGCAGCGCCACATTTGATGTGGTGGCAGGCCGCTTGCGCTAACGGCAGTAAATAAAGGGGTCGGGGGGTCACATCACCGCACGTTACTGTGTTGCGGTGCGGCAAACCCTCTGCTACATGGCCCCTGATTTAGACGTCTTGAACCATTTCAAGCCGCGCCAACGATCCGGTGACGCGACTTCTTCGCGTATGTCCGGCCTGACTGAACGAGAGGATGGACGTGTCCGAAACTGCTTCGATATCCACCGGCATCGCACACCGCTACGCATCTGCTGTTTTTGAACTGGCCAAAGAGGCCTCGAAGGTCAAAGACATCGAAACCGATCTAGACGCCCTGCAGGGCGCATTGAGCGACAGCGAAGATTTCCGCAACCTGATCCATTCGCCGATCTACACCCGTGAGCAGCAGGGCAACGCTGTCGATGCGCTGGCCAAGAAGATGAAGCTGTCGCCAACGATGGCGAACACGCTGTCACTGATGGCCTCCAAGCGCCGCCTGTTCGTGTTGCCGCAACTGGTGAAAACCCTTCGCGAGAAAATCGCCGAAGACAAGGGCGAGGTCACCGCAGAGGTTACGTCCGCCAAAGCGCTGACCAAGGCGCAATCAGACAAGCTTGCCAAGTCGCTCAAGGCGACGACCGGCAAAATCGTATCGCTTCAAACGACCGTTGATGAATCTCTCATCGGCGGTCTTATCGTCAAAGTGGGCTCCAAGATGATCGACACGTCGATCCGCTCGAAGCTCAATTCCCTCCAGAATGCAATGAAAGAGGTCGGATAAATGGGTATCCAAGCTGCAGAGATTTCTGCGATCCTGAAGGACCAGATCAAGAATTTCGGTCAAGAAGCTGAAGTGGCCGAAG
>Ga0316197_10000897_pt1 | contig 21095 bp, 19 predicted proteins | sample OudBiesiAoxic_MG_FD_204939 | JGI IMG/M metagenome (GOLD analysis project Ga0316197, IMG submission 204939) | Coastal sediment microbial communities from Oude Bieten Haven, Netherlands - site A oxic | ecosystem: Environmental > Aquatic > Marine > Coastal > Sediment | place: Netherlands... | reverse complement strand
GATCTCGATCCACAACTCCGATCCTGGTGAGCTCAGCTCGCCGTCGCGTATCATGGTGGGGAGCACTGGTAGCAGCACCTTCACCATCACCGCCGTCGACGACGGCCTGAACGACGGCGCAAAGCCCGTCACACTAACCGCTTCGGCGCCGCTGTTCGAGCCCGGCTCGACCACGGCTCTGGTGCTCGATATCGAACGCCCGGATCGTGGCACCTCAATCCGGCTGGCTACCATCAATACCCTCAACGGTGTCGGCGCGCGCGGCTCGCCCGAGCACGTCGCCCTCTCTACCCTCCTCGAACGCCTCGAGGCGGATGTGATCGCGTTCCAAGAGGTTTCGAGCGCTGGTGATTTCTTCGACCTCCGGGCGCTCCTCGAGGATCTCGCCTTCCCCTATCTAGCGACCACCGATGACGAATTCATCGGCCAGGCCTATGAAGGCGGCCGCTTCAACACTGACCAGAACATTGCGATCGCCAGCCGCTATCCCATCACCGCTACGACCCAGATTGGCAGAGCGCAGCCCAGCCGGATGGAGATTGCGCGTTTCCCTGTGATGGTCAGTGTCGACGTGCCGGGGACCGGTCGCGATCCGACGATTGTCGCGGTCCACTACAAGGCCGGCCGGGATGATGCCAGCCGATTCCGCAAGGCGGTCGAAGCCTACCGGACGCTGGAAGCACTCGGCGGCGCAGGGCTCGACGGCGCGGTGGATAACCTCTTCGTACTTGGAGACTTCAACGAGGATCACGACCGCTTCATGCCGAGATCCTACAATACCGGGATCACGAGCTTCGCCGATGACTCCACTCTCCCCGCCAGCTACCGACTCGGCGACGATCTGTCTGGCGAAAATGTGATCGAGCTTCCCTACGCGCAGTTCCCGGATCGCGTGTTTGGCAATTCCAAGCTGATCACGCCAGATCATCGGCAGCAGGATGCGGTCGCTGCCCGGACCTTCATCCCCCTCGGTGATGCCGCGCTCGACTACATCCTGCACAGCCAGCACGTCGCGGACAGTGGCAAGGTCCACACGGAAATCTACAACAGCGGGCTCGATGCCGCCTTCGACGGCCTCCCGAAGCAGGGGGATCCCGCCCTACCTGCCACCAGCTTCATTGCGAGCGACCACTTCGCCATCGTCGGTGACTACGAGCTCGAGCGAAAATCGAAGCTGGACCTCCAGCTCTCCCCGCGCTCGCTCCAAGAGAATGCTGGGCCGAACGCGGCGACCGGCACGATCACATTGGCAGAGCCGGCAGCACAGGCGGTGTCCGTAGAAATCTTGAAGGCGCGCCCGGATGCCCCAGTCGAGTTGCCGGCTGCTCCGATCACATTCGCTCCGGGGGAAGTCCAGAAGACATTCCCCATCGATATTCTCGACCGCCCACGTGCCGATCCCGATCGAAACGTCACGATCACCGCCTCGGCCGATGACTACTCGGGCGCGAGCGACACGCTCCTAGTCTACAACCTCGAACCCAGCGGGAGCATCCTCATCAGCCAATACATCGAACCGCCGAGCGGCACATCGCCTCGGGGGATCGAACTCTTCAACTGCAGCGGTCGCAGGATCGACCTGAGGGGTGAGCCGATTCGCGTCGTCCAATATACCAATGGTTCGACCAGCGGGAACATCGAAGCACTCGCCGAATCCGGCCATCTACCGGCCGGTGGCGTCCTCGTCATCGGGGATGCATCGATCGGAAACTTCCTGGTCTCCGAGGGCATCCTCCCAAAGCCGGACCTGCCGATCGCCGGCGCTAAAAATGGCACCCACTACCTGAACCGAAACGGTGAACTCGTCTATGTGAAGGAATTCTTCCCCTACAATGGCAACGACGCCCTAGAGATCGATTTCGCCTACGGCCTCTCAGATGTGTTTGGGACGATCGGTCAGGATCCGGGGGCCGCCTGGCAGTCCGAGGGCGTTAGTACCAGCGGACGGAATCTCTCGCTCGCCGACGACCTCGCCATCCCTAGCGCGGGTTTCACCCAACCCCACCGGCGCTTCGACGACACCGCGCCCGGCAGTGATCTGAGCGGCCTCGGATCCGCGCCCGCTGCCGACGATCCCTTCAAACATTGGCTCCAGAGCTTCGGCCTCAGCGATCCGAATGCAGATCCTGACGGCGATGGTCTCGTCAACTTCATCGAGTTTGCGACTGGTTCCGACCCGACACAGGCGGCCTCACAACACACCCCTACGATCGATCCGGGCTCCTTTTCGTACCGTCAACTGAGCGCCCCGGGACGCCTCCGATACTCGATCGAAATCAGTGGAGATCTCCAATCATGGACACCCGCAGAGCTCGAATTGATCGATCAAAACACCAACGGCGATGGAACTGACTCGCTAAGCTTCGCCCTCCCCGACGGCAATCGCTTCGCACTTCGTCTCCGGGTCATTATTGAGTAGCCATGCCATCATTCTCCCCCATCATTCGCAGTATGATCCGACAGCTGGCAGTCTTCATTTTTCTCACATCATCGGCGCTCGCAGCACACGCGCAGGAGCCCATCACCGTCGTCGGATACAATGTGAAGAACTACCTCAAGATGGACCGGCGTATCGATGGCGAATTCAGACGCCAGGTGGACAAGCCCGAACATGAGATCGCAGCCCTGGTCGAGATGATCACCGCCACCACCCCGGATGTCCTCGGCCTGGTCGAGATCGGGACCGAAGCAGATCTCCTCGACCTGCAATCGCGCCTCAAAAGCGCTGGTCTCGACCTCCCCCACGCCGAATGGTGCAAGGGTGCTGATGCCCACCGGCATGTTGCCCTCCTGAGCAGATTCCCGATCTCCGCGACCGATCACCAGTCGGAACTGACCTTCACGCTCGACCAGACGACGCTACCATTCAGCCGCGGCATCCTCGACGCCACTGTCCAGGTCAACGAGAGCTACCAGCTCCGCGTGCTCGGGCTCCACCTCAAATCGAAGCGCAAGGTGCCGGAGGCCGACGAGTCCCTCATGCGCCGCAGTGAAGCCCAGCTTTTGCGCGACCACATCGACAAGATCATCGCCGCCAATCCCGAGACCAACCTGCTACTGTTCGGGGACTTCAACGACACACGCAACGAGGCTCCGATCAAGGCCATCCAAGGGAAATTCGGCACCGAACGCTACCTGACTGACATTCAGTTAAAAGATAAGAACGGGATGCGATGGACCTACTACTGGAGCTGGGCCGACCAGTATTCCCGCTTCGATTTCATCTTCATCAACAAAGGTTTGCTGCCTGAAGTCGACCAGGAGAACAGCTACATTCACAGCGCCCCGAACTGGTTCACCGCCAGCGACCACCGGCCCTGCGTCGCAAAGATCAGGCCGGTCGAGAAGTAGCAAAGCGAGGGATGTTGGTTGTGACATCGCTCACTGCCAATGCCCATCATGGGATCTATAATATCTGACCCTGACATTTTGGATGGCCTCAATGAAGGGAAAAGCGGATCGTTCGACGCGGTCGAGCTCCACGAAGCCATCTATGCCGAGCTGCGGAAGATCGCTGCGGCAAAGATGCGCAATGAGCGCGCTGCGCAGACGTCGCCTGAAGCGTGGCGGCGGTGCTGAGAAAGACGAATTTCACGAATCCCAGATTGTCGCCGCCATCGAGGATGACAGGCTTCTCCAAATCCGGCTCTTCTGCAAGCTCCGTGGTTTGGCTTGAAGGATTGTTGGGAATGCATCGGTATGGGGTATGACCGAACGAGAATTTTTTCGAAAGACGCTGGGCTTAGATGCGCCATGGGAAGTGGCAGATGTGGAGCTCGACCTGGAGGGCAAGCGGGTGGACGTGACGGTGCGGGTCGAAGCTGGGACCGTGTGGTGTGAGGATAGTGAGCAGCTGCCGATAGCCGGCTACGAGGAGCGCGAGTGGAGGCACCTCGACACGATGCAGCTCGAGACGGTCCTGCGAGCGAAAGTGCCGCGCGTGCGCTATGCGGACGGGCCGACAGCGATGGTGAAAGTGCCATGGGCGGGCGAGCGCTCGCGGTGGACGCTGAGCTTCGAGGCCCTGGCCGTCGAGGTGCTGCGTGCGAGTTCCAGTGTGAACGCGGCAGCGAAGTGGTTGTGGATCGACTGGCGAGCGGCGCAGCGGATGATGGGGCGGGCGGTGGAGCGCGGGCTGGAGCCCTCCAATGCCTCAGATGGCGGCGACAAACCGGATCCCCGCTAGCCAAGCCCTATCAATCGAGATAAAGCCCCCGATCGTGCAGGTAGGCTTCTACCTCTGGGAGCACGAACTCCGAGATCCGCTCCCCAGCCCGCACGCGACGGCGGATCTCCGTGCTCGACGCATCGAATGAGGCGTCTACCGGCAGCATGCGAAACCCCGGCTTCTGGGTGGCGACGCCATCCCGCGGAAACACCACGAAGGTGAGCAAGTCCGCGAGCCGCTCGGGTCTCGCCCACGAGTCGATCACCTCCCACTGGTCCGTCCCCAAGATCCAGAACAGTTCCACCCCCTCCCCCAGTGCCTGCGCGAAGTGCTCGGCGGTCTTCCATGAATACGACGCCTCTCCACGCGAGATCTCCCACTCGGAAACCTCAGCCCACTCGAGGTCCGCGGTCGCCAGGCGCAGCATCGCGACACGATCCTCCGAGTCTGAGATCTCCTGCCCGCGCTTGTGTGGGGACTTCCAGCATGGGACGAAGATCACGCGGTCGAGCCCACAGGCCTCCACCGCCTTCTCGGCGATAAAGACGTGCCCGCGGTGGATCGGATCGAAGCTGCCGCCGAACAGGGCGACTCGCTGGCGGGCGTCGGCGGTCATGCAAAGCGGACGGTCGCTCCTAGTAGACGTCGCGGCGGTAGCGCTTGTCCTTCTTCATCTGCGCCACATACTCCGCCGCCTCCTCGGGCGTCTTGCCACCTGCTTTTTCAATGATCTCGTGCAGGGCCTTGTCGACGTCGTTGGCCATGCGCGAGGCATCACCGCAGACGTAGAAGATTGCGCCCTCCTCGAGCCACTTCCAGAACTCGTCCGCATTCTCCAGCATGCGGTGTTGGACGTAGATCTTGTGCTCCTGGTCGCGGGAGAATGCCAGGTCGAGGCGGTCCAGCAGCCCGTCCTTCAGAGCAGCCTCAAACTCCTCCTCATAGAGGTAGTCGTTCGCACGGGTTTGATCACCGAAGAACAACCACGCCTTCCCCTTGGCGCCGGTAGATGCCCGTTCCTGCAGGAACGCGCGGAACGGCGCGATGCCGGTCCCGGGGCCGCACATGATGATCGGCGTATCCTCCTCTGGCGCCGGAAGGCGGAAGCCTTTGCCTGGCGTGATGAAACACGGGATGGGAGTGTCACCGTCGCAGCGATCCGCGAGGAAGGTAGTGCACACGCCCTTGCGTTTCCGTCCAAACGACTCCCAGGTCACCGTCGCTACTGTCAGGTGGACCTGATCCGGGAACGCCCGCAGGCTCGATGCGATCGAATACAGGCGCACGTTCAACTTCTTCATCAGCCCGACGAACTCGGCCGGCTCCCATTTCACCTCCGGGAACATATCGACAATGTCGATGATCTCACGCCCCCATAGGAAGTCCGCCAGCTCCGCCTTCTTCTCCTTATCCAGCAAGGCGCCCAGCTCTGCCCCGGCCGCACCGGCTTTCTCCACGGCCGCGCTCATGAATTTTTTATCTGGAGTGGTGATCGCATAGGCATTGATCAGCGCCTCGCGGATCGGCCCCTCGGTCTTGTCCGGTAGCGGCACGATCTCGTCGCCGGAAAACCCGAGCGCCTTCAGCAGGTCGTCGACGATCTCCGGGCAGTTCGTCGGTAGCACCGCGAGCGAGTCCCCGGGTTCAAACGTCAGCCCGGAGCCGAGGAGGTCGATCTCGTAATGCCGCGTATCCTTTCCAGATCCTGGCTTGGTCAGCATCTCGGCCCTCTTCAGCTTCGCGACGAGAGGGTTCTTGCGATTAAACACGGGTTTGTTGGCTTCTTGGCTCATGATTCAAATCTGGTGGGCGGCATCGTAGTAAATCTTGTGGTAAAGTCAAACCCCCTAAAATCCAAGCCCGCTGAATGCGGCGGGTCGGTGAGAGCGGGCCGCGGCGTCAACCTCGATTGCCCCGGTGACCTCTGCGGGAATCGCTTGTCCTCCGTCGCCCCACTCCGACTCGCGGAATGCCCCCATGCTCGCCTTGTGGCGCAGTTCGGCGAGGCGCGCACCTAGCTCCTGCAATTGTTCCATGACCTCGTCACCCGGCTCGCCGCGCGCCTCTCCATATCTCGTCTGGAGCCTGACATACTCCTCCATCAGCGCGCGATAGTGCGGATCCTCCCGCGCCTTCAGCTGCTCCGAATAGATCGCGAGCATCTTCCCCGCACGCACACGCCCGTGGGCGGCCCGCGCTGCGAGACACACGTCGGTAGTCTCTCCCTGGAGCTTCGCGTAGGCCTTCACCAAGTTCTCCAATGCCGGGACCTCGAAATCACGGCGATCGAAGAATGCGACCTCGCGCCTGACGAGCGCGCGCAGCAGATTTAGTTGGGTCAGCCAATCATTCACGACCGGATCTGTCGCAAGCGCCGTGCCAGATTCGCGAATACGTTTGCGCCAGACATCTCCCGCCTCCCCCAGGCGCGGATCCCCCGCCAGCAGGCGCAGCGCCACGTAGCGATCGACCGGATCCTCCCAAGCTTCGGCCTCAGCAAGCTCTGCCGCGATCGCCCGCGCACAGAATGCCCGCAGCCCGGGGGCATCTGAGCGACGCAGCTCGACGTCCAACCAGTCCCGAACCCGCCCCCTGCGGTGATACGTGTGCCCCTCGCCCAGCCACTCCTCGTAGCTGACCCTTGCCCCGGCTGCCTTGAAAACCTGGAGCGCGAGCTGCGCCTGGGGGAAATTCGGATCTGTCTCGCCGCTCCCGATCAACACCGAGAGCCCAGGCCCTTGCAGACTTGGCCGCGCCTGCGAATTTGGATCTTTCCCCGCAGCGAAGATTGCGACTGCGTGCAGTCCCTCGCGAGGCTCGGCGCCGATATAGAAGCCCATCCACCCACCCTTGCTCATCCCCGCCACAATATTGCGATCCAGTTTCAGGCCCCTAGCTTCCAACTCCCCACGCACTGCCTGACACTCAGACCAGTGGGCCGCTCCATAGCCACCCGGCTCGATGTTCTCGCGCTTGAGGTAGGACATCCCAACTGTCACCAATTGCTCGTGCCCTGCACCGATGCCCGCATTCGGACGCCCGCCCGTGCCGTGGAACCAGTATAGCACGCTGTAGCTCTTGGCGGGGTCGAATCCTCGCGGATAATGCAGCGTCACAAAGCCTTTCTCGGTCGCAGGGCGAGGCAGCTTCTCAACCTCTCCCACCAGCCCCTGAACCAGCAGGACAAAGATCGTGGGTAGGAGCCATCTCATCCCTCAGGCTACCGAGTCAGCCTGCCGAAGGCAAAGAATCCTCTGTAAATTTCGCCCCGCTGTTCTAAGTTCGTCCCATGAGTCAAAACGAGCCCGCCACGGCTAGCAAACCCAGGGGGTTCCGCTGGTTTCTCTGGATCCCCATCGCCCTCATCCTCCTGCTCGTCGCGCTCACCATCACTGCTGGTAAGGTCGCCAATTCCTACATCAATCCCGATTCGATCACCGCGATGATCGAGTCTGAGAACAACTGCCGAGCCGAGATCGCTTCGACCAAACTCTCGCTATTCAGCTTCCCGGCCAAGATCGAGATCCTCGGGGTCAAGATCGGTGCCCGCGACGAGTTCGCGGATGCCGGGGCGAAGCTCGCCGACCGACCGGCCCTCGGTGTTGGAGCGATCAATGCCGACTCGATCACACTGGAGGCAAACCTCCTGGATCTGCTTCTCAAACGCATCAGCATCGAGCACCTTTCGGTCGACAATCTCTACGTCGCGGAATTCCTAATCGAGCGCGAGGGCGGCCACAGCCTCGACCCGCTCTTCGATCCGCCCGCCACCGTCAAAGGCGGCCCCAACCCCGAATTCAAAGAGAAGAAAAAGCGCCGCGAGCTGGCGAAGGAGCGCCGCAAATTGGCCAAGGCCGAGCGCGGTGACATCGAAAAGACACCCTTCACCATCTCCGAACTCCCGCTCCCGGCCACGATGAGCGCGCTCAACATCACAAATGCCCAGGTGAACGCCAAGATCCGCAAGACCAAGACCCGCATCACGTTCAGCGATATCCAGATCAAAGTGTCCGACATCGATGTGGCGCCGGGCGACCTCGCGAGCCACAACCGTGCCAAAGTGACGGTCACCGCCCACCTCGACATCGAGGATCGTGACCAGACCGTGAAATACGCAGACGTCGATATCCGCTCCGAGGGCGAGATCATCCCGTTCGACCCGGTCACAGGGTACCTCAACCCAGACGTCACCCACCAGATCACCGTGCTGAAGGGCGGCAAACTCGATGCGATCCCTAGCCTCGTGAAGCTCGCAGGCAAAATCGAGAAACTCAACGAGATCGGCCTCAAGCTCGACGCCCTCGCCGAGAGCATCACGCTCGAGGACGACTCGACCGTCACGCTCGGATTCCGGGACGGCACGCTCGAAATTGTCGAACCTGCACAGATCAATTTCAATGGCCACCTGCTCACCGTCCAAAAGAACGCGTGGCTCAATACCGGCAGCAACCGCCACGAGGCCAGCGCTGAGGTCCTGCTCTCGAAGCAGGCGTCCGATCAAGCTCTTGGCAACGCCCGCGAGTTCCTGATCGAGAAAGCGAAGCAGTTCAGCTTCGACCAGGACACGGTGCTGAAATACAGCATGAAACTGCTCGAGCCAGTAACCAAGGACGGGCAGGTGTGGGTTCCATTCACGTCGACTGGCGACTTCAACGACCCGAAGGTCCGGCCTGATGTCGACCTCAAAGACCTTGCCGAGGAGATGGCGTTGGAGGCGCTTGGAGACCTCTTGGAGCAAACGCAGAAGGACGCTGGCAAGTCCGAGTAGGACGAGGCCGAAACGGCTTCGTCCAGCCACCTTCAACCACTAACTTCAAACCAGATGGAAGAGCCCCAAATCAAAATCGGAACACTCGCCGGCAAGGGACCACGCACTGCCGAGTATCTCCGCTCGCTGCTCCCCTTCGGGTTCGAATCGTTCCAGATCAACTTCCACAAGTCCCTCGAGGATGTCGACCTGGCCGAGCTGGGCGCCGAGCTCAGCGAACTCCTCGCCGAAACCGGCTCCACCATCTCCTGCCTCGGGATCTACGGCAACCCGCTCGGCGAGGAGCCCGATGACATCGCCATCCGCTATGCCTGGGAGACTGCCATCGATCAGGCTGAGGCATTCGGTACCCAGCTCGTCTGCGGCTTCACCGGCCGGGTACGCGGGGCGTCCATCCCCGATTCGATGCACCGCTTCGCGGATGTGTTCGGCGACCTGTCGAGGCGCGCCGAAGACCGCGGCGTTCGCATCGCCTTCGAAAACTGCCCGATGGGTGGGGACTGGCATAGCGGCGACTGGAACCTGGCCCACAACCCCGCGGCCTGGGAATTGCTCTTCAATGCGGTCCCGTCCGAGAACATCGGACTGGAGTGGGAACCCTGCCACCAGATGTGCCAACTGATCGACCCGATCCCCCAGATCCGCCAGTACGGAGACCGCATCTTCCACGTCCACGGAAAAGATGCCAACATCCGCCACGATCTCATCCAGAAATACGGCATCTTCGGCAAGGAATACATCGTCGAACACCGCCACCCCGGCTTCGGCGACTGCAACTGGACCCACATCATCAGCGAACTCACCATGATGAGCTATCGGGGGTCGATCGATATCGAAGGCTGGCACGATCCAGTCTATCGCGATCACCTGGAACTCACCGGCCAGGTTCACGCCCTCAGATACCTCAAAGATTGCCGCGCCGACTACGTCCCGAATCCCGACGGGTTCTAGCTTGGAGAGAGATCCGCTCCCTCGACCCACCACCAGGGCAGATCCGAAATACCCCTTAGACTGAGGCGACTTGCGCTGCACGCGGCGGAAGTCCCGGCATCGAGGCGCGGATGCCACGTCAGCCCTCCAGGGCTCGAGGAAACCCTGGTGGAAACCGCCCACTCATGATCCACCCGATCACGTGCAGCGATCACTTTTGAGACTTTTCGCGCGCGCTATTCTCATTGTTAAATTTATTTATTGAATTTATGGTATTTACCATTTATTGTCAGGAGTCCAGCTCTTTAACTGCAATAATTGGATTTATCTGTAATTTCAATGCCCATTAGCCATCAAAAGCGTCCAAAGGAAGTTCCATTCTGGATGGACGACGGCGCCCATCCGACTCTGGATGGGCTTCCATTGGTAAGCATTGTCCTTGCCGCGTACAACGAGGAGGCAATTCTTGAATTCAACCTTGCGAGGCTCTGCGACTACATGGCGGGACTGGAGCGTGACTACCGCTGGGAGATCATTCTGGTCGACGATGGCAGCACGGATGGCACGGCAGCGATAGCCGAGCGAGCGACCGCGGTCATCCCGGGACTGACTGTGATCCATCACCCGATCAACATGGGGCTGTGCGAGGCGCTGAAGACCGGGTTCCAAGCCTGTCGGGGCAAGTATTGCGTCACGCTCGACATCGACCTTAGCTACTCCCCTGATCATATCGAGCGGCTGCTCGCCAAGATTCGTGAATCCAGCAGCCACGTCGTCATCGCCTCCCCGTACATGGAGGGAGGCAGCGTGAAGAACGTCCCCTGGTTCAGGCTCATCCTCAGCCGTTATTCGAACCGGTTCCTCAACAAGGTCTCCCCGGAAAACATCCACACCTTCACTGGGATGGTCCGCGCCTACGATGTGGAGTTCCTGCAGAGGCTGAATCTGAAATCGAAGGGCATGGACGTCAACCCGGAGATTATCTACAAGGCGATCCTGCTCCGCGCCCGGATCGCGGAGATCCCGGCCAAGCTCGAGTGGGAGCTACCGGATGAGAAGGAGGACGGCGGCGGTGGCGGGAGCGCGAGCGAGCGCAAGTCCAGCCTTTGCGTCCCCTGGCAGACCCTCGCGATCCTGTTTAGCGGTTTCGTGTTCCGCCCCTTCCTCTTCTTTCTGATCCCGGGCGCCCTGCTTCTCTCCGCCTCTATCCTGCTGGGGATCGCCATCCTCATCCACTGCTTCATCCACGCGCTCGCCGAGCCGACCAGCGGCGCGCTCGACCTCCTCTACAAGACGATCCAGAGCGGCTACACCGAGCACGGCGGCATCTTCTTCCTAGCTGGAGGGTTGCTCGTCATCTCGATCCAGCTGCTCTCCTTGGGGTTCCTCTCGATGCAGAGCAAACGCTACTTCGAGGAGATCTTCCACCTCGGTACCACCATCCACCGTCACCAGAATTGAAGGGTCACAACCAACCACAATACCAACGAAAACCATGAGCCAAATTTCCGTAGCAATCGACAAACCGGTCACCAAGATCGAGCTCCCATCGGATCAAGACATCAGTGGGCGCACGCTCGGTCAGGAGGAGATCGACATGGTCAGCAAGGCCATTTTGAGCGGCACCCTCACCAGCACCAAGGGCGAATTCACCAGGGCGCTCGAGTCGAAGTTCGCCGACACCGTCGGGGCGAAATTCTGCTACGCCACTTCTTCGGGCACCAGCGCCCTGCACGTCGCCTTCTCCTGCCTCGGCCTCGAACCGGGCGACGAGGTGATCACGACATCGATCACCGACATGGGTGCCCTCAGCCCGATCCTGTTCCAGGGCGGGATCCCAGTCTTCGCGGACGTTGATCCGCACAGCTACAATATCACAGCGGAGACGATCGCCGCACGGATCACTCCGCGCACCAAGGGGATCGTCGTCACGCACCTCTTCGGCATCCCGTGCGAGATGGACGAGATCATGGAGTTGGCCCGCACGCACGGGCTCATCGTGATCGAGGATTGCGCCCAGGCCTTCCTCGCAGAATACAAAGGCAGGCAGGTCGGGACGATCGGAGATATCGGCTGCTTCTCGATGCAGCAGGGCAAACACATCACCACTGGGGAGGGCGGCCTAGTCGTCACCAACAAGCCCGAGCACGCCCGCAACAGCTTCCTCTTCATCAATAAGGCCTGGGGCTACGGCGACGAGAATCCCGACCACTATTTCAACGCGCTCAACTACCGGATGTGCGAACTCCAGGGGGCTGTCGCGCTAGCCCAGTTAGACAAACTCCAAGGGGTTGTCGATTCACGCCGCGCGACCGCCGCGCTGCTGGACAGCATGATCGCGGACATCCCGGGCATCTCGACCCCAGCCGTCGAGGATCACAGCAAGCACTCTTACTGGAAGTACTGCCTGCACATCGACACGGAAGATCACCCCGACGGCGCGCCAAAGATGGGCACACTCCTCCGCGAGTGTGGCATCTTCTCCGCCCCGCGCTACATCCAGAAACCCGCCTTCCGCTGCCAGGTGTTCGCAGACCAGAAGACGCTCGGCTCCAGCCGCTTCCCCTTCAACCTCGCGAGCGAGGATGCCGTCGACTACTCCGATGAGCTCTTCCCCGGCACCCTCGAGGCGCTCGAAGGTGTCCTCGTCCTGCCATGGAATGAGAAATACACCGACGAGCACGTCGCTTACATCGCCGGCGCCATCCGCTGGGCCGCATCACAACTCTAACCACTTCCCATAGCATGACCGCCAATTCATTTAGCCCATACCCCGTCAACTTCGGCCTCGTCGGAGCCGGCGGCATCGCCCAGGCCTATGGTGATGCCTTCATCCAGAGCATGCGTGCCGAGCTCCTATCGGTGGCGGATGTCGCTGCGGAGAACGCGGCCGCGCTCGCAGAAAAATGCGATGCCAAGTCCTACCGGACCCACACCGAGATGCTCGACGCCCACCCGGAGCTCGATGCGATCATCATCTGCACACCGCCGAACACCCACGCAGACATCGCCTGCGATGCCCTATCGCGAGGCATCCACGTCCTCTGCGAAAAGCCGCTCAGCGTGAAGACCAGCGAGGCCCGCCGGATGGCTCAGACAGCCGAGCACTACAAGGCGATCCTGACGATGGCGTCGAAGTTCCGCTACGTGGATGATGTTGAGACCGCGAAGCGCCTCGTCGACTCAGGCCAGATCGGCGACATCATCCTGTTCGAGAACGCCTTCACCGGATTCGTCGACATGGCGAAGCGCTGGAACTCGGTGCCGGCGATCAGCGGGGGCGGCGTCCTGATCGACAATGGCACCCACTCGCTCGACCTTACCCGCTACTTCCTCGGCCCGATTGCCGACCTCGAGGTGGTCGAGGGTCTGCGCACCCAGAACCTGCCAGTGGAGGAGACCGTCAATATCTGCGCCCGGAGCGAGTCAGGCGCCATCGCCCAGATCGATCTCTCGTGGACGATCAACAAGTCGCTACCTCACTACATCCGCATCTTCGGCACCCGGGGAGAGATCTTCCTCGGCTGGCAAGAGTCAAAGATCAAAACCGATGCCGGGTGGGAGGTGTTCGGCAGCGGATACGACAAGACTGGGGCATTCCTCAACCAGATCAACAACTTCGCCGCTGCCATCCGCGGCGAAGAGGATCTGGTGATCACCGCCCAGGACGGGATCGCCTCCGTCGAGGCGATCGAGACCGCCTACCAGTCGCTCCAGAAGGAAAACTTCGAGCCAATCATCCACGCGAAATTTGCCTAGATCCAACCGAGAAACCAGCCCGATGTCATCCACCGTTCCATCTACCAGCCCCAGCTCCGTCTCGGCCAGCTCCCGGATCCACCCGACCGCCATCATCGAGAATGGAGTGCGGATCGGTCCGGGCACGTCGGTCTGGGACAATGTCCACATCCGCTTTGATACGCACATTGGCAACCAGTGCATCATCGGCGAAAAATCCTACCTAGCTTACAATGTTAAGGTCGGCGACCGCGTCAAGATCAACGCCAACGTCTATATCCCGACCGGCGTCACGATCGGCGACGGCGTGATGATCAGCGCCGGGACGGTCCTCACCAACGATCGCTTCCCACGCGCCACCACGCCCGACCTGAAGGAGCTGCGACCGTCTGAACCGGATGAGGAGACGCTAGAGATGACGATCTGCGAGGGCGCCACCATCGGCGCCAACTGCACGATCGCCTGCGGGATCACGATCGGCCGCTTCGCGATGATCGGGATGGGATCGTGCCTCACCCGCAATGTCCCGGACTTCCACCTGTTCTACGGCCACCCGGCAAAACCGGCTGGGCTTGTCTGCCGCTGTGGCAAACCGACGTTCCAGTTCGAGGATCACATCACGCCGCGCTACGCCGACAACATCACCTGCCCATGCGGGCTTAGATACGAGATCGTCGATGGCATCGCCCGAGAGAAGATCCAGCCCCAGCAATCGATTGGGGCTTAGCTCCGAGGCCTCTGGATGCATCAAGCGCACACATCACAGAAATCGTAATGCCGACCGAAACTAGACCACAATCCTGGGCAGTCGTGGGAGGCGGCTTCCTCGGCATCACCCTCGCCCTGCGCCTGCGCCAGGCCGGCCATCGGGTCACGCTCATCGAGGCGGCGCCCGAGTTCGGCGGACTCGCGGCCCCATGGCAGATCGGCGACATCACCTGGGACAAGCACTACCACGTCACCCTCATGTCCGACCTGCGCACCCGTGCGCTACTCGGGGAGTGCGGGCTCGAGCAGGACATGCAGTGGGTCGAGACGCGTACCGGATTCTTCACCGGCGGGAAGCTCTACTCGATGTCCAACACGCTCGAATTTCTCAAATTCCCCCCGCTGGGGCTCATCGACAAGCTCCGCCTCGGGGCCACTATCTTCTTCGCGTCCAAGATCAAGAGCCCGAGAAAACTCGAGAAGATCAACGTCTGCGATTGGCTACGCCGGCTCTCCGGCAAGAATACCTTCGAGAAAATCTGGCGCCCGCTGCTGCGCGCCAAGCTCGGCCCGAACTACGACCGCGTCTCCGCCGCGTTTATCTGGGCGATCATCGCCAGGATGTATGCGGCGCGCAACAGCGGGCTCAAGAAGGAGATGTTCGGTTACCTTCCAGGAGGGTATGCTCGGTTCCTAGACGGGCTCGTTGTCCTCCTCGAGAGGGAAGGCGTGCGCTTACAGGCCGGCACCCCGGTCCACTCGATCACTGCCGATCCAGCCACTGGCAAGCAGCTCATCAACGGGAGCATGGCCTTCGATCAGGTCGCGGTCACCCTCCCCGCCCGACCGGCGCTCGACGTCTGTGGCGAGCAGCTGGGCGCCGCCGAGCTCGCCCAGCACCGGGCCATCGAATACCAGGGCATCATCTGTGCCTCTGCGATCCTCAAGAAGCCAGTCGCGGGCTACTACGTGACCAACATCACCGACCCGGCCCCATTCACTGCAGTCATCGAGATGACCGCCCTGGTGGATCCGGAGCACCTCAAGGGCAACCACCTCATCTATCTGCCCAAGTATGTGCCGCGAGATGATGAAGAAAATTTCGCCAAGTCTGACGCCGAGATTGAAGCAGAATTCACCGCCGCCCTGTTGAACATGTACCCCCACCTGGGGGCGGACGACATCACAGCATTCAAGATCTCGCGCGCCAGAGATGTCCTCGCCCTCGCCACCGAGAACTACTCACAGAAGCTTCCGCAGATCACCACCCAGGCAGGCAACCTGCACCTGGTCAACAGCAGCCACATCGTCAACGGGACGCTCAACATCAACGAGACGATCCAGCTCGCCGAGCAGGCTGCGCAAACATTGGCTACCATCCCGCCGCCGGCCCAGCGCAGGCCGAGCGAAACCTCAACCGCTCTGGCCGGAGCCCTATGATCGAGACTGCCTCTCACGTGCCGCAAAGGCGCGGGACAAGCGTCGCATTCCGCCGATCGCTGTGGCATCAACCACTTCCGTGATCCTGCCTGCCACGAGCTAGGCCCTAGCCAACCGGCCCGAATCCGATGGACTTCAAAGTAAAGATTTACAGCGCCATGCCATCCACGGCGAAAGGCATGCTGACCTCAGGCTACATCCGCCTGCGCAAGCGGCGCGAGCGGCGCGCTGCGCAACTCCAGGCACTCCCCGAGCAGGGCCGGCGCCCACGAATCGTCTACCTTACCGGCTTCCCTCGCAGCGGCACGACGATGCTGAAATACTACTACGGCTCGCAACCAGGACTGCGCCAGACACCTTTCAACCCGGCCGGCTTCCATCGCACCTGGGCGATGGCCGCGGCGGACGACGGCGACGAAATCCTAGTCGATAAGTCGAACCACTACCTCTACGCCTTCGATCAACTCTTCGCAGCCTACGGCGATGCCGTCCGCCTCTGCGTGATCGTGCGTGACCCGCGAGATTGCATCGCCAGCTTCATCCACTACCACGAGAATCGCGAGGTCCCGCGGACGCCTGCCTTCTGGCCCTACTGGGCGGAGCAACACGCCAATCTTGCGCGATTCGCACGGACCAGCCGTTTCAGCCACTGCGTGCACATCGTCCGCTACGAGGACCTCGTCCGTTTCCCGGAGCAGGCGAAGGCAAGCTACCTGCAGTGGCTTGGCTTCGATATCGATGCTGGGGATCTCGATCGACACTACGAGGTTCAGAACCCCGGCGAGAGCTGGCACGATAGTGTCTTCGAACGCCGCGAGGTCGGCGGCCATGCGCTACAGAAGTGGCGCTCGGTGAAGTCCCCACCGGCCTGGGCGGCCAGCCTGCTCCCGGCGTGGCAGGACGATCCGGGCGCGACCGCGATGATGCAGCTCTTCGGCTACGACGCCGGCGGGGTGACCGAGCCCCAACTGCATGGGTTCTCCAACGTCTTCCACCCGACCGGTAAGCCATGAACGCGCCGCCAGATCCATACCTGCGCCGCCTCCTCCTACTTGCCCTACCTGCGACGCTCTTCCTGCTAGCCCTCAACCCCTGGTTCTCGCCAGAACAGCACGATGACGTCACCTATTTCTTCAGCGCGGAATCCCTTGCTGAGCATGGATCATTCGCCCTCGATGGGACACCGGTGACGGATTGGCCCCCGGTTTTCCCAGCCATTCTCGCCGCTGCCCGATCGCTAGCTGGCGGTTCGCCCCTCGTTGCGAAACTCGTCGTTCTCTTGTTCGTCTGTGTGGGAGTTCTGGTGATCCGGCGGGTTGCTGCAACCCAGCACTTCCCCTGCCCGTCCCTCATCGCCGCTATTACCTGCCTGCTGCCGATCTCCCTCATCTGCGGAGCCAACATCCTCTCGGAGTGGCCATTCCTAACACTTTCGCTACTCTTTATCCTCTCCCTCCAACGCCTCCAGCATTCCCGGACGCCTCTCTGGATCTTGGGTTCGGGCATCCTCCTCGCCATCACATCTCTGACCCGCTTCAGCGGGGTCCTACTCGGCGCCGCCATCATCGCCCAGGCTGTCACGCGGATGCGCGCAGACAAACGCCTGCAAAGCGCCTTGCCAGAGATCCTCGTCGCCTGCATTGGGGCCGCTCCCTGGCTGCTGTGGAAACTCCGCTGCCATCTCATCATCGCTGGTGGGGACGCCCCGCCGGGCGCCTACGACCAGCCCGGCTACTACATCGAACGCTTCACCAATTTCGATATCGCCGGACTGTTTGCGGCGATCGAATCGACGTTGCTCTCCGCCACGCGCGCCAGCAGCCAGGTAACCGACCACCAACTCGTGGGCACCGCCATCGTCAGCCTGCTCGCGATCGCCACCATCGCCGGCGCGGCCCTGCACTTCAAGCGCTTCGGCATCCAACCAGCCGACTGGTACGTGCTGGCCAACCTCGCCCTCCTGCTGGGTGACCTGATGAAACCGGAACGCTATTTTCTTCCGATCGCCCCATTCCTGATCGCCTACCTCATCGTCGCGATCCGGGCCGTGGCCGATACCTTCGCGCGGCAGCGCCCGGCCCAGGCCTTCGCAGCGGCGATCGCAGTGTGGGTCGCACTGCTGCTTGCCCTCGACACCCACCTGTTATTCAAGGGCAATGCAGACGGCTCCCGGGGCGGCCAGTCCATGCTCGCCAGCCCCGACATCGAATCATTCTACCGCGCGGAGAACCTCGAACTCTACCGCGCGATCCGATCCGCCGATCGCCGCGCTCCCAGTGGTGATCCCATCGCGGCCGCTGGCTTCCACGGCAAGTACCTCCTCGCCCTCGCCGGGCGTAGCTTTGAGAATTATCCCGATGATGATCTGGAACCGACGAGCTGGCTAGTTGAGCGGCATCACGAGGGCGGCGGCCAAATCCAGATTCCAAGCGGTTGGCGACTCGTCGAAACCTTCGGCACCCACCGGGTTTTCCAGCGCACCCCCTAACGATCAGATATGTCCTCACAGGCACAGAAGAGCCGCTCATCCGGCATCCCAACCCTCGTCGCCAGCATCGTCCTGTGCGCCGCCGCCCACCTGATCCTGCGGCATGCCGCACTCGGGGCCGCTGGGCGGCCGCTGATCCGGCTGCTCCTCGACCCGCACGTCATCTTTGGCCTCGCCGTCTACGCCACCGGCACCCTGCTCTGGCTGTGCTGCCTGAGCAAGATCGATCTCAGCCTGGCGTTTCCGGGCTCGGCGCTGCAGCTGATCCTCGTGCTCTCCGGCGCGAGCTGGCTGCTGGGTGAGACGATCTCGGCGCTTCAGCTCCTAGGCACGGCCATCATCCTCGCTGGCATCTCACTCCTGTTCTTAGATCGGGGAGGGCGCCATGCTTGAAGTCAGCATCGCCGCCTGCAGCGTGATCCTGATCGCGGTATCCCAGCTCCTGTTCAAATCCGCCGCGTCGGGTCCGCGGCGTCACGCGGCCTACCGCTACCTGCTCGACCCGAAGATCATCCTCGGGCTCGGGCTCAACGGCATCGCCGCCGCCTGCTGGGTCTTTGCACTAAGCAGGCTTGAGATTAGCTACCTATACCCGATCCTGAGCGTCAATTACCTGCTGGTCCCTCTCGGCGCGCGCTACTGCTTCGGCGAATCTCTCCGCCCGCGCCGGCTCGTGGCGATCGCCGTCATCTGCCTCGGAGTCTTCGTCTGCCTGCTGGGCGGGGGGGTGCAGCCGGGCTAGTCTACCATCATCGCCTTCCCACGGCCGCGCAAGAGCACGGTGATCGCCAGGTCCGGCCACTGCGGCCGGAGCCGACCGGAGGATCTGGCATTCGGCCAGCCGGGTGTTTGCAAACTGATTCTTACCGCGATAGTCTAGATGCCGCCCCTTCCCTAGCACATAGCGGGGATGGTTCGAACCAACCCTTACCTTACGAGAATCCTATGCAGTTCCCCGAATCCTGGATCCACGGCCTCGCCGGCGGCTTGCTCATCGGCCTGGGCTCCATCATCGCCCTCGCCGTGACTGGCAAGGTCCCCGGCATCTCAGGGATCGTCGCGCGCCTCTTGAAACCCTCCCCGGGCGACATCGCCTGGCGCGGGCTATTCCTCGTCGGCCTGCTCGCTGGCGCCGCGATCACCGTCACCTGCTACGAGCCAGCTAAGCTCTTCAGCATCCCGGTTGGGCGCACCCTCCCAGTCTATGCCATCGCCGGCCTGCTAGTTGGCTTCGGCACGCGTCTCGGCGGAGGCTGCACCAGCGGACACGGCGTCTGCGGGATCGGGGCAGGCGCGCGCGATTCAATCATCGCCACCATCACCTTCATGGCAGCGGGCATGCTCACGGTCTTGATGTGGAAGATGATCTCCTGAACCATGAGAACGCTCCTCCTCCTCCTTAGCGGTGCACTCTTCGGCACCGGGTTAGCCATCTCGGGGATGATCAACCCACAGCGGGTCATCGGTTTTCTCGATGTATCCGGTGCTTGGGATCCATCTCTAGCCTTTGTCATGGGCGGCGCGCTCAGCGTGTTTGCCCTCGGCTTGATACTGCTCAAGAAGCGCGGCCGCGGATTCTTCAACTGCAAGCTTCCAGACCTCTCGCCCGACCCAATCTCCAAGCGGCTGGTCGTCGGCTCAGCGCTGTTCGGCGTCGGCTGGGGTCTCGGGGGCCTCTGCCCCGGCCCCGCTCTCGCCAACCTCTCGCTGCTACGCCCCGCGGCAATCACGTTCACCGCCTCCATGCTCGTCGGCATGCTCCTAGTCCAACGCCTCTGCAAAGTCGACTGAGCTTCCGTCTCGTCGCTCGGATCGCCAATCCCAAGGCCTGCTGGCCAGATAGGATCGATTCAGCCCTAGCTAAAGAAATATTGTAATTATAATAATTATTAGCTATACTATCAGGTTCTGAACTTTCACTTTGGAATCTGACACCATGTCGACCAAGCGCGCCGCCAGCCTCTCCCTCGATCTCGACAATCAGTGGTCTTACATGAAGACGCACGGGGATGCCGGCTGGGAAACTTTCCCGAGCTACTTGGACGTCGTCATTCCGCGTTTCAATGAGGTGCTGGCGGGACTCGATGGACAGAAGATCACGGTCTTCACCGTCGGACAAGACGCGGCTCTGGAGAAGAACCATGAGGCGCTCCGACTGATCCCCGCTGCGGGGCATGAGGTCGGCAATCACTCGTTTCATCACGAGCCGTGGCTGCACCTCTACTCACGGGCGGAGATCGAAGCCGAGGTCATCCGCGCCGAGGAGGCGATCGAGTTGGCCACTGGCGAGCGCCCGAGGGCTTGGCGCGGCCCGGGATTCAGCTTCTCTCCGACCTTGCTCGAAACGCTCGCACGCCGTGCTTACCTGTACGACGGCTCGACCTTTCCAAGTTTTCTTGGGCCTCTCGCGCGCGCCTACTACTTCATGACGGCCGACCTGACGCCTCAGGAGAAGGCCAAACGCAAACAACTGTTTGGCAAGTGGACGGAGGGATTGCGACCGATCAAGCCCTACACCTGGAAACTCGCCGGCGGCAATGAGCTGCTCGAGATACCGGTCACGACCATGCCGATCTTCCGGGTGCCGTTCCATGTCAGCTACCTCCTCTACCTCGCCAGCTTCTCAGAGATCGCTGCGAAACTCTATTTCCGCAGTGCCCTGCGGCTCTGCCAGCTCACCCGCACGGGTCCATCGATCCTCCTCCACCCGCTCGATTTCTTGGGCGCAGACGATGTGCCCGAGCTGGGATTCTTCCCAGCGATGGACAAGGGCGGGGCGTGGAAGACGAGGCTCGTCAGCTCCTATCTTGCCGAGTTCAAACGGCGATTCGACGTGCGCCCGATGGGTGAACATG
>Ga0316197_10000896_pt1 | contig 21111 bp, 18 predicted proteins | sample OudBiesiAoxic_MG_FD_204939 | JGI IMG/M metagenome (GOLD analysis project Ga0316197, IMG submission 204939) | Coastal sediment microbial communities from Oude Bieten Haven, Netherlands - site A oxic | ecosystem: Environmental > Aquatic > Marine > Coastal > Sediment | place: Netherlands... | reverse complement strand
TGTGTGAGATCTCCATCCAGGGGGCGATGTCTTGGGTCCGAGGGTTCTGCTTGGCCGATTCGACCTCGAGCCACTCGAGCGCGGCCTGCATGGCCGCCGCGTCGGGGTATCGTTTGTGTGCCTGTCTGGACATCGCGCGCCGGATCACATCGGGCAGGCCGGGCACATCTTCAAACCCTTGATCACTTTCCCAGCCGACGGGCGGCGAACCAATCACCATGTGGTGGAGCAGCGCCCCAACGGAATACAGGTCCGCAGCGGGGCCGAAGCTGCTCTCGCCGAAGGCTTCGGGCGCCATGTACGCGACCGCGTGTTGACCCGAGCCGGTGTGGGCCGCGTAGGGGCTCGCTTCGGGAAAGGCGCGGATCAGAGGCACGATCCCCAAGCCGATCAGTCGCGCGCCGAGCCGGCCATCTCGTTTTCGGGTGACGACGATGTTCTGTGGCGTGAGGTCTCCGTGCACCAGGCCCTGGGCGTGCGCGGCACCGAGGGCTTCGAGAACTTCGGAGGCTAGACGGAGCACGGTGAGTGAGCTCAGCGGGCGCTCGCACAGGAGCTTGCTCAGCGGGGTGCCCCGCGTGTCTTGAAAGGCCAGGTAAGGAACGCCGTCGATGATGCCGGCGTCGAGGATTCTCGAGACCGCAGAGGAGCGGATCGCCCCGAGGCCGTGCGCAAGCTGGGAGAACGCAGCCTGGGCCGGCCTCGAGCGGCCCAGGTCGATCGGCAAGACGCACAAGATCAGAGCAGTGCCCTCGGAGGACGCGCGGTAGTACGAAGCCACCCCGCCCCACGGCAAAGTGCCGTCGACCGCATAGCGTCCGGCGAAGAACTCTTCTGGCGGGAGATACGCGCCACCAGGCGAGGAAAACATCGAGGGCGAGGATAGACGCAATGGCTCGTCGACGCGAAACTTTAGCGTTTCGACCCGGTCGCCTGACCGCGGGAGAGCAGTTCTCCACTCGGTTGGCGGCTGAGCTCATAGGCGCGACGGCGATCGCCGGTCACCCAGGTTTCCATTTGAACCCGTTCGCCCGCGTGAGTTTCCCGGAGGTACTCGACCGTGAGGGTCTCCAAAGGACCTTCCAAGCCGGCCGCGGCCCCCGCTTGAGAGGCGAACCATCTCGTATCGTCGATGTAGTCGACGTAGCGGGCCTGATTCACGTGCCGAAAGCTGTCCTGGTCGCTCGGGCGAACGATCCATTCGCGCGTCCACGACCGGGTCCGTTCGCCTTCGAGCCAGGGCTGCGCCGCCGGAGTTGGCTCATCCACCACGAAGCTGGCGACGAGGGGCTCGATCGGCGCGGGCCCATCGGGACCGAGGTTGACCACCGTCATGCGTGCGCGCGCGGCGATCGCTCCATCGCGCAGGCGGGTGACTCGATGACCGAAGTCGAAGCTGGTTCGGCCTACTCGGGCGACCCAGGTGAGGATCTCGAGCTCGTCTTGGTAGCTCAACGGCGCCGCATACTCGAACGTCCCCGCTCGCGCGACGCCGCCTTCCAAGCGGTTGCGGAGGGCGAAATCGTCCATCGCAAACACCTTCCAGCGGGTGTGCTCGAAAATGCGGGAAAACCACCCGGGAGATACCGAGCCGCTAGCGTCGAGCTCGATACCTCGAACCGTGTAGCGGGTGATGGTGATCTTCTGTGCCGAGTCGTCCATCAGCGGCCCGCGCCCTCTTTGCCTCGAATACGCTTGGCGATGTATTCGCCTCCGGCCTTCAACGCTTCTGGATCCGCGAGCGAGGACAGCAGAGCAGTCGCATCTTCGCGCGGGTCGAAGCTCTGTTCGCGAATCGCGAGTATCTGTTGCTTGGTGATTCGGAGCACGATGCTTGGCTTCTGCGCGATGGCAGACAGAAGGCTTTCGAGCTCCCCGTCCAGTAGATCAGCCGGAACGACGCGGCTCACCAAGCCAGTTCGAAGGGCTTCCTCCGAAAGAAAAGGCCTGCCGCTCAAGACCCAGTCAGTGGTCATCGTCTCGCCAACGAGGCGGACCAGATGTCCCATGGCGCCCCAGCCGAGCGGAATTCCAGCCTGGAGCTCTGGAATCATGAATCGGGCGTCGTCTGCGGCGATGCGAATGTCGCATGCGCCAGCAAGGACCAGTCCGCCTCCGACGCAATGGCTGCGAATCCCTGCGACCGTGATCTGCGGGAGCTCCGCGACGGCGTTGGTGGTGCGCCGGCCGAGATCGGCCGTGGCCTTCGCGTCAGGGCCGGAAAGATAGGGGAGAAAGGCGGGTAGGTCAGCCCCCGCCGAAAAACAGCTCCCCGCTCCGGCGAACGAGACGACCCGGACGGCGTCGTTCTTGCCGAGGTCAGCACAGAGCTCGATCAGCTCGCTCAGCATGCTCGGCGATAGGGCGTTGAGCGCTTTCGGCCGATCGAAGACTACCTTCGCCACGGCCCCATCTATCGAGACGTTCAATCCGGACATTGCCATTCCTTTCAGCTGAAATTCGCCGGGCGCTCGACGCAGTAGATGCCGCCAGGCGCCTCGATCAAGGTGGCGCACTGGTTGCAGTGGTTGCAGCCGTTCTTGTAGTTCTCTCGCTCGCGTGCCCGCTTCGGAAAATCAGGATCGAAGATCAGAGCCCTACCGAGTTGAATGAAATCGAAGCCCGCGTCCATCACGGTGCGGATGCTCTCGTTGGTGCAAACCCCGCCGATGTAGCAGACGCCACACTGCACGCGATCGCGTATCCGCTGGGCGTGCTGTAGGAAATACATCTCTTCGTAGGGGTAGTTCTTGAACATGATCGGCGCGGCCAGTCGAATGCCGATCTTCATGAGCCGACTCTTCTCGTGTTTGACCAGGCCGGGGACCATGCTGTCGCCCCGGAACAAGAGCATGGGGTTCATGCTGCTCGTGCCGCCGCTGCAGATGATGACGTCGAGGCCGCCGGCTTCGAGCATCACCGCGATTTCTATCGAGTCGTCATAGCTGACCCCGCCCGGCACGCCGTCGGTCATGCTGATCTTGCCGAGCAGCGGGTAGTCGTCGCCTACGTTCTTCCTGCATTCGGCCAGCACTTCCAGCGCAAACCTCATGCGATTGCGAAGGCTGCCGCCGTATTCGTCGTTACGCTTGTTGGTCTTGGGGCTGATGAACTGGCTGATGCCGTAGCCGTGGCCAAAGTGAATTTCGACGGCGTCGAAACCGACGGATTTCATGAATCCCGCTGCGCGGCCGATGATCTCGGCGCGCTCTCTTATCTGCGGCTTGGTCATCTCCGCGATGCGCGATAGGCCGTACGCGAGCCCGAGGGCGTTGGTCCCCTTGGAAGGGCCGAGCGGTCGCCTTCCGCTGAACTCCTTGTTCTTGGTGAACGCGCCGCAGTGTCCGAGCTGTCCGCACACCTTCGCGCCCGTCGTCTGTACGGTCCGGACGAAGCGCTGGAGCTCCGGCCGGATCCCCTCGTGCATGTACATCATGTCTTCGTGGATCCGTCCGTCCGACTCGGCGGCACAGTAGGCGATGGTCGTCATGCCGATGCCGCCTTGGCCAATGCGCTCGTGGAATTCGACTAGGGCCTGGCTGGGCACGCCGCCGGGAGACTTGCCTTCAAAGGTCGCCGCCTTGATGAGGCGGTTGCGCAAGGTGAGACCATTGATCTTGGCAGGAGCAAAGCATTTATCCAACGAGCCGGTCATGATTTTCCTGGTTTCATACCACCGACTCCCTGCGGCTGGTAGCAGCGACGGGCCGTCTAGGGCCGGTTTCCGAGATAGGCGCGGACCGCTCGCGGTATCGATTGCCGCGCAAGGGCTTGGCTGAGCGCCCAGCGTTCGCCGGCTGGATCTTCGAGAAAGTGCGTTTCGCTGCCTTCGCGGAAGGCGATGGGGATGCCGTCCCGGAAGAGGATGCGGTTCTTGGGGGTCGCGGGGACGCGGTGGTCGGGAGTGATGATTCCGACCAGGTTCAGTGGGTCGGCCGCGCTGATCGAGACCAGCTCGCCTGTCTTGTCTTGACGGCGCACCTTGCGAAGGGAGGTCACTGCCTCGGGAAGGGCGTATTGCTCTCCGGCGAAACCTGCGACAAATCGACCGCCGCGGATCCGGCCCTGGGCTTCGAGCCGCCGGTATACGCGCAGGAGCGTGTACCAGGGTGGCAGGTCGCCTTCGCGATCGAGAAGCCGGCGAAAGACCACGCCCCAGCGGCGAAGCAAGGTCCAGGCGACGCTTTCGACGTCGTGCTCCCTGCTCACGTCAGGCAAGACCGTCCATCGGCCGGCGGCCTCCATGCTGTACGCCGCGACCGCGCGGCGACCCGGACGCGGCCGTTTGGGATCGGGCGCCAGCAACGCGCGCAAGCCGGTGAAGCCATCCGCCGTCACCAGGCCGAGCGAGACGAGCTCTCCGAGCGCGGCCTCGGTTCGCGTCGCCAAGAGACCCGTTTGACGAACGATGTCGTCGAAGAAGCTCGCGCCGGATCCTCGAAGCGCGCGTAGGGTGCAGGCCGCGTCGGGCGAGGTCGGCTCGCTCGGCAGCGAGTGAAAGCGCCAAGTGCGCAGGTGCTCGCGGCGGGAAAACGCGATCGGGCTGGTGCGGATGGGGCTCGATGCCCGGCCCTGCGGCGGGGTGCGCCGGCTCCAGCTGACTCTGCCCGAGATACAGAGCTGGTCGAGCCAGGTCGGGTCGTACCCCTCCATTCGAACGGGCAAGACGTCGGCTTCCCAGGCTGCAGCCCCGGCTTCCATGCCTTCGAGTTGTTCGATGACCGCAGCCAAGCCTTCGGGGCCTTCCATCCGTGCACTGGGTGCGGCGTGCTGCCAGCCGAGCAGGAAGCGCATGTAGTCCGCGGCCGAGACGGCTTCGATTTCTTTTCGCAGGCGGTTGAGGGTGTAGCGATGAATGCGAGCAAGCAGGCCGCGCTCGCACCATTCTACGTCCGTCGACTTGGGCGTGAATGATCCGCGAAGGACGAAGCCTTCTCCTTCGAGCGCGGCCAGGGCGGCGTCGACCAGGCCTCGGTCCAAGCCGAGCAAACCCAGCAATTGGCGCGCCGTCGTCGGCCCCGACCCCTGAAGACGGCCTCGTACGATTTCCCGGGTAGAGTCTTGTGCGGACCAGGTTTCTTCGCGGTGGCGTTGAGGCACTTCGATCTGTGCCTCCGGGCGCCCATCGGGCCAGGCCGCTTCCAGGAGCGGGAGGCGCTCGGCGGCCGTCCAGAGCGTCACGCTCTCGTTGACGAAGCGCGTCGCACGTCCTGCTTCGACGAGCTCCATCAGCCAACCCAGCCAGTCGCTCCGCGCGGCTTCTTCTTCGGTGACGCAGTTGTGCAGTAGAAGCGCGTCGTGCATTTCCTCGGCATCGCGAGGCTCCGGCCATGCTTCTCCACGCACGCGGTCGATTGCGGCGCTGTCTAGGGCACCTAGGTCCGAAGCCCGGCTGGGGTCGAGCCATCTACGCGACATGACCGCCTGTGTTCGTCGCTCTTCGAGCGGCGCGTCATCGAGGAACGCGTAGGGCTTCGCGTTCAAAATCTCCTGGGCGAGAGGAGACGGCTCGGTGAGGTCTCGCGCGACGAGATTCAGTCGGCCGGACTGCAATCGCTCTAGGAGCGCCTCGAGCCCTTCGATGTCCATGGCCTCGTGAAGGCAGTCCTCGATCGTCTGGCGTACGAGCGGATGGTCGGGAACCTCGCGGTCGCCCGCTACGTTTTCGAGACAGGCGACCTGATCGGGGAAGCAGAGGCCTAGAAGGTCATCGGCCTGCATGCGCTGAAATGGCGGTGGCACCTTCTTGCCGCCACGGAATCGGGAAACGGCAAGAGCGCGGGTGACGTTCCATCGCCAACGAGTCTGAAACATCGGGGCGTCGAGCAAGGCCTGGACCAAGACTTCGCGGACGTTCTCCGTGCGAAGAAACTTGAAGACGTCTTCCAGGGGAAAGCTGTGCGTTGGGCCGAGCGAGAGAACGATCGCGTCTTCGGTCGCTGCCGCCTGCAGCTCGACGTTGAAGCTTCGGCAGAAGCGCTTGCGTAGCGATAAGCCCCAGGCGCGATTGACCCGACTTCCGAAGGGGGAATGAACGACCAGGTGCATTGCACCGGTTTCGTCGAAGAAGCGTTCGAGGACGAGCGTACTACGCGTCGGCATGGTGCCCAGGGCCATTCGGGAGGCGACCAGGTACTCGGCAAGCTGCTGTGCTGCGAGCTCGCCAATTGCGGTTTCACGCTGCAGCCAGTCGCCGACCTCTTCTAGGTCCCGATGCCGTTCTTCGATCCCCTCGCGAATCGCGTTGACCGAGCTGGAAAGGAGATCGGAGCGCGACGGCGCCTCGCCAAACCAGAACGGAAGCATCGGAGGCTGACCCTTTGCGTCTGCCACCCGGACCACGCCCGGCTCGACCCTCAGAATCCGGTAGGAGACATTGCCAAGTTGGAAGATGTCCCCCGCCATGCTCTCGATGGCAAAGTCTTCGTTCACGGAACCAACCCGCAGGCCCTCGGGCTCGAGCCGCACCTCGTAGTCGAAGTTGTCTGCAATCGCGCCACCGTTCGTGATCGCGGTGAGTCGAGCGCTTCGCCGCGGACGAATCAGTCCGTTGACCTCATCGTGATGCAAGAACGCGCCTCGCCTTCCGCGGCTGGTCGCGAAGCCCTCCGACAGCACGTTCAAGACCTTCCCGAACGTTCCCTTGTCGAGCGCGCGATAGGGCCAGGCTCGGCGGACCATCGCAAAGAGACCGTCTTCGCTCCACTCCTCGGTGGCCGCACAGGATGCGACGATCTGCTGCGCCAGGATGTCGAGCGGACCGTCGGGGATTTCGATGCGGTCGAGCTCGCGCCGCCGGACGGAGCGCATCAGGGCAGCGCATTCCACGAGGTCGTCACGGCTCATCGGGAACAGCCGGCCCTTCGGTGTGCCGCCATGCCAGTGACCGGAGCGCCCGACACGTTGAAGAAACGCGGACACCGAATGCGGGGAGCCCAGTTGGCAGACGAGGTCCACGTCGCCCACGTCGATCCCAAGCTCCAGCGACGCGGTTGCGACGATGGCCCGGAGCTCGCCCGACTTCAAACGCCGCTCGGCTTCGAGCCGGTGCGCTCGCGCGAGGCTGCCGTGATGTGAAGTGATCGCCTCTTCGCCGATTATGTCTCCCAGATGTCGCGTGACTCGCTCGGCGAGACGGCGCGCGTTGACGAAGATCAACGTGGTTCGGTGCTCTTCGATTAGCCCGGCCAGCTTCGCATAGATCTCCTCCCAAACCTCGAGGGACATCACTGTTTCGAGCGGCGAGTCTGGCAGCTCGACGTCGAGATCCATCTCGCGCTGGTGCCCGACGTCGACGATTCGACAGCGCGGCCGCTCATCGGCGTCTCGTGGCGAATCCCGTTCTCCAACCAGGAACCGAGCCACGTCTTCGATAGGGTTCTGTGTCGCCGACAAGCCAATCCGCGTGATGTCACGCCCGACCAGGGCTTCGAGCCGTTCCAAAGACAGAGCTAGGTGCGCGCCGCGCTTGTTGGTGACCACGGCGTGGATTTCGTCGACGATGACGGTGCGCACATCCGCGAGCATCCGTCGGCCACCTTCGCTGGTGAGCAAGATATAGAGCGACTCCGGGGTGGTCACGAAGATGTGTGGCGGCTTCTTTACCATTTTCGTTCGCATGTGCGACGGCGTGTCCCCGGTGCGAACCGCCGTTTGGATGTCGACATCGTCGTAACCGAGCTCCGCCAAAGTTCCGCGGATCCCCTCGAGCGGTGCCTGCAGGTTCTTCTCGATGTCGTTGCTGAGCGCCTTGAGGGGCGACACGTAGAGGACGCTCACGCGATCCTTCAAGCCCTCGCCAAGCCCGCGTTTGATAAGCTCATCGATCGCGCAAAGGAACGCCGCCAGCGTTTTGCCCGAGCCGGTGGGCGAGGCGATCAGCGTGTGCTCCCCCTCGCGAATCGCCGGCCATCCTTCGACCTGAGGCGGCGTCGGCTCACCGAACGTTCGGCCGAACCAAGTCGCGACGGCAGGGTGAAAGCCGGATAGAGACATTGAGCTCATCTAGCACCGGGGGGCGTCGACCGACAGTGGGTATGGACAGCGTTTGGTTACACCCCCCCCCCCCCCCCACCCGTAATCCTCCCTGGCGCGGCGGTCGCTGCGCTCCGCCTTGCCGGCGCCTTCGCGCCGGGCTTCGCCCTTCGGGCTCGCGCTTCCGCGGGTGCGTCAGCGTCAGTGCCAGGGAGGGCGTTTGTAGGGTGTCAGCGCAGCCCCAATAGCGATGGCCTCTTCTATGGCGCGTGGCTGTCTCAATGATGCGACCAGGTTTGCAGCGATTGCTCGGGATGGGCGGCGGCGGGTCTTCGTGGCGGCCGCCTCCTGGACTTCGCCCACGCCGACGATGGATTGCCTCGCGGCCTCGAGGATCTGGTCGTGCAGCGCCGGCTGTGCCGCGGCCGCGAGCACCGCGGCGGCCATGATCCAGCGGACGTCGGCCTTCACGGCGTCTCCTCGCGCTAGATCGCGGATGAGCCCCTGCACTTCGGCATGCTCGGCATGCAAGTAGGCCAGGCCGGGAACGTTGAGGACTTGGAAGCCTTGGAGCTCGGGCCAGGGGCGCTGGACGAGCAAGTCGACCATCGAGTCGGCAATCGAATGAAGCGCCTCATCTGCGAGCCCGACCCATTGTCCACCGAGCGGCAAGTAGTAGAGACGAACGTCCGGGTGATCGTTTTCCCAGAGCTCCCAGATCTCGTCTGCTTCCGCATGGCGGCCCAAGTGGTGAAGCACGCGCGTAGCCATGAACAGTCGCAGTCGCGCAGGGGGGTGCTCGTCGATCAGGTTGCCGTCTTGAAGGATCGCCGCCGTCTGCTGAGGCGAGCCTGGGTTTCGGAAAGCCCGGCGCATTGATTCGACGTAGGCCGGGCCCAGGCTGACTGTGCCCATCACATCGGCGAAAATCTCCGACAGCCAGGCGCCGAAGAGGCCTCGGAGCCATGCGCCGTCGAGCTCCCCTGAAGACATGGGCAGCTCGACTTGCTGAGGAAGGCCGAGCCGCCGGTGCAAGCTCGGCTCCAGGTCCTCGAGGCTGTAGTAGAAATCGTGCGCTACCTCGTGCGCAATGGCCGGCCAGCGCCACAGGCTGCTCCCGAAGCCGACGGGCAAGCGGAGCGGGGCCACTCGCGTCGATGCGAAGCTCGGAACGATCGACAAGTCCCAGTTGCCGGTCAGGGCGATTGGCTGGCTGGTTCTCAGGTTGAGACCGTGCACGCGGGCGTGCTCGAGCAGAGGAGCGTAGCAGGCGTCTGCCATCGTGTCGGCGTCGGCCTGAAACGATGCGCCTCTCTGCGTGCGTTGCCGCGCCATCGTCTTGATGTGCCCCAGGAGCGCATCAAGCCCGCGCAGAACCGTGGTGTCCTGAACGATCGTGGCCAAGGTGGGACTGCCCTGTAGCGAGCGCTCGATCATCCCGAGTCGACCGAGTAGGTCTTCTCGCAAAGCCGGCACCAGACGCAGCAAGCGAGGGTCGGCTTCGGCGCGCGCGAGAAACTGTGTAGCTTCTTGCTTCAGGCCTGCGAGCTGCGTGCGGGCGGCGGCAAGGAAGTCCGCCTGGGGTGAAGCTTTGGCGACGGCTGGTAGCTGCTGGGGCCGGCCCGGGGCCTTCCGGGCGGGCGGCTTGGGCGTTCGCGCCTTCGCCTCGGCTTTCTTAGGCTTGCGAGCAGCCGGCTCGCCCTTCTTGTTGAACCGGTCCCAGGCGCGCTTGAGCAGCGGGTAGAGGATGTAGATCAGGAGCGCGATCTCGCCGAGGTACTCTTTGAGCAGCTCCTCCATCTCGCCTCAGCGCTTTGTCCGTCCGTAGACAATCCGCTTGCGCTCGAGCGGCCCGTCGCCTCGTTTCGCGATCAGGTCCGCAAGCAGCAGCCGCGCCACGAATGTTCGCGGCTGGCTGACCACGGCGCGCACGGACAGAGCCTTACGCCTGGTCGTCATCGTCCGAATTGCCCGTTGCCTTGCTGATCGAATCGCGCATCTCAGTGTCGGCTGCCACGTTGCGCAGGTTGTAGTAGTCCATCACGCCGAGGTTGCCCTCCTTGAGTGCGAAGGCCATGGCCTCCGGGATCTTGGCTTCGGCCTCGACGAGGTGGGCGCGCATCTCTTCGACCTTCGCGCGCATCTCCTGCTCGGCGGCGACGGCCAGCGCCCGTCGGCCCTCGGCGCGAGCCTGAGCGACCTGCTTGTCCGCCTCGGCTTGCTCGGTCATCAGCTTGGCGCCGATGTTCGTGCCGACATCGACGTCGGCGATGTCGATCGAAAGAATGTTGAAGGCCGTGCCGCTGTCCAAGCCGCGCGAGAGCACGTTCTTGGAAATCGTGTCCGGGTTCTCCAGAACCTCGGCATAGTTCAGAGAGGATCCGATCGTGGAGACGATACCCTCACCGACACGTGCGACGACCGTTTCTTCGGTCGCCCCGCCGACGAGCCGGTCGATGTTGGAACGAACCGTGATGCGCGTGACCACGAGGAGCTGAATGCCGTCCTTCGCGACCGCGGTGATCTTGGGTGTCGTGATGACCCGCGGGTTGACGCTGGTCTGCACGGCTTCGAGCACGTCGCGGCCGGCGAGGTCGATCGCTGCTGCCTGTTTGAAGCCGAGCGTGATGCCGGCTTTGTCCGCGCTGATCAGCGCATTGACCACGCGTTCCACGTTGCCTCCAGCGAGGTAGTGCGACTCGAGGGTGTTGGTTGGAAGGTCGATGCCGGCTTTCACGGCGGTGATTCGAGGATTGACCACCGCGCCGGGCGACACCCGCCGGAGCCGCATGCCGATCAGCTCGCCAAAACCAACCCGCGCACCGCTCGACCAGGCCGCGATCCAGAGTCGAACCGGGATCAACCAGACGAAAAGAACGAAGACGACGATGATGAGTAGAAAAATCAGAGCAAGGGGGGCGAACTCCATGGGGCTTCCTTCCTAGGTCGCGTCGGGGATGCGCACGACAACGCGTGACCCCTCGACGGAAATGACTTCAACTTCCAGGTTGCTATCGATGTACTCACCTTCGGTCATCACGTCGACTTCTTCCGAGCCGAAACGGACGCGCCCGATCGGCCTGAGTGGAGTCGCGGTGACTCCCCGGCGCCCGACCAATCCGCTTCGGTCCTCCTGAGAGACCGCTTCTGCTTGACTGTGCTCGAGCACCATCTGGCGCCCGACCCGGCTTTTCGGCAGCCAGATGAGCATGATGGCGGCGGCGACGACCGAAACCGCGCCGGTCACACCGCCCCAAAACGGACCGAGCTCGGTCCAGGCGGCGATCGCCCCACCCGCAAGCGCGAGCAACCCGAGCGCGCCGGCGACACCAAAGCCCGGCACGACGGCCACTTCGGTGAAGAGCAAGATCAAGCCAACCACCAGGGCAAGGACGATGACGACTGCGGTCACGTATCCTCCACCGGACGCACGATCAGCGCTGGGCCGTCCCTGCCGACCACTCGAACTCTCGCGCCTCGGGCGATGAACTCACGCTCGCTAGTCGCTTCGTGGCGCTCTCCGTCGATGATGATCTTCCCTGCGGGCCTGAGGTCGGTCAACGCCTCTCCGGTCTGGCCGACCAGGTTCGACGCGCTCGGCGCGGAGAGGAAACCCGTCTCGGCATCCTCGAGAACCAGGGCCCGGCCCATCGAGGTCCGGGAGAACAGGCGCATCACCAGGAGTGCCAGCACGAAGGCCCCGAGCAAGGACATCAGAACCCGGGTCATCGCATCCGCGAGCAAGCCCGTCTCGAAGGAGACGTCGATCGGAATCCCAATCAGGGCGAGTACCAGCGCTGCGATCACGAAGACCAAGCCAAGGACACCGGGCACGCCTAGCCCCGGCACGAAAAAGATCTCGACGACGACCAGAATGACGCCGGTCACGAACAGAAGGGCTTCCTCCCAGCCGACGAGATGAACGACGGCATGGCCTCCGAAGAACAAGAGGAGCGCGAGGAAACCGACGCCGGTGAACGCGCCGACGGTTCGTGTGTAGAAGGCGACCATCAGCCCGAGCATGCCGACGGACAGCAGAAGCCCGCTTACGGTCGGCTCGGTCAGCCAGCGCGCGATTTCCTCGCCCCAGTTGAGCTCGCCCCGTATGATCTCAGGGCTCTCGAGGGTGAGCGCGCTCATGACTTCGTCGAGGTTGGCCGCCTTTGCATCCGCCATGCCCATCTTCAGGGCCTGGTCGGTGTCGAGGGTCAGCAGCTTGCCCGCTTCCACGACTCCTTCGATCACCACCTCGTTGTCGACCATCGCCTCGGCAATGTCGCCCCGCCTGCCGTTGGCCTCCGCGGTCGCGCGCATCTCGGCGCGCATGTAGGACACCATCTTCTCGCCCACTGCCTCGGCCTGACCACCAGGGGAGGCCTGAATGGGTGTTGCGGCGCCAATGGTCGCGCCTTCGGTCATGACCACGTTGTCGCAGGCCAGGCTGATCAAGGCGCCAGCGCTGATCGCGCGCGGGTGGACGAAGGCGACTGTACGGGGCTTGGCTTCGAGCAAGGCGTCTCGAATCTGGATGGCGGCATCGACGCGACCACCGAGCGTATTGACGTCGAGGACGATGGCTGCCGCATCGGGGTTGTTCTCGACCTCGCGGCGCACGAAGGCTGCGAGCCCAAGCTCCACGGTGCGATCGATTGCGATGACGATGACCTTGCTCCCGGCGGGTGCGTCGATCGGCAGAGCCTGCACGTCACCTGCGACATTGGCGCTCGGCGCCGGCCGATAGCCGGAATCGTCATCGTCGTCGGGCTTCTGCCCCAGGCTCACCTGCGTCGTGCACAGGATCGCGCTGGCGATCAGGAAGCCGCGAAAGCTCAAGCGCGAATACTGTGCCCACCTCACGTCGAGAAACCTAGCTCCCTTGTGGCCGGTACTCAATGCGGTAGCTTCGCTGGCTCCGGAACGGGCTGGGCGTGATAGGCTCCCGACCTGCCGAAAGCGAGGATCTATGCCCCTGGCGCCCCCGAGAAACACTGGAGCCGTTCGAGAAGCCCATCGCTTCGATGAATCGCGCCTCGACGCCTGGATGGAGCAAAACGTCGATGGCTATACCGGCGAGCTGCAGGTTTGCCAGTTCAAGGGCGGTCAATCCAACCCGACCTATTGGCTCGCCGATCGGGAGCGCCAGTACGCGCTGCGCAAGAAGCCGCCCGGAGAGCTCTTGCAATCGGCCCATGCGGTCGACCGAGAATTCCGGGTGATGCGCGCGCTCGCTGACAGCGACGTGCCCAGCGCGAAGATGTACGCGCTTTGCGAGGATCATTCGGTCATCGGCACCTCTTTCTTCGTCATGGAGTACGTTCAAGGACGGATCTTCTGGAACGTGCAGCTCCCCGAGCTCGAGCCGACGGAGCGGCGCGCGATCTATGAAGAGCTTGCCCGGGTCCTGGCCGCGATTCACCGGGTCGATCTCGACGCTTCGGGCCTGTCCGACTACGGCCGCCCCGACGCTTACGTCGCGCGACAGGTGAAGCGCTGGACCAAGCAGTACCTGGCGTCTCAGACCTCGGACATCGCGGCGATGCGCGCCTTGATCGAATGGCTGCCTGCCAACATCCCCGACGACGAGGCGACCGCGCTGGTACACGGCGACTACCGGCTCGACAACATCATCTTCCACCCGACCGAGCCTCGGGCGCTCGCGGTGATCGACTGGGAGCTCTCCACGCTCGGCCATCCGCTTTCGGACTTGGCTTACACATGCATGCTCTACGACGTGATGCTTCCGAAGATCGGCGGCCTGGCAGGGGTGGACTTCGAAAAGACTGGCATCCCGGCCGAAGACGTTTTCGTCTCGCGATACTGCGAGCTGGTCGGCCGCGATGGCGTTCCGGATTTGAACTACTACAAAGCGTTTTCGATCTTCCGCCTGGCTGCCATCGCGCAGGGCGTCTACAAGCGCAGCCTCGACGGGAACGCCAGCTCCACAGAAGCGGCGATGTTTGGCGCGGCCGTGCCGCACTTGGCTGGAATCGGCTGCGGGTTAGCAGGAATCGAGTAGGGCGATGATCGAACGAATCGTATTGTTCAAGTTGAAAGACGAATACTGCAACGACGCGGCTCGCGCCGAGTTCGCCGAGCGAACCCGAGTCGACCTGAGCGCGCTTCCACAGGTCCGCAGCGTCTCCGTTGGGGTTCCCGCCGACGAAGCGTCCCAAGCGAGCTGGGACATCAGCATCGTCGTCCGGTTCGAATCGATGGAGCACGTCGAGCAATACATCGTCGACCCAGCCCACCGAGCCTACGTCGATCGCTACGCGATGCCCCGCATCGAAGTCCGCAAAGCCTGGAACTTCCACATTTAATTGCCACCGGGGTTCGAGTTGGGGGCCGCGGTCGCATCGGGGCGGCGGGTCTGCTAGCTTCGCCGCGCAACAATGATTCCACGTTATACCCCCCCTGAATTCCAAGAGCTCTGGTCCCCGAAACGCAAGTACGAGACCTGGTTCGACATCGAGGTTGCGGCTTGCCGCGCGATGGAAAGCGCAGGCCTGGTTCCTGCGGGAACCGCCGACAAAGTAGGCCCGTTTCGAGCGCAGCTAAATCCGGACGCGATCGATGAAATCGAGAAGGTGACCCGCCACGACGTCATCGCCTTTTTGACGCACGTGGAAGGCCTCGCCGGCGAGCCCGCCCGCTGGCTGCACCGCGGGATGACCTCCTCGGACGTGCTCGACTCGTCCCTGGCCCTGCTCTTGGTGGAGGCGGCCGACCTGCTCTTGATTCGCATGGACGCGGTGCTCGAAGCCATGCGCGGCCGTATCGAGGAACATCGCCGCACCCCGGCGATCGGTCGCTCGCACGGCATTCACGCCGAGCCGGTCACGTTTGGCCTCATCTTGGCGGGGCACTACGCGGAGCTGGCCCGCGATCGCAAACGGCTCGAGGTGGCGCGATACGAAATCGCCGTGGGCAAGATCGCCGGCGCTGTCGGGACTTACGCCCACCTCACACCAGCCATCGAAGCCGAGGCGCTCGGCTCGCTCGGCCTGCGACCCGAGGCCGCATCGACCCAGGTCGTCTCCCGCGATCGTCATGCCGCCTACGTCTCGGCGCTCGGCATCACTGCCGCAAGCATCGAGCGCTTCTCGACCAATGTTCGTCATTGGCAGCGCACCGAGCTGGGGGAAGCAGAGGAGCACTTCAAGAAGGGCCAGAAGGGCTCGAGCGCCATGCCGCACAAGCGAAACCCGGTTTTGACCGAGAACCTCTGCGGCCTAGGGCGCGTCGTGCGGGCAGCGGTGGTCCCGGGCCTCGAGAACATGGCCTTGTGGCATGAGCGCGACATCAGCCATTCGTCGGCGGAGCGCATGATGCTCCCCGATGCGACGTCGACCCTGGCTTTCATGTTGGACCGTGTGCGGGGAGTGATCGCCGACCTGGTCGTCTACCCGGACCGGCTCCGGCAGAACCTCGACCAGACCGGTGGGCTCTGGGCCAGCGAGGGCATCTTGCTTGCCCTGGTTGGCCAAGGTCTCGGCCGGCAGGAGGCCTACGTGCTCGTTCAGCGCAACGCGATGAAGGCCTTCGAAGGGCAGGGCGAGTTCCGCGCGCTCCTTCACGAGGACGCGGACATCCGAAAACGACTCAGCGGCGACGAAATCGATCGCTACTTTGATTTGAACCACGCGCTTGGGCACGTAGACACGATCATCGATCGCGTGCTGGAAGGAGCTTGAGATGACTGTTTCACCGGAGATCTTGCAGCAGGGACTTTCGAAAACCCTCGACGGCACCAACTTCGAAACGCTCGGACACAAGTACGAGGGCAAGGTTCGCGATTGCTACATCGCGGACGCCAAGCGCTACATCGTCGTCACAGACCGTATCAGCGCCTTCGACCGCGTGCTCGGGACGCTCCCATACAAAGGACAGGTGCTCAACGGCCTGGCGGCCTGGTGGTTCGAAGAAACCAAGGGCATCGTTCCGAACCACGTGATCGACGTGCCGGACCCGAACGTCATGGTTGGCATCGAGTGCGCGCCACTCCCAGTCGAGATGGTCGTCCGCGCGTACATCACCGGCGTCACTTCCACGAGCATCTGGACTCACTACCAGAACGGCACGCGCGTGTTCTGCGGGCATGAGCTCCCCGATGGCCTGCAGAAGCATCAGAAGCTCCCCGATCCGATCCTCACCCCGAGCACCAAGGCCCAAAAAGGCGATCACGACGTCTCCGTATCGCGCGAAGAGATCCTCGCGATGGGCCGCATCAGCGCGGAGGACTTCGACGAGGCCGCCCGATACGCGATGGCGCTCTTCTCGCACGGCCAGAAAGTCTGCGCCGACCGCGGATTGATCCTAGTCGACACCAAGTACGAGTTCGGCAAGACGCCGGATGGAAAAATCGTCGTCATCGACGAGATCCACACCCCCGATTCGTCCCGATTTTGGTACGCGAACAGTTATCCCGAGCGATTCGAAGCGGGCGAGGACCCGGAGAGCTTCGACAAGGAGTACGTCCGACGCTGGCTCGCCAGCAACGGCTACAAGGGGGACGGCCCCGTGCCGACCATTCCCGATGAAGTGCGGGTCGAAGCGTCCCGGCGCTACATTCAAGCCTGCGACGAGATTCGCGGTACGGCGTTTGCACCAGACACCAGTGACCCATTGCTGCGCATGGCAAAGAACCTAGGCTTGGAGGGATCATGAAAGCGAACATCTTCGTCACACTCAAGCGCGAAGTTCTCGACCCGCAGGGCGACGCAGTTCGCCGCTCTCTCGGCTCCCTAGGTTTCGAAGAGGTCAAGTCCGCGCGCGTTGGCAAGCTCATCGAGCTCGAGCTCGACGGCAATGACAAGGCCGCCGCTGATGCTCACATCCAGTCCATGTGCGAGAAGCTCCTGGCCAATCCCGTCATCGAAGACTTCCGCTACGAGATCGTCGACTAGGAAGGATGACGGTTCTCGGGCTCCCGGATGTTCGCACTGTGCTCGATGAGCGGGCCCCTCGGGAGCTTGCCGAGCACGAGAAGTGGGCTGCGGTGGCGATGCTTCTTCGTGAAGGGGCGTCTGGGCCGGAGGTGTTCCTCATTCGGCGGGCGGAGCATCCGCGCGACCCCTGGTCGGGTCACATGGCATTTCCGGGGGGCCGGCGTGATGCTGGCGATGCAACGCTCCTAGACACCGCGATGCGGGAGACCCGCGAAGAGGTCGGCCTGGATTTGTCCCGCGAAGCCGAGCACATCGGGCAGCTCGATGACCTGCAGGCGATTGCGCGCGGTAAGCCTCAAGAGACCGTGATTCGTCCCTTCGTGTTCGAGGTCCACCGCGAGTCACCGCTCCAAGTCGACGATCGCGAAGTCGCCGAGGCGCTCTGGACGCCGCTCCTGCCTCTGTACCGCGGTGACGTCGACACGATCCGACCCTACAAGTGGCATGGCACGAGCATCGACTTCCCCGCTTACGACGTCGGAGGCCGTGTCGTCTGGGGCCTCACCTATCAGATGCTGCGCTCTTTCTTCCGGATTCTGGGCTAGCCAGCGGCAGTCCGGGTGCTAGGTTCTGCGGCACCGATGCCTGAAGCCGATCCGAATCGCCTGGTCCACTGCCTCAAGCTCGACCGAGAGCTCCCTGGGCTCGCCAAGCCACCTTTCCCCAACGAAATCGGGCAGTTCATCTTCGAGAAGGTTTCCAAAGAGGGCTGGGACCAGTGGCTCCAGGAGAGCGTTCGCTACATCAACACCTACCGGGTCGACCTCTCCTCGCGCGAGGGCACCGAGTTCATGTTGAAACAACTGCGGATTTGGCTGGGCCTCGAAGAGGGCGATCTCGCCGCGACCGCCTGGACCCCCCCGAGCGACTAGGCGAGCCAGCACACCGCTTCCGTTGGAAAATTGGCCCTCGTCCGTGTTCTGGGCGACCCTGATCTCAATTACTTCCAGCGGGGGAAGACCGGATGACGTATCGAGTAGTAGGGCTTGGCTTTGGCCTCTTGTTTCTTCTTGTTCAGCTAGGCTGCAACGACATTGTGACGCCGCCGCCCACTTACGGACCGGGTAACGGTGGCGGCGGCATCGGCGGCGATCTCTGTTCCGACGAGGGCGGTCCGCTGGTCACCATTGTGAAACCCGAGGCGACTAGCGATCCGGGCGCCGATACCCTCGTCACCGATCAGGACCTGGGCATTCAGTGTCAGGTCGATTCATCCGGGGACCCGGTGGTCGTCATCGAGGTGCTCGGGAACGACGGTGCATCGGTCACCCCAGCGGTGGCCAACAAGGGCGCCGGACTGTTCGAAGCGACCGCCAACTTGGCGAGCTTCGCCAACGGTTCGCTCCGGGTGATCTGTGAAGCCACGAGCTCCGACGGTGGCAGGGCTTGTACGGCCGTGGCGGTGGATACCTTGCTCGACCTCGGTCCCGGCGTCCGGATTGTCAGTCCTTCGGCGAGCGGGGCAGTCTTTTCCGGCAGCATGACGGTTCGCTACGTCCTCACTGCCCTTCCTGTCACCGAATCCGACACCGTGGATAGCGTTCCGGCAAGCTGGCAGGTGGTCGTAGCAGGCCAGCCGATCGACTCGGTCCTCGAAAGTCAAACGGACTCGACGGCGACATTTAGCGCCACGGTCGACTTCGACGATCCAACGCTCTACGAAACGCCACTCGACGGCACCTATCAGTTGTCGGTGAACGCAGCCAACGGCCGCGGCGTCACCCGGACGGAGACCCTCGAGTTCACGGTCGATGCGGAGGGGCCCGGTATCACTATCGACGAGCCTGACCTCGGATCGGTCATTGGAGGAGCCACCGACGTGGTGGCCACGGTCGCCGACGTCTCCGGCATCGATCCGTCGCAAGTCAGCTTCTACATCGGCTCTCGGAAGTTCGACATGGTGCAGGTTTCAGGTTCTTCGAACCGTTTTCGCGGTAGCTTTGACGCGAACCAGTATCCGACGACGGTCGGCGAGGTGACGATCGACGTCGTGGCTGTCGATATCGTTGGCAATGAGCGCGTGGCGTCGGTCACGGTTGAGCTCGACGGAAAGCCACCGGTGCTGTCTCTGGACCCTCCTCGGGTCCGCGAGGGCAAGAAAACCAATGATGGGATCGAGTGCTCCGCCACGTTCAACCCGGTTGGCGAGAATGCGATCAGCGACGGAGACGTGGTCGGCACGATCGCATACATTCGCGCGCGCATCGAGGATCGCGGGAACCCTTCCGCATCCTACAAAGCGGGGCTCGACTACGAGTCGGCACAGGTTTGGATTCTCGGGGATGCCAGCAAGGCCTTGGTAGTCGACACGGACGGGGACGGCGTGTGCGACTCGCTCAACCCGGACGTCCTTCCGGGCAACCAAGCCGGAAACGTCCCAGCCGTCGCGATCGACTTGAACTCGTTGCCGCCGACGGGGAGTGCGAACTACCTGGCGGGTCAGATCTTCGAATCGCCCGGCCAGTACGGTGTCTGCATATCGGGCGGTGCGACCGAGGCGGGCGATCCGGTGTGCAGCACGACCACGACCCCTCGCGTGATCCCGGACAACAACGAGCCCTCGGGTTCGGTTCCGGCGATCTTCATCAAGCCGCCCGTCAGTTCCTTCCGCTGTATGGGCGATCCATTCGATTGGCAGACCTCTCTCGATGGCGTGGAGGGGCCCGCCTGCCTTGCGGTTCACGCCGCCGACGAGCGAGGCAACGCGAGTGTTTCAGCACCGATAAGGGTCTGTTTCCGGAAGACCGTAACGGATGGCAGTTGCGACATCTTCGACCCCAACGCCTACCCCTGCAGCGATGGTTGCACCGGCGCTGAATTCCCACCGAACGAGCGAATCGGACCGTTCGAGTAAGTTTCGTCGTCGGCTACTGGAAGTTCTGCACCGACCAGAACTGCCCGTCCGCGGTTTCGTAGAAGCCGCAGGCAACCATGCTGTGCTCGGGGTTGGTCATGTTGATGTAGTGGCCGTGTACCGAGAAGGGCTCGCCTGGGCCCTCGTCCCACATGGCCTGGAGGCAGCCCGTGATGACGCGGTCTTCGGAGGGCCAACCTGGGCATTCGTTTTGGGCCCAGCCTCGCTCCGAGCAGATGTTGTCCCGGAAACCCGCGTGGGCGCTGCGCGTGCTGTCGTATTCGGAGTGCTGGTCGGCGCAGCTCTCGCCCGCGGTCCAGCGCTGAAGCGCCGGCAGGCACTGGCACTCCCAGCGGAGCTGGTTGATGCGGGTCACGCAGTCGGCGTATGGGTCGCCGGTGCTTGGGAGCGGATCGGGTCGGCAATTCGCCAGGGGCGCAGTCAATGGGCCGGTGCTGCAGTCCGCGATGAAACGCGGGTCGCCCGGTGCTCCACCGGTGCCGCCTCCCGTTCCGCCGGTTTCCGGGTCTACGAAGAAGTCGCCGCATCCCGTGGCAAGCATGCAAACCGTCAGCACTGTCGTCGGCCATCCGCGCATAGGCGCCCCCTTAGTCAAAGTTCTGAACGCCCCAGACCCTCCCGGAGGGCGTCGTGAAGAAACCGCAGGCCACCTGCGTGTACGTCGTCGTGGCCATGCTCACGTAGTGGCCGTTGACCGTGTCCGGATTCCCGTCCTCCGGTCCTTCGTCCCACATCGCCTGGAGACAGCCGTTGATGACATGCGCATTCGAGGGCCAGTTTGGACACTCGTTCTGCGCGCGGGCACCGGTCCCGCAAGGCATGTCGTAGAAGCTGGCGTGTACTCCGTTGCTGCTGTCGTACTCCGCGTTGCTGTCGGTGCAGCTCTCGCCACTGACCCATCGGTTCAAGGGAGGTAGGCACTGGCAGTGCCAGCGAAACTGATTGATACGTGCGACACAGTCGGCGTGAATGTCGCCGGTATCGGGTACCGGCGTGGGGATGCAGTTCGGAATCGGCGCGCTGAGTGGGCCCCCTGCGCACTGACCGGGCGCCCCGCCAGATCCGCCAGATCCGCCAGATCCGCCAGATCCGCCAGATCCGCCAGATCCGCCAGATCCGCCAGATCCACCGGAGCCAGCAGATCCGCCGGAGCCAGCAGAGCCGCCGGAGCCAGCGGTGCCCCCGGAGCCAGCGTCAGTGCCAGCGCCAGCGTCGGTGCCAGCGCCAGCGTCGGTGCCAGTGCCAGCGTCGGTGCCAGTGCCAGCGTCGACGCCACCGTCCCCTGTGCGCGGGGGTTCGCTGCCGATGGCGCCT
>Ga0316197_10000894_pt1 | contig 21135 bp, 18 predicted proteins | sample OudBiesiAoxic_MG_FD_204939 | JGI IMG/M metagenome (GOLD analysis project Ga0316197, IMG submission 204939) | Coastal sediment microbial communities from Oude Bieten Haven, Netherlands - site A oxic | ecosystem: Environmental > Aquatic > Marine > Coastal > Sediment | place: Netherlands... | reverse complement strand
TGCGGGAGCGGATAGTAGGAGGGCGAGTCTCGATGGTGTCTTTATCATGGGCGGTCGGATCTGATTATGCGGGGTTGGGAAATGTCGGGTCTGGACTCGCGGTTCGCTTCAACTATCGGGTGCTGTCGTTGAAGCTGGCCAGCTGCTAGGAAACATCCTTCGCCAGTCACGGGGGCGCACGCCTGCACATCGGGCGTGGCAAACCTGAAAGGCAGAAGCCGGTGGGGGCACTCGGTCGAGCGCCCCCACCGGAGCTTATTACAACAGGATCACTGGCGCTGCTGCTGCGTGTCCAACTGCTTCAGCACCGCGTCGATGCTGAGGCTCGAACCTCGTGTGGGTGGGAACTCTTTTAAGGAATCGAGGTGACTGCGAACGAGGGCCTGCGAGGGGACCATCAGCCACATCTTGTCGGCCATCCAGCGCAGATACATCTGCGACTCGAAGGCGAAGCGCTCGTAGGGATCCTGGCGGAGGTTGATGATTCTCGGCCAACTCGGACTCTTGCGGTAGGCCGTTGTGATGTCGCCCTCGACGAGGGTGAAGACGATCTTCCAGTCTTTGTAGCGGACGGCGTTCAGATTGCCGGCAGCATCGAAATACATGATCTCGTTGCGTTTCCCCGGCCCTTTGCCGGTGAGCAGATCCAACTGGTTGTAGCCGTCGATGTGTGCCTTGAAGGTCTTGTCTCCAGCTTTGTATCCTTTCAGCAGTTTCTCTTTGATCTGCGGTTCACCAGCCGCCGCAAGGAGCGTCGGCAACCAGTCCTGGTGTGACATGATGTCGTTGATGACCGATCCTGCAGGGAACTTCCCAGGCCAGCGCGCCAGAGCCGGAACGCGGAATCCGCCTTCCCATGTGGTGCCCTTCTCGCCCTTGAATGGGGTGTTGCCGCCCTCGGGCCAGGTGAAGACCTCTGCGCCATTGTCCGTGGAGAACTCCACGATCGTATTGTCCGCGATGCCGAGCTCGTCGAGCTTGTCGAGGATTTTTCCGACCACGTAATCGAGCTCCATCATGCCGTCGGCATAGATGCCGTAGCCTGATTTGTCCTGCCACTTGTCGCTGAGACGGATCCACACGTGGTTCCGGGTCGAATTGTGCCAGAGGAAGAATGGCTTGCCTTCCTTGTGGCATTTTTCGATGAACTTGAGGGATTTATCGAGGAGATCTTCTTCGACCGTCTTCATCCGCTCGCGGGTCATCGGCCCGGTGTCCTTGATCGTCTGCTTGCCAACGCGACCCCAGCGTGGGTGCTCGGTCGGGTCGTCCTTCTCCGTGGCATAACTCTCTAAGACGCCGCGCGGTCCGAAAGTGTTGTGGAACTTGGGATCCTTGGGGTAGTCGGGATCTTCAGGCTCCTCCTCGGCGTTGAGGTGGTAAAGATTGCCGTAAAAGTAATCGAACCCATGAACCGTCGGCAGGAACTCGTTGCGGTCACCGAGATGGTTCTTGCCAATCTGGGCAGTCGCATAGCCCATCGGTTTGAGCAGTTCGGCGATCGTCGGGTCTTTGGACTGGATACCCTGTTCGGAACCGGGCATCCCGATCGTCAGCAGTCCGGTGCGAAATGGGTTCTGCCCGGTGATGAATGACGCGCGTCCCGCCGTGCAGGACTGGTGAGCATAGTGATCGGTGAACATGATGCCCTCCTTGGCCAGGCGATCGATGTTGGGCGTCCTACCCCCCATCATTCCCCGATGATAGGCGCTGATATTATCGACACCAATATCGTCACCCCAGATGACGACGATGTTCGGCTTGTCCGCCGCGTTCACCAGCATGGGCATGCCAAGGACGGCAGCGCAGCTGAGAGTTAAAATAGATCCTAAGGTCTTTTTCATAGGTTTCGGTCTAGTGCTTCGGTGTTTCAGTGTTTTCAAGAATGGTGGTGATCTGCCTGATCGTCGGTGGAATCGTGGAATCCGCGTCGGGCCATGAGGGCGCCTACTTCGGGAAGAGGAACTGGACGGTGAAGCGGAGGTTCCAGTCAGCCGCGCCGGTCGGTTTGCGAACGTTGTAGTAGGACTCGAGGCGCAGGTTGACCGGCTGGTTGCCGAACTTGTGGAGCTTGCCGAAACCGCCCCCGAGCGGGATGTTCCAGCGCTCGCCGCTGGAGTCCGCGTTCCAGTTCGCTGTCAGGACGGGGTTGGAGGTGAGGTACCAACCGTCGTCGAGGTTGTAGGTGACAAATGGCTGGAGCAGAAACTGGTTCACATCGGCGCGATCGGAAGCTCCACCGACTGACCAGATGTTGCGTGCCAGCACGCCCAGGCTCCATGGCTTCGGCTGGGTCAAGATCACCGCTGTCGGACCGAGGCTCCACTTCTCGCTGCCGAGCAGTGGGTCCGAGGCAGTCGGGAACGAGATCGACGGCCCGATCCCATAGATGAAATCCCCGGCTTTCGCTGGCGAGAAGAAGACTGAGTGATTGATGTCGCCCAGGCCGGTGGCGCCGTCGCCTTGGATCGGGTTCGGGATTCCCGGGACACCGATCAGTGGACCTGGTGCGTCAATCAGCGGGATGATCGTGCGGTTGATCAGGTTGATGTCACCCCAGCGGATGGGGATCACCGGTTGGATGCTGACGAAGGTCGCTTCACCATCGGGTGCTCCAAAGTCGAAGGTCGTCTCGATCGGGACGCTGATCAGGCTGCCGATCGGATTCTGAACAGCCTTGGCCAAATCAGACTCTCCCTCAGCGGCACCCTCCTGTTCCGTGGCGGCCGCCTGATCTGCCGTCGCCGCCTGTTCTGAGGCTGCGGCCGCCGCCTGCTCCGTGGTGGCTTCCTCCTCCGCGTGTGTCGGAAGCGTCACCATGCCAAAAAGTGCAGCCGTCAGCCCCGTGCCGATCGCAAGACGAGAAAGTGTATTGAGGATAGACATGCGAGTCGTAATTTTCATATCTGAGCTTGGTTTTTTTGATTGACTGCCGGGTCGATCACGCCTGCTTTAGCTGCTACGGAACAGGCAATTTTAGCAAGTAAATTGGCGATGCTCGTGGAAACCACCTAGAGGACTAAATCGGAGATTAGGATAGCCAAGCAAAGTTCCAAGTATTACGATGTACGATACGGTACCATCTCGGCTCGGGCTTGTCAGGCCGATCAACTATGCTAAAAGATCAACATCATCCTACGGACGCGACGACTTCTGCATTCGAAGTGCGTGTGCGGCGAGAATTGGAGTGCCTCTGCACTTCTCCCCAATTGTTTTCTTCGCCAAAGCTGCAGCAGTTGCTCAGGTACATCGTGAACGAGGCGCTGTCGGGAAACAGCGAGCGACTAAAAGCTTATACCATCGCCGTCGAAGGGATGGGCAGGCGAGAAGATTTTTGCGCGATGACGGATCCGTACATTCGCAATCTCGGGGTGAGGCTGCGCCGGGCGGTGTCGGATTACTATTTCAACCATGCTGGCGAGTCGGATCTCCAGATTCTCCTTCCGAAAGGATCGTATCGACCCGAATTTAGGGACGCTGATCAGAAGGCAATGGCGCCCGCATCGGCGCTCGAGTCGATGGTCGTTCCGCGAGCGATCGACGTGGGGCTGCCAACCGGCGGCGCCCACACGCTCGCGCATCGCATCCCGGGCGCGCCGGGCCTTCTGGTTCACATGTTCGATGAGGGGCAACTCGACCAATCGAATCGCGGGCTTGGTTCAGCCCTAGCGGAGGAGATCGTGACTGAGATGAGGCGTTTCCCGAATGTGCGTCTCTATGGGCCTGTCGATGGCTTTCCGCGGGGCGCTGAGAGCCGGCCTGCTGACGAGCATCTCGATGGGGCCATCCAGTATGTACTGCGTGGGCGGGTGCGCGCCATGGGCAGTGAGATCCAAGCCACGCTGAGACTGATGGATCGGCTCTCTTCTGAGTGCCTCTGGGCGCAGAACTATCATTGGCCGGGCGAGGGGAGCGGATCAGCGAAGTTCGAGGAGATTCTAGTGCGTCGGGTGGCAGTCACGCTGACAGATTGGGATGGGGTAATCCCTTCCATGGATACTTTGAGCGGCTCTGGGGGAGACCTGGATCAACCACTGACCCCATACCAGGCGGCTATCAAGGCTCATGCCTGGGGTGCGACTCTATCCGATTCAACTTATCAGGAAGCGCTTCGACATCTCAAAGCATGTGTCGAAGCCAACCCCGATTGCGCGATCACTCACGCGATCCTCTCGGATCTCTACTTCAGTGATTTCCTCTCGGGGATCGGCGACATCGAGGATGGACTGGGCTTGGCGGGATCGCACGCACGCCGCGCGGTCGCACTTGACCCTGCGAGTCCACGTGCCCACTGGGCGCTCGGACAAGTCTGCTTCGCCCGTGGCGATCTGGACGGGTTCGAATCAGAATTCTCCGAAGCGCTCGCACTGAACCCCAATGATATCACCATCAATGCCAGTTATGGGCTCTACCATGCGGGTCTCGGGGAGACCGATCGGGCGATGAGGAGTTTCGAGGCGGCCAGGAATCTCAGCGGGCATGCACCGACGTGGGCGTTCATGATCCCATGGTTGAGACACTTGGGGGCAGGTGACTACGCTGCGGCCCTGACCGAGTCTGATAGTATCGCCATTCCAGGGCTCCTGTGGGGGGCATTGACTCATGCCGTGAGCCTCGGGATGACCGGTAGGGAAGCGGAAGCGCAGGTGGCTGTGGCCGAGCTGTTGACGCTCCACCCCGATTTCCCTCGAATCGGGCATGATTTGGTGGGGCGTCTGGTCCGATCTTCCCAACTGGCTGAGGCGATCTTTGAAGGCCTTCGCCTAGCCGGACTCGCCGTGGTCGAACCTGAGATCCCGGAGAAGAACCACGGCAGCTTGATGTGTGCTAGTGACTCTCCTCGTCGTTGGCGTCTTCGATAATCTTCTGGAGTCGCTCAGGGTAGTCGGCAGGGAAGAACCAGTCCGGACCATCGGGTTTCTGCGCCAGGCCGCGTCCGGATGGATCAACCCGGAAGAGGAATTGGAGGATCACATCGCTGCTCGCCCAGGGGTTGAGGTACCAGGCGCCGTGCGGCTTGAAGTCGACGTCCCGTTTCACCGGTTCATAGCTCATGTCAATCACGCTCAAATCCGGATTCTCAGCCGCCTGATCAAGCCATTCGATCTCCTCCTCTGAGAGCTCTCTCACGTCGGGCTTGCCGATTCTTGAGACCCCGTTCATCCATTGGGAGATCCCGAGCACGGCATCGTCTTGATTGTAGGTAAAGGTTGTCCGGTCGACCATGTCGCGGAAAACCGGAAGATGATCGACCGCAAACGTCCGGGTCGCGATGTCCGGGGCTGCGAAGTATACCTCGCCCAGTTTGAAGTGGCGTTTCAAGCCTGCACCGCTCTTGCCCTCGTACCTCTGACGGAGGGTGAAGAGCCCCGGACTCAGAACCTGCGACCCCGCGCTGTAGCCTAGAATGTTGATCTTTCTGGCCGCGGTATTCTTCGCGAGGAATTCCAACAGGTCAGCAAAGGGCTCGACGGACATGGCGGCATGCTTCACGTCGGTCGAGTAGGTCAGGAAGCTCTGGGTCGTCGGCCACGAGAGGCTGATCAGAACGCTATCGCCTCCCATAAAATGGTGAAACTGCGCCGCTTGCACCATCGAGCGTTGGAAACTTGATTTTGCGCCGTGCACATAGATGAAGACATCTTTGCTCGGCGAGCGCGCGAGAGCCCGGTTGACCGAGTCCGCAAAGCCTCGGGCCCATGGAGCCGAGGCTGGGTCTTCACCCTTCGCCAGGGTTCCCAAGTGCTCGGTTGTTTCGAGTTCGACCGGCACCTTTGACGGGCGCTCCTCCTGGGTGGAAAGATCGAGCAGATTCTCCCACCGCATCCTCGGATCGCCAATCCGGACGCTTACCTTTCCCAATTCCATCGCGCCATTGACACCATTGCCATACGTCCGACTGGTGGGCTCGCCCGTCGCTGAGCGGTTGGTCGCATAGAAGAACTCCGTGGTCGGGGGGCGATCGCCTATCGCTGGGTCAATCTCATCCGCATAGGCCTCCCTGCCGATCATCTGGTGGACGACTGGCGTCGGCATCAGGCTCCACTTGGATGAGCAACTCGTGGCGAACACGAGCAGCGCCGCCACCATGGCGGAAGAGAGATGGCGGGTTTGGAGCCTCATGGTGCCAGTGTGTCATGGGCAGGGTGATCATGCAATTGACAAGCCACCGGGGATTTTTAAAAAGAAAAATGCCACTGCCATTGTTCTGATCACAATGGCAGTGGCATGGAGCGGTGCCCGGGCAGGGCGCGGATGGTCGAGAGTTGGACTCGCTCGCGGGCTCTCTCTAGTAATACTGATTGTAGTACTGTGGAGGAGCGGGGCGTGGGTAGTAGCCGTGGCTGTAGCTCGGCGTGGAAAGCGCGCCTAGGGTTCCGCCGATGACTGCCCCGGCGACCGCCCCGCGGCCACCGCCGAGGATGCCGCCTGCGATGGCGCCACCGCCAGCACCGACAAAAGCTCGCTCTCCTTCCTCCGTGCAACTGGTGAAACTAAACAAGCTCGCCACCGCAAGCACGAGAACACAGGCCGATGTTCTGGAGAGATGTGACGCGAGGGTGATTTCAGAAAGTAGTTTGATCATGGTGTTTTTTGATAATTGGTTGTGAAACGATTTGGATTGTCCGCTTCGGGCTAGGAACTCGCGTTGAGGACTTCGTCGAGGGTGACGTAGCCCTTGCCAGCCCGATCGAGTTCTGTGAATTTTTTCTTCATCTCATCGACCGCGATGCGGTTTTTAAAGACGTCTTCAAACCCGATAGTTCCCTTGCCGCTAGGATCCATCATCTTCCACTCCTTCGACCCGCTGCGCTTGGGGGCGTTCTTGAGGAATTCCGCCTTGCTGAGGCGGCCGTCCCGATTGCTGTCCTGATTGTTGAAGTCATCGTAGAGAACCGCCACGACGAACTCTTTTTCGGTCAGCTTCTTGTTGCGATCCTGGTCGAGCTGTTTGAAAAGCTTTTTCTGATAGGCTTTTACTTCGGCCGCGCTCGGCTGCTTCTGGTCTTTCGACTGCGCTGAGACGCTCGCCGGGAGACTCAGGGCTAACACGATGGGGAGCACGAGGGTGGCGCCACATGTCGGAGGGATAAATTTCAGAGAGAGTTTAGTCATGATGGTTGTTTTTGTATTTATCGGTAATAGTCTCTAGGTTCGAGTCTACCGATTTGTTAGCCGCTCCTATAACGGAGGGATTGTCCGACGGAGAGTATTATGGGGTACGATACGGTATCCCGGCGGTTGATGGGACTCAGTGCGCCATCCGGTGTCGAGTTTTCCATAGGGCTAGGCAGAACAGAAAGGTGGCGACCAAGACGCTGCCAAGGCCAGCCCAGCCGACCATCGGGAATCCGAACTGGTCGGCGATCGCACCGGCAGGCCATGGGCCAAGGCCAGCGCCGAGGGGTAGCATGCCTCCGAGGAGAGCCGATGCATGGCCTCGCGGATCCAATCTAGAGGCTGCCGCCATGATGTATGGGAGTGCGAGAAAGAAGAAAGGGTTCTTTAGCAGAATCCCAATGACGAACATGGGCGTCCCGCCCGCAAGCGCGATGATTAGGCCGGCGATCGCGGTTCCCCACATCCCGAGCAGGATTGGGCCGAGGGTTCCGGCACGGCTTCCAAGCCGGCCCGCCGCGAGGAGGCCGGGCATTCCAGTGATCACCCCGAGGGCGAGAATGATGCCAATCGTGCCTGATCCGAGGCCGAGGCCCGAGCCGATGCGCTCCGTCATCGGCCAGACGAGGCCATCGCTAAAGGTCAGCAGCATCGCTCCGCCGATGAGCAAAATGACATTGGGGCTGAGAAGCGGAGATCGCTGTGATGTCGCGCCTGGGCGGCCATCCTCGTCGTCGAGCATCAGCATCACCGGCATGGTCAGGATCGACCCTGCCGCAACGAAGCCGAAAACTCCGCGGTGCAGGAACGGGTCCGAGAAGAACGGGATGAGAAGGTAGCCGAGCATCGCACTGAAAAAGAGTGCGACGTAACACTTAGCGAACTGCTTCTCCGAGTCAGGCTGCCGCGAGACGAGGGCGTAGGCGACGGCTGCGAGCGCGCCGCCACCGGCCCCGCTAGCAATACGCAGCGCTGCGAGGAGTTCGAAGTTGATGACGAGCATCGAGAGAATATTTGCTAGGGCAGTGACAAGCAGGGCGAGTATTGCTGCTTTCCGGGCTCGGATCAGGTTCACGGCTGGGGCTGTGGCGAGCGAGGCGCATCCGAATGCGACCAGTTCGAGTGTCGCCAGTAGCCCCGCATCCGCGACGTCGAGGTCCAGCCCGTCAACGAGAGATCCTAACAACAGCGGTTCGGCATTGATGGAAAGGTGCGCTGCGGCGATCGCGGCGGCCGGGACGATGATTGCCCGGTGCTTGCTCGCTGGATTGATCTTTTCTGCCATCAAGTGCCGAGGGTCGGCAATCCCGCGGACAAACACAAGCGCCGTGTCGATCTGGGTGGATGGGGCTCAGGCGATGACTGGCAGGCAGAGGGTCGCGAAGAAGGCAGCAGGGGCAGCAGTCTCTAATGGCGGGGCACCTAACACAGTGACAAGGCAGTCTTACCGCTAGGTCGTGGGTGTTGGAGGCTTGACATTTTGAGTCATTCTCCTTCAATGAGAGGCCGCCATGGAACTACAGCTCGTCAAACTCCGTCAGCCCCAGGCGAAGGAGTTGGAGCTCTGGTGTCGGAGTCGCGGCCTGGTCCGCATCGCCTGATGGCTCCGCGGTCGTGGGATTGGTCAGATCCCAACCATTCTCCAACATGAGCAACCAACAAAGCAACTTGCCGGGAGGGCATCTGTCGAAACGGCGCTTGTACACCGGGATCGGCGTCTACATTTTCGGCCAACTCACGCCAATCGGAATTCCGCTGCTTTCGATCTTCGGCATGTCGGAGTCCATGAAGGCTGCGCTATCGGCTTTCGTATTCTTCGGCCTCCCTCCGCTGTTCACTTTCTCGGCAATCGCGATACTCGGAAAAGATGGGTTCTACCACATAAAATCCCGCGTGTTCAAACTGTTCAAGCGATATGCTTCACTTGGCCCGGTCAGCCGAACGCGCTACCATATCGGCCTCGTCCTGTTTCTCATCCCACTATTGCTTGCTTGGATCACCCCCTATATCACCCCCTACCTGCCGGCCGCCGGTGACCACTGGCTGAAGATTGCCCTTGCGGGCGACATCCTCCTTTTGACAAGCCTCCTGGTCCTCGGTGGCGAATTTTGGGAGAAGCTGCGCGCACTGTTTATCTATGCACCCAAGCCTGGGTTGGAGGTGACAGTCGAGAAGGCGTAGAGCCGATCGATTGATGCCATCGAATATTTCCGCACGAACACTGAACACCGAATCGAGCCTCATGGCATCTCACTCAATCACCTGCTCACCCCGCAAGCTCGGGATACTTTTTCTTCTGTGGGCAACACTGATCCTGCCAGCCAGTTCTGAGGTTCTGGTCAAGCGGCCGGAGGCAGCCGATGGCGGCCCGACCATCGTCTCCGTCTCAATTTTTCTCATCGACCTAGACGGGGTCGACAATGCCGAGCAGACCTTTACCGCCAATCTATCCCTGGACATGCGCTGGAGCGATCCCCGGCTGGCTCACGGGCAGGATGGAGCCATCGTGCGGCCGATCGGAGAAGTCTGGAACCCACGCCTACAGATCACCAATCAACAACGCCTGGTCAAAACGTTCGCAGAGACTGTGAGCATTTTACCGGACGGCGAGGTGTCCTTTCAGCAGCGTGTCTGGGGGAATTTCTCCCAACCTCTAGACCTGCGGGCATTCCCCTTCGATTCCCAGCACTTCAGGCTCGATCTGGTATCGGCGAGCTACGGTCCGGACGAACTCACGCTGGTCTCGGATCCCGACCTGCCGTCCGGGATCGCTGAGGTGCTCTCGTTGCCGGATTGGCAGATCGATGGCTTCGGGGTTGGGGCGAATTCATTCCAGCCCAATGCATCAGTCCCGCCACTTGCTGGCTTCCGATTCGAAGTCAGAGCTAGCCGGCGGGTTGGCTACTACCTTCTCAAGGTGATCTTCCCCCTCATACTAATCGTCGCGATGTCGTGGATCGTCTTCTGGATCGACCCCGAAGAATCTGGCACTCAGATCAGCGTCTCGGTGACCTCGATGCTCACGCTGATTGCCTACCGTTTCATGGCGGGTGGGTTGCTGCCAACGATCTCCTACCTGACGCGCCTCGACACGTTCATCCTCATCTCGACGCTGCTCGTATTCATCACCCTGATTGCCGTCATCGTTACCTCAGCCCTCGCCAAGTCCGGCCGCCTCCCGCTTGCAAGACGACTCGACCGGATTGCCCGAATCGCCTTCCCGACTGCTTTCTTCGCAACCGTCGGACTCGTGTTCATCGCTTGAGCGACGGATCGCCCGGATTGGTGTTCTGTTGTCAGGTCACGTGTGTGTCTTTTGGTTGCTAGGCACACACCGGTGAGAGCCCGCGTTGCCGACAGTACCGTATCATGGCGGTTGATACTTCCAAATGAACACCCCCTCCGATAAACAGAGTGACGGTGAGAAGAAGAGATTCAAGGATCAAGCGCCGCGGATCATTCCTGCAAGCCCTGTCAGCCATCTCATATCCAAGCGGTAGAACCGGGGCTGAAAGAGACGCCCTCGCCACCGGACCAACTACATCAATGGCACCATGAAAAAACAACTTAGACCCACAATCGCAGTCGCCTGCGTCGCCGCCGTTTTGGCGGGAGGCTCATCGCAGGCCGAAGAAATCGACACCCGCATCGGGAAACTCGAATTCACCCACGACTTCGCCAACGGCTATCCGACCGACGAGACGGTCGACAAGCTGTTTGACGAGATGGACTTTCAGCGCGCCTGCCAGGCTTACATCTGGGCGCTGCCTCTTGTCTCAATGTCTCAGTGGCAATGGTCCCACGAGGAAGAACTCGGATCCGAGAACGGGCAGATCATTCTTTTCGAGAGTTATACCGACCGACTCGGCGGACTGACCTACAACGCCACGACACCGTATGCTCTGCCGTTCATCGACCTGGCCGACGGCCCGTGGATCGCAGTGATGCCGGAGGGCGAAGTGCGCGGAGCCGCCCACGACATGTGGCAGATCGGGATTACTCAACTCACCGAGCCGGGCAAGTATCTATTCGTCGGCCCCGGACAGGAAATACCGAAGGGTGCTGAAAAGGCCGGCTACAAGGTTTACCAGTCGCCGACCAACAGCCTGTTGCTCGGTATTCGCCTCATGCCGCCCAATCGCGAAGACCGGATCAAATTGCTCGAAAAGATCGAAATCTACCCTTACGCCGAGCGGGCGAATCCGAAGCCCCGCGGCTACATGACCCCGGACGGCAAACCGTGGCTGGCGGCCCAGCCGCGAGGAATGGCTTACTGGGAACGCCTCGCGGATGTCATCAATCGCGAACCAGTGCGCGAAGTGGATCGCACTTTCCTGGCGATGCTTAAGCCGCTCGGCATCGAGAAGGGCAAGCCCTTCAAACCGGACGCGCGCCAGACGAAGATCCTCACCGAAGCCACCCTGGTCGGCGAAGCGATGGCCAAGGCCAACGATTTCTCCAAGCGCATGGAGGAAGCGCACTACGTCGATGGTGCGCACTGGCACTTCTCTGCGGTCGCGGCGCCCGATCAGCGCGCCGAGTTCTACGAGCAGATCGACGAGCGCGCCGCCTGGTTTTACGAAGCGGTCACCAACGACCCCGCCATGCACGGCCATCTGACCGGCAAAGGTCAGGTCTACCTCGGAACCTACAAGGACAAGGATGGTGATTGGCTCGACGGTGGCATGAACTACGTGCTCAACGTGCCCGCCGACGCCCCGGCGGAGGCCTTCTGGTCGATCACGCTCTACGATGTCGACACCCGCTGCCTGATCAAGAATGAGCAGCAGATCGCCGATCGTTCATCGCTCATGGATCTGCTCAAAAACGACGACGGCTCCGTGACGATTTACATCGGCCCCAAGAAACCTGAAGGCGACAAGGCGAAGAACTGGATCCCGACCGTGGCGGGCAAGGCATGGTTTCCATATTTCCGCCTCTACTCACCCAAAAAGGCCTTCCTCGACCGTAGCTGGGTGCTGCCTGACATCGAGAAGGCGAAGTAAGCGAAACGGAGATCGCGATCCTAGTTGAACGCAGATCAAAACCAGAAGACGCCATGAAAAAATACCTCACGCTCGGCACGACGACCGCCTGCATCCTCGCCATCAGCTCCAGCGCGTTCGCCCAGGAGGATCACTGGAAGGAACTCCGGGAGCTTCCTTTCCCGGAGAATTATCCGACCAAGGAAACCGCCGACCGCCTGCATGACGAGGTGCACTTCCAACGCGCCTGTCAGGTGGTGAACTGGTCGCTGCCGGCCATGGCGCTCTGGGCGATGAAGAAGGGATCGGAAGCCGAGTTCGGCGAGGGGTCGAACGTGTTCCCGATCTGGAAAGACCGGCTCAGCGCGGAGACCATCGTCAGCACGCCGAACTCCGACGTGATCTACGGCATGGGCTATCTCGATCTGAAAAAAGACGGCCCGACCGTCATCGAGGTGCCGCCAAAGCTGCAGGGGATCCTCGATGACTTCTGGCATCGCCCGCTCACCGATGTTGGATTCGTGGGACCGGACAAGGGGGAGGGAGGCAAGTATCTCATCTTGCCGCCAGATTTCGAAGGGCAGGCGCCCGAAGGCTATTCCAAGGAATTGACCTTCAAAAGTTCGACTTACAACGTGTTCGTTTTCTGGCGAGCGTTCCGGGATGAAGATGGAGGAACCAAGGAAGGGGTCGCCCTGATGGAGCAGACCCGAATTTATCCTCTCGCGAAGGCGGACAACCCGCCGGCGATGAAGTTCCCTAACGGCACCGGTAGGCCGGCAGATATGCTCTTCCCGCAGGACTACCGGTATTTCGAGGGGCTGGCGGAGTTCGTGGAGCACGAATTTGTCGGGCCGGAAGATTGGTCGATGCGCGGCATGATGGCGTCGCTGGGAATCGTCAAAGGCAAGCCCTTCGCCCCAGACGCCCGCATGAAGAAGATCTTGGAAGCCGGGGCCGATGTCGGCATGAAGATGGCTCAGGCGGTGCGCCATGGGGACAAACTTCCCGACACGCTCTACTACAAGGATCGGCAATGGCACAATGTGCTCAATGTCCTGGACGTGGAGTTCAAACAGGAAACCTACATCGACATCGACGCCCGGATGGGAATGTTCAAGATCGGTTACTCGATCAGCCCGGCAATGGTCATGAACATGGTTGGAAAGGGCTCGAAATATCCATTTGCCTATCGCGATTCAGACGGCAACCACCTTTCCGGCGGATCCTCCTACAAACTGAACCTTCCAAAGAATGTACCCGCGGCGAATTTCTGGTCGGTGACGCTCTATGACGGCTACAACGCGTCGGGGCTGCAGAACGGGCAACCGTTCCCTTCGCTCGGCTCACTGGACAAGTTGAAGTACAACGACGACGGCTCGGTGGATCTCTACTTCGGCCCCAAGCTTCCAAAAGGCGCTCCAGAATCGAACTACCTGCGCACCGTCCCGGGCAAAGGCTGGTTTACCCTGCTCCGCCTCTACAGCCCCGAGAAAGGCTTCTTCGACCAGTCGTGGCGCCCCGGCGATTTTGAGAAGATTAAATAACGACCCCGATACAGCGAACAAGCCAGCCGGCATCCACCAGTTCATCGTCCACCACACTGATGCCGATCGCGAGTAAGCCTACGACGGGGAGCCCAAGAGCACCGGAAAACTCACCACCGCCCTCGTCGAGACTGGAAAACGGAAGTGGACCGGATTGGGGCATGCGTTTCCAGATCACGCTGCCCCTCCTAACGCGAATAGTAATGATTGATTTTCCCAACTCAACTACCATGCAGAGACAGTTCTTATTGCCGCTGATGGCACTGGCGCTCGTCGCCTCGCCAGTTCATGCCGCCGATGAGCCCGTGGACGATGGACATTGGCTCAAGGATCCGATCTCCGGGAGCGCCGTGTGGAACCAGTCCCCAAAGCCCGATGCCAAAGAGGCGGTCAGCTGGTCGGGCGGCAGCGATGCGGAAGGCAAGGCCGATGGCAAAGGGGTTCTCGTCTGGATTTCCGACGGTAAGATCGCCGGCCGCTTCGAGGGAACCCTCGCCGGCGGCAAAGCCCAGGGCGCCGGGCTTGCCTTCTTCGCGATTGGCAAAGGCGACGGTTTCGCCCACTACGACGGAATCTTCAAAGATGGCAAGATGCACGGTCGCGGAATCCTCGAACTGCCGGACAAGTCGCGCGCCGTTGGGGATTTCAGAAACGACCAACTCGATGGCTTCGTCGATTTTCACGAGCCTGACGGCGATCGGTACAGCGGTCAGATCAAAGCCAATCTCCCCCACGGGAAGGGGCACCAAGTTGTGGCTGGCCAGGACGAGTATTTCGGTGACTTCCGCAAGGGGATCCGCGAGGGTAAGGGCACTCTGTTCCTGCCGGGCGGCGATATCTATGTCGGCGAGTTCAAGAACGACCGTCCGGAAGGCAAGGGCAAACTGACCACTGCGGAAGGCGGATCGTTCGATGGGACGTTCAAGGCCGGACAGCCCGATGGCGAGGGAGTTTTCAAGTCGCCAGACGGAGAGACCGCCAAGGGCAGGGCGGTGAACGGGAAAATTGAAGGGAAGCTGATCGTCACGCAAAAGGACGGCAGCACCCGCGAAGAAATTTGGGAAAACGGAAGAAAGATCAAAAAATGAGAGTTCAATCAAAGTTGTTTCATCCTTTGTGGCTGATTATCGCCGCGCTGTGCGTGTCGGAGATTTCTCCTGTCGCCCACGCAGGGCCATTTGGCGGTGCCCTCGGAGGCTCCACCGCCGGGGGGATGATTGGCGGTATGATCAATGGGCCGATTGGTAGGATCCGAGGATCGCGAGTCGGTGCGACCATGGGCTTCATCGGAGGTATGGCCGACAACGCCTCCCGACGCGCGCAATACGACGCCTACTACCATCAACAGGCGGCGCGCCAGCAGTGGGATGCCCAGCAGCAACAGGCGCGCGCTGCTGCCGCCAGGCAGCAGACTGCCCAGGTCGCTCCCCGCGTGACCGCCGTCCAAAGGCAATCGAATACACTCGTCCTCGAGACGCAGAAAGCGCTCGTCCGGCTCGGCTTCGACCCCGGCCCGATCGAAGGTGAATACGGCCCCTCCACCGCCAGCGCGATCCGCCAATACCAGGCGAACGCGGGACTGCTTTCTACCGGTCAGCCGTCGCAGGAACTCCTCAAGCACATGTTGCAGAACGGAGGCTAAGAGGCCCGCGGAATTGAACAGAAAAATCCGAGTCACAAAGCACTATGAAGAGGCAAAAGTCTCCACAGCCCCGCCGAGGCGTTCTTTGACAGGTCTTTGCACCCGGGCGATTTTGAGAAGGTTAGCAGGTGATACAAATCGCAATCATCGTGAACCTGAATCGATTTCGTCGATGCTGGCCTGGCTGCGTTGCTATGTAATCTGCTGACGGGGGTAGGCCTCCCAGATTGGAGTCCCAAAGATATGCGAGTAGCCCGAATGAGATTCGCCTGTCTGCGCGAAGTAGTTGCAGCCGCGCTGCTGTTTGGACTCGTTGCTCTACCGTGCGAGGCTCAGGAACTCGAGCCCCGGCGTTGGGGGCACTTGCCCATCGGTGGCAATTTCGCTGGGGTCGGATACGCCTATACTTCCGGCGACATCGCATTCAATCCATTGTTGCGGATCGAGGATGGCAAACTCGACTAGCATTCGGGCGCATTCCGCTACATTCACGCCTTCGAGTTGTTGGAGCGGACCATGCGCATCGATCTGGTCCAGGGGTACCGGCAGGCGAGATGGCAAGGCCTGCTCGATGGTCAGTCTGCCACCGTCTCCCGCACAGGCTTGTCAGATACCGTGTTGCGACTTTCGACCTACCTGGTCGGCGCCCCCCCACTGAAGGGGGAGGAGTTTAAAGAATACCGAAAGTCCGTCGCGGGGTCTGAGACGATCGTCGGGACCGGAATCGCCCTGCACCTTCCGACCGGTCACTACCTCGATGACAAGCTACTCAATCTCGGGTCCAACCGCTTTACCATCCGCCCACAGCTCGGCGTGGTGCACAACCGCGGCAACTGGTCGATGGAGCTGTCGGGAGCGATCTGGTTGTTCACCGACAATGACGACTTCTTCGGCGGCAAGCACCTCGAGAATGATCCGCTCTTCACTGCCCAGGCGCACCTTGTCTACAACTTCCGACCCGGGTTCTGGATCGGCACCGGAATCGGCTACGGTGGCGGGGCCCAGTCATCCGTCGACGGATTCGAAAATAGTGACCGTGTGGGCAATCTCCTGTGGGGCGTGATCGCCGGCTACCCGATTACCCCGAAGTTCGGTATCAAGGCTGGTTACATTGGTATGAGAGCCCAGGAGAGAGTCGGTGCCGATCTGGACACGGTCACCGTCGGGTTCTCTTATGCGTGGTGAGGGTCCCGCTGGCAGCTGGCCGCCGCTCGGATCAGGGGATCGAGGAGAGCGTGCATCGCTGTGGGATGCCGAGAACTAGCGTCTGTTTAGGATGCCTGGTTTCTTGCGTTTCTGGTTGCCAGTGGGGCTCGCGGGTGGTGCTTTGGTGGTCGCGCGCCGCGCCTTCTCCCACTCGATCGCTCCGAGCTTCCCCTTGCCAGTAATGTCGACGAGATTCTCTCGGAAGAACGTTAGCAGACCCGTGGTGATGCCGACTAGTCCGCGCAGGTTCACGCCGACGCCGACATCGACCATCTCGGTGTTAAGATCGAGCTGGCCATTCAAGCTCAGATCGATCGACGGTCCCTTGATCTTTGCGTCTACGGCGGAGATGATCGAATCCTTGACGGTGAATGGCAGGTCGAGGGTCCAGACCTTCTTCTTCTCCAGCACGGGGATCAGCCCTTCGAGGAACCCGATGAGTCCATCGATGATGGGGAAGTTCTGAGCGGTCGATTCATCCGAATCGACCAGCACCCGGCCCTGGCCGACGAGTGTCTCCAGGCTAGCGACTCCCTCGCCGGTGAATTGTAGATCGAAGTTGCCCTTGTGAGAGGTCTTGTCCTCAGGCACGAGCCAGCGGTTCAGCGCATCCATGGAGACGTTTTCGATCGAAACCGAAGTTTTGTACCACTTGGGATTGCCTGCAACAGCGCTCTGGAAATTGACGCCGGCGTTCCCTTCCAAGATGGCTGCCCTCAAATTGTTTGAGGTGATCATGCCATCCTGGAGACGCAGGGAGCCTCTGACATCCTCGAGGAGCAGGCTCCTCTGCTCTGCAAGGAGCTTGATCCCCTGGGGGAAATGGACGTCGATGCTGCCCCGGCTCCGTCTCGCGTCTGCGAAATCAATGCTGAGGTCGCTGCCCTCGAGTTTCGGTGAGCCGGGAAATTCCATGAACGCTAGCGGTCCTGACGAATCGATTTCAAACTCGCGGAGTAGGGGTTGGAGCTTTAAGTCCAGTCCGACTGAATCGAGGCGAAGTAAGTCGCTTGTTGTCTGGTAGCTTCCGCGGGCGGTGATTTTCCCATCTCCAGTCTGAAGTTCGAATGGTGCGAATTTGAACTGGCCATCTCCCATCGAGAACTTGGATTGGATGCGTTTGATAGCGATGTCCCGCCAGGTGCAGTTTCCCCCAGACAGTTCGCCATCGAGGACGAGCCCAGCCAAGGCAGCGCCTCCGTCACCTTGTTCTTCGTCCGTGACCCGGTGCTGGTCCCAATCAATGCGGGCTGTTAATCGCACGGGTGCACCATCCGCTTTCACAGCCATCCAGTCACGGATCCATACGATGGCTGCTCTAGCGGCGCTCTCAGCGCTGTCTTCCCCGTTTTCAGGTGACGGAATTTTCGAGGCCGGCCCGTTCGAGGCTTGCGCATCCGCACCCCCAGCTCCGCCCGGGGTGTCGTCCTGTGCTTCTTCGGCCCTCCATCGGAGTATCCCGCTGGTCTCGATCTCGAGCCCAGCGATGCTTGCGGAGGCCTGTTCGACCGCTAGTTCGCCCGCTGCCTTCCAGTCCATCGCAAGCTTCAGAGATTCAGCAGTCAGCGCCTCATCCCCAGTTCCGATCGTGAACCCTGCCTCTGCGACCAGCCCAAATTTGCCAAGGTTTGCCGCAGGATTGTCGAGGTGGACCTCCAGGCCCCGGCCGGTCAGGCTCGGAGGAGATGGGAAGCTGAGTGAGTCGAGGACGGGATCGAGTTGGATGCCGAGGTGCGATTTGAGTTCTGCTAGATCCAAGGATGAATCGAGTGACGGGATCGAAGCTGTCCGATGCTGGATATCGAACTCGCCCGAGGCGTTCAGGGTGCCACCCAGGCCATCGAACTCGAGCTGACTTACACTTATCAGACCATCGTCGAATTCTAACTCCACCTCTGCCAGGCCGATCATCTGCTCGTGCCACTTGAAGGCCGTGCCCGCGAACTTGCCCTTGCCAGTGGCGCAAGAGGCGAATGGATTGTCGGGTGCCGATTGCGCGGTGCTGTCCCAGACGAGATCGAGAGAACAGGTGGGGCGGGAGTCGCCCACCGATTCGAATGTTAACAGGTGATTCACGGTTCTGGTGAGAGAGAACCGGGAGGAGGGCTCCGCAGAGTTGGGTGGGGACGGCTGTTTTGGATCCCCATTTCCCCTAGAGATGGTTGCTTGCCCAGCGCCGTCCGGCTCTGTGGCGCGGGTCGTGTCCCAGAGGTAGGTGAACTGGCCGGTAACGTCGAGACCGCCGGAGCGGGTCTTGATTTCCCGGATCGACAATTCGCCCGGGCGTCGGAATTCCACATTGCCGCGAAAGGAATCGACCAAGATGGCTTCGGTGGATCCGGCATGTTCGCGAAAGCTGAATCCCCCCGGCGCATCGATGCTCATGGAAATGATTGGTGCGGAAAGTTCATTAAAATCAATGCGCAGCTCATCACCCACCAGCTTCGGCATCGATTCCCCGAAGTCGAAGGTCGGCCATTCGGAAGGATCGATGATCTGCAGATTCCTGAGCAGCAGGATCGGATCCATGGTGGAGGTTGGGGAGTGAAAAATTAAGCGGCTGGTGGCGATATCGTAGACGCCAGCCGATTGGAACTCCCCGCCCATCCCAACAAATTCGGCATGGGAAATTCTCACCTCGTCGTTCTCGATTTTGAACTCTGAGTTGATCGATTCGAGGGGAAGTCCGAGCCAGATGACCTCTTTTCCACTCACTGATCCCTCCACCGTTAGCGGCAAGCTTGCGCCACCAGGGCCACCGGCTGCCGGCACTGGCGCCTTCGTCTGATCCCACTCGACGATGAGGTTGAGCTGGGCTGGGTTCTCCCCGGTAGATTCGCAGGCAAATAGCTCTGCGAGCGACTCCATCCAATCGAAGTCTGCAGGGCAATCTGGATACGATGGTGTTCCACCGCTCTCTGCCACTGGCTCCTGGGGAAGGGGACTGGTTTCGCCTGGTTTCGCCCGGTTCACTTCCTCCGATTCCGGCACAACCGGGTCTTCGCCAGAGCCCCAGCGGAGGAATCCTGTCGTGGAGACTTGATAGCCGAGGCCGGTCCCCTCGAAGCGCTGGATCTGAAGCGCCTCGGCGCTTAGATCTAGATCGACGTTGAGGTTTGCGTACTCCGTATGGCGCTGTTCGCCATAGAAGACGAGGGTGCCGTCGCGGACTTGGGCTTCGCCCCAGAATGTCTGGTCGAATATGAGCTGCTTCAAATCGATCTCGATGCGGGCCCCGCTGAGGAATAGCACCGGATCTTCCCGGTCCGACGTGCGGTAGAGGGTCAGACCCTCCAGGGCGATGCTCCCTCTGAGGAGCTCCATCTCAGCCTCCTGCGCTTTCAGGTGGATGCCAGCACTCGCCAGATTGTGGGTCATCTCCTCGAGCGCCTTGGGGATCAACCAGGAATCTATGAGAACTTTCCCGATGATGATCAGGGCGAGCGCAGCGACGCCGAACCAGCAGCCAATGCGGAGCAGTCGGCTTCCCCGATACCACCGGCCCACCGCTTGCACCCCATCTTGTATCGTTCTGACGAGGTGCGTTTCCATGAGGGTCTCGGTCAAGGGACAGAGAATGGCATGAGAAGTCAAGTAGGCATCACTTCTTCTCCAGCCCGAGATTTGGGATGCTCGAATGGCGATCCAGTGGACTGGCCGGCTGGCGAGATCCAGGTTGGGGCGCATCGGTCTTTTTCGCGAGGATGCGGACATGAGCCCGGTGGTAGAAGCAGGATGTACTGAGCGTCTCAAACCCAATCCGTCGTACTAGTCGGGAGAATGTGCGTGGTGAAAAATACCAGAGGTGACCGGGTGGGCCGAGATACTTCCATCGTTCGCCTGCCAGACGTGCTTTGAAGTGCGTCACGCATGGACAGACTGCGAAGAACAGGCCGCCGGGCTTGAGCACCCGGCGGATCTCCGCGATCGTTGAGTGAAGATCATGAACGTGTTCGATGACGTGGAGGGCGACGACGAGGTCGAACGTATTGTCGGCAAATCCTTGAGATTCAATGTCTCCCTCTCTGGCATCAAGCCCGATCTCCCTCGCGTATTGGACGCGCCGCTTCCCATAGTCGAGCCCCTGCGCGGCGAAGCGTGGGTTGTTGTGTACTGACTTGAGGAGATCTCCCTGGCCGCAGCCGATCTCAAGGAGCCGGATGGGAGATTCTTTCTCTGGGAAGAATTTTTGCAGCCAGCGCGTCAGGATCCGGTATTTCAGTGAGCGACCGATCCCGCCCTTAGGTGTGAAGTTTTCGGCATCTTTTGAGTACGACTTGGAGTAGCGGCGGCTGAGGAAGTCGAAATTTGGATAGTCTCGGCTGAATACGAAATTGCAGTCCCGGCATCGGACGATCGCGTAGTCATTTTTTTCCTGCCAGAGATCGTGATGTCCCCCGTCGCAGACGGGGCATTGATCTAAGATCGAGTGATTTCGGTTCGGGTGGAGCATCCTGAATCTGCGCCCAGTTTGCAAGGGGAGCAGGCTCAGATGGGTAGCTTGACCGTTGGCTTAAGAGCCTGTCGGACTTACCCGATCCGGCAAGAATCGTTTTAGAATTCGCCCAGATCCACCCGCTGATTCGTCATTGAATCCATTCAAATCCTCTCCAGCATGCGGATCTGGAGCAGAATT
>Ga0316197_10000892_pt1 | contig 21150 bp, 22 predicted proteins | sample OudBiesiAoxic_MG_FD_204939 | JGI IMG/M metagenome (GOLD analysis project Ga0316197, IMG submission 204939) | Coastal sediment microbial communities from Oude Bieten Haven, Netherlands - site A oxic | ecosystem: Environmental > Aquatic > Marine > Coastal > Sediment | place: Netherlands... | reverse complement strand
TCAGAGCGAGATCGACAGCGCTGTCGAGGGTGGCATGCCGACGGCGAGCACCGTGTTCGTCGGCGGAGGAACGCCGACACTTGTTCCGCCCGAACGTCTGGCCGAGGTGATCAGCTCGATCCCGATCGGACCAGGCGCAGAGGTCACGGTCGAATGCAACCCCGATGACGTGTCCGTGGAGATGTTGAACGTCTACAGATCCGGCGGGGTCAATCGGGTGAGCGTGGGGGTGCAGTCGATGTCGGCGCACGTGCTGGTCTCGTTGGGTCGGACCCACGGCCGTGACAACGTCACTCGGACCGTCGCAGCGATCCGAGAGTCGGGCATGCCGTCGTTCAACCTCGACGTCATCTACGGGGCGGCTGGCGAGAGTGTCCTCGACTGGACGAGGACCATCGAGGAGGTGGTTGCGTTCGACCCTCCGCATGTTTCGGCGTACGGACTCACGGTTGAGTCCGGAACGCCGTTGGCTGCACAACCGGACCGTCACCCCGACGACGACGATCAGGCCGACAAGTACGAGATCGCCGATGAGCGCTTGGACGGAGCCGGCCTGGCGAACTACGAGGTCTCGAACTGGGCGAAGCCGGGACACGAGTCGCAGCACAACTTCTTGTACTGGCGGCAGCACGACTACCGGGGATTCGGCTGTGCGGCGCATTCGCATCGCAGCGGCCGACGATGGTGGAACGTTCGCACGCCCGAGCGGTACATCGACCTCGTGGCGAGCCACGGCGATCTCGAGGCATCGGCCGAGGTGCTGGATGCCGATACCAGGCGATTCGAACGGCTGCAGTTACTGCTCCGTACCCGCGACGGTATCTCCACCGACTCGTTCACCGCCGAGACCCTGGCGTTGCTCGACGGCCTGCTCGCCACGCACCCGGTCGATCCGTCACGGGTCGTGTTGACCCGTCGAGGCCGGCTGATGGCGAACGAGATCAGCATGCGCTTCGCCTGAACACGCACTGAGGAGCGACCCGAATCGGATCGGGTGTGCTCGGGCCGCCGCGCTGATAGTCTCGGTGCCCGCTGAGGGCGCATAGCTCAGTTGGTTAGAGTACCTGCATGACACGCAGGGGGTCGGGGGTTCGAATCCCTCTGTGCCCACCAGAAAACCCCAGGTCAGACCTTGCTGCGGCGAGGACCGGCCTGGGGTTTCTTCGTTGGTGAGCGCCCCGGTACCCTGGAGAGCCGCTGCCACTGCGGCGAGACCCCCCTACTGGCCCCTGAGAGGCAAGGTATTGCGTGAATTTCAAGAAGGGCGAAACCGTCATCTACCCCCAGCACGGCGCGTGCGTCGTGCAGGGCACCAAGAAGATGGAGTTCTTCGGCGAGAAGCAGGAGTACCTGATTCTCAAGACGGTCATCAACGAGATGACCCTCAAGGTCCCGGTCGACAAGACGGACGATGTCGGCGTGCGGCCACCGGTCTCGGCCGATGAGCTCGAGGACCTCGTGTCCGTGTTGGCCAAGCCCGACCCGCGCGTGCCGTCCAACTGGAGTCGCCGGTTCAAGAACCACCAGGAGAAGCTGAAGAGCGGTGACGTCTACCAGGTCGCTGAAGTGGTCCGAAACCTGGCCGCCCGCAACCGTGACGCGTCGCTCTCGGCCGCCGAGCGCACGATGTACGAGCGCGCCCGCGTGAACCTCATCTCCGAGATCTCGCCGGCGCTCAAGGTGTCGGCCGAGGATGCGGAGATCTACCTCGACGAAGCGCTCGCGAAGGGTGTGCTGAAGGACGGCGAGGAAGAAGAGCCCACGAAGGCCAAGAAGAAGAAGTAGCCGTCAGGATGCGAAGTCGCCCTCGACCCGGTCGAGGGCGAACCTGACCGTCAAGGGGAGATGGTCGGACAACTCCGCCCACCACGGTCCGCCGGCCGGCGCCGATACCGAGACCCCGGTCGCCTGAGCGGGCACGAGGACATGGTCGATGCTGGCGGTCGGTCGATCCGACGGGTTCGTCGGGGGAGGTGCGAGCACCTCGATGCCGGGCAGCATCGCGACGATCTCGGGGGAGTCGGCGTCGTTGAGGTCGCCCACCATCAGGACGGGTGGACCATCGCCGAGCGATCGCGCGAGTTCGGAGATCCGCACGGCTTCGGCCCGCCGCTCCTCGCGCATGTCGTGAGGTGAGAGGTGGATGTTGAACACGAGATGTGCCGAGTGGTCGGCCCGTTCGATCAACGCCCACTGCACGATGCGACGACGGTAGTTGCGTTTCGAGCGGGCGTCGCTCACTTGGGCGTGGTCGGCGTCACGCACGACGTGGGGAGTGAGAATCGCCGCCCCTTCGGCTCGCCGCGGGAAGAACGGGCGCCACGGATGGTGCTTCACGTTCCAGACCGAGTTCATGCCGAGCCGCGACGCCAACGCAGCCGCCTGGGGCTTGCGCACCTCCTGGAGAACGACGACATCGGGCCGTTCGGCGGCGATCACCGCTGCGACCCGATCGAGGTCGGTGCGCTTGGTCCCTTGAATGTTCCAGGTCATGACGGCCCACTCGAGCCCCACGGTCTCCACGGGATCATCCTCGCAGCAAACTGCTGTGACGTGCGTTGCGATCGACGGGAGTTGCATCGTGGTGGTGGCGGCGCATGTCAAACTCGCCGACATGAGCGACGAAAACATCACCGACGCACCCGACGATCCGATCGCTGACGGGGAGCCCGCCGAGGACGAGGGTCCGCGACGGGTCGCGTTTCTCGGGATGGGTGTGATGGGGGCACCGATGGCGCGCCACGTCGCTCGGGCCGGGCACTCGGTCACGGTGTACAACCGCACGGCGGCCAAGGCGCTCGCGTGGGTTGCCCTCAATGGCCATGGCGCCTCACCGACGCCGGCCGAGGCGGCCGAGGACGCCGACATCGTGCTGATGTGTGTCGGCAACGACGACGACGTCCGCGAGGTTGCCCTCGGCGAACACGGCGTGCTGAAGACGATGCGCGAGGGCTCGGTGTTGGTCGATCACACGACTGCGTCAGCCGGTCTGGCCCGTGAGCTCTCGGCCGCATGCGCCGATCGCGGGGTGGGATTCGTCGACGCTCCGGTGTCGGGCGGCCAGGCCGGTGCTGAGAACGGGCAGTTGACGGTGATGTGTGGCAGCGACGACGAAGCCGTCTACGAGCACGTCGTTCCGGTGATCGCAGCCTTTGCGAAGTCGTGTGTCCGGCTCGGTGATGCGGGCGCCGGACAACTCACGAAGATGGTCAATCAGATCTGCATCGCCGGCCTCGTCCAGGCCCTCGCCGAAGGCGTCAACTTCGCTCAGCGGGCGGGCCTCGATGTCGACCAGGTCGTCGAGGTGATCGGGAAGGGTGCGGCGCAGAGCTGGCAGATGGACAACCGGGCCCAGACGATGGCCGACGGCCAGTTCGACTTCGGTTTCGCTGTCGATTGGATGCGCAAGGACCTCGGCATCGTCCTCGACGAAGCCGGCAGGAACGGCGCGCGGCTCCCGATCACAGGGCTCGTCGATCAGTTCTACGCGCAGGTCCAGCAGCGGGGCGGCGAGCGGTGGGACACCTCGTCGCTGATCGATCTGCTCACCAACCCCTGACGCGTCCGACCGACCCCATGTCGGCAGCAACGGAACGTGGCGCGATGATGAGCCGATGACCAGCGCGTTCTCCGAAGCCGTCGAGCGAGTTCGCGGCGGGGTCGATCATCACGCGGAAGCGGCGGAACTCGTTGCGCAGATGACGCTCGCCGAGAAGCTCAGCTGCCTCGATGGCGACATCCCGTTCTGGCCGGGGCTGGCCGACATGGGTGCCGGCGGTTACTACACGCACCCGTGGCCGGCTGCGGTCGTTGAGCGGCTGGGTGTGCCGGGCATTCAGTTCGCCGACGGCCCGCGCGGCGCCGTGATAGCCGACAGCACGGCGTTTCCGGTGTCGATGGCCCGGGGTGCGATGTTCGATGCGGCGCTCGAAGAGCGCGTCGGCGACGTCATCGGGCTCGAACTGCGTGCGAGCGGCGCCACCTACACCGGCGCGGTGTGCATGAACCTGCTGCGGCACCCGGCGTGGGGTCGGGCGCAGGAGACGTACGGGGAGGACCCGCACCACGTCGGACGGATGGCGGCGGCATTCGCCCGCGGGCTCGAGCGACACGTGATGGCGTGCATGAAGCACTTCGCGGTGAACTCGATGGAGAACGCCCGGTTCACCGTTGACGTCACCGCCGACGAGCGGGCACTCCACGAGGTGTACCTGCCCCACTTCCGCCATGTTGCCGATGAGGGAATCGCTTCGGTGATGAGCGCGTACAACTCGCTGAACGGTGACTGGTGCGGTGAGAACGAGACGTTGCTCACCATGATTCTCCGTGATGAGTGGGGGTGGGACGGTTTCGTGATCTCCGACTTCATCTTCGGTTTGCGGGATGCGGTCGCATCGGTGCAGGCCGGCCTCGACATCGAGATGCCGTTCCGTCAGCAGCGAGCGGTGGCGCTCGCCGATGCGGTCGCCGACGGCCGGCTCGACGAGGCGGCCGTCGATCGCTGCGTGCAGCGGGTCGTGGCAACGCTCTTGCGATACGCCGATGTCGTGGCGGTGGCTCCGGACCCGTCGATCGTGAACTGTGCACCCCACCGCGCGCTCGCCCGGGAGGCCGCGGCGGCGTCGACCGTGATGTTGCGCAACGAGGGGTCGCTGCTGCCGGTGGACGCCGCGAAGATCGGCAAGCTGGTCGTCGTCGGACGATTGGCTGCGGTCCCGAACCTTGGCGACGGCGGCTCGTCGGATGTCAAGTCGACCACCGTGGTCACACCGCTCGGCGGGCTCATCACCGGGTTCCCCGATGCGACGGTGACGCACCTGGTCGACGTCTCGAGCGAGGCCGACCGGGCGCTGGTTGCCGACGCCGACTTGGTGGTGGTCGTCGCCGGCTACACGAAGCGTGACGAAGGGGAGTACATCGACAATGCGGGCACGATGGCGCTCGCCGGTGACCTGTTTCCGCCGATGGATCATCCCGAGCTCGGGTTTCCACAGCGCCCTGCGGACGACACGCCGGCCGGTTCGTCGCCTGACGGCCGGCCGGTCGACCGGGAGCCGGCAGACGACGACGGGGATGTCGGGGGCATGGCTCCGGGAGGCGACCGCGTGTCGCTGCGGCTCCCCGATGTCGACGAGGCGACGATCTCGACGACGGCCGCAGCGAGCGATCGGGTGGTGGTGGTCGTGCAGTGCGGGTCGGCGGTGATGATGCCGTGGGCCGACTCGGTGCGGGCGTTGCTCGTGTCGTGGTACCCGGGTGTCGAGGGAGGAGATGCACTCGCCGACATGCTCACGGGCGCAGCTGAGCCGGGCGGCCGTCTGCCGTTCGCAATCCCGACCGACGCCGACCACCTCGTCCCGTTCGACAAGGACTCGACAGCCGTCGTGTACGACCTCCTGCACGGACAGTGGAAGCTCGACGCGGATGGTCGCGCCGCACAGTTCCCGTTCGGTGCGGGGGAGGGGTACACGACGATGACGATCGATGGTGTCAGGGTTGCTGATGAGGGTTCCACGGTCGGCGCGGATGTCGCGAACACGGGCGACCGGCCTGGTTCGGCAGTCGTCTTCGCGTTCGGCGGGATGCCGGGGTCGGACGTGGTTCGACCCACTCGGCGCCTCATCGGATTCGCCCGTGTCCACCTTGCGGCGGGGGAGTCGGTGCGCGTCGGTCTGGATCTGGACTGGTCGCAGCTCGATGTGCGTCGCGACGGGACATGGTGGACCGAGCCCGGCGACTACGTCGTCACCGTGGGGCTCGATGCCTCCGATCACGCTCATGTGGTGCCCGTGGTCCGGTGAGCCCGGCGGTATCTTCGACGCCATGCGTAAGCCCGAAGTGACCATCCCCGCCGAGAACCCCCCGACCGAGCTGGTCGTCGACGACCTGACGGTCGGCGACGGCGACGAAGCAGCCGCTGGCCAACAGGTCAGCGTGCACTACGTCGGCGTTTCGTGGTCGACCGGCGAACAGTTCGACGCGTCGTGGGATCGCATGGAGCCGTTCGCATTCGGTCTTGGCCAGGGCCAGGTCATCCAGGGTTGGGACCAGGGTGTCCAGGGGATGAAGGTCGGCGGCCGCCGCCAGCTGACGATCCCGCCCGAGATGGGATACGGCGCAGCTGGTGCCGGTGGTGTGATCGCGCCGAACGAGACACTCGTCTTCGTGGTCGATCTGCTCGGCATCCGCTGACCCACCGCGAGTGACCCGGATCGCGAGTCGGGCGCTTCGGGATCGCGGAAGAACAGCACGCGGACCACGGTTGCGGCGCGCCTGTCGCGACGAGCGTGATCGTGGTGCTCAGCTGCTGATCGGTGTTGCATCGAGCGACTCGTTGGAAGTCGGTGTCGCTCGGCCGACGTCGAAGGCCAGCCACCACCAGAGCCCGAACACGAGGGCAGAGATCACGTGCCACAGGCCGTGGAACTGGAACACGGCGTCAGGATCGCAGGCGGGGCTGTCGGTCCGACCCAGCAGCCAGGTCGCACCGGCGATCGCAGCGACCACGATGATCGTGAGGTACCCCTGGCGCTGGCGGCGTGTCGTCGCTGGGCGCAGTCGCCGCCGGTAGATGAGGAACTCGAGCACCGCGAGCGCAACGACACCGAGGCCGGTGACGCCGGCTCCGAGGTTGGGGTCGATGATCGTCAGCATCGTTGCGACGACCGCGCCGGTGACGAACAGCACCATCGGATGCCGGATCCGCGACGAAACCAGGCTGAGGTCGTACGCCACGATGAACACGACGGTGAACAGAATCGGCAGGTCGTGGAGAACTCGCGAACCGTCTGGCTGCGGCCCGTGGAACAACACGCTGCCGAGACCGACGCCGACGAGGCAGGTCCCGTACACGAGGGCTGCGGCGATCGGGCGCCTGGTCACCGAGGCGCGTGCGATCACGAGCAGACCGACCGCCACGTATGCGAAGCTCGTGAGTGCGTTCACCGGCTGGGCCAGCGCCTCGTCTCGGAGGAACTCGCAGTCGGATTCTCCGATGCTGTCGCGGAGCGTCCCGGCGAGTTCGAGCAGAGACATAGCGAGGGCATGCTAGCGAGAACCTCGCCGTCGTGGCTGTGGAGGGGATGGCCTGAGCCGTTGCTCGATAGCGTCGCTCGGATGGCTGAGTCGACCCCGCCCGAGGCCGACGGCGCTGAACCTGGCTTCGCCGGTACACCGCCGGTGTCTCGAATGCGGACAGTGGTCAAGATCGGGACCCGAATCGTCATCATCATCGTCGTGCTCGTGGTCGCCGGCTTCGTCCTCGCCGGCATCTTCGACGACCTCGATCCGGCCGAGATCCGCGACGCGTTCGATTCGCTCAGCGACGCGGAGATGATCTCGTTGTTCATGGGCTGGCTGCTCTGGATCGGGGCCCAAGGCCTGCAGACGGCGTCGCTGGTCGATGGCCTTCCCGCTCGTCGTGGCGTGCTCGCCTTCATCGGGCCGAGCGCGATCGCGTCGGTGGTCCCCGGCCCGAGTGACCTGCCGGTTCGATACTCGATGTATCAGTCCTGGGGAACCTCGCCGGACGAGGCCGGGACGGCCGTGGCAGCGAGTGGGGTCTTCTCCGTTGGCTCCCAGCTCATGCTTCCGGCGTTCGCCGGTGTGGCGATTGCTGTCAGCGGTATCCAGGTCGACGGGTTCCTGACGGTCATCGTCGCCACGACGGTCCTGCTCGCCATCGTCATCGCGCTGGCCGTGGTCGTGCTCGGGTCGGAAGACCGCACCCGATGGGCCGGCACGAAGCTCGATCCCGTGATGCGTGGCCTGTTCCGGCTGCTTCGCAAGACACCGCCGGAGCGTGACCTCGGCTCGATCGTCGTCGAGCAGCGCGATGCGTCGTTCAATCACCTTCGGGGAAAATGGCTCCCAACGACGGCGGCGACGGTGTTGACCATCGCGGCGAAGTGTTCGCTGCTGATCATGGCGTTGCGTTTCGTCGGTATTCCGGAGGATGCGCTCGGCTGGTCGGCCATTTTCGCTGTGTTCGCGCTTGTTGCCGGCCTGACGATCATCCCGATCACACCCGGCAGTGCCGGTGTCAGTGAGATTGCTCTCGTGGGCATGCTTGCGCCGATTGCCGGCGAGGCGTATGTCAACCAGGTCGCCGCTGGCGTGCTCATCTACCGCCTGCTGACGTGGATCTTGTTGATCCCGGTCGGGTTGGTTGCGCTCGGTGGCTGGCGTTGGCAGCAGCGCCGCGAGGCCACTGATGCCGTCGCCTGATCGGGCACGCACCGACCTGGTCGTCGTCCTCGGTGGTCTGGTCGCACTGAACCTGGTCACCGCGCAGGTGCTCGAATCGTGGCCCGAAGTTGGTGCGCAGGTGCTCGGCTCGGCTGCAGCGGTCGCCTACGCGATGTGGCGTGGCTATTCCTCTGACGAGCTCGGTCTCGGCCGTGATGCTGTTGGCTCCGGCGTCCGCGTCGGCGCGGCAGTCGCCGCGATCATCCTCGCCGGTGTGACCGTGCTCGCGCTCGTCCCGTTCAGTCGTGGCTTCCTCGACGACGATCGCTTCGACGATCTGCCCGTCTGGGAGGCGCTGTACGAGATCGTCATTCGCATTCCATTCGTCACTGCGCTCACCGAGGAGTTGCTGTTCAGGTCGGTGTTGTTGGCGGTGTTGTTGGCGATGACCACGACCAATTTGGCGGTGGTGTGGTCCTCCATTGTGTTCGGGCTCTGGCACGTGCTGACGACCCTGAACGGCCTGGACGGGAACGAAGCGACCGAATCGTTCGACGGGTGGGCGGCGGCAGGCAGTGTGGTCGCGGTCGTCGTGGCCACGGGCATCGCCGGCGTCATCTTCGCCTGGACCCGGCTGCGGTCGGGCAGCGTCGTCGCGCCGTGGATCGTCCACATCGCGTTCAACTCCTCGACGTTCACCGCTGGCGTCCTGCTCGCACGCTGAGATCGGCGGCGGGGTCGAACGCCGTGGCGCCTCGATGGTCCGGATCGGCGTTGCCGCGTGGAACTACGTTGAACCCGTGGACAGTGAAGGAACGCCCCGCTCGTCGGCGAAGGACAAGTTCATCTCCCGGCTCGTTTCGTTCCTCACGCGGTCGGTGTATCGCGAGGTCGAAGTCTTCGTACCTGCAACGCTGCCGAGGGGCACACCGACGCTCGCCGTGTCGAACCACTTCGGAGGCTTCGCTGACGCGCTCGTGTTGCTCGACGTGATGCCGCGTCGGCCGGGCATCGTCGCGCGCGATGTGATCTGGCGAACCCCCTTGGTCGGTCGACTGATGAACTGGATCGGTGCGATTCCGGTACACAAGCCGGAGGATCGGGGTTCGGCGTCGAGCAACGATGAGATGTTCGCGTCGTGCTACCAGGCGCTGGCAGATGGCGGGAACCTCCTGATCTTCCCGGAGGGAGTCACGCGCAACGAACCGTCGATCGCGCCCGTCAAGACCGGTGCGGCACGAATCGCTCTCGGCGCACGGGCCCATGGTGTCAGCGGCCTGTCCGTGGTCCCGGTCGGGATCCACTACGAGGACAAAGCGGCGCTCCGCAGTCGGGTGTTCGTCAACGTCGGCTCACCGATCGATGTCGACGCTGCCGTCGCAGCGGACTCGAGCCGCGGACACGATGTCGACGCGAATGACCGCGACGCGGTCCGCGAGTTGACCGAGGAGATCGCGACGGCGCTCCGGCGAGTCGCACCCGACTACCACGACTGGAGCGAGGCGCAACTGCTGACGGCAGGGTCGGAGATCACACTGCGGAGCTTGGTCGACGATCCCGCAGCGGACGTCGACTTGGGACTCCGCGACCGCCTTGCGAACACGTTGGCCGATCGACCGTCCGAGCGGCGAGGAAACATCTGTGAGGCGGTGTCGAGCTACCGAGACGACCTCGACGCACTCGGGTACTCCGACGCCGAACTCCACAGCCGCCTCGGCGCGGGAAGCTTCGTGCGCTCCATCGTCTGGCAGCTGCTCATCGGTGTGTTCCTGTTTCCGTTCGCGCTCGTGGGCGCGGTGATCAACCTCATCCCATTTCTCGTCGTCAAGGCTGTCGGCGCGCTCCGCGTCGCGCCGTCGATGCTCTCGACGCTCAAGCCGATCGCTGCCTTCGGGGCGTTCGGGCTGGGCTGGGGGATCGTCATCTGGCTGTGTGTCCGTTCGTTCGGATGGGAGGCCGGAGTCGCTGCATTCGTCCTGCTCCCGGTGTACCTCGCCGCCGTCATCGTGCTGGTCGAGCGGTTGGCGCTGATGTGGCGCCTCGTCCGTCGACGCCGCGCGACCGAATCGGTTCAGCAACTGCCAGCGCGGTTGGCCGAGCGTCGAGCTGCCGTGGTCGAGTCGGTGTTGGCGGCATGAGCGAGTGGGCGCTGCTGCTGATCGTGGCGCTGCCGTTGCTGGCGTTGTGGATTCGTTCGATGTTCGAGGTCGTCCGCCGTGGCGACTATTCGGCGACCCAGCGAGTGACCTGGACCCTGATCCTGATCCTGATCCCGGTGGTGGGGCTCGCGTCATACGTCGTTGCCCGCACGTCGCCGAAGCTCCGTGTGAGTGGGGAGCGTGGCGACTCGAGCCGAGCCGAGGAGCTGGTGTTGCTTGCCGAGCGTCGGCAACGGGGTGAGCTCGACGATGCCGGCTTCCATGAGGCGGTCGCCGCGCTTCGACACGGTTGATTCCGACACATCGAGCGTTCAGTAGCGAACTCAATGTCCGGGTCTACGTGTCGCATGTTCACGCAAGCCTGCAGCGACGCTCCGAAGCGGCAGGACAGGCGCTCCAGCAGTACCTCACCAAGAAACTCTCACGCGTCGCACAGGCGCCGACGCTCACCGATGTGTTGGAGCGAATCGCCGAGCGCGCAGGTGGTCGCGTCGGCTTCGAGACCTCCGTTGACGATCTCCACGATGAACGTGCGCAGCGGTGATCGTCATTGACGCTTCGGTGTTGGCGAACGTGGTCGGTGACGACGAGTCGGCCGGCGCGCTCGCTCGTCGTCGGCTGCAGGCGGCGGGCGCTGCATCAGCGCCGGACCTCGTTGATGTCGAGACGGTGTCAGTGCTTCGTCGGCGTTGGTTGAAGGGAGATCTCACCGACGATCGATTTCGGAATGCGATCGACGACCTGCTTGCGCTCCCGATCACTCATTCCCTACTGGGCCGCTGATGCTGAGAGCGTTCGAACTCCGAGCGAACGTCACCGCCTACGACGCTTGCCACGTCGCTCACGCCGAGGCGCTCGACTGCACGCTGGTCACCTCCGACCGACGTCTTGCAAGCGCTCCAACCGTCAGTTGCTCGACTGAGGTACTCCGGCTGTGAAGACCTTCCGCCCCACCTCGCACCCACCGTCACGGGACCGTCATTTCCGTGCAGTTTGCCGCCCGCGAAAGTGCCGCTGTCGAGCTGGTCGGTTGCCGGTTTCGGCAAGGCAGAGATGCGCCATGCGGCGACTGTCGCGCATCTCTTCGAGGACACGGTCTGAACGTGTTTGAGGTTGTCGGGCAGGGCTGTGCGGACCGGGCCCACCATGCGGGCTACATCTCGATGAGGATCTCGTTGATGGATACCCGTGGCGGCTCGAGAAAGTCTTCCGCGAAGCGGGCCATGGTCGACTGGAACTCCGGGCTCTCTCGAAGCACCTGGTAGGAGGAGGGATCGTGCCATCGTGCGATCACCGTCACCTCGCCTCGCTCGCGGTCCGCGGTGAACCACGCGCCGAGCCAATCGTCGTGCCCGGCCACCAGGTCGCGATTGGTCTCGTCGAACAGGGCCGCGAGTCTGTCGATTGACTCCGGGTTGACTTTGACCGTCGTCACGACTGCAAACGCCACGTTCAATTCCTTTCGCTCTTCGAGAGAGCCGAGGTTACACAGCGGCGTGAATCCGAGATGTCGCCGGGTCACCATCGTTCACGATCTCGGCATCGGACGCGGAAGGCCAGCCCCCCGATGGTGAGATCGTCATGACTTCCTGACCGTGTTGAGTAGACCCGCGTCGTTGGACTCAGTACACCGTGTAGCCGCCGTCGACGCAGATCTCCTGGCCGGTGTGGTACGTCTGCTTCGGGTCGGCGAGGAAGGCACCCACGGCGCGGAACTCCGCCGGGTCGGCCCATCTCCGTACCGGTGTGCGCTTGGTCGTGGCCGTCCTGAACACGTCGTTCTCGTAGCCGCCCGATGCGAGATCTGTGATCGTCCACCCGGGCAGCAACGAATTGACGCGGATGCGATGACGTGCCAGACCGACAGCCAGCGCTCGGACCAGTCCGTTCAGTGCCGTCTTTGCCGTGCCGTAGGCCTCGTTGCCCGCAGCACCGTGGACCGCCGACGTCGACGACACGGCGACCAGGCTGCCACCAGTGCCCTGCTCGACCATCACCTTGGCGGCTTCGCGCAGCGTGAGGAACACCCCATCGAGGTTGACGGCCATCACGGAGCGCCACGCGTCGAGCGACGTGTCGAGGAAGGGCGTTCCCGTTCCGCCGCGCCCGGCGTTTGCGAACAGGCCATCGAGATGACCGTGCTCGCTCACGGTGCGTTCCATTGCTTCGCAGACCTGTGCTTCGTCGCTGACGTCGCACACGTGGCTGGTGAATCGGGCGTCCGTGCCGGTGTCGCTCGCGATGCGGCGGAGGTCGTCGACCGCTGCGGCGTTCTTCTCGTCGTTTCGTCCCCAGACCGACACCGAACCGCCGGCCTGAGCGATGCCTTCTGCCATGCCGAGGCCGATCCCGCCATTCCCACCGGTGACGACGAACGTTCGGCCGGACAGGTCGATCCTTCCACTCGTTGCGTGTTCGGGCTCGGTCGGGACGCTGTCGTGGCTGGTCACGGCTCGATTCTGGCCGACCGGACACGGTCGACCAGAGTCCGGTACCGGTGCGAGTCGCCTCGGGATGTGGGATCACTCCCTCGAGCGACCACACTGGGGGAGTGGCCGACCAGATCGAGATCAGCGGGCTGCGAGCGGTCACCATCGTCGGAGCGCTCCCACACGAGCGGGAGATCCCGCAACCCTTGGAGATCGACCTCGCCTTCGACGTCGACTTGCACGACGCCGGACGCAACGACGAGTTGGGCGACACCGTCCACTACGGGCTCGTCGCGGACCGGGTGGTCGCCGTCGTCGAGGAATCCAAGGACATTCTGCTCGAACGCCTGGTGTCACGCATTGCCGACGAGGTGCTTGCATTCGATCGTGTCGAAGCGGTCGACGTGCGCCTCACCAAAGTGCGTCCACCCCTGGCCGTCGACGCCGTGTCGACTTCGGTCCGGATCCGCCGAACCCGCGCCGAGGCGGCAGTGCCCGCGCACACCTCACACGCCGCCTACGTCGCGCTCGGTTCGAACCTCGGCGATCGGGAGGCCTACCTGCGCCTCGGCGTCGAGGGGCTGGGCAACATCACGGCCATGTCCGACGTGTACGAGACCGACCCGGTCGGTGGTCCCGACGATCAGGGTCCGTTCCTCAACATGGTCGTCGAGATCGAAACCTCGCTCGACCCGTCAGCACTGCTGCGCCGCTGCCAACGGATCGAAGCCGAGGCGATGCGTCAGCGGATCGTGCACTGGGGTCCACGGACGCTCGACGTCGACATCGTCCTCTACGACGGCGTCACGATGGTCAGCGACGACCTCACGATCCCGCATCCGCGGTTCGCTGAGCGTCCGTTCGTGCTGGCGCCGCTGTCCGACATCGCTCCCGATCAGTGTCCCGCCGATTGGCAGCACACGCTCGACCTCGACGGGATCCGTCGCGTCGGGCCACTCTCTCGGGGCTGATCGATGACCGACGTGGGTGGCGGCATCCGCACGTTCGCGACAGCCGAGCGACTGGATGGTGATGCGATCGCCGCCGTCGTCGCAGCGAAGGCCGGACGGACGGTGTCGGTCTGCATCCCCTGCCGTGACGAAGCGGCCACGATCGGCCCGCTGGTGTCGGTGATCCGCCGCGCACTGATGTCGGACGTCTGTCTGATCGACGAGTTGATCGTGCTCGACGATCGCAGCACCGATGACACGGCGCGGGTCGCTGCACACGCCGGGGCGCGAGTCGTCTCGATCGACGACGTTCATCGCGAGCATGGCGACGGCCACGGCAAAGGCAACGCGCTGTGGGCCACGCTGCTCGTCAGCCACGGCGACATCGTGGTGTGGTGCGATGGTGACGTCACCAGTTTCGAGCCCGACTGGGTGACCAAGCTGGTGGCCCCTCTGCTCGGCGACCCCACCGTCATGATGATGAAGGCGTTGTACCACCGGCCGACGAACTACGGCGGTGGTGGACGGACCACCGAGCTCGTGGCTCGGCCGCTGATGTCGCGTTACTTCCCGACGCTGACCGGGCTCGCCCAGCCGCTCTCGGGTGAATACGCCGGGCGGCGCACCGCGCTCGAACGGCTGAGTTTCGTCCAGGGCTGGGGTGTCGAGATGGGGCTGCTCATCGACATCGAACGGGAGTGGGGTGCCGCAGCGATCGGCCAGGTCGACCTCGGCAGTCGCCTACATCGCCATCGCTCGCTGCATTCCCTGTCGGTCCAGGCTGCCGAAGTGATGGCGACCATTCTCGACCGCGCCGGGGTGCCACCGGCCGACGGCGAAGCGGAGCAGGTGCTCCAGCGCGCCGATGGCTCCGCGGTCCCGCTCAACCTCGCGTCGCGTCGTTCGCTTGCGTCGCTCGGGCTCGCACGGGAGGCGATGTGACCGTTGGCCGCATGCTCGTGGTGCGCCACGGCGAATCGACGTGGAACGCCGTTCGTCGGTGGCAGGGGCAGGCCGATCCGCCGCTGACCGAGCGCGGTGAGAACCAAGCGCGGCGTGGAGCGCTTGCGGCTCCCGAGCATGGTCCCTTCGATGGAATCGTCACGTCGACACTGCAACGCGCGCACCGCACCGGCGAGCTGATCGCGACGGCGCTTGCCCTGCCGGTGCTCGACGCCGACGAAGGATTGTCGGAGCGATCGGCGGGGGAGTGGGAGGGGCTGACCCGGGTCGAGATCGAGGAACGTTTCCCCGGTTACCTCGCGGACGGCAAACGTCCCGACGGATACGAGTCCGATGGCTCGATCGTCGAACGATCGAGCCGAACACTTCGACGGCTCGCGGCGGACCACGTTGCTCGGACGCTGCTCGTCGTGTCGCATGGCGGGATCATCCATGCGTTGGAGCGTGCGCACTCGGGCGACGACGGATGGCAGCGACTCGACAACCTCACCGGCAGGTGGTTCGAGGTCACCGCGGAGGCGATCGTGCCAGTCGGTACGCGCATCGCCCTCGTCCCCGACGGCGGCCCGGCTCTCCCGCCACCCGACCCCGGCTACGCCTGATCGGCTCGTCAGCCGCCGATCCGCGTACGGTCAGATGCCGGCGGCAGCTTGGAAGCGGCGGATCTTCGCGGGGTAGTGGGCGCGGCCGTACTCCGGCCGTTGCCGCACGACGATGTCGAGCAACTCGTCGTGCTGTGCGGTCTCCTTCCAGGGCAGCGCGATGTAGATCGGGAGCCCGAACCGGCGGAGCTGGTCGAGGTTCGAATAGACGATCTTCTGGTACTCGAAGCGCTGGTCCCACGGCCAGTTCGGAGGAGCGAAGCCCGTGCCCGGGTCGACGATGCATCGCGACCGCAGCCCGAACCGGTCGGCGTCGGCGAGGCGCGCCTCGAAGAAGTCAATCATGACCTGCACGGGATCGGAGGTGACGAATTCCATCTCGCGGGGGTTCGGACCGGACAGGAACGGCACCACGATCGGCACGTCGAAGTCGCTCGCGACCTGCCACATCTCGTCGGACTGCATCCCGTCAGCAGCGTTGATCACCGTTGCCCCGGCATCGAGCGAGCGTCGAACGACCTCTGGTCGCCACGAGTCGATCGACACGTCGACGCCCAGCGTTGCGAGTGCCGGAATCAGGTGCTCCACCCGAGCCCACTCGTCGGTCCAGTCGACGACCTCGGCGAAGTCGGTCGAACCCTGTCCACCGAGGTCGATCGCATCCGCCCCGTCGACGAGCAGCTGATCGGCCCGAGCCATCGCCTCGTCGGGCGTCGTCGCGATCGAGTCGAGCGAGAGCGAGTCGGGGCTGGCGTTGACGACTCCGAAGATGATCACGCCCCGAAACGTACCGAGTGTTCGTTGGTGCCTGGCACTTACGAACGCTTTCGGCTCCGACGGTTGTGGCGGTTGGCGTCGGAAGCGGGAAGATGGGGAGATGACGATTTACGAGTCGGACCACGAACTGTTCCGTGACAGCTTTCGCGCCTTCGCCGAGCAGGAACTTGCACCGCACGTTCCCGAGTGGGAGCGAGCCGGGATCATGGATCGCTCGGCATACCTCGAGGCGGGCAAACACGGCTTCATCGGGATGGCGGTCCCCGAGGAATTCGGAGGCGGCGGTGTGAAGGACTTCCGCTTCAACGCCGTGCTGAACGAAGAGGTCGCGCGCCTCAACCTCGGCGGCGGCGGCCTCGGGATGATGCTCCACAACGACATCACAACGCCATACTTCATCGAGTACTGCACCGACGAGCAGCGCGAGCGGTGGCTGCCCGGTATTGCCTCGGGCGAACTGGTCACCGCCATCGCGATGACCGAACCCGGAACCGGATCGGACCTGCAGTCGATCGCCACGACAGCGGTGAGTGACGGCGACGAGTGGGTCGTGAACGGCGCGAAGACCTTCATCACCAACGGGATCAACTCCGATCTGGTGATCGTCGCATGCAAGACCGGGAACCCCGAGGACGGGAAGAACTCGATGTCGTTGCTGGTCGTCGAGCGGGGCATGCCCGGGTTCGAACGTGGGCGCAACCTCGACAAGATCGGGCAGCACTCGGCCGACACCGCGGAGTTGTTCTTCTCCGACGTGCGAGTTCCGGCGACCAACGTGCTCGGAGAGATCGGCCACGCGTTCGAATACCTGAGCTTCAACCTCGCCCAGGAGCGCCTGTCGATCGGCCTGTACGGCGTCGCCGCGGCCCGAGCCGCACTCAACTGGACGATTGACTACGTCAAGGAGCGGACTGCATTCGGCAAGCCGATCTCGAGTTTCCAGAACACGAAGTTCGTCCTCGCGGAGATCGCAACCGAGGTCGACGTCACGCAGCCGTTCATCGATCAGTGCGTCGTCAAACTCAACGCGGGAGCACTGTCGCCCGCCGATGCCGCCAAGTCCAAGCTGTGGGGCAGCGAACTGCAGAAGCGCACCACTGATCGATGCCTGCAGTTGTTCGGCGGCTACGGCTACATGACCGAGTATCCGATCGGGCCCGCCTATGCCGACGCCCGCATCTCGACGATCTACGGCGGGACATCGGAGATCATGAAGACGATCATCAGCAAAGACGTCCTGGCGTGAGCCGGCTGAAGCAGTCGTGGGCAGCGGGGGGCGCGACGCTCGGCCTGTGGATGATGAGCAACTCGGCGGCCGTCGCAGAGTCGGTGGTCGATGTGGGCTTCGATTACGTCAATATCGACATGCAGCATGGCTTCGCGGACTACGCCGACGCTGTCGACATGATGCGGGCGATGACGCGATTGGATGCAAGCGATGACGCCACGATCACGTGCCGCGTGCCGTGGAACGAGCCAGGCATCATCGGCCGGGTGCTCGATGCCGGTGCCATGGGGGTGATCATCCCGATGGTCAACACGGTCGAGCAGGCCGAGCGAGCGGTCGCTGCCTGTCGATATGCGCCCAGCGGCGCACGGAGCTATGGCCCGATCAGAGCCTCGCAGGTCAACGGTCCGGACTACCACGCGACGGCGAACGAGCGAGTCGCGTGTATCCCGATGATCGAGACCGTCGAGGCGCTCGGCAATCTCGATGCCATCCTCGACGTTCCGGGCATCGACGCCGTGTACGTCGGGCCCGCCGACCTCAGTCTCACCCTCGGCCTCGCACCTCAGGGTGATCACGACGACTCGGCGTTCAACGACGCCCTGACGACGATCGTGGAGGCGTGCGATCGGCGCGGGATCGTCGCCGGTATCCATGCCAACCCCGAGATTGCGGCCAAGCGGCTCGAGCAGGGGTTCCGGATGGTGACCGTGTCGAGCGACCTGCAGGCGCTCGCGGTAGGCGCGGTGGCCGCGCTGGGGTCGGGGCTCCCCGCGTCGCGCGCTGCTGACGAGACCTCGCTCTACTGAGCGGAGTCGTTCGTGCGCTCGACGCGGGCCTTGAGCTGCTTCAACGCCACCGGGACGTCCTTGGCGGCCCTCGACCAGGCGGCTTTCATCGCCCAGCCGAATCCCTTGCGCCCCTGCACACCCTGGCGATAGTTGACCCGGCAGGCGGCACCGTCATCGACCGGTTCGAGCCGTACGGATTCGGCCAGCGCGCCGAGGATCGGTAGCTTGCTCGCAGTGACGGCGAATGCGAAGTGCTGGTCCTCGTCCCACACGGTGAACTCCTCGTCGAGTGGCAGGCGGGACGCAATGACCCGACGGGTGCCGCCGACGCTGTTCGATGTCGACCCCGGCTCGACCCGATCGAGCGCCGTGAACCACTCGGGCCAGGCGGCGTGGTCGGCGATCTCGGCCCACACAGCGCTCGGGGGCGCCTGGATGAGGACCGACTCGTCGACGACGATCGGCGCGCTGTCGATCCACTCGGGCGGATGAACGGGATGACTCGGCATCTGGCCCACGATACGCGGCCCGTTTCGTTCTCCCCGCGCTCGCCTCAATACGGTCCTGACGCATGGACGCCGACGCCTACCCGCTGCCGAACATCTCGACCGACCTGACCGGACAGGTGGCGCTCGTGACCGGGGCAACATCGGGCCTCGGTCGCCGTTTCGCGCAGGTCCTGGCCGCCGCCGGCGCGCAGGTCGTTGCCGCCGGACGCCGCCGTGAGCGCCTCGACGAGGTGGTCGCCGAGATCGAATCCGCCGGCGGGTCGGCGGTCGGTGTCGAGATCGACATGACCGACACCGACAGCATCCTCGCCGGCGTCGATGCAGCGGAGGCCGCATTCGGCACCATCACGATCCTGGTGAACAACGCCGGCGTGCCCGATGCTCAGCGAGCTCACAAGATGTCGATCGAATTGATCGACCGGGTCTTCGACACGAACCTCCGCGGGCCCTACGTGTTGTCATGCGAGATCGCTCGCCGTCTCATCGAGCGGAAGACCCCGGGGCGCCAGATCAACATCTCCAGCATCTCGGCAAGCAATTACGACGGACACGGTGCAGCGCTGTACTCGGTGACGAAAGCCGGAATCGCCCGGATGAGCGAAGTGCTCGCCGTTGAATGGTCCCGCAACCACATCAACGTGAACTGCATCGCCCCAGGCGCATTCCACAGCGAGATGATGGACGGCATGCTGGAGCGGATGGGCGACTTCAGCGGTGCGATGCCCCGCAAGCGCCTGGGCGCCCCTGCACAGCTGGACTCGACATTGCTCTACCTGTGCTCACCAGCATCGGATGCGGTGACCGGAGCGATCATCAAGGTCGACGACGGCCAGAGTCCTCGTTAGTCCCTGCGACGAGTCATCTCCCTGTCCCGAGCGACAGCGGCTGAGCAGACTCGCGAATTCGGAGATTGAGCTTGAGTGTGCCGAGCATGATGCCCGGTTGGTGCATCCAGTCGTTGTCGTCGCCGTACTCGATCGACTCGAGACGGTCGAGCAACGCACCCCACGCGACCTGTTGCTCGAGACGCGACAGTGTGGCACCCGGGCACACACGTGGTCCGGTCGAGAACGTGACGTGGCGGGCGATCGATTCACGTTCGAGATCCAGGTCGAAGGGGCAGTCGAACTCCTGCCCGTCGACGTTCGCCGCACCGAAGCGCATGTGCAGGAGCGAGCCCGCCGGCACGGGGACGCCCTGGAAGACCTCGTCGCGAGTGGTGATGCGCGTCGAGAGGCCGTGCGTGGGAGCCCGTATGCGAAGCGTCTCTTCCACGAACGCGCGCAGCTTGCTTCGATCGGTCCGCACGTCCTCGAAGACGCCCGGCGTCTCGCAGAGCAGCTGCGCCTGTTCCTCCAGGGCGTACTGCGTCGTCTCGAGGCCGCCGAGGATCATCGCATGGACGATGCCGGCGATCTCGAGGTCGGTCAGCTTCCGGTCGAGCGCCTCGTAGTGCACGTCGCACAGGAAGCTGACCATGTCGTCCTGTCGGTCGGCGCGCTTCGCGGCGACGTGTTCGTAGATGTAGTCCTGGAATCCCTCGAGGCGCGCGTACATCCCCTCGGCCTGCTCAGGGGTCATCTCGTGCTTGAGACCCGTGCCGTGGACGAACGGCGTGACCGCGGCATCGCCCCATTCGGCGAGCTGGGGGATGTCCTCCTGGGGGAACCCGAGGATGCTCGCCATGACGCGTTGGGGAAGCGGGCGTGCGAACCGGCTGATGAACTCGACGTCGGTGGACTCGCCCGGTCCGCCGTCGATCCAGTCGTCGATCAGCTCGTTCGCATGGCGCGTGATCATGTCTCGATGGCGCAGCGCGCCGACCCCGACCCACGGGTCGGTGAGCTCTCGGCGATGCTGGAAATACAGTTCCTGCGTCGGCCTGAGCGAGACCATCGAGGCCTGCATCAGACTGTGGTACTGCGCATACGCCTCCTCCGGCGTGAGCCCCTTGTCGACGATTTGGCCGACGCGCATCGTGGTCACGCTCCGGAACCGCTCCGGATCTTTCACGACCGTGGTGACGTCGTGGTGCTTGGTCAGCACGAACGCGTCGGCGCCGGGCGTGAGGCCGCCGCCCTCGATGCGCAGGACGGGCTCGTCCCGATGAAGGATCTCGTAGGCCTCGTACCAGTGCTCCTGGGCCCCCTCGCCGAACAGGTCGACGTCCTCCAGGTGCACGGGGCACTCCATCGGGCTCAGCTCGTGGTTCACGTGCTTGGGATACGTCGTCATGCGCACAGACCTCCCGGGCCTCGAATCGTCGACTGCTCGAACAGTGTGTGCAATCGGTCAGCCGTTCGACGAACCCGACGGAGCGACATGTCCACCGCAAGGTGGAGTGGATGATCCGTCCGCAGCGGGGTGATCTGCTCCGGCCCCAGGAGTTGGGTGGTTGGTGACGACCCACACCGACACATGGAGGAACCGTGAAACCCACACCAGGCGAGCACCGACTCGTCATCGACCACCTCACCAAGCAGTACGGCGACCACGCCGTCGTCGACGACCTCTCCTTCACGGTCGAACCGGGCCGAGTCAGCGGGTTCCTCGGC
>Ga0316197_10000891_pt1 | contig 21152 bp, 21 predicted proteins | sample OudBiesiAoxic_MG_FD_204939 | JGI IMG/M metagenome (GOLD analysis project Ga0316197, IMG submission 204939) | Coastal sediment microbial communities from Oude Bieten Haven, Netherlands - site A oxic | ecosystem: Environmental > Aquatic > Marine > Coastal > Sediment | place: Netherlands... | reverse complement strand
GGTGCAGGCCGCCTGACATTCGGCGGGCTCGAGCGTGAACATGCCGTCGTCGGTGGTCGATCCGGCCTTGATGCCCAGCTTCTCCTCGGCGTGGTGCATCAGCTTGCCGGCTCCGAGCAGCGCGCAGCTCATCGTTTGGCAGACGTTGATGACGTACGTGCCGACGGGCTCGAACTTGAACATCTCGTAGAACGTGGCCGTGCCGATGACCTCGGCTGGTGTGATGTCGAGCAGCTCGGCCAGATGCCGCATAGCCTCGTCGGTGACGTACCCATTCTGCTCCTGGCTGAGATGGAGCAGTGGGATCAGCGCCGACTTCTTGCGCGGATACCGCTCGATGATCTCGCGCGCGAGCGCGACGTTGTGGTCGGTGAGACGGCTCATCGGTCCACTCCGCCAAGAACGGGATCGACGGACGAGATGACCGCAACGGCATCGGCGACGAGGCCGCCGCGCATCATGTGCGGCAAACACTGGATGTTGGTGAACGACGCGTCGCGCATGTGCATCCGATACGGGGTGGGCGAACCATCGCTCGCGATGTAGCAGCCGACCTCGCCGCGGGGGCTCTCGATCCCGACGTACACCTCGCCCTCGGGCACCTTGAAGCCCTCGGTGAAGATCTTGAAGTGGTGGATCAGCGCCTCCATCGACTCGTCGATGCGGGCGCGAGGCGGCGGGGTGACCTTCTTGTCCTGGATCCGGTAGTCGCCCTCGGGCATCGCCTCGAGGATCTGACGGACGATCTTCATCGACTCACGGATCTCGGCGAGGCGGATCGCGTAACGATCGAACGCGTCGCCGTACGACCCGACGATCACGTCGAATTCCATCTCGTCGTACTTCATGTACGGCATGTCACGACGCAGGTCCCAAGGGACCCCGGTCGACCGGACGATCGGGCCGGTCGCGCCGAGCGCCAAGGCCTCGTTCGGTGTGATCACGCCGACACCTTGGAGACGTTCACGCCAGATCGGCTGGCCGGTCATCAGGATGTCGTACTCGTCGAGACGGGGCGGGATCAGTTCGAGCAACCGGAGCACGCCGTCACGCCATCCGGCGGGCAGGTCGGCGGCGACACCACCCGGACGGATGTAGTTGTGGTTCATGCGCAGGCCGGTGACCTCCTGGAAGAACCGGAGCACCTCTTCGCGCTCGCGCCAGCCGTAGATCATCATCGAGACCGCACCGAGGTCCATGCCGTTGGTGGCCATGAACAGCAGGTGGCTGGACATCCGGTTGAGCTCGGACATCAGCATGCGGATCCACACGGCCCGCTCTGGGATCTCGTCGGTGATGCCGAGCAGCGCCTCGGTCGCCATCGAGAAGACCAGCTCGTTGTTGAACGGGCTGAGGTAGTCCATCCGGGTGACGTTGGTGCCGCCCTGCATGTAGGTGAGCGACTCGGCGGTCTTCTCCATGCCGGTGTGGAGGTAGCCGATGATCGGCTTGCAACGCAGGACCTCTTCGCCCTGCATCTCGAGCATCAGGCGGAGTACGCCGTGCGTCGAGGGGTGCTGCGGCCCCATGTTGATGATCATCGTCTGATCTTCTTCGGGGTCTTCGGGCAGGTCGCCGAGCTGGGCGGCTTCGGCCTCGGACATGCGCAGCACCGAACCGACCTCGCGCATCAGCTCGCGCGCCGTGGTCTGGCTGCGCGGCTTGAGGAGCTGCGCGCCTTCGTCGGTGTTCGGGATGAACACCGCATACGACGACGGCTCGGCCTCCGACGTTGCGACGTCCGGTTCGTCGATGGCGACCTCGGTCACTTCCTCTTCGGTGGTACTCACGCGTTGGCCTCCTTGAACTGCACGGGGATGGAGCCGATCCCGTAGTCCTTGCGGAGCGGATGGCCGTCCCAGTCCTCCGGCATCAGGATCCGGGTGAGATCGGGGTGACCGTCGAACTCGATGCCGAACATGTCGTAGGTCTCTCGCTCCGGCGCTTCGGTGCCCGGATGCAGGTCGAACAGCGACGCCACGACCGGATCGCTCTCGGGAACCTGGACACGCAGGCGGGTGCGGCGACGGTTGGCGATGTCGAGCAACTGCACGACGACCTCGAACCGCTCGGGCACGACACCGTCGGGAAGCGGCCGGTTCATGTGCTGGAGATAGTCGACGCCGCACAGATCGAGTGCCATCGTGTAGCCCTCGTCGGCCAGCGCCTTGGCGACGTCGAGGTACTGCTCGCGCGACGGATGGATGACCTCCTGGCCATGCGAGTCCGTGACCGGACAGCCATGGATGTCTGGGGTGTCGGGCGCTTCGGCCGTGTCGTCCATCAGTGCTTGCTCCCAATCAACACGGGCGTTGAACCGGATTCGATGTGCTGAACGTGGATGTTGGCGCCGGCGCCGGTCTCCTTGCGCCGCTTCAGGATCTCTTCGTTCTCGATCAGCCCGTGCAGCTGCTCGATTGCGTGGATCAGCGTCTCGGGCGTCGGCGGGCAACCGGGGGCGTACACATCGACGGGAACGACCTGGTCGACTCCCTGGACGATCGCATAGTTGTTGAACATCCCACCCGAGCTGGCGCACACACCCATCGAGATGACCCACTTGGGCTCCATCATCTGGTCGTACACCTGACGCAACACGGGCGCCATCTTCTGGCTCACGCGCCCGGCGACGATCATGATGTCGGCCTGGCGGGGGCTGGCCCGGAAGACCTCCATGCCGAAGCGGGAGATGTCGTAGTGCGCGCCACCCGTCGCCATCATCTCGATCGCACAGCAGGCGAGACCGAACGACGCCGGCCACGACGAACGCGAGCGCGACCAGTTGACGAGATCTTCGAGCTTGCCGGTGATGACGTTGTGCGTCAGGCCGCCCAGTCCGTCGTCGAGCACATCGTTGACGATGCCCATGTTGCGGTCTCCTTATGCGGCAGGTTGATTCGTTGCGTCACCGGGTTCGACCAGGCGACCTTCCGTGCCGACGCGACGAATGGTCGAGTCGAGCGAACGGCTCGGCGACACCATGTCGGCCTCGGCCTGCAGGCTGCGGTACTTCTGGACCGGACCCCAATCGAGGCCTCCACGCGCCACCTCGTAGACGAACGTCAGGAAGAACACGACCGAGAACATCAGCACGGCCCAGAAGCCGTAGACCCCGAGCTCACCGCGCGACACGGCGTAGGGATAGACGAAGATGATCTCGATGTCGAACATGATGAACAACATCGCCACGATGTAGAAGCTCACCGGGAACCGTTCGGGGGGCTCACGCGAGGGCACGATGCCGCACTCGTACGGCGCTTCCTTGGCAGCCGACGGGCGACTCGGCCCGAGGAGCTTGGAGGCGAGCAGGCTGAGGATGCCGAACACGATGCCCAGGAGCATCAGGATGACGATCGGCAGGTACTGGCCCATCAGGCTGTGGCCACTGCCTTTTCAGCCGACATGTTCTCACTGTTCGCGATGTTCTCGTCGAGGTGACGGTCACGGCGGTGCAGCAGGTAGCACAGCGCGAGGAAGATCGCACCGCCGCCGATGGTCAGGACGACGGCCGGCTGACGGCGTGCGCCGAGGTCGCGGATCATGTACACGTACTGACGCTGTTCTGTCTGGTCGATCGTCGCCGGCACGGGTGCACGACCCGGCTCGGTGCGAACCTGCACGAGCGGAGCGGCCTCGACAACCACGAAGTGGGGCTCGTGGAAGAACGCCAGGAAGTCGAGCGACTCGTCGGTGAGACCCGGGACATCGCCGGCCTTGATCCGCGGGTACCGATCGCCTCCGGCGTCGTAGATGTCGGTGATCGTGTACTCGCCGGGCGCGTACACGCCCTCTTCTTCCAGGTAGACACTCGCTGAGGCTGCGGCCTGCCCGAATGCGGGCGACGCCGGATCGAGCACGATGAAGCCCTCCTCGACCAGTTCATCGCCGACGATCGCTGCTTCTTCAGCGGGGGTCGCATCGTCGGGGATCTCGGGGAGTACGTCGAGCACGCCGGCGCTGCGCAGCGCGGAGGTCTCCTGCAGGACCGTCGCGCCGGGCACAGGCGCCCAGGTGGGGTCGGGCCCACGAAGGCCGATGCCATAGATCCACCACGTTGCACCCATGAGCATCATCCAGCCTGCGAGACCAGCCAACGCCACCAAGAACGCAAGACGCGAACCCATGTTCGTCATCATGATCAGATAGACGCTGCCCATCAGGATCACGACAGCGATGACGACCGTAAGCAGGCCGCGAAGTTCCGGCTCCCAGCCAATTGCCAACAGATTCATTTGCTCACAAACTCCGGACGTATTCGACGACGGCGCGAATCTGCTCGTCGGTCAGTACCGAACCGAAGCCTGGCATGCGTCCGCTGCCCTGGCCGTTGATTCCGTACAGCTTGCCGAACTCAGAGCCGTTCTTGATGAAGTTGACCATGTCGTCTTCGCTGGCGAAGTGGCTGTTGCTCGAGCCACCGGTCAAGTTCCAACCATAGGCGCCCTGACCCGTCACACCAGGATCCCCGTAGCTCCACCCCAGGGTGTGGCACCGCGCACAGCTGTAGGCGCCGCTTCCGAGTTCGAGGTTGAACAGGGCTTCGCCGTAGCTGATGCCTTCGGCTGCCATCGCGTTTCGAGCGGCCCCTTCGATGTCTTCACGATCGGCAGCGGGCAGGACACCAGAGTCGCAGAGCTGGACGTCGAAGTACTCGTCGCCACCCAGTTCGTCCTCGAGGCAACCCTCACGCGGGATCTGGATGCTCTTCATGTACTCGATGAGCGTCTCGATCTGCTGCGTGGTCATCGGGCCACCACCGATGGTGCCCCACGGCGACATCGGCGAGAACGGACGCCCGTAGTTGAGGATGAACTCGACTTCGGACTCGTCGAATCGATAGAAGACCGTGTTGAGTGCCGGCGCCTTCCAGTTGACCGCAGAGACGGCTCCGGTCACCGGATCGGTGACCGTGAAGGGTGCCTCGCCGCCCACGGCATTCATGCCGCCATGGCAACCCGCACAGTTGAAGCCGCCCTCGGCGGTCGGCGCGAACAGCTCCTCGCCCCACGAGGCGAAACGCTTGTCCCAACCTTCCTGGGCCCCGGCCTGACGACCAGGCTCCAGCACCCAGTAGACCGGCAGGCCGATCACGCTGACGAGGAGCAGGGCAACACCCAGGAGCTGCAAGCGCTCGAGACGCGGGCCCTCGAGGGTCTCGTCGTCGTAGTACTCCTTGCGGTTCGCTGCGAGCTCGATCTCTGAGCCGACCTCGGACCGTCCGGCGCGGACGTTGAACGCCGCGTAGACGATGAACCCGATGACGATCACAGCGAACGCCAGGCCGGCGATCGCCGTAGTGGTGAGTGCGATCATCAGTGGTCGCCGCCTCCGGTGCAGTGCGGGCCTTCCGCTTCCTGACCGGTGGTGTTCACGCCGATTGCTGCACCGGGCACGACCGTGCCGGTATCGATCACGACATCGCCGCTGGCACTCACGGTTGCGGGATGGTGATCCATGCCCCGCGGTGCCGGCCCGGCCTTCTTCTCACCGACACGGTTGTACTGCGAACCGTGACACTGACACTCGAACCACTGGCTGGTCGCGCACTCGGGCACACGACAACCGAGGTGCGGGCACTTCTGGCTGAGCACCACGATGCCCTGCTCCATCGCAGAGACGATGTTGTCGGGATAGATCGTCTTCGCCACCGGCAGCGCCTCGGAGGGGTACTCGGTGATCCACGAGCGTGCTTCGGGAGCGTAGAAGAAGCCACCCCCCTGCTTGATGCCGTCCTTGATGACACCGAGCTTGCCAACGGGCACGGAACCGCCGAAACCGCCGGTGCCGCTGGGCCAGAGGAAGCCCACGAAGGCGGCCGCTGCGAACGCACCGAGACCGGCGGCCATCAGCGTGACCGTGGCACGGTTGAAGAACTGGCGACGCGAGACGCCGATGACCTCGGGGTCGGGAGCGACCCAGGGGACCAGGGCCGGCTCTTCGTCGACGGTGGCGAGCGCCGTGCCCGCACCGCGTGACGCCGTACCTTCGGCTTCGGCGACCTCGGCGGTGCGGGCACCGCTCGCCGCTGCGGCCGCTTCGAACTCGCGCGAGTCCTTTCGGCTCGACTTGTCCCGACTGAGTGTCTCACTCGACAGGGCACCCGCGCCGCGCACGTCGCTGCGCCGCGCGAGGGTGAAGAAGCTCACGGCCGCGAGGACGAGAACGACCCCGATGGCGATGGCGATGACAGCTGCGGTACTCATGAGAGGTACTCCTTTGGTACTAGAGCTCGAAGAAGAGGCCGTCGACCCACGGCAGGACGAAGTTGAAGCCGGGGCCCCGGAAGAACGAACCGATGATGACGAGCACGGCCCAGAACATCAAGTGCACGGTGTGAATCGATGTGGCGAACTTGCGATCCTCGGGCTTGTTCGAGGGGTTGCGGTCCAGGTACGGCGCAAGGATGAGTGCGATCATGCCGACACCCGGCAGGGTCACACCGGCAACCATCGGGTGGAACATGGTCAGCATTTCCTGCAGACCGAGGAAGTACCAGGGCGCCTTCGAGGGGTTCGGCGTCTGGTTCGTGTTGGCCAGCTCGAGGAGCGGCGCGTGCACGAAGATCGAGAACACGAACACCAGCGCCGTGCAGGCGAGCGCAGCCACGAACTCGGCGGCGAGCAGGTGCGGCCAGGTGTGCACCTTGTCGACCGGGGTGGCCTTCACGTCCTGGATCGTGCCCGACTTGACGACGGTCAGCAGGCGCTGGGTGTGTCCTCCCGGGCCTGCACCGATCGGCACGCCGCCACCGGCAGGGGCAGGGGCGACCACGGCGCCGACCTTCTCGGCGACCGCCACGGCGCCCGCCGACTCGGCAGCGGGTGTGTCCTTAGCGGACTTCGCGGCTTTGCTGCGTTGGAGGAGATGCGCAGGAATCCGCGAATCGCTCGCTTCCTCGGCGGCTGGTTCAGCCGCAGCGGCAGGCTCGGCGGCGGCGGGTTCGGTCTTCGCCTTGTCGCGCGCCGCCGCTGCTCGCTTCAGCAGGTGTTCTGGGATTTCAGTCATGTGTCGACCTCTTCATCCTTGTTCGTAGCCAGTCAACCGAACGGATCACAACGGACCCGAAATGCCGCCGTCTTTGCGGACCCGCCAGAAGTGGATCGCCATGAAGATGACGATGACGAACGGCAGGAACAGCACGTGCAAGACGTACCACCTCAACAACGTCTCCGCGCCGATTTCGGCACCGCCGAGCAAGACGAATCTGACCTCCTGGCCGAAGACAGGGGTGTACCCCATCATGTTCGTGCCGACGGTCACCGCCCAGAGCGCCAACTGGTCCCAGGGCAACAGGTAACCGGTGAACGACAGGAGCAGGGTGAGCATCAGCAGGATCACCCCGATCACCCAGTTGAACTCACGCGGCGGCTTGTAGGCGCCGTGGTAGAAGACTCGCGCCATGTGCAAGAACACGGCGAGCACCATCAGGTGGGCGCCCCATCTGTGCATGTTGCGCACGAGGAGACCGAACGTCACCGAGGTCTGCAGGTTGTTGATGTCGTTCCACGCCGCCGTGGTTTCGGGGCGGTAGAAGAACATCAAGAAGATGCCGGTGACCGTGAGCAGGATGAACAGGAAGAAGCTCAACCCACCGAGACAGAGCGTGTAGCTGACCTTCACTGCGTGGCGCTTCACCTTCACCGGGTGCAGGTGGTACAGCACCGAGTTCATGATCACGTAGCTGCGGTTACGCGGGCTGTCGGTGTATCCCTTGCGGAAGATCGAGCCCGGGCGGAAGATCGAACTCCACGCCTGGCTGCCCTGCACACTGTCGACCGCATCCTTGGCGCGGTCGCCGATCGTGGGCTTCGGTTTGTCGTCGATGATCTTGGACATGAAATCCTCAGAGCCTCATGCCATAGCCGTAGCCATGGTTGTTGGTTCGGGTGTGGTAGTCGCCGACCGCGGTTGCCGTGCCGGCCTTGCCGAGAATGATGACGCCAGTCGGGCAGCGGTCGACGCACAGCGCACAGCGGGTGCAGATGTCGTCGTCGATGGTGAACATGAACGCATCGGACGGATCCGTGCCGGGCTGTTCGGTCCCGATCGCGTCGTCGACCGCGTCGAGGCTGACCATGTGGATGCACTTCCACGGACAGATGTCGACACAGCCTTCGCAGCTGATGCACTCCGACTGGTCGATGTGGATGAACTGCTTCGGCTTGACGGCCTTGGACAGGTAGTCCGCGTCGACCTCGACCAACGTGTAGTCGTCGGTGTACGGCATCATCGGCGGATTGGCGTCGGTGCGGGGCATCGGTTACGCCTTCTTCACCAGAGGGCGACCGTACGTCGAGGTCGGGAGTTCCTTGGCGGCCGTGGCGACCTTGTCGCCACGCTTCTGCCACCAGATCGCCAGCCACATGTGGAGTCCGAAGAAGACGGCGTGGAGCAGCACGACGATCGTGTCGCGAACGGCTTCGTACTGGAGCGTGATCGGGTTCCAGCCGCCGGCGGATTCGGGCTTGAGGATCCCGCCGGGACCGAAGATCAGCTTGTCGCGCGACCAGCCGAGGTTCTTGTCCGCGTGGTCGATGAACTGGTGCGGGAGGATGCCGTAGGTGAGGAACAACATCCAGAAGATGTAGACCGCACCGAGCATCGCCTCACCCCAGGACACGGGCTTGCCCACGGGACGGCGCTTGCCGTACCAGACCACGCCGCCGATCATGGCCAGCGACGCGATGAACGAGACGATGAACGCCTGGTTGAAGCCAGGCCATCTCAAGATGTCGACAGCGATCATCGGTGGGGGTGAACTCCTGAATCGGGAACAGTGACCCTCTGAGACTACTCACGGGAAGGGGACGGACGAAGTCTGGCAGACAGGTTCTCAGCGCGCGCCAGGTTGTGCGCAAGTTCTCGCGTGACATCTGAATGCCCGACGCGATGGGAATGTCGATCGAAAGTTTCTCCGACCGGCACCCGCCATCTATCATCTGCCGGGTGACTGAGATCCCCGAGCACCTGCTGAAGCGGTCGCGCGAGCGACGCGCCGCCATCGGCCAGGGTGGCGACGCCGGCGCCTCCGATGGCGCAGCCTCCACACCCGCAGCAACACCGGCGACGACCGAGAAGGCCGCCGCCCCTGCCGCTGCCGCCTCCAGTGGTCCACCCGCGCGCTCCGGTCCGCCGGCTGCCGAGGCGGTCACCCCACCGAAGCCCGACCCCGCGTACGTCGCTGCGGCCAAGCAGCGCCGCAAGGTCCCGTGGTGGGCAATGGCCACCCTCGGCCTGATGCCCGTATGGGGCCTCATGTATGTCCGTGCGTTGACCGAGCCGCCAGAAGTCGTCGAGGGCCCGCTCGGTATCGGCGCGGAGCAGTACGGCAGTTGCGCTGCGTGCCACGGCGCTGCGGGTGGCGGCGGCGTCGGATACGCCTTTGCCGGAGAAGAGGTCCTCAAGACCTTCCCGAACATCGAAGACCAGCTCCGCTACGTGTATTGGGGTACCGGTGAATACAACCTGGCCGGCATCGAGATCTACGGCAACCCCGACCGCGAAGGCGGCCCCCACCTCACCAACGGCCTCGGCGTGATGCCCCAGCAGGGTTCGGCGGCGGGCGGTGGTCTGACCGACTACGAGATCCTCGGCGTCGTCTGCCACGAGCGTTACACGCTCGGCGGAGCCGATCCGACCAGCGAGGAATGGGCCGAGGAGTTCGAGGAGTTCTGCTCCACCGAGTCACCCGTGTTCGAAGCACTCGAAGCCGGAGAGTTCTCGCTCACCGACGAAGAGGTCGAGACCTTCGTCGGTGCCAACGGCGAAGAGTTCGAAATGCAAGTCGTCGGCCTGCCCGCCGAAGGCTCACCCGCCGAATCCTGATCCAACCGCTCGGACGACCGGAACAGCGGCAGTAGTCTGCGCGCCGTGACCGAACGTTCGACGACCGACGTCCTCGTCGTCGGCGGCGGACCCGCCGGATGCGCGGCAGCGATCCGTCTCGCCGCCGTCGGCCACCAGGTGACGGTGCTCGAGCGCAGCGGCGGGCTTTCCCCCGTCGCACGCGGCGACCTCCTCGTCCCGGCCGCCGTCGACGAACTGTCGGACCTCGGCCTCGACCTCGATGCGCTCGGCGCCAACACCATCATCGGGACACGGTTGTGGCACGGCGGACGGTCGGTTCCCGTGCGCTGGCCCGTCACGCGAAACAGCACCTCCGACGGTGCCGTCGCGCGCCGCCTTGATCTGAATGCAGCGCTGCGGGACCGTGCGACCGCCGCCGGCGCCGATGTCCGCCTCGGCGCACGGGCGACCGCACCCACGGTCGAGCGCGGCTTCGTACGCGGCGCATCGATCGAATACAAGGACGGCTCGACCAGCGAGATCGGATGTCGCTTCCTCGTCGTCGCCGACGGTGCGAACAGTCGATTCGGGCGCGGCCTCGGAACGCACCGTGATCGTCGGTGGCCCTACGCGATTTCGGCCAGTACGTATGTCACCAGCGATCGCTCCACCGACTCGTGGATCGAGACATCGCTCGGGCCGCCCGACGCCAACGGTCACCCGGTGACCGGCCACGGGTGGGTCCATCCCGTCGGCGACGGGACCCTGAACATCGGCGTCACGGTCCTGTCGAGCTATCGCGACGTCCGCGGCGTGAACATCGTCAAACTGCTCGACTCGTTCGCCGAGTCGGTCGCGCAGCGGTGGCGGTTCGATCCGACCGAACGCCTGGTCGAGCCGATGCGCAGGCGCACGCCGGTCGGTGGGTCGGTGTCGCCGACGATGGGACCGACGTTCCTCGTAGCGGGCGATGCAGCAGGGATGGCGAACCCGTTCAACAGCCACGGGGTCCGAGCCGCCCTCGCCACGGGCCGCACAGCGGCCGACGTACTCGACGAGGCGCTCACAGTCGGAAATTCGACCACACTCCAGCGCTACCCCGCGCTTCTCGACGACGCATTGGGTCGGTACCACAAGGTCGGGCGACTCACTGCCCGCTTCCTGGGACGCCCGTGGTTGCTGCGCGCCGCGCTGGCTGCCGGCGTCCGCAGCGACGCCGCGATGGGTGCAGCGCTGCGCATCGCCACGAACGAACTGCGCGACGGCGGGTCAGGCGGCGCCGAGCGCGCCTATCGCCTCGCCAGCGTCATCGCCCGGTTCGCCCCCAGCTGGTGACCCGTCACGACCACACCCATCAGTGGTGGAGGGTCTGGCGGCGTTTGCCCGGACGCGGGATGCGCAACGTCACGACCGACAGGGCGAGGATCACCGGGTAGATCTCCAAGCGTCCGAGCAGCATCTGCAGCATGGCGATCGCTCGACCTTCCCGTGGGATCGCGAGGAAGTCGCCGGTGTGGTCGAGGTCGCCGAGACCCGGGCCGACGTTGCCGAACGCTGTGGCCGACGCCGAGAACGACGTGATCATGTCGGGTCCCGTCGCAGCGATGAGGAACGAACCACCACCGAAGATCACCAGGGCCAGGAGGAGGAAGCCGACGACTTTGCCGGCGACATCGTCGGACAGGATCCCCCGACCGATACGAACGGGTCGAACGAGACGGGGATGCAGGTGCTTGAGCGCCTCGCGGTGCGCAAAGCTCGACACCGCCATCACCCGAAGGATCTTCACGCCGCCCGCGGTCGACCCGGCCATCGCCCCGATCGGGAGCACGATCAGGATCAGTGCCTGGGCGGCCTGGCTCCACAGGCCGTACTCGCTGGTGACGTAGCCGGTCGTCGTGATCGTTGACGTCATGGTGAACATCGAGTCGCGGAAGCCGGCACTCGAGCCATCGCCGGTCCCCGACGTGACGAAGCACCAGAGGGTGGTGCCGATGACGATCAGCGCGTAGATCCGGAACTCGGTCGAGACGAGCAGCGGCTTCACGTCCTTGCGCAGCGCGCGGTAGTACAGCGTGAAGCTGCCCCCGGCGAGGAACATCCCGATGATCGCGATCCACTCGATCGCCGCGGAGCCGAAGTGCCCGAGGGATCCCTGGTACGGGGAGAACCCTCCGGTCGACACGGTCGTGAAGCTATGGCTCACCGCGTCGTACAGGCTCATCCCAGCAGCCGCGTAGGCCGCGCCGAGGACGATGGTCAGCCCGATGTAGACACCCCAAAGGCGCCGCGCCGTCTCGCGGACCCGCGGTGTGAGCCGCTCGCCGGTCGGACCGGGGGCCTCGGCTTGCATCAGGCTCATGCCACCGGACCCCACCGTCGGGAGCACGGCGACGACGAGCACGATGACACCCATCCCACCCATCCACTGCGTCAGCGATCGCCAGAACAGCAGTCCGTGCGACATCGCCTCGATGTCGGGGGTGACCGTGGCGCCCGTCGTCGTGAATCCCGATATGGACTCGAACAGTGCGTCGTCCCAGCGCGAGAAGTGTCCGGTGAGGACGTAGGGCACGGCCCCCGCCACGGCGATCACGATCCAGGTGATCGTCACGGCGGTGAAGACGTCGAGCACACGGATCTGCTTGGGGGTGATCGTCGACCGCCACATCACCCCGCCGAGCACACTCATCACGACACCGACGCTCAGTAGGACGACCGTGTTCGCCCCGCTCTCGATGAGGTCGACCGTTCCCGAGGCGAACACTCCAAGCCCGACGACCATGATCGTGAGGCCGACGATGTGTCCGACGAGGGTCGGACGACGCTCGGCTCGGACCAGCCGCTCGCCTCGACCGACGATCGACGTTCGCGGGTCGAGCAAAGCTCGGGGGTCGACGTCGCGGCGAATGCGACCCGTGCGCAGACTCACGCGGTGAACGCCCTCAACAGCGCCGGGATCGACTCGGGACGCGCGAAGACGACGACATTGTCGCCGGCATGCAGCGTCGTGTTGCCGCGGACGATCTCTCCTGCCTGGCCCTCGCGCGTCACGGCGCCGAGCACGATCGAGTGCGGCAGGTGCAGGTCGGCGACTCGCATACCGTCGGCCGACGACTCGGCCTCGATCTCGAACTCGTCGACTTCGATGTCGCTTTCGAGGAAGGTGGAGACCGATGCCGTGCCGCCCCGGACGTGGCGGAGCACGGCGTTGGCCGACGCGGTGCGCGGGCTGAGTGCTGCGTCGATCCCGAATTGTCGGACGAGCGGCAGCAGCGCGAGTCGGTGCAGCACCGCAACGGTGAACGTGCGCTTCTCGGTGGCCGCGAATGCACACGCCAGCACGTTGGCCGCGTCGTCGCCGGTCGCCGCGATGACCAGGTCCATCCGCGTGATCGACTCCTCGTTGAGGAGATCGATGTCCTCGATGTCGCCGTTGACGATGGTGACGTACGGAAGCTGTTCGCTCAGGTGCTTGGCACGGTCGATGTCCTGTTCGACGAGGACGACTTCGGCACCCTCTTCGCAGAGCCGTTCTGCGACGCGTGAACCGACGGCGCCGCCGCCGAGCACCATGACGCGTTTCGCACGACGATGCTTGGCGCCGAGCAACTCGAGGATCTCGTTGCGCGCCGAACGGGTGGTGAGCACACGGACGTGGTCGTCGACCTCCAGGCGCTGATCGCCGCGCGGGATCACGGTCTCGCCATCGCGCGTCAGCGCGCCGAAGAGGAACCTCCAATTCGGTTCGTAGCTCTGACCGATCTCAGCGAGCGTGCTCCCGGCGAGCGGCGACGAGTCACTGATGACCGCGCCGATCACGACGAGGTCGCCATCGGACATCCGATACACCTCATCGGCCCCAGACACCCGTGCGAGTTCCATGATCTCGTCGGCGGTGTCGGCGTCTGGGTCGATGATCAGATCCGCCTGCATCGCTTCGCGCAGCGCCCTGCCGGCAGGACCTCGCAGCTCTTCGGTCTGGATACGCGCAACCGTTTGAGGAACGCCGTAGTCCTTGGCGAGCAGCGAGACGATGAAGTTGACCTCGTCGTTCTGGGTGACCCCGGCCAGCAGATCAGCATGGGCGACACCGGCTGCCTCGAGCGTCGAGGGCGTCGTGGCGCTGCCGACGACGACTTGGACGTCGAGTTCCGCACCGATCGATGCGGCAACGACGTCGTCCTGTTCGACGATCACGATGTCGTTGCCTTCGGCGCCGAGACGTTGTGCGAGATAACGGCCAACTTCGCCGGCACCGACAATGATCACATGCATTGTGGCAAGTGTGCCCGATCGGCTGCCGGGACGGGTCGATCAGACCGAAATCGACACGTTCGCGAGCAGTGCCCCCGGAGCCGACCTGAGCGCCGCGGCCGCCTCGGTGTCGGGGAATCGGTCGCACGCGGAGATCGCCCGGTCGACGTATTCATCTGCGGTCTCGACGGCCGAGGCAACACCGACGTTGGAGCGAACGATGGCCAGGGCTCGGCGCTGCTGGGCAGCGTCGAGCGGTGCTCCGAGCAGGGCGGTGAGCTCGTCACCAGCTGGCGAGCCCAGCGCCATCGTGCGCAACACCGGCAGCGTGTACACGCCTTCGACCATGTCGTGGCCGGCGGGCTTGCCGAGCTGCTCGTCGGTGGCGGTGGCGTCGAGGATGTCGTCGACGATCTGGAACACCATGCCGTACGCATTGCCGAAGTCGGTCAGTGCGTCGACGGTCTCCTGGTCGTGGCCCGCGACGATGCCTCCGATTCGAGCAGCTGTGCCGTACAGCGAAGCTGTCTTGCCGTGGATGGAGGTGTAGTAGCTGTCTTCGGTTCGTGCGATGTCGTAGGTGAAGCGAAGCTCCTCGATCTGCCCTTCACACAACCAGCCGATGGTGCGCGCGAGCAGCCCCGCGACCTCGGTGCCGAGCGAAGCCGCGATCTCCGATGCCCGCGCCAGAAGGAAGTCGCCTGCCAGGATCGCTTGCAGATTGCCCCACTTCGCGTTGACGGTCTCGACTCCCCTCCGAGTGTCGGCCTCGTCCATGACGTCGTCGTGGTAGAGCGATCCGAGGTGCACCAGTTCGCACGACACGCCGCCACGGACCACGTCGTCGGAGGCGACGTCACCGCCGATTTGGGCCGCGACCGTCGACAGGACCGGACGCAGCCGCTTGCCACCCGCGACGATCAGATGCGACGCGATTTCGGTCAGATAGGCGTCCGGCGTGATGACAGCCTCATGCATCGCTGTTTCGACACGGCTGCGGTCGACGTCACTCGTCGAGAGCGCGAGCAACGGCGACGTCTGCGAATTCGACGTGACGTTCTCAAGGGGCACGGGCACAGGTTAGGCCGAGATCGGAACAAGGCCATCACGCTCCCCCGACACGACTGACGCGGAATCTGCACAACTCGAAGCTGTAGCGTCGTCGTCGTGACCGACTCCCACGAGCCGACTCCTGCATCAGACGAGCCATCAGCGTCGACGAGGCCGAGCAGGGACGAGACCATCGATCTCGACGCGATCGAGGCGGACCTCGATGCGGTGCAGGGGGCCCTCGGACGACTCGCCGAGGGGAACTACTGGACCGATGAGGTAACCGGCGCACCGATCCCCGTCGAGGTGCTCGACGCCGACCCACTCATTCGGCGGGCGTGATGCAGAAGAAGGCCGTTGCCTCGATGGCGTCGATCGTCGCGCTGGCCGCCGGCCTCACCGCGGCGGCACAGCGGGCTGGCAAGCAGGCTGCGGCGTCGCCGATCACCAATCGGTTCGCGCGATCGGCCAAGGTGTGGAAGCTGTCGGCGCGGAACTCGGCGCGATTCGCGGTGTCGCGCGTTCGCGGAATCGGCAGCGCCGAGGAACGCCGCGCACAACTCGACGAGCAGTTCGCCATCCGGACCGCTGAGGACGTGGCCAAGGAGCTCGGGGAGATGAAGGGCGTGCTGATGAAGGCCGGCCAGCTGATCAGCTTCATCTTCGAGGCGCTGCCCGACGAAGCGCAGGAAGCGCTCGCCACATTGCAGGCTGACGCTGCGCCGATGGCACCGACGCTGGCGGCCAACGTGGTCAGGGACGACTTCGGCAAGCCGCCCGAAAAGGTGTTCCTCGACTGGTCGGACATGCCCGTCGCAGCAGCATCGATCGGCCAGGTCCACAAGGCGATCACGCACGACGGCCGCGACGTTGCCGTCAAGGTCCAGTACCCCGGTGTCCACGAAGCGATCGAGAGCGACCTCGACGCCGCCGAAGTCATGTACGCCATGTTCTCGTCGATGATGCTGAAGGGCCTCGACGCGAAGGGTCTGGTCGACGAACTCCGCGACCGGATGCGTGAGGAGCTCGATTACTCGATCGAGGCCGGCAACCTCGCCGAGTTCGAGGCACGCTTCCAAGGCCACCCGTGGGTACGGATTCCCAAGCTCGTGCCCGAGCTGTGCAGCGGCCGCGTCCTCACCACGGAGTGGGTCGACGGCATGACGTTCGACGAGTTCCGGGCAAAGGAGTCGGTCGAGACGCAACAGCGCGCCGGCGAGGTCGTCTGGCGGTTCGCGCAGAACGCGATCACCCGGTACGGCATCTTCAACGGCGACCCACACCCGGGCAACTACAAGTTCCACCACGACGGCAGCGTGACCTTCCTCGACTACGGACTCGTGAAGCGCTGGTCACCCGGCGAGTGGGAGACGCTGAGCCCGACGATCGACGCGATCATCGTCGATCGCGATCCGGACAAGCTCGTCGCCGAGATGGTCCGATCGAATTTTCTACCCGCCTCGCACGGGCTCGACCCGGCCCTCGTGTACGACTACGTGTCCAGCCCCTACGTGCCGTACCTGACCGACGAGTTCACGTTCACCCGCGAGTGGATGCGCGACACGATCGCCAAGATCTTCGACGTACAAGGACCACACGGCCCGGTGATCGAACAGCTGAACATGCCACCGAGCTTCGTGATCCTCGACCGCGTGGTGTGGGGAGTGAGCGCCATCCTCGGCAAGCTCAACGCGCACGGACCGTGGCGCGCGATGTTGCTCGAGTACGTCGCCGACGGACCACCCGCCACCGATCTCGGTGCGGCCGAGGCGGCCTGGTCTGCTTCACACCGATCGTCCTGACCGCGATGCCTCAGCTGATCACGTCTTGAGACATCGGCTGACGTTCCACGCCAACAGCTTGTGATCAAGGGACCTCTCGAGTCACGGTCGCCGCACGCCGTCTGAACGCCGCGCTGGCTACTCCGACCCGAATGAATCGACGGGCCGCGACCTACGATCTCGACATGGGCGCTGACAGCACGACCGACACCACTGACGATGTGAGCTCCTCGAATGTCCGTGCACCATTCGCACCGTGGGACCGGCGCGACCTGCCCGGCTCGTTCGACGTGTCCGAAACCGCGCGGCGCGTCGGCAACTACAAGTGGACCGAGATGAAGCTGTTCGAGGCGCTCGGCGGCTGGGTCGCGACCGTGCCCGAACTCGACATCAAGATGCGGCTGGGCACGCACTGCTACCACCACGCATGGCACGCCGAGCTCTGGCACAAGCGACTGCCCGAGCTGCGAGAGATGAAGCCGGAGCGGCTGACCATGCCGGCGAACGAGGCGATGGAGCGGTTCATCATCGCAATGACTGCGCCAGAGGCCCCGGAGCTCACGATCGAGAAGCTGGTCGGTGTCTACCGAGTGCTGATCCCGCGGTTCATCGCGGCGTACACGTACCACATGAACAACACCAGCGAGATCACCGACGCGCCGACCATCCGGTCGTTGAAGTTCGCCCTCCAGGACGAGTTCGAGGACTGGCGCGACGGCGAGCTGATGCTGCAGTCGTTGATCAGGACGCCAGATGATGTGCGGCGCGCGACCGAGCATCAGGCGGCGCTGGAGGCCATCATGGTCGAAGCAGGGGGAATCACCGGCCCGGGCAGCATCGGACCGGTCGACTAACATCATCGCCGGGGACGACCCAGCGGACACACAAGGGGAATCACATGCGTCAGTTCTTTCCGGTCGAGGATCTCGCCCGCGACGACCGGTTCGTGCAAACGAACATGGCCGAGCGGATGGCCGACACGCGCACCGCGGTCGACCTGAAGAAGACGGCGAAGAGTCGCGGTGCCTCCAACCGCCTCACCCCCGATCGACACGACGCCTCCGACGCCGCGCGATCCCTGATGCACGGGATCATGGTCGGCGAGATCCAGGCGCTCGAGGGCGCCGGTCGGACCGCACACGACTTCGACGCCGGCGACGGCTCCGAGGGAACGATCCCGTTCGAACTCAAGCTCGACATGGCCCGCCAAGCATGGGACGAAGCGCGCCACGTCGAGATCAGCGCCAAACTGTCCGACTGGATGGGCACCGAGATCGGGCAGTTCCAGGAGAACACCGTCTTGTTCGAGGCCGCATGCTCGAACGACCCGGTGCTCCGACTCGCCGGCGTCAACCGGGCCCTCGAAGGGCTCGCGATCGACGTGTTCACCCAGATGAAGGAGTTCGGCCAGCTCGCCGACGACCCGTTCCTCGAGTTCTGTGAGGACTGGATGCTCGCCGACGAAGTGACCCACGTGAAGATGGGCTCCGACTGGCTCCGGCGCGTCACGGAGAACGATCCCGACCGCCGCGCCAAGGCGCTCGAATTCCAGCAGGTCGTCGACAAGCTGTTCAGCTTCGGCGGCGCTCGCGGCGAGAGCGAGGAGAGCCCGATCGGTCTCGCACGGCGGTTCCGCGAGCTCGCCGGGTTCACCGACGACGAGGTCGACACGATTGCCGAGATGGACCACGAAGCGCTCGAAGAGCGCAAGGCCGCCGTCCGCCTGGCGCAGGAGTCCGCCGGCGTCTGAGCCGGGCTCCTCCGTGGCGGGCAACGCAACGTCTCGGGTGCAGGTTGCGCCCGAGCGGTTCTCCTTGGTCAAGTACGACGCCGGCGAGATCGCCGCGGTCGTCGTCGAGCTCGCCGAACTGATCGGACTCTCCAACCCGATCTCGGTGTTCGTCGACGAGACCACACCGCTCGCGAAGATGTCGGCCGAGGTCGAGAGCATGTCGTCGGATGCGCCGATCGTCCTGCGCCTCGAGAGCGGTGCGCTCGAGGACACGCGTCACCTCACCAACTTCAGTTCCGAACGGGCCCGTCAACGGCTCGGGCGGGTGATGCTGCGAGCGCGGGATCGTCTCCGCCCCGACTTCGCCGACGCACCGCCAGATCTCGAGCTGACGAACCCACAGAACTCGGCCTGGGACGTGTACTGCGGCGGACGCCTCGAGCGGCTCGGGATCGAGGTGCCGACGCAACGCTTTCGATACGACTTCCGCAACCGGTTTGGTTTCAGCGACGAAGTCGACGCCGTGTTCGACCGGCTCTGGGCGTCCGACGACCTCGGCTGGCACGACCTGCCCACCGCAACCTGAGCCCCGGTGGGGCGACCGACGGTTCCATCGTGAACCTCGATGCGCGCGTCGTCAGCTGAAGGTGTTCGACGGCAGCGCTGGATCGGCAGACTCCATGCTCGACATCACCGGCTACTGCCGCCGACCGGCCCAGCCGATCCGGGTCGACGGATACGTTTGAACGATGAAGCTGCGCACCCGACGGATCGCAACCGAGCCCGAAATCGAACTCGACGTGATCGACGCCGGGCCGACCGACGGACCCGTGATCGTGCTCGCGCACGGCTGGCCCGAGAGCTCCCACTCCTGGCGCCACCAGATCGAGCCGCTGGCCGATGCCGGGTGGCGCGTGCTCGTCCCCGACCAGCGGGGCTACGGCGCGTCGTCGGCACCGCGTGACGTCGCGGCCTATCGCAGCGACCGCCTCGCCGCCGATCTTGTCGCGTTGCTCGACGACGTCGGGGCCGAGACCGCCACATTCGTCGGCCACGACTGGGGGGCGCTCGTCGTGTGGGATCTCGCACGGTTCCATCCGGACCGGGTCAACGCAGTCGTCAACGTCAGCGTTCCGTATACGCCGTGGCCGATGAGGCCGACCGACCTGTTCCGGGCGACCTACGGCGACCGGTTCTTCTACATGCTGTACTTCCAGGACGTCGGCCCGGCGGAAGACGAGCTCGACGTCGACGTGGATCGGTCCTTGCGCACGATCATCTGGGGCGGCTCAGGGGAAATGGCACGGCCACCGGGCAACCCCGCCGATCTCCCTCCTCTGGAGGGCACCGGCCTGCTCGACGCGTGGACCGGTGCGCTGGCCGTGCCCGAGAGCCTGCCGGACTGGCTCCCCGCCGAAGACCACGCTCGCTACGTCGAGCAGTTCACCACCAGTGGCTTCTTCGGACCGATCAGCTGGTACCGCAACCTCGACGCGGACTGGGAGCTGACGAAGGATCTGCCGGCACCGTCGATGCCGTGCGCGTTCATCGGCGGCAGTCGGGACATGGTGATCGCACATCGCATGGAGTACGTCGACTCGATGCAGGATCTACTCCCCGACTTCCGCGGTGCGACGATCATCGAAGGCCCGGGGCACTGGACGCAGCAGGAGGCGCCGTCGGAGTTCAACGGCGCCTTGTTCGGTGCGCTCACAGCGACCCGCTGACGTCGACGAGCGCGGCCATCGACCACGAGCGGATCCGCGCCGACGAGCAGGGTCGCTGAGGTCGACACCGCAGGTCGCGTCACCCGCGCCGGCGGTGGTGATCAGGAATCGACCTCGATCCCCGGGCGGCGCCTCGAAGTTCGAGCCCTGAACGTTGTGCCATGTCGTGTTGATCTCCCCGGTGTGACCGCGTTTCGCGACACCGCAACCAAACCGCACGCGCCTCACCGGTGCGTTCTTGCGCGGCGGGTCAGCGCTCTCCCCGCACGACGGCAAGCGGACGACAACACGGCCGCCTCCAGCCGAGATCGGCGACCTTGCCCGAGGGTGGCCAATGGTCGTCGCGACTGTACGCCCACCACTCGAGGGGGTTGAGGTAGTACGCCGTCGACTCGACGACCCTCAAGAAACGCTCGTCGCGACGACGCACCACCCAGATCACCATGCCGGCCGCGCCGGCGAGCACCGTCCACCCCAGGTACAGAGCCGGATAGAGCGGTCCGAGCCAGCGGGCCTGCCAGCAGTGCACGTCCTCGTGGTCGGTCACCAGGCGGCGACGGCGTGGGCGCTCGACCTCGCCAGCCCCACCGATGACGCTGCCGAGGGTCGTCGCGAAACCGCGGCGAGGCATGAAACCTCGCCGGTACACATGGCGATTCTGTCGAGTCGACAACTCGGGCACGAAGCCCGCATCGCGCTGGACGATGCCGACGGCGTTCGCGAACAACCCGGCTGTCGTCATCGGCAGCGACCATGTCGAGTCGAGCGTGAACGCCACGAGCCCGGTCGAACACGACCAGTCGTAGGTCCGACGCCAGC
>Ga0316197_10000890_pt1 | contig 21156 bp, 19 predicted proteins | sample OudBiesiAoxic_MG_FD_204939 | JGI IMG/M metagenome (GOLD analysis project Ga0316197, IMG submission 204939) | Coastal sediment microbial communities from Oude Bieten Haven, Netherlands - site A oxic | ecosystem: Environmental > Aquatic > Marine > Coastal > Sediment | place: Netherlands... | reverse complement strand
ACTACATCGGAACCCATTCATGACTGCACCGTCTGCGCCGTTAATGCCTAGTAATAACGGTCATAAACCCCATAAAGCCCTTGTAAATAAGGCTGCGAGATTGTCCGTTGCGCCTATGATGGATTGGACAGATCGTCATTGCCGAATGTTGCACCGGCAATTGAGCCGTGAGGTGTTGTTATACACAGAAATGGTAACGTCGGCGGCACTTGTGCGGGGCGGCGCGGTCCATCTTTTGGCATTTGGCGCTGAAGAGCATCCCGTTGCCTTACAGTTGGGCGGGTCGGACCCGCAAGAACTGGCGCAGGCTGCCCGCATGGGGGCGGCTGCAGGCTACGCCGAGATTAACCTGAACGTGGGGTGTCCGTCCGACCGTGTGCAATCGGGGTGCTTCGGTGCTGTGCTCATGGAGCGCCCGACACTGGTCGCTGACTGTGTTGCAGCGATGGGTGCAGCCGTCGATATACCCGTTACGGTAAAATGCCGTATCGGTGTCGATGACCAAGAAGCGCACGAGGTTTTGCCAGATTTTCTGTCCCGCATCGTCGCGGTAGGGTGCGAGCGGGTGACAATTCATGCACGTAAGGCGTGGCTGCAAGGGTTAAGCCCGAAGGAAAACCGTGATGTCCCGCCGTTGGATTACCCCTTGGTCATGCGGATGAAAGAATATTTCCCCAATCTGCACATCTCGATGAACGGCGGTATTGAAACGTTGGAGCAGGCGCAGGACTTTCTGGAAATGGGGCTGGACGGCGTCATGATTGGCCGTGCTGCTTATCACAACCCGACTGGAATCCTGTCTCAAGCCGATCCGTTGATCTTTGGCATCGGTTTGGCAAGCAACCCGGTAACCGCTGCCGAAGCGATGATACCCTACATAGATGAGCATCTCAGCGCTGGCGGAAAATTGGGCCAAGTGACACGTCATATGTTGGGGCTGTTCACCGGTCAGCCTGGTGCGCGCGCATGGCGGCGCACTTTGTCAGAAGGTGCTCATGTGGATGGCGCCGGGTCGGAACTGGTTGAGCAGGCGCTTAAGCATATAACATTACATCACGATCGGCAAAGCGAGCGTCACGCCGGCTGATAAGCCCACGACGTAAAAGGAAGTAAGACAATGACGACGTATGATCCGTTGCTTTTAGCGCAACTAACAGGACTTCTTATGGTGGTCGGTGCTTTTGCTGGTGTGCTTGCAGGCTTACTGGGAGTGGGCGGCGGTATCGTGCTCGTGCCTGCATTCTACTACGTCTTTGCCACTTTGGGTTTTGAAAGCACCCAGCTGATGCAGCTTTGCGTGGCAACATCGCTTGCGACAATTATCGTAACATCCATGCGGTCGCTCTCAAGTCATAACAAAAAAGGTGCCGTTGAATGGCCAATCCTGTGGGGATGGGGGCCGGGCATTGCGGTTGGCGCAGCACTTGGTGTGCTGGTTGTGGCGCAACTGGACACGGTGACGCTACAGATCATCTTTGGCGCGCTCGCGTTCTCGGTTGGTTTGTATATGGCGCTTGGTAAAGCGCATTGGCGGTTGGGTGAAAGCCTCCCTGTCGGGCTGACACGGGCCTTGATATCGCCTTGGATCGGGGGGCTGTCGGTATTGATCGGTGTTGGTGGCGGCAGCTTTGGCGTGCCGCTCATGACCTTGCATGGCGTACCAATCCACCGCGCAGTCGGCACTGCGGCGGGTTTTGGTCTGTTGATTGCGGTACCTTCGGTCGTTGGATTCTTTCTGGTTGAGATGCCGCATGAGGTGCGCCCACCGTTCACCCTCGGGTCGGTAAACCTCGCAGCATTTGCAGTGATTGTCGGGATGACACTGCTGACCGCTCCTGTTGGGGCGCGGCTGGCACATCGTCTTGACCCTGCTGCATTGCGGCGTGTTTTCGCGGTATTCCTGCTGCTAGTAGCTACGAACATGCTGCGCAAAGCCATTTTCGGATGAGCCATTTCAAGAGCACAGGTTGGGAGATCTTCGCCCCTGAACCTGCTATGCTCGACTGGGTTGCGCACGCCAAAACGGATGCATTGCGCGCATTGCAGGACCCTGATCTGTCAAAGTGGTACGAGTGCGAGGATACTTGGTTTGTAGGGCTGGATGCACTGGCAAACGACGCAGCAGGACGTGTTGCAGGCTCTGCCGCACTAACTGGCGCGGCAGTTGATTTCATTTCGAAGACATGCGGCGGCTGGCCTGACCTGCATCGCGGTCAGGTCTCGGGCGTATTTTCGGGGTACCCGCGTCCGCGACAGGGCGAAAGCGATGCGGGCTTTCGGTACCGGTTAAACCGCTGTGCCGCTCATGTGGATGGTGTTCTGGGGGGTGGGCAGCCCAAACGCCGCTTTGTACAAGAACCGCATGCTTTCATTCTTGGCATTGCGCTGACGCAGGCAGAGGCCGCCGCAGCGCCACTGGTCGTCTGGGAAGGTAGCCACCGGATCATGCAATCGGCCTTCCAAAAGGCTTTTGACGCAGCACAGGGCGGTGAACTTGCAGCCGTCGACGTGACCGAGAACTACCAGTCTGCCCGCCGCGCGGTTTTTGAGACCTGTCCGCGGGTGGTACTCCATGGCCCGCCCGGTACGGCCTTTGTTGTGCACAGGCTGGCATTGCACGGGGTGGCCCCTTGGGAGACAGGCGCGCAGTCTGATCCTGAAGGACGTCTGATCGCTTATTTCCGGCCACCGATGACGGGTGGTGCGCGCGCTTGGGCCGATGCGCCGTGACATTCGCCCAAAGCCCCTTGGCAATCGCTGCGCAGGCCACTATACGCGCAGCCTGATCTATCGAGGGAACAACGGCATGGTTGGCAGCGCAAATCTCAATATCATGATGAAAGCCGCGCGGCGCGCCGGTCGGTCGCTTGTGAAAGATTTCCGCGAAGTGGAAAACCTTCAGGTTTCAATGAAGGGCGCGGGCGACTTCGTCAGCCGTGCTGATCTGAATGCCGAGAAAATCATCAAAGAAGACCTTATGGCAGCGCGTCCGACCTATGGATGGCTTGCCGAAGAAGGCGGCGAGGACGAAGGTCAGGACCCGACACGCCGCTGGATCGTCGATCCGCTGGACGGGACGACGAATTTCTTGCACGGCTTGCCGCATTGGGCTGTATCCATCGCGCTGGAACATAAAGGACAAGTCGTTGCTGGTGTGGTATTTGACCCCGCCAAGGACGAGATGTTTTTCGCTGAAAAAGGCGCGGGCGCCTGGATGAACGAGAGCCGTTTGCGGGTGTCTGGCCGCAACAAAATGATCGAGAGTGTTTTTGCCACGGGTCTGCCTTTTGGCGGGCGCGCAGATTTGCCACAGACACTTCAGGAACTGGGGCGCATTTTACCCGGTTGCGCCGGGGTACGTCGTTGGGGGGCTGCAGCACTTGATCTGGCTTATGTCGCCGCTGGTCGGTATGACGGTTTTTGGGAACGCCGTCTGAACGCATGGGATATTGCGGCGGGGCTTATTATCGTGCGCGAAGCCGGTGGCTTAGCTGATCCCATTGATCCAAAAGGAAATATCCTTGAAGATGGCACTATCATTTGCGCCAACGAAGGATTGTTTGCACCACTTTCAAAACTGGTGCGCGGCTGATCTAGCGCTGAACCTTACGATCTGACGGGTGGTTGATCCCGTCCGTGGTCCGGATCGGTTCATGCTCCTGTGGCAGCACATCGTCAAAACAGCCGAGGTTGATGCCCGTTTCCTTTGGATCAATGCGGCGCTTGTGATGCGTGTAGATGCCGCAGGTTTTGCAAAAGTAATGCTGTGCAGCACCTGTCCCCCAAGTGTAGAGGGCCAAAGCGTCAGCACCTGCAAGAACTTCAACGGTGTCTGAAAGGGCCGTTACTGCGGCCGCACCGCGTCTACGGCAAAAAGAGCAGTTACAACGGGTTGCGGACGACAGCCCGTACGGCAGATATGCTTGAAGAACAACCGCACCACAGTGGCATCGGGCTGTGCGTGTTTCGCCTTTGATGTTCATCTGCGCCGAACTTTTGGCAGACGGCTTTCGGCAAGCCGGTAGCGTGCTTCGGGATGCGGCGGATGTCCTTCTGTACGTGTCCAGAACGCACGGCCGCCTCGGTTAATCCATGCAGGAACAATCAACAGCAAGCCTGCGATAAAGCCCCCCGTGTGGGCCCAATATGCCACGCCTGCCTCGTCCGCACTGGACTGGATGCCACCGATAAACTGCATGGCAAACCACACAGCCATCATGATCCATGCAGGGATCGGCAGAACCTTGAATATCACGACCAAAATAATGAGAATGTCGATCTTGGCTTTTGGAAAAAGTAGAAAATATCCTCCCATGACACCGGCAATGGCACCCGATGCGCCCACAGTCGGCACAATCGAATCCGGCCCGAGAGCATAATGTGTCAAACCGGCCAGAGCGCCACACAGCAAATAAAAACCCAGAAACTTCCAATGTCCCAACTCGTCTTCGACGTTGTCACCGAACAGGAACAAAAACAGCATGTTGCCAGCCAAATGCAAGATGCCGCCATGCAGGAACATCGAGCTGAAGAGAGTATAAAATCCGTCACCGGACGTCATGCGCGCAGGCACCATGCCCCACTGATCAAAGAACATATTCATGGCGCGATAGTCTTCCATCTGGCCCAGATAGCTGAGGAAGATGCCGATGTTGGCAGCCATCAGCATGTAGGTCACATAGGGTGTGCGCCCTGACGGGTTATGATCGCGGATGGGAAACATGGCGCCAAGCTGTGCGATCCCCCGCCGCGCGTCAAGGCGGCGGGGTGATTATTCTGCTGAGGGACTATTTATGACGCAGCGCCCAGCAAAGCGGCATTTCCACCCGAAGCTGTCGTGTCCACACAAACATGGCGTTCGCCCAGCACGCGTGCGGGATCAGGCCGTCCTGGGATCAGCGGGATAATCGGACCTTGCCTCAGCGCGAGCGCCTGTTCGATCGCACGCGCCGTGGACGCGTCCCCCCACCACATCACACCGCCATATGCGGGGCCCTCTGTCAGCTCTTCGGGCGCGATGAAACCTTCCATCTCGACCGCGACGCCGCCGAGCGAGCGAACAGCACGCGCTTGTGCTGCGGTCGCTTTCGCACCAGGCCCGAGGCACAAGAGTGCAGCACGGGGCAGGGTGCTCAAACGGTTGGATTCGCCGGTCGGGCCCGGCAGGCTCAGAGTCTCGACAATCCGACTTGCATCGGATCCCAGCGCGGGAAGATTGTTCTGCGCATGTGTGAACGCTGCGTCCGTTTCGACCCGGTCCACAGCAGCAAAGCGAGGCAAATAGTGTGGCCCGCCCGCCTTTGGGCCGGTGCCGGACAGACCTTCACCACCAAAGGGCTGGCTGCCGACGATCGCACCGATTTGGTTGCGGTTGATGTAGATGTTGCCGGCATGGATGCGTTCGGACACATACTGGACCCGATCATCGATACGGGTGTGCAGCCCGAATGTCAGCCCGTAGGCTGTTGCATTGATGTCGGCCAGTATCTGGTCCAGTTCCTTTGATTTGAACGTCGCCAGATGCAGGACAGGGCCAAAGATTTCGCGTTCCAGATCAGAAATACCGGACACTTTGATGAGCGTGGGCGCGACAAAGGTTCCGTCTGTAGGGGTATCTAGTTGCGCCAGCACGCGGCCCTCTACTTGCGCCTGGGCAATATGCGCGGCGATAGTTTGGCGTGCGGCTTCGTCAATGACGGGGCCAACGTCGGTGCTGATGTGCCATGGGTCGCCAAGGATCAGCGTCTTCATGGCGCCGGTCAGCATCTTGATGAAACCTTCTGCAATATCTTCCTGCACATAAAGGCAGCGTAGTGCAGAACACCGCTGCCCCGCGGATTGGAACGCGCTTTCTATCACCGCTTGCACAGCCTGTTCAGGAAGTGCCGTGCTGTCGACGATCATCGCATTCAGCCCGCCCGTTTCAGCGATCAGCGGGGTGCCTGGTGTGCAATGCGTTGCCATCGCGCTGCGAATACGCAGGGCAGTGACGGTTGATCCGGTAAATGCAACGCCCCCCACGCGGGCGTCACTGGTCAGTTGCGCACCAATGTCGCCGCCGCCGGGCAAAAGCTGTAGCGCCGCGCGAGGAACGCCCGCCTTGTGCAAGAGGCCGACCGCAAGATGCGCGATCAATGGTGTTTGTTCAGCGGGTTTCGCTAAAACAGCGTTACCGGCAGCCAAAGCGGCCGCGATTTGCCCCGAAAAGATAGCCAGCGGAAAGTTCCAAGGTGAGATACAAACGAAGGTACCGGCGGGTGGTTCGCCTGTGGCTTGTGATGCGTAATACCGCAGGAAATCAACGGCTTCACGAAGTTCTGCGACGCAGTCTGGCAGGCATTTACCAGCTTCCCGTGCCAGTAGGGCAAAGATCTCTCCATAGTTGTCTTCCATGAGTTGAGCTGCGCGTTCCAGAACTGCGCGCCGCGTGGCAAGGGGGGCGTCCCATGGCATCGCCGCTGCAAATGCGGCATCGACATCAGCGGTCTGCGCCCATGTAATTGTACCGGGAGGTGTGCTTGTGTCTGCAGGGTTACCTACTGTTTCCGTGCCGTCATGTCCGCGCGCGGGCGCTTTGGCCAAAAGCGGTTCGCCATGCCACTGATGCCGGGAAAATACCCCGCGTGCGGCGTCGATTTCATCCATTGTCAGGCTATGCGCAAGATCAAATCCACGCGCATTGGCGCGCTGTGGTTTGAATACATCCGGTCCCTTCGGGATATCGGGTGCTGTGTCCTGAAACAACGCGCCAAACGGGTCGGCCGCGACAACAGAAGGGGGCACAGCTTCGTCTACGATCTGGTTCACAAAGCTTGAATTTGCACCGTTTTCCAAAAGTCTGCGCACCAGATAGGCCAGCAAGTCACTATGCGCCCCGACCGGTGCATAGATGCGGCAGCGCGTTTTATATTTATCGAGAACCAGCTGGTGGAGCGTTTCCCCCATGCCATGCAGACGCTGGAACTCAAAAGTCTCTGGGTCGTTGGCGATATGCAGAATTGCAGCAACTGTATGCGCGTTGTGCGTGGCAAACTGCGGGTATATTCGGTCAGTCATCCCAAGCAACTTATGGGCATTGCAGATGTACGAGACATCTGTCGCAGCCTTTTGGGTGAAAACCGGAAAGCCGTCGATACCTTCTACCTGAGCGCGCTTGATCTCTGTGTCCCAATAAGCGCCTTTGACCAGGCGGACCATAATCTTGCGACTATGCCGTTCCGCCATCTCATACAATGTGTCGATGACTGTACCCGCACGCGGCCCATAGGCCTGCACAACAACACCAAACCCTTCCCATCCGGCCAACGCGGGCTCGGCCAATACACGGTCTATCACTTCAAGCGATAGGGCCAGACGATCGGCCTCTTCGGCATCCACATTCAGCCCCATGCCCGCAGACTTCGCCAGCAGAGCAAGAGCGCGCAGACGTGGGACCAGATCAACCATTACCGCATCCGCTTGGGCAATTTCATAGCGTGGATGCAGTGCTGATAATTTGACAGAGATGCCGGGGTTCTTGCGTGTGTCATCATGCACACACGCCGTTGCAATTGCGGAAATCGCCCTGCTGTAGCTCAGATGATACCGCTTGGCGTCCGCTTCGGTACGGGCGGCTTCCCCCAGCATATCGTAAGAATAGGTAAAGCCTTTTTTCTCCATTCCAGCAGCACGTTCCATCGCGGCGTTAATGTTTTCTCCCAACACGAACTGCCGTCCCATTTCCTTCATGGCACGACTAACCGCAGTGCGGATCACCGGCTCTCCTAGCCTTTTGATTGCCGCACGCATGTGGCGCACTGGCCCGGGTTGGTCATCGTCCAACACGCGCCCTGTCAACATCAGCGCCCAGGTTGAGGCATTCACCAGACTGGACGTCGAATGCCCAAGGTGGCGCCCCCAATCAGACGGAGCAATCTTGTCTTCGATCAACGCGTCGATCGTATCGGCATCCGGCACCCGCAGCAGCGCTTCGGCCAGACACATCAAGGCTATGCCCTCATCCGTAGACAGCCCGTATTCTGCTAAAAACACCTCCATCAGACCCGGTGCTGTCGCTGCGCGTATATCCCGCACCAGCTCTTCTGCGTTTCGGCAGATTTCAGCGCGGTCATCAGTTGCGAGCGCAGTTTGGGTGATCAAATCTCTGAGCACGCGATCAGGTTCGGCGTAGGTGTCAATGTCGATACGGTGGCGCAAACTCTGTGTCATATCTCGTGCCATCCTGTAGCTCCCATTCAAGATGGCCTGTATTATCACCGCTTAACAAGATATATGTCCTTATTATCGAGATCTGAAGGGCAATACGATGGAAATATTGGGAAATAGAAGTGAAATTGATTACCTGTCTTTAGACGGGTTCGACCGAGCGATTCTCTCGGTTCTTGCGGAAGAGGGCCGGATTAGCATCACTGATCTTGCGCGACGGATCGGTTTATCAAAATCGCCAACGCAAGCACGGCTCAGGAGGATGGAGCAAGACGGTGTTATCATTGGCTATCGTGCGCTTCTGGATCCGATCAGGTTGGGTTTGGATCATGTCGCTTTCGTCGAAGTGCGTTTAACCGATACCCGCGAAACCGCGTTGGATGCGTTCAACAAGGCGATTGCAAAGGTGCCCGAGATTGAACAGGCCCATCTGATTGCGGGCAATTTCGACTATCTTTTAAAGGTGCGTACGCGAAACATGACGCAGTATCGGAAGTTCCTGGGCGAGACGATTTCGACGCTGCCCTATGTGGCTAATACATCGACCTATGTTGCAATGCAGGCGGTCAAAGAAACGATGCTGGCTGAAACTCCTTGATTTTGGACGTATGCGCGCCACAGTTGCCTTATGAAAAAACTGATCTTGCTTTGTGTATTTCTTGCGGGTCCGGGATGGGCCGCGTGCCCTAAAGTCCCTGATATTTCGTCTGACATGGATGTCTTGATCGAACGCGCCCGCGCTGCTGAAAACGACAGCGCTGGTGCTGCTGTATCAAACGAAATGTGGCAGTTGTGGCTCACGGCGCCCGATCAAGCCGCACAAGAGGCGCTTGAGAAAGGCATGCGCGCGCGGGAGAGTTATGACTTTCTTTCAGCAATCGACGCCTATGAGAAACTGATCGCTTACTGCCCTGACTATGCCGAAGGGTACAACCAGCGTGCCTTTATCTATTTTCTGCAGGGGGCTTTTGAAGCAGCGCTCGTTGATTTGGACAAAGCCCTTGATTTGTCACCACGTCATGTTGGCGCGCAATCGGGGCGTGCTTTGACGCTGATGAACCTTGGCCGCATATCCGAGGCACGGATCCAACTTGTGTCCGCTCTTGAAAACAACCCGTGGCTGTCGGAAAGGTTTCTTATGGCTGAGGGTGGCCCGCTTGCGCCAACTGTTGAAGACATCTGAACCTTGGTCAAACGGATTGACGCGCCTCTTCCGACAATTCTATCGTGGTGGACTGTCAGTCAGACTAGGCTGTGGAACGGTCGGTAGCCACCTTGTGCACCGCAGTGTCGTTCCTTAGGTTGTCGGGCTTGTCCGGTTTAAATTTGCGATCGACGTACAGGCTTGTCGCATTGTCCTGCTGCGGGCAGACGCCGCCGCGCTGCTGTTTGAGGTCAATCATTCCAGTCCTTGCGACGGCTTTTGCAGGGCAATTTGACGGAGTGCATTGAGCTGTTGTAGTGCTATTATCATTACCTTTTGTTGTACCAAGTCGTCAAAACGGCGCGGAACAATTCCTTTTCACTTCCAAAGCGTTAGAACACATGAAACATCTCTTGATTATTGGCGCAGGCGATCTGGCGGAAACCGTGTTTGATCTGGCAAATAGGGAGCTTGGCGTTGGGGTGGCCGGTTTTGCTGTACATGCCGCGCACCGGTCCCGATCTCTGGTGTGTGGGCTTCCCGTGGTTGATCTTGAAGGTATCGAAGAAAGTCATCCTCCGTCCGCGTATGACCTGTTTGTCGCGATCGGTTACAAGGATGGAAACCGTACCAGGCAGCGCTTGGTGCGGTGGGCCGAGGGCTTGGGCTATAATTTGCCAGCCCTTGTTTCTCCGGATGCGACGATTCAGGCTGGCGATCTGGCATCCAATGTTTGTGTTGCGGCAGGCGCCATCGTTCAGCCCTATGCACAGATTGGTACAGCAACGCTGATCCGGGCAGGGGCGATCATATCGCATCATGGCAGAATAGGCGAAGCCTGTTACATCGGGCCAGGGTCTCTAATGGGCGGCAGGGTCGATATCGGGGAACGCGTGTTTATCGGGCTTGGTTCACGTATCCGCGATGGTATCAAAATCACGGATGATGTCATGATCGCAATGTCTGCCTCGGTGACGAAAGACATTGTTAATTCTGGAAAATACGCAGGTAGCCCGGCTCGAAAAACGGCTTAACCCGTTATTTGCACAGTGCAGGTATATAGCTGCTGGCGTTGTCGCCAGTCATGAAGATCAGATCGACGATGGACATCGCTGGCTCAAATGGCTCTGCAATCTGTGGGTAGGGCGGATAGTTTGAATAATCTTTGATCGCGAGCTCTATTCCAGCATCCTCCCATTTTTGGGGTTCCAGATAACTCAGCGCAGCAGGCCCGGATAAGTACCGTGTGGCGCCCACTTTTTCACACAGTGAAATCAGGTGGTCTTCCCGTGATCCCGGCGCATCCAGATCTGACGCAATCAAGAATTCAGTTTTAATTCCCAGTTTGCGGCTAATCCCTTCGGTAAGTGAAATATCAAGCGCGCTCAAACAATCATGTGGCGCGCTTAGCGCGGCCTCTAGCCAAGGGAAAAAACCATCAAACCCGTCAGTACGCCGATAGTTCTGGCGCAGTTGCGTCAAATGGTTGGCCGCCCAGTCCTTGCTGTTGTCGATTTGTATTTCGTTTATTTTGGTTCCGAGTTGTGCACTGTGTACCGGCACAGTGATCCACTTGCTTTGTCCCGAAGGTAGCCGAATGCGGTTCCGGTTGCGCCAGTCTCTCCTAGTATATTGCACATCGTCCAGAAAGACGAAAAAGTCGACCTCGGCAATAAAACCGAAATATCCGCGCCAAGGCAGGTAATTTGGTTGAATGATACCAACGGTTCTTTGCGCCTTGGGGATCATGGGGCGATACCAAATGCCGAATTTACATCCGGATAGGACGAAACAGTTAAATCCGGGCGGACCGAATAGATTGGCCTCACGACATTTTTGTGGACCCGCGCAATGCACGCCGGCACGCTAGATACCCAAATGGCCAAAACACTCGTCACTCGAAATACTCCGTTACTTTTTTATGTTTATGGCGGGTCAGCAAAAGATGCAACGAAGCGTCGTTCACCTGCCTTATCCCCGAAAAAATTGTGCTGCAATGTGCTTGACACAAGAGGGTTAAGAGAGGGCACTGGTGTTCCGTTTGCCACTCTAACCATCGGTTTTGACCTTCCATTTATGACCAGCGGTGTTTGTCTATTATTACCGGTGAAGTTGCCGGGCCTTCTTGCCATTCGTGGCGTGCGTGGTGCGCTCCTTTACTGTGGAAGAATTGCCGCGTGTCGTTACTCAAAGTCATGAGTTCCTACAGATCAGACTCACGACTTTCTTGAAATGGTTAATTTTCTGCCACGGGTCAGAGTCAAACTTCGGGCAAAAGATAGTGAGATTCAACCCGAGAGGCCGGGTTGGCTTTGTAGCCGCTAGCAGGAAAGGACACGCATTATGGGAAAGATCATCTGCTTTATCGTTCTCGCCATGGCAGCAACTTCGGCAGTTGCACAAAACACTGAACGCCGCTGCGGTTGGGTCGATAACCCGACGCCTGCGAACTGGTGGATTCTCGACAGACATGACGATTGGGAATTGTCTAGGCAGGGTGGTAGTTCTATGTCGTCTTCCAACGGCTTTTGGGACCTCCCCGACGATGCTTTTCATTTTGGGGACGATTGGGTCCATTTCAACGACTTTAACGGCTATGGCTACGGGTGCGGCTGCGTCGATGGCCATTTCGTTGATGGCTTTGCTGTATCGGTCGAGGCGATGGAGCTTCTTCCTCTTGCTCGATGTGAGATGGATCCAGCCCTGCCGCAGCGTGAGATGGAACCAGATTGACGGCGGCGGTAGTCTGACGCTCGGAACCAGCGTTTCTGCCCAAGGCAAAAAAGCTGGCTTTCGGACAGTGTTTGCGCCCTGCCAACGCTTTCTTTGAAGTACGATGTTTTGCTCTGGCCTGCGACCCGGACACCTATTCCGTCTAGCTTGTCATTGGGAGCGATTTGCGTCTTTCCGTTGGCTTGAATGGTTGCTAAAAGCATCGGTGTTTAGGATGGCAAATTAGTCCTCTGTGCGTTTTGGTAGACAATCAGCAGGCGAAATGAACCAGCTCAGACAAGAGTTGATCTCGTGAGGGCAATTGACCCTAACAAAATCAACGATGCCCGCGTGGTGGAATGGTAGACACAGGGGACTTAAAATCCCCAGGCAGGAATGCCGTGCCGGTTCGAGTCCGGCCGCGGGTACCAAGCACACTCCCTCAAGTCCCGGCAGCCAGGGGATTTGGTGGGGCAGCGGGCACAAAACTCCGCCAGAAATTAGTCTGTGACGCGGTTTTCAAAGCGTCACAGTAAGGGCCCACGAATGCCGTAGTCTTGCTTTGCGCTGAAGATGCGGTTTTTCTTTTATGCTTTGGTTGACGCAAGCTGCGGAAACGGCGAGCATCATTCAGTAACTAAGTAAGGAACGCCAGATGAAGTCCATTATGATCACCGGCGCCAGCTCTGGTATAGGTGCGGCGACAGCGGAGGTGTTTCTGGAAGCGGGCTGGCGTGTTGGCATCCTGGCACGGCGTATGGACCCTCTCGAAGAGATCGCTGCGCGACACGCTCAGGCTGTACCACTGCAGGCAGACGTGACGGACGCCAAAGCAATGTCTGCTGCGTTCGACCAGTTCGGTCATATCGATGTTCTCTTTAATAATGCGGGTCTTTTTGGGCCGTCGGCGCCGATTGACGAAGTGTCGTTAGAGGATTGGGCACATGTACTTTCCGTCAACGTAGGCGGCATGTTTATTGCAGCACAGCTCGCCTTTGCCCGCATGCGCGCTCAGGATCCGCAGGGCGGGCGCATTATCAACAACGGATCGATATCAGCGCATGCACCAAGACCGGGATCAGTTTGTTATACAACGACCAAACATGCGGTGACGGGACTTACAAAAACCCTTTCCCTTGACGGTCGCCCCTTTGGCATTGCCTGCGGTCAAATAGACATTGGCAACGCGGAAACCGAATTATTGCGACAGATCAAGAAGACACAGCCTGATACGCCGACAATGCACGTTAACCACGCCGCAAGATCTGTTTTGCACATGGCTGAGTTGCCGCCCGAGGCTAACGTGCAATTCATGACCGTTATGGCAAGCAAAATGCCTTTTGTAGGGCGCGGATAGCGGTCGAAAGGGCGAAACTGCACGGGATAGGGATGCAACGCGCCTTAGGCAGTAGATAGCGTTTGACGAATGGATGCTACACGTGGCCCTCCACAATTGTATTTCGATACCGCGCGGGCAGAGCTGCTGTGTGCAGCGTCATCCTTACGCCACGCGCGTTAAGTGCTCTGTAAGACCTGCGTGATATTTACCTTCAGAAGTGCTGCCGTTTGCTACGGTGGCTATTGGTTGCTGAAATGCCTCTGAAGGAAACGTCATGTTCTCACAAAAACGCTTTGAATTCAGAAATAACCCCTTCAACAGCCTTTTTATGAAATGCACGCTTATGCTGATTGTGTGCGTGGTGTCGGTCGTGGCCGCGATTACTGTGAACGAAGCTCGAAACAAGAAAGCCCTGACAGCTGAGGCACTGAGCGCTCGTGCGGTTGAGGTTACGGGGCTTTTGTCAAATCAACTGGGTGGTGCAGTTAAATTTGGCAACCAAGCGGCCATTTCGGGGGCTGTAACCGAAGTGATTGATAACGCGCGTCCTGATAGTACCGGCGCCTACCTTTTGGCGGCCAATGGCACCATCCTTTATACCTCATTGGACCCAGCTGTAGATGTGCAATTTATGGCTGATCTGGCGGAGATAGCATTGGAAACCGGTGCGGTTTCGACGTCAGAAGATGGGCTCGCGACAGCATTTCCCATCTTTTTCGGAGACGCGAACGAAATCGTCGGTAGCATCGTCACCGGTTGGGATGAAACACATAAAATGGCAGAGCTTCGAGAGCTGCAGAAGCATAGTTTAATGCTCGGCTCCGGTGTTATGGGGGTGGGGCTCGTTCTGTCTGTGTTGTTCTTGTTGACGCAGATGTCGCGCCCGCTGCTGAGGATCGAGGCGGCAATGGCAGCAATTTCAGTAGAAGACTACGATACTGGCGTGCCCTTCACAGCCCGCAAAGACGAGATCGGCAAAATGGCGAGACGGCTGGACATGTTTCGACTTGCTTTGGGTGATGCTAAACAAGCAGAGCGTGAAAGTGCGTTTAAAAGTGCGGCTTTTGGCGGATCTGGCGCTTCAATGATGATGGTGGATGAAGACCTCAACGTGATCTTCGTGAACCCCAGTTGCGAAGCGCTTTTGCACAGCCTCCAGAATGAAATGGAAAGCCGATGGACCGGATATAACGCCAAAGATCCTGTTGGCGCAAACCTTGGTCACTTTGCGCCGCTCGCTTCATCTGCAACGGCGGTTCTGGATCAGGGAGAAGGGGCGCTACCGATCAAGCTCACCGTAAAACTGGATCAGTCGCTGGTTCGAATATCGATGAATTCCGCGCTGAACGCGCAGGGCGTTATGATAGGCGCCGTTCTACAATGGAACGACCGAACAGAGGCAACGCGAAACGCTGCTCTGTTGGACGCCATCGACAAAAACCAACTCCGTTTTGAGTGTCATCCGAATGGTGTGATCGAAAGTGCCAACGACAATTTTTTGAAACTGGTTGGGTTTTCCGCTGCTGAAATAGGTAAATTATCGCTGACCGATTTGATTTCGGTTACTTCGAGGCAGGAAGTTGGGGGTAATGACATATTGCAAAAGCTGAACGCTGAAGAACCCGTATTTGGGCAATTTGAACTCTCCAACATCAAAAGCGGTCAGATCGTCTGTGTCGAGGGCAGTTTTGCAGCCGTGACATCGCCTGAAGGCGCACTTGAACGGGCAATTTTCTTGGGGTCGGATGTGACACATAGCGCAAAAGCAATGCGCGATGCAGAAGTGCTGCGCGAGCGTGTGGCCAAAGAACAGGGAACGACGGTTGAAGCGCTTGGTATGGCACTGAACAAACTGGCCGATGGGGATCTAACCAGCGTCATCAATGACGAATTTCCCAAAGACTACGAAATGCTGCGTCAGGATTTCAACTTGGCGGTAAATTCGTTGCAGAACGCTATGGCATCAGTTGCTGAAAATACAGAGTCTATTCGCAACGAAACAGAAGAAATAACAACTGCAGCGGATGATTTGTCGCGCAGAACCGAAAAGCAGGCCGCAACACTTGAAGAGACAGCTGCAGCACTTGATGAGCTGACAAGTTCGGTTAAGTCTGCCGCGCACGGAGCAGACGAAGCCGCAAATATTTCGTCCGTCGCGCGAAAGAACGCAGAGGACGGCGGGAACGTTGCCAAACTTGCAGTATCTGCGATGGACGGCATCAAAAATTCGTCAGAAGAGATATCTAAAATTACGTCCGTTATCGACGACATCGCCTTTCAAACGAACCTGCTCGCACTGAACGCTGGTGTGGAAGCGGCGCGGGCAGGCGAGGCAGGTCGCGGCTTTGCAGTTGTGGCAACAGAGGTTCGCGCACTCGCACAGAGATCTTCTGATGCCGCGAGAGAGATCAATGCGCTTATCTCCACCTCGGAAGAGCAGGTTCAACAAGGGGTTGACCTTGTTGATCGAACCGGAGCGGCACTGTCCGAAATTGTAACTTCTGTATCGGAGATTTCGCAACGCGTCGCCAGTATCGCAGGGGCTGCACGTGAGCAGTCTATAGGTTTGAACGAGATCAATGCCGCAGTAAACGATCTGGATCATGTGACACAGCAAAATGCCGCGATGTTTGAGGAGACAACCGCAGCCAGCCATGCACTTACAAGTGAGGCAGATGCTTTGGCGCAAGCAGTGTCGCGTTTCAACCTTGGCCTCGGTAATGCCGCGAAAGCAGCCAGTCCAACCAGATCTCAGGCGGGCGAAACCCTCGCCAGAGCCGCTGTGCATGGAAGCTTAGCCTTGCAACAAATTGCAGACCCTCAAACCCAAACAGGCTGGGAAGAATTCTAAAACTGAAAACCATCATAAACGCGATGTCGGTTCGCCACCGCTGCATCACCTGGCCAGAACCGGTATATGATCCAATCCCGTTACGTAGAGAGTACGCGCGCTTAGTCGCGTTGCCCGCTAAAACGCGCCTGCCACGCGTCCGTCTGGTCGTCGGTGATCTTTGCGAACATGACTTCAGGCACTGTAAAAGGGTGCCCCGGTGCAAGCGTTCCGACGCATTCTTTGATATCCGTTGGCCAAGGCTCGTCAAGCCGTTCGAAGCTTTCTAGGATCGTTCTGGACGCATCAGGAAGGAAGGGGCCGGACAGAACCCCGTACAAAACAGCTAGGTTCAGGCCCAGGCGTGTTTGCATGGCAGCCGTCTCAGGATCGGTTTTGAACGTCGTCCACGGTGCGACAGACTGCAGGTATTCGTTGCCACTTGCCCAGATCGCGCGCAATTCTTGAGCGGATTTACGGACTTCCATATTATGCATGTGTTTTTCATATTCGCCAACACGATGCTGCAGCTGTTTTATCAGCGCTTCTTCTGCCGCGCCAAATTCTGCGCCTTGCGGCACGGCTTCGCCAAATTTGGAACGGCAAAACTTTGTGATGCGGCTGACGAAGTTCCCCAAAACGTCGGCGAGGTCCTTGTTCACCGTCGCTTGGAAGTTTTCCCAGGTGAATTCGGCATCGCTGTTCTCGGGAGCATGGCTCAGCAGCCACCACCGCCAATAATCCGCGGGCAGGATATCAAGCGCCTGATCCATAAAGATACCGCGGCCTTGCGATGTCGAAAACTGGCCACCGTCATAATTCAGGAAGTTAAAGGATTTGAGGTGATCGACCATCTTCCAAGGCTCGGATGACCCAAGGATCGTCGCGGGAAAACTCAGGGTGTGGAAGGGCACATTGTCTTTGCCCATAAATTGCGTGTAGCGGACATCTTCCGCCCCTTTGTCGGTCCGCCACCAGCGTTCCCAAGCGGCGTCATCAAGGCCCTGCGCGTCGCACCATTCGGAAGCGCAGGCGATATATTCGATGGGAGCATCAAACCAGACGTAAAAGACTTTGCCTTCCATACCCGGCCATTCGGCATCGCCCTTGCGCACGGGAATACCCCAGTCAAGGTCACGGGTGATGCCGCGGTCCTGAAGGCCATCACCATCATGCAACCACTTCTTTGCAATCGAGGTGGTTAGAACAGGCCAGTCTTTCTTGCTGTCAATCCACGCATCGAGCTTATCCTTCAACGCGGACTGACGCAGATAGAGATGCTTTGTTTCGCGGATTTCCAGATCGGTAGACCCCGAGATTGCTGATCTGGGCTCGAGCAGATCAGTCGGGTCTAACTGTTTGGTGCAGTTTTCACATTGATCGCCGCGTGCTTTATCGTAACCGCAATTCGGGCAGGTGCCTTCAATATACCGATCCGGCAAAAACCGTCCGTCCGCATTTGAATAAACCTGCTTTTCGCGGACTTCCCGTATCAAACCTTCTGCGTCCAGCCGACCGGCAAAATGCTGGGTCAGTGCATGGTTTTGGGGGCTCGAAGACCGACCGAAGTGATCAAACGACAGACGGAACCCTTTCGCAAGGCCGGCCTGAACATCATGCATTTCGGCGCAGTATTCTTCGACAGGCTTGCCCGCCTTGGCGGCCGCAAGCTCGGCCGGTGTGCCATGCTCATCAGTGGCACACAAAAACAAAACTTCATGCCCTTTCGCCCGCAAGTACCGGGCGTAGAGATCTGCAGGCAATTGGCTGCCAACAAGATTTCCAAGGTGCTTGATTCCGTTAATGTAGGGAATTGCAGAAGTGATGAGGTGACGTGCCATCGCGCTGACCTTGTTGCGTAAGATTCCGGCTTGTCTACCTCAGGTAAACGGCGAGGGCCACGGCCAAAAGCTACTCGTCGTTCTTTGGCGCGCGAATGCGTCCTGTCAGCCGGCCAATGAGGAAAGACGTGCGTGGCGCGTAGGTATAGCGTGTTCTTTCTTGTGGGGATGGCCGCACACGCATCCTCGTAATGCCAAAGACAACCAAGGCCAGATGACCGGCGGCAATCAGCAAAAACAAGGCGCGCGGGCCGTAGAGTTCAATCAAAAGTGAGGCAAGGTAGGGGGCGGCAATGGCGCCCAACGCGAAATAGAACATCAGTGCGGCCGACAGCTCTACGCGTTCTTCGTCGCTGGCAAAGTCGTGGGCATGTGCAGCGGCCACCGAATAGATGGGAAAGGTCGTAAGCCCGAAAAGACCGGCGGAGAGCATGATACCCAGCGTGCCAAAGCCAGCCGCATATACCGTGACCATAGAGCTTGCGATGGCCGCAAGAGACAGCCAGATCAGCACGCGACGCCTGTCGTATTTGTCGGCCAGCCATCCGATCGGATATTGGGCCAAAGCGCCGCCCAGAACAAATGCTGACAGAAAATATGCGATCTGGTCCGTACTAAGCCCGACTTCCTGTCCGTACACCGGTCCAACCATTCGAAAAGAGGCGCTCGACAGGGCTGCGATGACCACGGCTGCGGCGGCCAAAGGCGAACGCTCATGTGCCAGTCGCGGCCGTAAACGCGGGGACGGGGGCGTGTCAGGTTGTTTAACGGTTGTCAGGGTCAAAGGCAGAAGTGCCGCACAACACAAGATGGCGAGGATATTGTAGGACACATAAGATGCAGGCGCGAGCACGCTTATGATCATCTGCGCGGCCAGAGAACCGGTCATATCAACAACGCGGTAGACAGCCATTGTGCGACCGCGGGTCTGATTTGTGACCTTGGCCTGCAGCCACGCCTCGATGACGGTGTAGCATCCCGCAACGCACATGCCAGAAGCCACGCGCATCGCAGCCCACGCATAGGGGTCGACGACCAACATGTGGCTCATCAATCCGATGGCACCCGCCGCGGTAAAGGCCGCAAACGCGCGCGAATGGCCAACGCTGCCCATAAGGCGCGGTGCCCACCAGCATCCGATAAAAAACCCCAGAAAATGCGACGATCCCAAGAGGCCGATCTCTTGTTTGGTGAAATCAAGTGCAAGCCCGGAGAGTGCATCAAGCGGGCCAACACCCCCTGACGACAGTTGCAGAAGAATGACGGATAAAAAGAGGGCTGCAAACGAAATAATCAGGCGCATGATGCCGCCATACTAAGAGTTTGCTCTGTGTGTCCTATCGGTTATTCGACAAAGCGCGTCGTTTTCATGCGCGGGCGCGAATTTCTGCGCCAATATCCAGCTCGACGCGATCTTCGGCGAGGCTGGCGTAGCCTGAAGCACCATATGCCGTGCGGCTGAGCGCGCCATTGAGCTGAATATACAAGACGCCTAGATCGTCGGGCGCCGTGCCGGCGGGGCGGCTGAGTGTTGCTTGCAGCTCAATAGGGAGCGTGACGCCACGCAGAGTGAGGTCGCCTAGGATAACGGCTCCTTCTGATATCCGGCCCTGCGCACCAAGGCGGATCTCTTTCGACACAAAGCGGACAATGGGATGGTTATCGGCGTCTAACAGTTCGGGGCTTTTGATAGCTTGCGTGATAAGAATGATGCTTGATGATATATTGCGAATGTCAGCGGTGACCTCTGCGCTGGATCGGGTCAGGTCGCGGGTATCTACGATGATATCAGCGGTTTCTACGGGTATTGAGCCCGTCTGAGGGGCGCCACCGGCGGTGAAGATAAACGATACCTTAGAGCCTTCGGCGACCAACTCGTATGTCCGCTGTGCTGCGAATGCTGATGTGGCGCAGGACGCAAGGCCCGCAGCTATCATCATGCGCCGCGTCAAAACTATTTGCATTGTTTTCGGCTCCCTCACAGAAAACAATATAGTCTTGTTTTGCCGTTTGTCGTGGCAGTCACGCTGTGTTGATCTGTGGTAAGGTCTGATCGTGGGCGCGGTGAAGATGCCACGTCTTTGGAGGGGCCGTGCGGGCGCGCAACCGCTGCAACACCCAGTTGTCCTGTCCCCGCCAGTGCTGTTGCTTAAGATGCCAGCGTGTTTCCACTCCTGGTGCGCCACCTTGTCTGGGCGTTAGCAGCAGGCCCATCGGCAGATGGCTGCCTTCGGTGCTACCGGTTTCTGCCGCCAGATGCATCCTGCGGATCTGTGTCAGAGACGGCAGGCTAGTCAAATCCACCACTGCGAGTGCAACCGCCCCCGAGCGGAGCACCTCTTCCATTGTCCAAAGCAGGTCTTCGCCCCGTTTCGGCGAGACAAAGATCAGTCGGGCAGGATCAAGCCAGGGGCGGACCCCGTCAGCATGCAGCCGCTCAGGTGCCCAAGGCGGAGCAATCCAGAGCACCGGCCCCTGTGTACGTGCAGCAAGCCACATGGCAAAGGTACGCCGCGCAGGGCCGCTTGCCTCGTGGACACGGGCCTTGGCAAGCGTGATGTCCGAGGTGTCGGGTAACAGAGCCGCAGAGGGCATGTCGCGCGCTGGTTTGCGCGCCAGCAGAGGGTGTGAAACAGGCATATTTCAAAGTAACGTGTTCTTTCTTTGTTCTCAACGAGAATTTGATGTATCGCGGAAAAAACTGACACGTTTAGACGGTCTGTAAACCTGCTTGCGGTAGGCGCTGATCCTACTAGTCTGGCGCCTGAACCAAAAAGGACGACACGATGAAGATGAATGCTTTGGGACGCACTGGTATTGAGGTGTCCGAACTGTGCCTGGGCTCGATGACATGGGGCACGCAAAACACCGCAGAAGAGGCGCATGACCAGATTGACCGCAGTCTGGATGTTGGCATCAACTTTATCGACACGGCCGAGATGTATCCCGTCAATCCTGTTTCGGAAGAGACCGTTGGCCGTACCGAACGGATCATCGGTTTGTGGTTTGAACGCGACGCGCGGCGCGAAGATGTCGTTCTGGCGACCAAACATTCCGGCGAGGGGATGGCCGCCGTGCGCGATGG
>Ga0316197_10000888_pt1 | contig 21165 bp, 18 predicted proteins | sample OudBiesiAoxic_MG_FD_204939 | JGI IMG/M metagenome (GOLD analysis project Ga0316197, IMG submission 204939) | Coastal sediment microbial communities from Oude Bieten Haven, Netherlands - site A oxic | ecosystem: Environmental > Aquatic > Marine > Coastal > Sediment | place: Netherlands... | reverse complement strand
GAAAAGGTTGTGGGAGGCAATACCGAGGTTGACCGCTCGGATTCTTTCCGGAGCCATTCCATAGGCCACCATCCGTTTGTAATTGGCATCAACTTCCAATTTGTTGTCATAGGGGGCCAATGGCCAGTTGTTGATAGAAGCCTCGACCTGCTCCATTTCCATGTTGGCACCTTTGACAATGCGCAGTTTTATCGGACTGCCGCCATCAGCCACTCTTTTTTGAGCCCATTGGGTCAACTGTTTTTGAATGTCGAATGAATCTGGCAGATAGGCCTGCAGCACGATCCCGGCTGAGTGATTTTTAAACGCGGACTGGTCTAATGTGCGCTGAAATGCCTCCTTCGTGATGTGTAAATCACGGTATTCCTCCATGTCCAAATTGACGAACTTGGGAACCTGAGATCCATCGATGCGGGTATATAAGTGAGCGGCAGCGGTCCGATAGAGTTGGGCAAATCGATCGACCAGAATGTCGATCGTCTGCTCCCAGGCCAAGGAGTTGATTTGCGAATAGATGGTAGAAATTTTAACCGAAATGTACTCGACGGCCGGATTCTTTAAATCAGCGATGTAGGTCGCCAAACGCCGCCGGGCTTCTGCCTCACCCAGAAGCGCTTCACCCAGATGATTGATGTTCATGCGGACGCCTTGCTTACGGCGCCTCTCCAAATGCTCAAGCATGCTGTCGGGTTCTCCGGCGATGATGGCGCGACTGCTGTTCTGGCGCATTTTGTCGATCATTTTGGGTACCGTAAAGGTCGGGAAACGCCGCCCGAGCCCTAAAAACATCTGTACGAGAAGCCGATCCACTTTAGTGAAAAAATCAGGTACACCGGATTGACGCAAGATGCTGTTGACCTGATCCGCAATGCGTGCCGGGTTGTGAGAGCGGAAACTCTGATCGATCAGTTTCGTTAAAATGACCTTGTCCAGGGGGTGGGTCAGCAGCCGTAACATCTGCTCCTGGATACCCTTTTCTTCATGGGTCAACAGCTCGTTGGCGCGATTTTGCCAATCAGCCGCTAAAATCCCTGCCTTTTCTGCCATCTGATCCAGCTCTTTTGCTTGCATTGCCGTCAACATCCTTTCTATTTTTCTTTGTGAAACCATGGTCTCCAAGACACGGCAGAAAATGGGAAAAACACCGGTACGGCATGAATGGCAAGCGGTTTAAACCAGAAATTCGGGCAGCTGATGCATTGGGAGGTGCAGGATATCGAATTGTGCGCTGCAGGGTGCCGATGCTTGCGTCATATCACATGACCGGCGATTGTACCCGCTGGGAGCGTTTGCAATGGTTCCGGACCTATTCGCCCAGATACGCCTCACGAATTTTGGGGTTGTCGAGCAATTTATCCGCCCGATCTTCCAAAGTGATATGACCGGTTTCAAGAACATAACCGCGTTCGGCTGTCTGAAGCGCCAGATTGGCGTTCTGCTCGACCAGCAAAATGGTGGTTTTTTCGTTCTGGTTGATGTCATGAATAATATCGAAAATTTTCTGTACAATCAGCGGTGCCAGCCCCAGAGAGGGTTCATCCATCAACAGCATCTTGGGTCGGCTCATCAGGGCTCGTCCAATGGCCAGCATCTGCTGTTCACCACCGGACAGGGTGCCGCCCTGCTGTTTACGCCGTTCTTCCAGGATTGGAAACAGCGCAAAAACCCGCTTGAGATCTTTTTGAATCTCAGCTTTGTCCGATCGATAGAAGGCGCCCAGCGTAAGGTTTTCTTCCACCAATAGACGTGGAAAAATCCGGCGGCCTTCGGGTATCTGGCACAGTCCCAAAGGCGGTAACGCTTCCGCCGTCAGCCCTTTTATGGATTGACCGTTGTAGGTGATATCACCTTTCTCGATCGGTACGATGCCGCTGATGGCCATCAGGGTGGTGGATTTACCGGCGCCGTTGGCTCCGATCATAGCGACAATTTCACCGGAATACACTTTCAGGGATACACCCTTGAGCGCTTTGATTTTTCCGTAGCTGCAATAGACGTCTTTCAACTCAAGAACCGGCTGGCCCGCCATCTAATTCTCCTTCTCCTCGGAGCGGGTGCCCATGCGTTTGGCCGGGATCAAGCCGGCCGGTCGGAAGAGCATCATTAGCACCATACACAACCCCACCACCAACATGCGGTAGAGCTCCAATTCACGGAACGCCTCTTGAAAGATGATCAAGGCCGCGACACCGAGGATAATTCCCGGAATCGATGCCATCCCGCCCAACACCACCATACAGAGCACCATGGCCGACTCGAGAAATGAAAAGCTTTCCGGGGCGACAAATCGCATCCGCGCAGCAAAGAAGGCCCCTGCCAGCCCGGCAAATACCGCTCCCATGGCATACGCCAGCAGCTTCAACAGAAAGGTGTTGACCCCCATCAGTTCGGCCACGGTTTCATCTTCGCGGATCGATTCCCAGGCCCGTCCGATCCTGGAAAAATTGAGACGGTAGACCGCAATCACAGTAAAGATGGCCAGCGCCAAGGCCACATAATAAAGATAATACAATTTCTTGAGATAAAAGTATTCGAAACTGAACCCGCCCGCGAAGGTGGGGATCCAAATAGCCGGCGCTTTGATCCCCAGGATACCGTTGGGTCCATTGGTCAGCGACATCCAGTTGTTGAGAATCAGCCGGACGATCTCACCAAAGGCCAGGGTCACGATGGCCAGATAATCGCCCCGCATGCGTAAGGTCGGATAACCGATGATACACCCGGCGATAGCGGCAAACAACGCCGCTATCGGAAGGCACATCCAAAATGACAGACCGAGTTGTGTGTTTAAAATCGCATAAGTGTAGGCGCCCACACCGTAAAACGCAATGTAGCCCAGATCGAGCATCCCCGCCAAGCCGATGACGACATTGAGTCCCAGTCCGAGGCAGATATAAATCAGCACCATAATGGCCACATCCTGGGAATAACGGTCGGTGTAGAATGGATAGGATAGGGCGAAACAGCCGACAACAACCAGCCAGACCCATGTGGGCAGGGTACCGGCATAGGCAGCCAAACGGTCACGGGTTTTGGCCACCGGCGTGGCAATGCCGCTCAAGGACCCGCTCTTTTTAAGTATATAAATAAATACGCAGATCACAACGGCTGACGCCACGTAGGACCAGACCTTAAACGCCTTGAAAAATGACAGCGTCCCGTCGGGATGGATGCTCAACAGCGGCCACAGCAGCGCGAAAAGCCAGATGAGCCCGATAACCATTAGTTTCCAGATATTTTTAAATTCTTGTATCATCGACATTTTCACCCATGATACCGGTCGGTTTGAAATAGAGCACCGCGATGAGAATAATAAACGCAAACACATCTTTGTACTGACCGGAGATGTAGCCGGCGCCAAAGACCTCTACCAAACCGATCACCAACCCGCCCAGCATCGCACCAGTGATGTTGCCGATACCCCCCAGTACCGCGGCGGCAAAAGCCTTTATACCGGGAACAAAGCCCATGTCGTAGCGGACGGATCCGTAATAAAGGCCAACCATGATGCCGGCTGCAGCCGCCAGACCGGCTCCCAGGGCAAAGGTCAAGGCGATAATTCGGTTGGCACTGATCGCCACCAGGGACGACATAATTTTATCTTGCGCGGTTGCCCGCATGGCCATACCGATGCGGGTTTTAAATACGAGGATGTTCAATCCCACGAGGAGAATCGCGGTTAAGGCGACAATGAGGATCTGTAAAACATTGACGGTGATCAAGCCGTAGCTGAAGCCGCCTTCGGCAAATTGCAGCGGATAGGGCTTGTCGAACACCCCTTGGGTCAACATCAGGCCGTTTGACAGAAAAATCGACATGCCCAGGGCCGACACCAGGGCCGCCAGTCGGGACTGGTGTCGCAACGGTTTGTAGGCCACGCGCTCGACAGCCATTGCCAGAAATGCGCAGTAGGTCATGGTCAATACCAGCGCAAGGCCCAGGCACATCCACGGATGGGAATCCATAAATCCAATTCCCGCCAGATAACTGAGCAGGATCACACCCATATAGCCGCCGGCGGCAAAAAACTCACCATGGGCAAAATTAATCAGCTGGATCACGCCGTAGACCATGGTGTATCCGAGCGCGATCAGGGCATAGAGCCCCCCCAAAGTCAAACCGTTAATCAATTGCTGAATAAAATATTCCATGGCTTATCGTCGTGTTTTTACAAAATTTGCTATCGTTGGTTTGAAAATGCCATGGTCACGGTCCGCGCATTGTCCGGACCGTGACCATGGGTCTAGTTTGGTTTACTTTTTGTAGTAACCGGTTTCAGGGTTCCAGTAGAGCTGGTATTCCCCGTTTTCGATTTTATAGGCGATGTAGGAGGATCCAGAGTCACCCTTTTGATTGAACTTGATTTTTTTGGAAGCGCCCTGGAAATCCATCTTCAAGATCTCCGCCTTGATTTTGGCCGGATCGGTGGACTTGGCGCTTTTAATGGCTCTCATCAATACGATGGCGGCATCATAGGCATAGGTCCCGTAGGCGCCGACCTCACCATACTTGGCCGTAAATTTCTTCTCATAGTTCTTGTAGGCCGCTGTCGCTTTATCAGTATAGCCATAGGTGACGTAAACCCCTTCGGCCGCGTCTTTGGCCACCTTGATAAAATTGGGGTGATACATGGCATCCTGGGATACGATGATACCCTTGAGCCCCAGGCGTTTGGCTTGAATCGCCATCAAACTGCCGGTGGCGTGGTTCTGCAAGCTCATGTAGAGCACATCGGCGTTGGCTTGTTTGGCATTGGTCAACAGGGCTGAAAAATCTTTGTCCCCCTGGTTGACGTGATCGTGGGATAAAACCTCGATGCCGCTCTTTTGAGCGGCGGCATTGACCCCTTCGGCCAGCCCCTGGGAATAGGTGGTTTTATCGTCGACGATAAAGATCGTCTTGGCCTTCAGGGATTCTTTAATGAACTTGACCGCCGCAGGCGCTTGAGCGTCGTCACGGCCACAGACGCGGAACATATAGGGTAGACCGCGGTCGGTGACCTTTTCATTGGTAGATGCCGGAGTCAGCATGGGAATGTCTTCTTCGGCCAATGTCTCGGAAGCCGGAATCGTCGAAGAGGAGCAGTAGGCCCCGATCACCCCCACAACCTCCAGATTGATCAGCTTATTGGCGCCGGCCACAGCCTGTTTGGGGTCGCAAGCGGTATCCTGTGGAAACAGCTCGATTTTATCAAATCCCGGAATTCCGCCTTCTTCCTCAATGACCTCAATGGCGGTAAGAACCCCATTTTTAATGTCGTTTCCATCCGCCGCATACGGACCGGTCAAAGGACCCATCATGCCAAGCTTCAGGGTTTTGGCAGATGCAGTCGACATTACAAACGGGACCAGTAGCAATCCGATGATTGCCATCAACGTAAATTTCTTTTTCATGACATACCTCCTTAGTTGTAAATTACTGTTTAGCTGGTTGTCCTAAATAAGCTTCTATCACCTTGGGATCACTTTGAATATCAGTTGGCGTTCCTTCAGCAATTTTTACGCCGTGATCCACACACACAATGCGCTGGCAGACACCCATGACCACTTTCATGTCGTGTTCCACCAACAGCACATCGATTCCGAGTCCGGAAATGCGCCCAATGTCCTCCATGAGTTTGGCGGTTTCAGACGGGTTCATGCCGGCTGCCGGTTCGTCCAGCAGCAGCAGTTTCGGCTGAGACGCCAGGGCACGGGCGATTTCCAGCCGGCGTTGCAGACCATACGGCAGATTCTGGGCCGCTGTATCCGCAAACTGACCAACACCCATAAAATCCAGTGCTTCGAAAGCTTTGTCGCGGATCGTTTGTTCTTCTATTTTTTGCGAACGGCTACGCAGCACCGCCCCGACGACCCCAATTTTGGAACGACAGTGCCGTGCCACCATGGCGTTTTCAACGGCCGTCATGTTGGAAAACAAACGAATATTTTGAAAAGTTCGGGCAATGCCCAAATCAAAGATCTGGTGAGGCCGTTTACCGATGATGTTTTTGTCCTCGAACCGCACACCGCCATCGGTCGTTTTATACACACCGGTCAACACATTGAAGACTGTTGTTTTGCCGGCGCCGTTGGGGCCGATCAAACCGACAATCTCGCCGGATTCCACGGTAAAGCTTAATTCTGACAACGCCACCAGTCCACCAAATCGGACCGTAATGTCCTGGATGTCTAAATGGGCCATTGATACCACTCACTCTACGAATATCTGTTGGACGGCTGATTTTTCATTCATGTTTTGGTTGCGAGTCATTATTGAAGAACCGCCTGATGCTGGTACATGTATTCATAAAAGCGGCGGACGTGTTGCCTGGCCAGTTTTCGGGCGGTTTCGGGTCGGCGGTGTTTGACCGCGTCGACGATCGCTTTAAGATCCTGGTAGTTTTCTTTTATTTCACGGTCTTTCATGCTCAAATAGTGATCGTAATATCGGTAAATGTTGTTGTGGATGGTTTGAAGCACCGATATGTAAACCAAATTACCGGTAATGGACGCGAACGCCAGGTGCAGATCCTTGTCCGCTTTTAAAAATTCCTCCAGCTGCGACGGGCCCTGCTCTGCATAGGTTCTGGCTTTATTGAGCAATCGTTCCAGTTCCCGCAGGTTGTGATCACTGGCCGTCCGGGCGGCTATTGCCACGACTTCACCTTCGACACCTTCCCGGAAATCGGCCAGGTGGGTCAGGGAGATTTTCTGCGACCGGATCAGCAGATCCAGGCTTTCGGTGACTTGATCGGGGGAGACAGATCTGACCACCGAACCGCCGCCCACCCCGAGTTTGATTTCGATCAGGCCTTTCTGTTCAAGCACCCGCAAGGCCTCACGAAGTGTGCTACGGCTTGTTTTCAGGAGATCCTTGAGTTCGCGTTCCGCGGGAAGCTTGTCGCCAGTCTTCAGGCGTCCGTCGATGATAGCGTCCTGTATCTGGTCGACAACATCCCGAAAAATCCGGTTTTGCCTGGTTGCTCGAAATAACGGTTCCATTTTTGGATTGAAGGTTCGTAAAAACGCTCATTCAAACGTCTTCAGATTGAGGAACTGCCTGTTCTTGAAACAGCGGAGAAGGCTGCCGCACACTTATAACAAACAGAGCAGCTATAAAGTAGCTGCTAAATGGTCCGACCAATACCAGTCGATTGCAGAGCTGTCAAGTAAAATGCGGACTATCGGTCGGTTGACTGTCAATGGCGGCTCTTTTTGGTTTCTTTCATGGTGGATCCAAGGTATATGGCTGTCAGCGCAATAAAGGCGCCAATAACTCCATAAAGATCTGTCTGGCGGTTGAAAAATAAGATGTCCCAGGTGAAGGAGAGCGAGGGCTGCAGCAGAATCAGCAAGCCAGCGAGGGATGATGGGATGCGAGGCAGGCCGGTGGTGATAAGAAGCCAACCGATGAACTGGGATAACAGACCGTAGGCACCAAGGCTGAAAAAACTCTGCAGGTCGGGTATTATAAATGATTCGCTCTGGTGCCAAGCCACAATACCGAGCAGCAGACCGCTTACCAGAGAAATGACCGCCAGATTGGCCATCGGTGATGGGGTATTTTCAAGGGTCTGCAATTTTCGCAAAACCAGAAGGTAGGCAGCATAACATGCGGCTGCGGCAAGTCCCAGGAAAACGCCCAGTTGGTAATTCTGCCCCAGTTGGGCCCAATGGATTCCCGCCAACAAGAACAGACCTAAAATGGCCATTGGGATGGCCATCATGGTTCGTACGCTCAACCGTTCACCGAGCACAAACACCCCGAACAACGCCAACAGGAAAACCTGAAAATTCGCCAGAATCGTTGCCAGCCCCGGTCCGACAAAGTGAATGCTATTGTGCCAGAAATATATGTCGAGGGCGAAGATGAATCCTGCGATAACAGCCATAAAGAAGAAGAATCCGCCTTTCCAGATCGATTCCCCGCGAAAGGCCAAAATGACGAGCAGGGCAACGCCCCCGATCAGTGTTCTATAAACCCCAGAGATGGTGGGACTCACATGCGCCAGTTTAACAAAAACTGCCGAAAAACTGATCAGAATAGCACCGGATGTAACCCTCAGGGCTCCGGATGTCACCGGGTTCTCCGAAAACCATGTGTTTTTAACGAAAGAATGTATTTTTAGAGGTAAACCGAACAATTGGTTATGTCCAATTCTGTGGAAGATGAATTTCTCTAACGGATCGACGCGGATTGATATATTTTGATATCAGTTTGATTCAAGGTAAGCAGGGATCTAATATCGGGACGCCGCTTCTGTCACGACAGTGGTTTGCCTCGTAGCGGATGATATTATGTCAGCACCTATACCAGCCCAGTTTCACTTAAGGGCTTGCGCTCCAAAACCCGTTCGGGCCCAAACCTGGACAGATTAAGTGTCAAGGTTCTACCCAGGATCAATTCGGCAATGTACCGGCCAACAGCCGGCCCCTGCTGCAAGCCGTGCCCCGAGAATCCATTGGCGAGATAGAGATCTTTTATCTCGGGCCATTCACCGAGGATTGCATTCCCATCGAGAGTGTTGACCGCATACAGACCGGCCCATCCGCGCATGAGCTTGAGGGTATCGAAGGCCGGAACGAATTCAGCCAGTTCCGGCCAGAGACATTCTAAAAAGCGTTTGTCATCCCAGGTAAAGTCAAAACCGACCGGATCTTCAACCATGGACTTGCCCAGCAAGATCAGGCCGCCGGTTTCTGAACGAAAATAGAGACCCGTCGGCAGTACCGTCAGGGGTAGCGGGTGAGCGGGTTTGAATTTCGTGTCCAGCACGAACACCTGGCGTTTCACCGGCTTTACAGGCAGATCGATTCCGGCGCTGCGTGCAATTTCGGCAGCCCAGGCACCGGCGCAGCTGACCACAGACCGTGCTCTCAGCCGGATGCCCGATTTCAACCGAACGCCGTCGACATGACCGCCAACCTCGTCGATGGCAACCACTTGGTCGTGAATATATTCAGCACCCAGTGAACGGGCCTTATTTTTATAACCCATAAGAACGGCGTGGGCATCGAAATGACCGTCCCCTGGCCCGAAAGTCCCGCCGGCAAGGCCTTCGACTGCGAACATTGGATAGCGGGCTTTAATGTCCGCCGGTGATAGCCGTTCCACCGCGCAATCCAAGGAGCGTTGCAGATCAAGTGACTCGTCGACGGCTGTCTGCCCCGCCGAAGTGAACAAAAAGAGGTTGCCTTCCCTGCGAAAAGAGACATTCGGATGGTTGTCATCAACAGCCATTTCTTCGGAAAAACCTTTCAACACCTTGAAAGCATATTTGGAAATTTCGATATTCTCCTTGAGGCTAAATTGGATGCGGACATTGCTCAACGACAGAGTGGTGGACGCCCGGGTATAGGCCGGGTCCATTTCGACCACCGCAACGTTCAAGCGGTTATCGTAATTCATTAAATTATAGGCGGTGGCGCTTCCCATTATGCCGCCGCCGATGATTATTACGTCAAGAATATTTGACTGCATTGGCCAATACCTCTACAGGTGATGGTGGCGCCTGCTGGACGGGCGATTAAGCGCTAACCCGAAAATTTCACAGCGAGTCTCCCCCCCACTCCCCTAAACCGCCAAACCGTGCAGCGGGCACGCATTGACATCGGCGACATTATCTTCTAAATGAAAAGCGTCGAAGGAACGCCAAACCGTTAGACGATAAACATAGGGACAAAGATTAACCACGACGATGTTAGCGTCTCTCAATTCAAGGATGAAATAAAAGATGAAAGATATATTCAGGTTCCTGTCTGAAAACGGTATCGATTTCGAACGTTTCGACCACCCACCGGTTTATACCGTAGCCGATGTCCATCGTCTGACACCCGATCTTCCGGGTGCCAAAACAAAAAATCTTTTTTTCCACGACAGCAAAAACGACCGTCACTTCCTCGTGGTGGTTCCGGGTGACGGCCGCATAGATATGAAGGCCTTGCCCGGCGTGCTTGAAAGCGGTCGCGTCAGGTTCGGTTCCCCCGAGCGTCTGAAAAATTATCTGGGCATCGAACCGGGATCGGTGTCGCTGCTGGCGATCGTCAACGATCCCCAGCATGCCGTTGAGGTCATTGTCGATGAGACTCTATGGGAATCGGATGCCTATCAATTCCACCCATTGATCAACACCAGCACCCTGGTTATTTCAAGAAATGGCATCCAGCGTTTTTTGTCGGCAACCGGTCATGAACCGCGAATTGCATCCGTGCCCACGCAACGCTGACGAAGTCCCAATCCTTTGTGAATGAAGGCCCGAAGTCGAAAATCTCGGGGCCCATCGATGCAGGGAAGACGCGATGGCGTATTCAGTTCAAAATGCGGTGAAAGTCCCTTTTAGGGCAGGGCACTATTGACCAGCATAGGCCACACACTTTACTTCCACCACGGCCCCTTTGGGTAACGCACTGACTTCCACCACGGCCCGGGCCGGACGGTGATCGATGAAAATTTCCTCGTATATCTGGTTGAACTCAGCAAACTTGCTCATATCGGTAAGGTAAACATCGACAGCAGCAACTTGCTCGAGGGTGCACCCGCCGGCAGCCACGATCTGTTTGAGGTTTTGCAGGGCCTGACGGGCCTGGGATGCCAAGTCGTTTGCAACCAGTTCGCCAGTTTGTGGGTTCATGCCGAGTTGACCACTGACAAACTGCCAGGGTCCTGCGATAATAGCTTGGGAATAAGGCCCGATCGCCGCCGGTGCCTCATCGGTCTTAACTGTTTTCAACGTCATCGAATCCTCCTTTCGATAGGTACCATCCGTATCATTCAATTAGACCGATATTCAGAAAGGCTAATGAATTCGGATGAGACTGGTGTTTTGTGTTTTGTGTTTTGTGTTTGGTTATAAACAATAGCAAATCGGGGACAGATGTTGTTCCCCATGTGTAAATTAAATTGGAGCCTATGTATTTTTTTGGTGTTGAACAAGAAAAAAACATCCTTGACTCCGTTTAGAGCATTTCTTAGCTTTGATAAACTTTGCAGGAGATTGATATGAAACGCCGATACATCGTCGGAATCTGCGGCGCATCGGGTGTCATTTACGGGGTGACATTGGTGAACCAGCTTTTGCGTTCTCCGGTGGACCTCCACGTCATCCTTTCCGCCGATGGTAAAAAAGTGATGAGTCACGAACTGAACTATGACGGCAATTTGATTGAGTGCCTTAAGTCCACTAGCGGTCATGCGCCGCATCCCGATGCACGCCTTCATGAACACGATGTGACCGATTCATTTGCTGCCCCCGCCAGCGGTTCCTTCAGGCACCACGGAATGGTTGTCGTGCCATGTACCGTCAAGACCCTGGCCGCAGCTTCCGCCGGTATTGCCGACAGCCTGCTCACCCGTGCCGCCGACATTTGTCTGAAGGAGAAGCGACCGCTCGTTTTTGTCCCGCGGGAAACCCCTTTCAGTGCCATCCACCTGGAAAATATGCTGCGGTTGACCCGGGCCGGTGCGACGATCTTGCCGGCGGCACCAGCATACTATTTTGGTCCCCAGAAAATCCAGGACCTTGTTGACTTCATCGTTGCCAGGATTCTGGACCATTTGGGCATCGAACATCGCCTGACCGAGGAATGGGGCCATGAAACGTTGGTATAAAAATCTGTCGGAGTATATTCAGGTTCTCGAACGCTCCGGTGAGCTGGAAATCATAGAAAAGCCGGTTTCATGGCATCTGGAAATCAGCAAATACACCGATGCGGAATCTAAAAGTAAAGCGGGCGGCAAGGCCCTTCTATTTAAAAACGTAGAGGGATCACCTTTCCCGGCGGCCACCAATCTTTTTGGAAGCCCGCGGAGAATATGCATGGCGCTCGGCGTCGATCAACTCGACAGCCTCGGTGACCGCATCCGCCAGTTGATCGACATGTCGCCCCCCGAAAGCATCAGGGACGTGTTGGGTCTGCTGCCCAAAGCCTTTTCGGTAACGCGATTTTTCCCGCGCCGCAAACGTACCAAGCACGCGCCTTGCCAAGAGGTCGTCCACACGGGCGATTCCGTCGATCTGACCCGCCTACCGGTCCTGCACTGCTGGCCCAAAGATGCCGGCCGATTCATCACCCTGCCGCTGGTTGTTACCCGCAGCTTGCAGAGCGGCCGTCGTAACGTGGGCATGTACCGCCTACAGGTGTTCGACAGAAATACGACCGGCATGCACTGGCACATTCACAAAGATGGATCCCATTTCTACAACGAATACTGCCGCGCCGGCCGGCGGATGCCGGTATCGGTTGCCATTGGCGCCGACCCGGCGACAATCTATGCCGCCACAGCACCACTGCCGCGCAACGTGGATGAAATGATTCTGGCCGGTTTCATCCGCCAACAACCAGTGGCCATGACCCGCTGCGTGACTAATGATCTGGAAGTTCCTGCCGAGGCCGAGTTCATTCTCGAGGGATATGTCGAACCGGGTGAGTTGCGCCGGGAGGGGCCATTCGGAGATCACACCGGCTATTACTCACTGGCCGACGACTATCCGGTTTTCCACGTAACGGCCCTGACCCACCGCCGGGCGCCGATATATTGTGCGACTCTGGTCGGGCGTCCCCCCATGGAGGACTGCTACCTGGCCAAAGCCACCGAACGCATGTTTCTGCCGCTCCTCCAAGCCGCCTTCCCGGAAATAATCGATTACTGGCTCCCGTGGGAAGGTGTATTTCACAACATCGTCGTCGTTTCCATCGACAAGGAATTTGCCGGCCATGCCCAAAAGGTCATGCACGGTCTCTGGGGCCAGGGGCAAATGAGTTTCTGCAAGGCGATTCTGGTTGTCGACCGGGATATCGATTTGAAGAATCCTCAGGCCATCCTGCAGCGGCTGCTGGACAAATTCGACTGCACGACGGATATTACCCTCACACGGGGAGTGCTGGACGTACTCGACCACTCGTCTGCAACACCAAACTTCGGCAGCAAGATAGGAATCGATCTCACCGCACGTTTCCCCGGTGAACCACAGCGTCAATCTTCGGCAGGTCCCCACCCGGATACTCTGTCGCAAGATCGTTTTATACTGTCCGAGGTCCAAAAGCGTTTTGACAGCGTCAATAAAATACGGGCCATTTCGGGCCGGCGCAACCCGCGCAATGGCATCGTCTGTCTGAATTTCAAAAGAGATGCTTCGGCCGCGACAGGCATGGACATGGCCGAAGCCCTGCTCGACACACCGGTGTTGGAACCGTTCACCATCCTCGTTATTTATGATTCAGGGGTCGACCTCACAGATAACTCACTTTTATTGTGGAAGATATTCAACAATGTAGACCCGGGACGTGATCTTCACATTCGCAAGCAACGCTTGGTAATCGATGCATGCAAAAAAGGTCCCGCGGACGGCCATACAAGGGAATGGCCGGATGAACTGTCATTCGATTAACCCATAAAAATTCGAAGGAGATGTTTATGGACGTGCAAGCTTTTGCGGCAGAGGACCTTTTTCAATGGCTGATTAAAAACGAAGATTTTCTACTGCTGGATGTTCGCAACGATGTCGAATTCGGGCGTTTCAAGGTCGAGGGACCTTACCCGATCGACATGATCAATGTACCGTACATGGAGTTTATCGAGCACGAGGACGAAAGCGTGGCCCGGGTTCCGGGTGGCAAGAAAATACGCATCGTTTGCGCCAAAGAGGGCTCTGCCAAATACGTCGGCGAAATACTGGTTAATCACGGCTACGAGGATGTGGCATCCATGCTTTCCGGCATCAAGGCCTGGGGCAATTTGCTGGCGCCGATCCGCCTTAATGATGGGGAAGATTACGAGATGTACCAGTTCCGCCGGCCCGGTAAGGCCTCGTGCAGCTACGGCCTTGTATTCGGGAAAGAGATGATGGTCTTCGATCCGGCCAAAAACGTTGCGGCCTACCAGTCGTTTGCCGAGGCGCGTGGTCTTGCGATCACTCGGACGTTTGAAACCCATCGCCAGGCCGATTATATCTCCGGCAGCGCGCAACTGCTGGCAGCGACGGGTGCCAAGATAATGGCTCCCGAACCCGATTTCCGTGAGGCACGTTTCCTCTATTCACCTGTCGGCGATGGCGAGATCAGCACATTTACCGCAGGTGGCCCCGAGGTCAAAGCCATCCATACCCCCGGGCATACACCGGGCAGCACGTCCTATCTTATTGATGGCCGGTTTCTCATCTCCGGTGACACGGTGTTCATCGTTTCGATCGGACGCCCGGATCTGGGCGGTATGGCAGAGGAATGGTCAAAAATGCTCTTCCAGACCATGACCCGTAAAATCATACCGATGGATGACCAAATCAATGTTCTTCCGGGCCATTACATGGACTGGAGTGAAGCCGATGATCGTCTGGCATTCAGTGCCCCGCTGGGAAAGATAAAATCCACCAACGAGGATATATACGGCATTGAAAACGAGAAAGACTTTATCGATTTCATCAAGGAAAACATGCGGCCCCAGCCGGAAGAATACGCGACAATCCGCGAGATAAATGCTGGACTCAAGCAGGTCGACGAAGAAGAACAGGATGTGCTCGATCTGGGCAAAAACGAGTGTGCCGCCAGCGCCGAGCCGTCTCGCTGATGCGCTAACCCGTCTTGCGCCAACCGGCCGAAACCGGCGGCAGGATGTCGTTTAGTGCCATCGGACCGAATTATCTGGGGGGTCGCGGGGGGATTTTCTCTATCATTTTTCAAAAATACATTCCGAAATACGGAAGGGTGATATTAGTGGTTGGTGATAAAAACGTTCGCATAACGAAACGTTTTTTTAACAACCACTGTATATCCTTTTGGGGGAGCGGAAATGGTCACCAGCAAGCGAAAGCGGGCACTGTCTGAGTGCATTCGGCTGCGTTGAGAATGAAGAGCGTCAACGTCTGCTCAATTATCTGGACCGACGGTTCACATGAGACCCCGAACGATGTCCAGAAGGGGCTGTTCAAGACCCCGCCACTTGGGGTGCATGGCCTTGTCGCCGAGCCAGGAGAATTCAACCGCATCGAAACGCTCGGGGATGACCTTTTCATCTTGTGGCCCGTAAGTGGATCGAGGATAGTACTCTACGAAGACCATACGATTGGGTTTAATATCAAAGGCTTTGGCCACACTGGTGGCAATGTGGCTGACGCAGCTTTTCACGGTCATACGGCTTTCAGGAATGTCGGATGCCACGACAATAAAGGGCCGCATGTAGGTCAACCCGTCGGGTCCAGTTTTACCTAAATGGATTATTCTCAGCCGGCATTTACCGCTTCCCAATCGGAACTGACCGCCAAATCCCTCCCAGACAAACACATCATCATGGATAAGCATCATCGCTCCTTACTTGTGCCTATGCACAAAGGACCTTTCATTTGCAACGCCATCCACGTAAGTTTGAAGGCTTTGAAGCGTGTCCAGTTCATAATTGATAACTTGTTGCACTGGGCAAGTTGAGTACATTCATGCTCTCAAATAGACACGACATCCCGCTGCTTTTTAGCGGAAGCCGGAAACCGGCAGTGATAACCGCTTATACCACTTTTAAAAAATAAATTCCGAAATACAGAAGGATGGTATAAAGGGTTGTAGAAAAAACGTTCGAATAACGGAACGTTTTTTGACAACCACTATCGTGGATAAAAGACCATTTATGGATGGAAACGAATCAAGCATGCGCTAGATATTCACGCATAGGTTATCGGCTTAGCGGGTAATCGCCCCATAAATCCGCCACAACTTTTCCGGCAGTTCGAGAACGTTGGCAATGACATTGTGATGGATCTCACCGTAAAGAGTGTCCAGTCTACCGTTATCTTCCGGGTTGATGTTGACTGTAATCGCATGCACATGAATGTGCCGTGAGCGCAACTCGGAAATCGCCCGACGTGTATCCTCAGTGGCGTAGTCCTTTTTGTAATCCAGATCGTTGGGATAACCATCTCCGAGAACGATCAGAAGTCGAACCCGTGACGGAACCGAATCAAATTGGGATGCCGCATGCCGAATGGCCGCCCCCATGCGTGTGTTTCGCTGGGGAGTCATGGCATTTATCCGCTGCCGGACCGACGCATTCATCGGTTCAGTAAAGTCTTTTATGTGATAGTAATCGACTCCCAAGCGGCCAGTTCCGGAAAAACCAGCGACGGCGTAGGTATCCCCAACCACCTCCAAGGCCTCACTCAGCAGCACGATGGCCTCTTTTTCCACATCCAATACCCGTTCGGTTGAACCGGTAGCCGTGTTGGCCGTGGATCGAGACAAATCGACAAGTAGCAAAACCGCCACATCTCGGATTTCTTTGAGACGTTTGAGGTACAAGCGCTCGGAGGGTGTTCGGCCGGCCCGTTTGTCCAATACATAATCCAGCAGGGCCCTGTAGTCGAATTCGTCGCCCTCAATCCATCGCCGACAGAGCTTGAGTCCTTCGGGCTTGAGAAGTTCAAATGAGTAGCGGATGCGATTCACCAGTCCCCTGTGACGGTCAAGGGTGCGTCTGTAAAACTGGTTTTCCTGCCCCGAGACCCTTCGATCCCTTACACAGGTATGGTTATTCAGGTAATCACTCAAATTAAAATCCCACTCCCGGTACCACGTCGTCGGACAGGATAACCCGCCGTCCTCACCCGTCACAGATCCACTCACGCCCGGTAATTCACCCACAATGAGCTCTGTAAAATTTTCTTCCAGAGGCTGATGGTTCGTGTGTCCGGGTTTGGATTTTTCGGCCACGGGTTCAATAATTTTCAATAGCTCCTCGGTATCCAGCACCCCCTTATTCATCTCGAGCTGTTTACGGATGTCGGCCCGATAGGCCCTGTAACCTCTATTTTCAAGTGCTTTTTGAATTAATCCCGCCCTTCGATCCGCCACCACACTGGCGGCAATGGCCAGGTCCGGCCGCAAGCGCCGGTTGAACGGAACCTTGAAACGGCCGTTACCGTAATGAGGGGTCCCGGTAGCGGCAATTTTTCCACATTCTGCCGCCACATCGCGGTAGGTCCTCAAGACCATCTCAGCGCTTGTTTCGACCGGCAAGGCCAAGACTTCGGTTCTCTCTTCGAACTCGGCCGCGATGCGTTCAATAAGGCGCTGATGATCATCGCCAAGATCGACATTCGGACCGCTCGGCAAATCCAGAGCAACAACGGCATACAGCACTTCCAGAAGTCCAACGGCCTGACGTCCCTCCTGTTGCAAAATCGGCAGGTAGGACCTTATCAGGCCTGGGTACCGCCGGTTAAGCTGACAGCGAATTCGACCATGTTCGAAAATGGTGAAAAGATCGGCCGCAAGTCCCGGTAGAGGAAATAACTTAAAAAACCGGTCGAGGTCCGACTGAACTTCGGAAGTATGATCCAAAGAGACGAAGCGCGTGTGGCTGTCGAATGCGGGCTGTGCGGTTGGACAGCGGCGCCAACGATCCTGCAACCGGTCGAGGTCGAAATCAAAAGTACCGAATTCGTGACAACCAATCTCAAAGCGCAGCAGGCACCGGTAAAGGTCGGCGTTTTTAGATCTGTGATCGAAAACCGCGATTTCATCCGGCAGGTAGACGGAAGCACCGTCCGAGCAGGATTCCATCACATCACCGATCTGTTGCGCCGACAGACCGGCAATGGTCGAAGAAGGACGTATCGAAATCGGCCGTCCCGTCCTGGCACGAAGGTAACGATTAAGCCGCGGCTGCATCTCGCGCAAAGATACCGCCACCTGCATATCTGTAAAGGTTTCAAAACCCTGCTGGGAATCAAGACAAAGAAAACGCCGAGCAGACGGGGTGCTGCTACGGCAGATCTCAAGGGCCTTGGAAACAAAATCACCGAGAGCGGCAGGCGATAAAAGCTGAAGCCCCTTATCCATTCCGTTTAGAAAATACTCGCTGAGATGGACATCCGCCTGCACCACCCTTAAAAGCTGTTCAAGCTGCCAGTATCTTTTATGGGGAGCGAAATCTCGCGCGGCTTGTGGCAGTCTTCGTGAAAGATGCTGGCATTGGTTGTAGTTCAGGTCGACGCCGAAAGCCGTTATGAGAAGCTTGAGGAAGACAGTTGCCGATTTCCGGTCTCCGGATTCAATCAATTCAGAAGAAGCTTCCAGTGGATGTAATAGGGTGTAAGTCCCCTTTAACTCCATGGTTTTAACTGCCGCTAAGAAATAATCAAGGATTGACGACCCGTCGTCGATCAGTACCGGAATCAGGTGAATCGCCAGCAGTCGACCAACGGTGGTCCCCCTGTCACCGCCGGCCCGAATCAGGTCGCGATAACGAGTGAGCTTGTCGCTTTTTAGCGCAGCGAAGAGTTTTAGATAACCAGCAGCGATAGCCCGGCCGAAAGATTCCTCACGGACAATCCCCCAGAGCGTCTCATTCACCAGAAGATCGACAGCTTCGGCTGCAATCGGGGGGTCGGCTCGCTCGAGCACCTCTCGCACGGATTCGGCCAGGCTCGGATCGAGACTGTCCAAAGTTTCCAGCATTTCTGCATATGGATTGTCAGGTCGCATGCAAAAGGGGGTCGGAGTGGCTAAAAATGGTCGTCGATGAGCTCGACTATGGTTTCCTGCAGGCGCTGATCGTCGGTAAGCGGTCGACAGATGGCGGCTTTGCAGGACTCACGTTCCGGCACACCGCGATTAATCAACTGGGCCGCATAGATCAGAAGTCGTGTACTGGCACCTTCGGTCAAACCCTGTTCCCGTATGCGGCGGATTTTGCATGCCAGCGCGACGAGCTGCTGCGCGGTTTCAGGTGTAACACGGCCTTCGCGGGCGACGATTTCGGCTTCCTTTTGTTCTTGTGGATAGTCGAAATCAATGGCCACGAAACGCTGACGGGTGCTTTGTTTTAGGTCCTTGAGAACGGACTGATAACCGGGATTGTAAGAAATCACCAGCAGGAAATCTGGATGCGCGGTGAGGATTTCACCCCGTTTGTCGATGGTCAATATTCGACGATTATCACTCAAGGGATGGATGACCACCGTGGTGTCTTTCCGGGCTTCTACGATTTCGTCCAGGTAGCATATGGCTCCGATGCGGACCGCCCGGCTTAAAGGACCGTCCATCCAGACCGTTTCGTCATTTTTGAGCAAATAACGCCCGATCAAATCCGATGCAAACAGGTCCTCATGGCACGCCACCGTTATCAATGGACGCTTCAGGCAATAAGCCATGTATTCAACGAAGCGGGTCTTTCCGCATCCGGTTGGGCCTTTGAGCATAACGGGCAGACGTGCATCAAACGCCGCCCGGAACAATTCCTCTTCAGTGTCGGCTGAAAGATAATACGGTTTTTCCTTAACGTGGGTATAATCGATATCTGCTTGTGGTTTAATGGTCATTGCTTACCCTCCCGACATCGATCCGTCCCTGGCGGACGCAATGCGCAGGCGATGCGAAATCAAGGGGTAAAATCCCCATCGGGAATCGCCTGATCGTGAAAATCTGGATCAATGAATTGACATTACGGTGCGGTGACCAATATAATAAGTATTTGGTACTAAAAATGAACCTGAACCATATAATGGAAAACAGCAAGAAACAAGCCGTATGATCCAACACCTTGAAATTGGCGATAAAAAAGTAATCCTGCTCGGAACGGCCCATGTCTCCGAGGAAAGTGCGCGATTGGTATCCGATGTTATCACACGTGAGAAACCCGATACCGTCTGCGTGGAACTATGTGCGTCCCGTTATCAATCGATCCGGCAAAAGGACAAATGGCAGAATACGGATATCATCAAAATCATTAGAGAAAAAAAATCCTTTCTTTTGCTCTCCAACCTTCTCCTGGCATCGTTGCAGAAAAAAATCGCTAAAAAATTGAACATCCGTCCCGGGCAGGAAATGATCCAAGCCATTGCGTCGGCCAATGACGTCGAAGCAACGGTCGTGCTAGCCGATAGGGACATCCGCATTACCTTGTCGCGGACATGGCGTATGATGGGATTTCTGGATAAAGTAAAACTGTTCTTTCAGCTTATCCTTTCCTTGGGTCAAGCGGATGATATCAGCGCCGAAGACGTGGAAAAAATGAAGCAGGAAGATGTGCTGGAGACGATCCTGGCCGATGTTGGCAAATCTCTTCCTGTCGTCAGAGCCATTCTGATCGACGAACGAGATCAATACCTGAGCCATAAAATAAAAAACGCGCCCGGAGAAAAAGTCGTTGCCGTGGTCGGGGCCGGCCACGTCCCCGGAATCAGAAAATACTGGGACGCTAATATCGATATTGCACCCCTGGAAACCCTACCGCCTAAAAGCAGAGTCGCCCTATTTATTAAATGGTTTTTACCTTTGAGCATTATCGGGTTGATCATCACGGGTTTTTTTGTCGGCGGCAAGCGGACCGGAACGGACATGGTGCTATGGTGGCTGTTGGCTAACGGCTTGCTGGCCGGACTGGGTGCCGTAGCGGCATTGGCTCATCCGCTCACCATTGCATCCTCGGTTCTGGCTGCGCCAATAACCTCGTTGAACCCGATGATTGCTGCCGGATGGGTATCGGGCATGGTCGAAGCCTTTTCTCGTAAGCCGCGGGTCATCGATTTCGAAAACCTGCAGGAGGACATTCACTCCCTGCGTGGTTTCTGGAAAAACAAGGTAACCCGCGTTCTGCTGGTTGTGGTTTTTACAAACCTGGGCAGTTCCATAGGCACCTTTGTGGCCATTCCTTTGATGATGAAAGTGCTTTGATGGACAGGATATGCTACGGGGATCAAGCCACTTTCTAATTACCCTGTTGGCATCGATAATCGTCACGCTGCTGGCTGCCGGTTGCTCTGTTATCGATCCACGCTCCGCCATACCCAAAACACCGCCAACCGATAGACCGCTCAATACAATTCACTTCGCCGTACAGGTCGGCGCCTTCTCCAGTATGGACAACGCCGTCCGTCTGACCGAGAAACTGCAACAAGACGGACTGAATGCCTATCATTTCATCGACTCTTCGGATCTCTACAAAGTTCGCTTCGGTAATTACCCCACCCGGCAAGCCGCTCTCACGGCAGCAGAAAGGCTTAAGGCCAGGGGGCTGATCCTGGTCTATTATATCGTCACCCCCCGGCTAATCCCAGCGACGACCGAATTGAGGCGCCAAATCGTTCGCACAGCCAAGAAGTATATTGGCGTCCCTTACAAGTGGGGGGGAGAGTCCGCCCGGGAAGGGTTTGACTGCAGTGGGTTAACCATGACGGTATATCAGTTGAGCGGTCTGGAT
>Ga0316197_10000887_pt1 | contig 21166 bp, 19 predicted proteins | sample OudBiesiAoxic_MG_FD_204939 | JGI IMG/M metagenome (GOLD analysis project Ga0316197, IMG submission 204939) | Coastal sediment microbial communities from Oude Bieten Haven, Netherlands - site A oxic | ecosystem: Environmental > Aquatic > Marine > Coastal > Sediment | place: Netherlands... | reverse complement strand
GGCAATGACTTTCTCCACATGGGAGGGTTTGATCTTGGCGGCTTTGCCGTCTTCTAGACGGCTAAAGTATTTGTCCAGCTTTTCACCGATTTTTGCTAGTCCCATAAGTCCCTCCAGCGATGAGCTATCTTAGCACCGAATTGCAACAGTGATGTAACGCGACCATTCGTCATTGTCTTGATCCAGCTTTGTCAGCCATTTCTTCGCCACGCATCACGTCTTGCAATTCGTCATCTTCCAGCGTCAATATCTGTTCGACTTCCGCCATGGCGTCTTCTGTTTCGATGTAGTAGGCGCGCGCCGCTGCCAGTAAATCGCGCATCGCGCCATAGGCATAGCTGGAGTCGTTCAGGAATGAAGTGGCTTGCGCCGCATTTAAGTGTTGGTCGCGAATAAGCGCTTCGATTGTGTTGTTGGTATCTTGCGCGTCGTGTTCAACCTGAATGCGTTCCTGGTCCAGCCACAGGCTGGAGCGGTCTTCGGGATTGGCGTGTTCCAGTTTGTGAATTTCGACTAGAATACGGGCAATTTCACTGCGCAATCCGTTGTAAAGCTCTGTTATGACACCTTGAGGAAACTGTGTGTAATGCGTTGCGTTGCGCCTAAGATGCTTAACCGACTTTACGGCATGCACGATATGCCCGGCGACATCACGCATTGTGTAGATGTCATCCATAACCTCTGCGGGTATATTTTTTGAACCCGCGCGTGTCGCAAATTCCACAATCGCCGAATAGAGCGTTTTGACACGATGCTCATAGCGTTCATCAATATCGAATTCGACGGGGGTGCGGCTGGCCGCGACGGTTGCGGCGATGTCCTTGGTGGTGAACAGATCATGCCTGTGTAAATTCAGGCCGTGTACGATCAGTTCAATGGCATTTTCGTACAGATGGAGAACTTCGCGTCGCATGGCGATCTGCGCTGTCAGCGGAAATTCATCAACGGCTGCGCTAAGGTATTTAGGCTGGCTCAAGTCTTCTTTGGGTTGGACAATCGTGCGCTCGAGCAGGGCGATCAACCGGCGCATCAGTGGAAGCATAAGCAGGACGCCTAATACGTTGAAAATCGTGTGAAACACGGCCAGCTTTAGCGCATAATCTGTATCCGCGATCCCTGCGAGGGAACTTACGAAATCGACCGCAACGCGTAGCTGGCTGATGAAGACCAGTGCAACCCCCGCCGTCACGACATTGAAGATCACATGCGCTAGGGCAAGGCGCTTGCCCTGAAAGTTCGCGGTCAATGCGCCGATCACTGCCGTGATTGTCGTGCCGATGTTCGCGCCGATCGCCAAGGCCAGCGCGTTTTCATAACTGATTTGATTTGCGGCCAGAGCGGTAATGATCAGCACCATTGTGGCATGGCTTGATTGCATGACGACTGTCGCGGCCGCACCTACCACGGTATAGACTGCCAGCCCGATCCAACCGGTCAACGCAAAACGGCTGAGATCAAACTGATCCTTGAAGGCTTCGAACCCTTCCTTCATGTGGTGGATCCCGAGAAACAAAAATCCCAATCCGGCGAGGACAAAGCCCAAGCCCCGCAAATATTTCGATTTCTGGAAGACCAGAACAATGGCGATGGCCAGCATTGGAAGGGCGTAGGCGGAAATATTCACTTTCAGGCCAAACCCGGCGACCAGCCATGCGCCTGTCGTGGTGCCGATGTTTGCCCCAAAGATTATGCCAACGCCCGCCAGAAGCGAGATCAAACCGGCTGATAGAAACGAAATGGCGATTACCGATACCAAAGAGCTGGATTGCATTATCGTCGTAGCGAGAATGCCGAACCCAAGTGACTTAGGAACCGATCCGGTGGCTTTCTCGAGCACACGTTCCAGAAAGCCGCCGCTGAATAGCCTGAAGCCATCCTCGAGCATCAGCATGCCAAACAGAAAAATCGCTACACCAGCGGCGATTTCCTGAAAGTCACTACTGGCCCAGAACCCAAGGGATAAAACCAGCAAAATTGTTGGTAGCAAAAGCCTTTTTAGCATGACCGGACCAGCCCTATGGCAACATCATGCCGCGCAAAACAAAGTAGAACAGCGCGGCAAGAACGGCAGACACCGGCACGGTGATGATCCACGCCGATACAATCTTGAGCAGTGAGGATCGTTTGACCAATTGTCGTTTGAGCGCTTTTTGAAGCACTTTGCGTTGTGCCGCGTCGATGACGGCCTCGGGGCCCATCTTTTGCAGCTCCTTCAGGATGCGCTGTTTATCTTCTGGTGGTGCGTTCTGAAAGTCCATCAGTACTTTTTCGACCTTGTCGAAATTGGGTTCGCCCTCATGTTGATGCAGTACATCTTCGACGACTTTACCCATTCGAAGCTCTAGAAATTCGCGTAGAAACCCGACACCAAATACCGCGCCAAGGGCTACGTGGGTCGAACTGACCGGTAGCTTGAGATGGCTGGCGATGATGACCGTAATGGCCGCAGCCAACGCGATGCAAAAGGCGCGGGACCGGTCAAGCTCGGTGATCTCTGATCCTACCGTTCGGATCAGCTTGGGGCCAAACAAGGCAAGCCCCACCGATATACCAAGCGCGCCAATCACCATGACCCAAAGTGGGATTGCGACCTTGGAATTCCCCCCTTCACCCGCGGCCAGCGCATCTACGATGCCTGCCAGCGGCCCCACCGCATTTGCCACGTCGTTCGCGCCATGCGCAAAGCTAAGCAGCGCCGCAGAGATGATGAGCGGGATCGTAAACAACTGGTTTACCCCATCACGGTTGTTTTGCAGGCGAGGAGCGGCGCGGTCGATCATCGGACGTACAATGACAACAGAGGCAAGACCAACAGCAAGGCCAATCAGCACAGCGTTGCCAAACTCGATGACGACAAGTTTTTTGAGACCCTTGAGGGCGATGTAAGTAGTGAACGCCCAGACCATGGTCCCGATCATGAAGGGCACGACTTTCCGAGCCGCCTCCACAGGCTCGGCTTTGAAAAACACAGAGCGTTTCAGAAACAGCAAGAACATAGCCGCGATGATGCCGCCGGTCACCGGCGAGATCACCCAACTGGACGCGATCTTGGCCATGGCGTCCCAGTTGACAATGTCCCATCCCGCCGCAGCGATACCGGCCCCCATAACGCCGCCGACAATCGAGTGTGTCGTCGACACCGGCGCACCGAGCCAAGTCGCCGCATTCAGCCAGATCGCGGCACCGGTTAATGCGCCCATCATCACCCAGACAAAAATCTGCGGGTCTGCCACATCTGCGGGGTCAATAATGCCCTTTTTGACGGTACTGACTACGTCACCGCCGGCAATAATCGCGCCCGCCGCTTCGAATACGGCTGCGATGACAATAGCTCCGGTCAGCGTCAACGCATATGACCCAACGGCGGGCCCAACGTTGTTGGCCACGTCGTTGGCACCAATATTGATGGCCATATAGGCCCCGATCACGGCAGCTGCGACCAGCAGATAAGACTGTTCAATATGTGCAAATTTTGATCCGGCGTAGATCATGACTGCGACAATAAAAAGGATCGCCGTGCCCAGACGACCAACTTCAGTGCGGCTTAGATTAGTCGCACTCTCGATTTTCAGATATTCGCTGGCTTTCATGCGCAGTCCCCCTCCCATGGTATTACAATCCGCATAAAACTGCCCGTCGCTTAGCGGCGAACGGCTATGTAATCGGATCAATTCATCGAGACCATAAATTGTGGTGTGCTGCCATGAGATGGATCAATTGGGCTAAAAATACGGGAGCTGTTGCACGCAGCAGGGCTAGTTTTTTGTGGACGCTGTTTTTCGCAATGCCACCAGAGTGCCCGTCGGTCCGATGAATTCAAAAATCACGGTCGTGCCGATGGTGACGGCGAGAATGGTGCCTGCATACTGCGGGAATGCGTCAGCCGCGATCAGTGCGATGCCGACGGCCACACCGGCCTGCGACAGCAGGGCGACACCGAACCACGGCCGTTGCGCGCGTGGTGCGCCTCCGATCACCGCGCCAAGCCATGCACCGACGATGCGGGACACGATGCGCAAGACAACATATCCCAGTCCAATCCAGCCAACTTCGACCAGTGCGCCAATATCCAAAGACGCGCCCGCGAGGATAAAGAACAGGATCATGAACGGCCATTGAATATGCTCGATCTCGTGGAAGGCGCGGGAATGGTGCTGCGCGAAATTCACGATCATTGCGCCTGTCGTCATACCTGCAATCAGAAAGGAAACTTCCAGCCAGAGGGCTGATCCCGCACATAGAAAGACAATGCCCAACGCTTCGGTTTGTAGTGGCTCGCCCTTGGCCAACCGACCTGTCAGCATCGCGGCGGGCCAGCCAATTGCCACACCCAGAGCGACGGCTCCAAAAATCTCCCAAATTGCGTCGAACAGTGCACCGTCTGTCGGCGCGCCATTCAACGATCCGGCAAGGACCAGTATGAACGCGAAAGCCAACACACCCCAAGCATCATCAATGGCGACAATACCCGTAAGCGACTTGGTGAAACCGCCTTTGGCTTTGGCTTGTCGAATAACATCCTGAGTGGCTGCGGGATCGGTCGCGGTTGCAATCGCTCCGAGCAAAAGCGCCAGACCCGGATCCACCCCAAAAGCCCAAAGACCTGAGCTGACCACTGCGACCGTGACAATAACAACCGATAATGAGATCGCCATGATTGTCGCCCCATGCGCGCGCATGTTCTTGAGCGACAGCGAACTGCCAAGTAGGAAAGCGACCATGGTCAGCGCGGTCGTCGTGAGAAAGGCGTACCAGTAATCTGTCTGCAGAGGGAGCAGGTTTAGCCCTGATGCGCCAATGGCGACCCCGCAAATCAACAAGAGGGTGACACGCGGCAAACGGGTGCGACGCCCGATCTGATCCGCCAGCAGCCCAAGCAAGAACAGCGCGCCCAGTGTTAGAAAGGTTTGGTGCATTTCCATAATGCGACCTTAGCCGCACAGCATTTTTTCGCTTTGTCTTATGTCAACCGAACGCCGTGGGTCTGTACCAAGCGCGCATACGCGGCGCGCCTGGATCTTTTGGTCAATCCTTGCCCTTGAGCCAGCTTTTCACAATATGCTGCAAGCGCGCGCCGTCAAAGCTTGGGAAGTGGCCACCGTGCACGGTGCAAATATCCATTTCCAGCAAGCGCTTCATGGACCGGACATAGTCCTCTGCGTTTGCATGGTACGTGTCTTCGATCAGTGGGCCGTCATAGACAATATCACCGGAGAAAAGCGTTCGCGTTGCCGCTTCAAAAAGTGCGATGCCGCCAGGCGAGTGGCCGGGCGTGTGGATGACCTCGAAATGGCGGTCGCCCAAGTCTATCACGTCACCGTCTTCCAGCAGACGTGTCGCCGGGGCCGCTTTGACGGCATAGGTCGTCGATGAATAGGGGGCAGGGGGCAAGGCGTCGAAAATATCGTCAGTGACATAGGGATCAGCCAGCGTATTGGTGCGCGTCGGATGCGCCAATAGTGCGGCTTCGGCGCTGTGCACGCAACGATCTTCGAATTCGTGGTGACAGCCGATGTGGTCAAAATGCGTGTGGCTCGCAACCGCTGTCAGGGCGCGCTCTGTGACCAACGGTACCCAGTCCGTCAGGCTGACGACCCCCATGCCGCTATCCACGAGCATATCCCGATCCCGCCCGCGCACATGCCAAATATTGCATCGGTAGAATTCCTGGATGAAAGGTTCGTCGATGAAGGTAATGCCGTCGCCGACCACGCGTGTACGGTACCAGTCCTGTGCCGCAATCCGTTTCATGATGGAAAGACCTTTATTTGATGCGTTTGGGCTGCCAAGGGCACCTTTGTTCCTGTTTCGGGTGCCTCGGCAGGCGAAACATGCGCAAAAAGTGTACCAGCGTCAGTGTTCAGCCGAACACGGCAGAAGGTGCCGAAGAAAGCGACCTCTTCAACGGTTGCATGACCCAGCGACACGTCTCCGCCCGCAAGCATGTGTTCGGGGCGAATGGCGACCTGCACATTGCCTGTCATCGTGCTTGGCACGTGGCCTAAACCGGTTGACACCTGCGACCCGTCCCCGGTGCCTTCGATCATGTTAATCTCGCCCATGAAACCTGCCGAAAACGATGTTGCCGGAGCATTATATACCCGTTCAGGTGCGCCCCTGTCTTCGATTTGTCCGGCATTCATCACAACGATAGTATCCGCAATCGCCATCGCCTCTTCCTGATCGTGTGTCACATGTACAAAAGTCGTACCTATCCGCTGTTGGATTTGCTTGAGTTCGTCTTGCATCGCGCGGCGCAGCTTTAGATCCAATGCGCCAAGTGGCTCATCAAGCAGCAAAGCTTCAGGCTCCACCACCAAGGCGCGGGCCAGTGCGACGCGCTGGCGCTGCCCGCCGGACAATTCGTGCGGCTTTTTCGCTCCGTCATCCGGCAGCCCGACAAGGGCCAGCATTTCTGCTGCGCGCTTGCGCCGGATGTCCGCGCTGATGCCGCGCATCCGTAACCCGAACGCCACGTTCTCGGCCAGCGTCATATGGGGAAACAACGCGTAATCCTGAAACATGGTCGTCGTGGCACGCTTGGCAGGTGGTACGCGGGTTACATCGCTTCCGCCCAGGCGCACAACGCCCTTGGTCGGCGCAAGAAACCCGCCCAGAATGGAGAGCAACGTGGATTTACCGCAGCCCGATGGCCCCAGCAGGACCGCGTATTCACCCGATCCGACCTCAAGCGACACGTCGCGCAGGGCGTCAAACCCGTCAAAGCACATTGTTACGTTTTCGACTGCAATAGATGACGTCATTTGCGTCTCCGAAAGACTGTGAATTCTAGGGCGATCACCAAGGCTATGGAAATCAAAAAGACCACCGATCCGATTGCATTGGTTTTCGGGTTCAGACCGGAACGCAGCATATTCCAGATCTCGACGGGTAGGGTAACTTCAAAGCGGGCCAGTAAGAAAGCAATGATGAATTCGTCCCAAGAGAAGGTAACGGATAAAAAGAAAGCGGCAAAGATCGACGGTGCCAGCATCGGTGCCGTGACGAGTATCAAAACCTGAGAAGTGGAAGCCCCAAGATCGCGGGCGGCACGCTCTGCCGCGTCCTGCTGCGCGCCCATGGACGCGTAGATAATCGCGAAACACAGCGGAAGGTTGATAACCACATGGCCGATACCCACCGTCCACAATGACCGAGGTAAGCCAATCTGGTTGAACAACATCAGCAGGCCCAGACCGATAACCAGATAGCTGACGGTCAGAGGTGCTGCGATCAGTCCACGCATCCATGCCGATCCGGGCAGCACATACCGAGCGAGCGCAAAGGCCGCTAAAAACCCCAAAGTGACGGCCACCAGCGATGACCCAAGCGCTACGACGAGCGAATTCAGCAAAGCTGACATCAACCGGTCGTCGGCGAAGATTTCTGCGTACCATCTCAGCGTTACCCCTTTGAAAGGGGGCACGGGCAGGCGTCCGTCCTGAAAACTGAAAGTCACCAACACGATCACGGGTAAAAAGATGAAACCGTAGGCCGCCGCCAGATAAAGCCATGACAGCGCGCGCATTATACTCTCTCCAGCCGCAGCCAGCGCGCGCAGGCAATATAAGCGACGGTGACCACGCTCATCAGGATCAAAGCAATGGCCGATGCCATTGGAAAGTCTGCACGCCGCCCGATTTGAAGCATGATAATTTGAGGTAGCGTCAGTTCGTTGTTTCCGCCGAGTATCTGCGGCGTGATGTAATCGCCTATGCACAGCACAAAGGTCAAAAACGCGCCAACCATAATTCCCGGAAGGGTTAGCGGGAGAATAACATGCCGAAAGGTCTGTAGCCCGCTCGCGCCCAGATCGGCTGCCGCGCGCCGGTAATTCGGCGGTAACTGCACGAGGTTGGCGTAGATCGTCAGTGTCAGCAGCATCGTGAAAAAGTGGACAAACCCGATAACTGTGGCCGCGCGGGTGGATGCAATTTCCAGCGGTTCGGCAATCAGTCCGATAGACAGAAGCGTTTGATTGACGATGCCGCCTTTGCCCAGCACCAAAAGCCATGAATAGGACCGCACAACGTAAGAAGTCCAAAAGGGGAGTATTGCCAGAATAAGAGCGAGACGGCGAAACCGTGCCGGAACCTGCTCGGCAATGATCCACGCAAGGGGATAGGCCAGCAGAACGGAAATGATCGTCACAAGGGCCGTGATCTCAAGCGAGTTGACCAACCCTTGCATGAAATACGACTTTTCCAGAAAATTAGCGTAGTTCCCCAGATCCCACGTCTGGACGATCTTGCCTTTTTCGCGGCTCCATAAACTAACGGCAACCATAAGAGCCATAGGGACCGTAAAGAACGCAACGATCCAAAGAAGCGCCGGGGCCAGAAGGCCCCAGCCGGTTTTTGTAGTGTGCATTCAGTTACCGCTGAAGCATTTCTGCCCAAGCGTCCTGCATTGCGATATCAAGGTCTTCATCTGGTGCGGGGTAAAGCTGTGTATTTGCAAGATACCCTGCCTGCTCATCCCAGCGCAGTGCGGCCTTCTGAGCGTCGGTCAGTTCGTTACCGGCTTGAGCGTTCGCGGGCATTGCCCAGTAGCACGACGACGTCGCAAGCCGTGCCTGACCTTCCGGTGAAAGGATGTACTGCACGAACTTCAGCGCAAGGTCCTGTTTGGTGCTGTCCTTGAAGACGCCGATGGACTGCGACCAGCGCACGGCACCTGCGTCAGGGATGACCCAATCAAGTTCTGGCTGCTCCTCTGACAGTACCGCCGTGAGCCATTCGCCCCCGCCAACCACGATATCCGCTTCACCTGTTGCGAGTGCCGTCTGTGCTGCAACGACGCCAAAAACACCAGTTGCGTTGTCCTTTAGCTTGAACAGGTCTTCTTGCATGGCGGAGACATCCGTTTCGGTCATGGTTGCGGTCTGACCGCCTTTGGCCATCTGGACCATGCCCATAACGGGCAGGTAATAGTCATACACGGCGATGCGTCCGGCGTATTTGTCCGAGAAGACGATAGAGGCGTCTTTCATGTCCTCGGGGTCAACCTTGGACGAGTTATAGGCAATCGTGTTGTATCCAAACTTTTCCGTCACAGCGTAGATTTTGCCGTCGCGACCGTTTAGTTCTTCCATGCGAACTTCGGGAAAGATGTCGTCCATCGGCAACGCGTCGCGTGGCAGCTCGGCGAGCAAATCAAGATCAATCGCGCGCGGGACATCAATACCGTCGATGACAAATACATCCCAGTCACCGGGCCGGGACTGTTCAAGCAATGCCAATGCAGAACCCGTGCCTTCATATTCGCGGACGTTGACTTTCGCGTTATTGGCAGTCTCGAACGGCTCAAGCAGGCCGGGGTCCGCGTGGTCGCACCAGATCAGAGCATTGAGTTCTTCTGTTGCATGCGCGGCCGTCGCAAAAGCAAGAACCGAAGCCGAGGTCAGTAAAGCGCGGAACATAGAAAGACTCCCTTAAGGTTATTTTTGAATGAGATCAAAAATTGAATGACATATAATTTTATGTCAACTACAAAAATGGGACCCAAGAGAATGGTAAGCAAATGGCAGGTCTGAGAGCCCGAAAAAAAGCCAAAAGCGAAGCGCGCATTCTGGACGCAGCACTTTCGATCTTTCGTGCGCGCGGATTTGACGATGCGCGCATGGAGCAGATCGCAGAGATGGCCGATCTGTCAATTGGTACGCTTTACAATTATTTCCCGACAAAGGGCGATTTACTGGTCGCCATTGTTGTCTTGGAAACAGAAGACACCTTAGCTGCGGGCAACGCTATTGTTGAAAATCCGCCAGATGATCCTGCCGAGGCGCTGCTTGCTTTGGCGGGGGCGTGGTACCGCCACTCTTTCAGGCTGTTGGACAAAAAACTTTGGCGCCATGCGTTTGCCATGATGATCGAACGTCCCGATACGCCCTCGGCCATCCAGTTTGCGCAGAACGACGCGAACCTGCGTGTTCAAATTGCCAGCCTTGTGCGGTCTTTGCAGTCTTTGGGTCATGTCCGGACAGACGCCGATCCAAAGGATGTGGGGCTTGCGACGTTTAATATGATCGACCGCTCTTTCATGATGTTTGTCACGGACGATACCATGGACTACGCGCAGCTCATGGAAACGCTGGGGCGGCAGTTGCAACTGACAGGGTTGGCGTTACGCTTGGACGCCCGCTGATATCATCGCGGTTTAGTGCGGGGTGATGCGCCGTGTAGCGGCATCAAACAGCACAGCAATCGCGGCCGATGCGACGCGGGTCCGTCTGTCATCTGCGCGGCTGGTCAGAATAATCGGAACCTGCGCGCCCAAGACGATACCAGCAGCCTCTGCACCTGCGAGATACATAAGCTGTTTGGAAATCATGTTGCCCGCCTCCAGATCAGGAGCGACCAGAATATCTGCCTGCCCCGCGACGTCCGACGCGATCTCCTTTGCCGCCACGGCACGCATCGAGATTGCATTGTCAAAAGCCAACGGGCCGTCGAGTAATCCGCCTGTGATCTGTCCACGGTCAGCCATCTTGCACAGAGCGCCTGCCTCGATCGTGGATTGCAGACGGGGTGTGATCGTTTCAACAGCGGACAGGATCGCGACTTTGGGCAATTCGATCCCGATGGCATGGGCCAGATCGATCGCGTTTTGGATCATATCCGCCTTCGTTTGCAGATCAGGTGCAATGTTGATTGCGGCGTCTGTTATCATCAGCGGTTTGGAATAGGTGGGCACGTCCATGACATAAACATGGCTCATCCGGCGCTCGGAACGCAGGCCGTTTTCCTTGGCGACGACGGCTGACATCACCTCGTCGGTATGAAGCGCGCCTTTCATCAAAGCCCGCGCATGACCCGCCCGCACCAGAGCTACCGCGCTTTCCGCCGAGGCGTGGCTATGGGGCGTATCGATGATTTTCATGCCACCGATGTCCGCGCCGATCTCTTTTGCAACGGCACGAATGCGCGCTTGCGGTCCAACCAAAAGGGGCTCTAGCAGGCCCAGGTTACTGGCTTCAAGCGCGCCTTCCAGCGATGTCGTGTCGCAAGGGTGTACGATAGCCGTTGGCAGAGGTTCAAAACCCTGTGCTGCCGCCAACAGTTTGTCATGGTTGACGCCGCGACGGTGCATCACGAGGTCGGGCATCATGACCCGAGGCCTGCGAATCTTTTTGTCGGGAGCGATCACATGTGCCTGACCGGTGATCACTGGCGTGCCATCCCCGTTGGTACATAAACAATCGAGGCTAAGCGATTTATTCTTGTCATGCTTTTGCGTGACCGTCACCCGTACGGTCACCGTGTCGCCCACTCCAACCGGTTTGAGAAATTCCAGGGACTGGTCCAGATAGATAGTGCCGGGCCCGGGGAGCTGCGTGCCAAGTACAGTGGAAATCAGTGCGCCGCCCCACATGCCATGTCCGATGATCTTGTGAAAGATATCGTCTTGCGCAAAGGCCTCATCCACATGCGCGGGGTTCACATCACCCGACACAATAGCAAATGCGTCGATATCCTGCGTTGTAAGTGTCCGCACCAATTCAGCACAATCGCCCACGTTGATTTCGTCAAAAGAGCGGTTTTCGATATAGCCCATGGTTTCGGACGCGTCAGACGGCATGATGGTTCTCTTTGTTGTTGCAGCTGCCCGCGACCGGCAAGACTACTGCATTGGCGTCATGAACGTCGGTGCGCATGCTTTTACCTTATCAATTCAGCTGTCATCGTGCACCGTGTCTCTTTTCGATCGCCACTAAGTGCGTTCAGCATCGTTTCATGTGCGACCATACATCTGCACTTGGCACCGCACCAAGTACTAAACGGTCGCAACCCATGTCATTCCGCTGTGACTTGAAGATCTGCTTTCAATCTGCCTCCAAATCATACAGTTCAGAGTTGCCAAAAATAGAATACCAGCGTGCAAAGCGCCCCTCGCTAGCGATCCAAGGCCTTTTCAAAAAGACGCGCATCAATCTCTTGGGCTGGGAGTCTCCGGCCTATGAATTATTGCCGGCCATTTCACCTATCGTTTGGCGTGAGGCGGTAGAGACGTCAACGCGACACCAAAGACCATGTGGTTTCAACACGTGGTTCAAGGCGTCCGGTACAATTTCCGGGCGGACGATGCAGCGTTGATTTTCCAGATCCAGTTCAACTTCGTTGAAGTATTTGGAATAATCCAGAACCAGTGCTTTATTTATAGTCTGGCCGCATTGTGACGTCCCGCCGCCACGTGCCAATAACGGGACATTGTGATCGCGTACGGTATCAATTGCAGCTTGTATTTCATCCTCTGGCTTTGGCGATAAAACCCCAAGCCGCATCATTTGGTAAAGAGCTGCATTAGCCGCATAGCGTCCCTGCGAAAACCGGTCGAGCAAAAGATCGCCACTCGCTCGTTTTTAAAAGATGTCAGCGAGTTGAGACATGTGCGATCCCAATGTGTCGAACAATTCGCAAAGAAATAACCTGTTGAAATTATGCTGAATTCTAACCCGCGCAGCGGCAACTAAAAACAGGAGTAATGACAAAGTTGGTGCGGTTCAACATGCAGGTGGGGCGCCGCCATATTCAAAGGCAGGATTTAAAACGACAAGCATGCGTCGAATTCCAGGTTATGACCTGGGCAGGAGGTCACAGCGTGTCGTAGTCAGTTGCCGTGCAGTCTGGTCTGTCTGAGAAGCGGTCAGCGGTAAAACGGTCAAGCCGGTGCGTTCGGGAAACGTGCGCGCGTACGGTTTGCGAAGGCTACAAGTGACAGCATAACCGGTACTTCGACCAAAACGCCAACAACTGTTGCAAGGGCTGCCCCCGAGTTGAGGCCGAAAAGGCTAATCGCGACAGCGACCGCAAGTTCAAAGAAATTAGATGTTCCAATCATCGCACAAGGCGCGGCCACGCGGTGCGGCACGCGCAAAAGATAGGCCGCACCATAGGCTATCGCGAAGATACCGTAGGATTGGATCAGGATGGGGACCGCGATAAGGGCGATGACAAGGGGCTTTTGCAGTATGGTATCGCCCTGAAGGCCAAACAGGATCGCCACAGTCACGATCAATCCGATGACGGACAGAGGTTTTACGCGCGCGGAAAACGCATCAATACGGTCCGATGTGCCAAGAATACGGCGCGTTGCCAGCCCTGCCAGCAAAGGAAGCAGCACGTAAAGAACAGTGGCCAGAACCAATGTCTGCCAAGGCACAATGATGTCTGTGATACCCAGCAAGAAGGCCACAATGGGCGCAAAAGCCACCACCATGATCAAGTCATTCACCGAGACCTGAACAAGTGTGTACGTTGCATCTCCGCGTGTGAGTTGCGACCACACAAACACCATCGCGGTGCAGGGTGCCGCGCCCAACAGGATCAGACCTGCGATATATTGCGCAGCATCCTCGGGCTCCAGAAAAGGAGCAAAGATATGCTCAAAGAACAGAACTGCCAGAAACGCCATGGTAAAGGGTTTAATTAACCAATTCACCGTGAGTGTCACAATAAGCCCTTTGGGTTGGCGTGCCACGCTTGCCACAGCGCCGAAATCCACGTTGACCATCATGGGATAGACCATCGCCCAGATCAGGACTGCGACCACCAAGTTGATAGAGGCAACTTCGGCCGCAGCGATCGCGGCAACGAACCCGGGGGCTATGGTACCAATCGCGATACCCGCAATCATGGCAAGCGCAACCCAAACGCTCAGATACCTTTCAAACACGCCCATGGGGCTGCTTTTTGCGTTTGCCGGATCGGTCATGGCACCTGTTCCCCTTGTGCACGGCTTAGTGTCATCCAAGAGCGCGCAGCAAACCCACGGGATTTCTCGGGACTGCATTTGACAGTTTGGCCCCGGTTAGCGGCCCTTGTGAGTACACATTGACCTCCACGCGCGGACCGGAGCACTGAATTAAGGACACGCCGAGAACCCGATTGCGGGCCTTCGGTGTTCCAGTCTTTTCCGGACATGAAAATTGTACTGGGCATGCGTGCTCAATTCGGCTTGGTCCACGCTTTTTGGCTAAGGTATCAGTGCGGATCGGTCAAGTTGTGGCACACGGGCTGCTGACAACACGTTTCGACCTGTTCTGCTGCCGAAGATGCGTCTCTGTGATATCCAACGCGGTATACTATTTTTGTCTCGCTGCTAAAGAATTGGCCCAACGGTTGCGACGACATTGTTCCAGATACGGCGCCGCGCAGACCAAGCGACCACGTCTGCCAGTTCAACGGCGTGCGAGCTGGCAATATAATCTTGCTGTCGTTTCCAAACTTCCAGCGTCATCGAGCGGTCTTGCAGCAGGATATTATTCTCGTAATTCAGATCAAAGCTACGCAGATCCAGATTGGTCGATCCGACAATCAGAATTTTTCCGTCCATCGTAAAAGTCTTAGCATGAAGCAGACCTCCATAAAATTCGTGAATATGGCAGCCAGCCTCAAGAAGTCTGCGGTAGTAGCTATGGCTGGCAGCTGCAACAACCCAGCTGTCGTTGCGCGCGGGTAAGATCAGCGTGACCTTCACGCCGCGGTGCGCTGCCGAACAGAGTGCCTCGAAAAGTGTTGCGTCGGGAACAAAATACGGTGTCGAGATTGTAATATCGCTTCGCGCGCAAGAAACCAGACTGGAAAACAGCTGTGGTGTCGCACCGCGACGAATAGTCGGGCCGTCGCCAACCACGGACGCCGGAAAACCTTTGGTGTCTGTGGTATGGTCCCCTGTCATTGCATCGAGTTTTTCGCCGGTTGCGGCCATCCAGTCGCTCATGAACAGTAGCTGGTTCTGCGCCACGACCGGACCTTTAAAGCGAAGCATGATATCGACCCATGGCGCATATTTTGGTTTCGGCCGGAATTCGGGATCTGCCGAGTTTCGACTGCCGCAATACGTCACGCAGCCGTCGATCACCGTGATTTTACGGTGGTTGCGCATGTCGATCCTGCTGGTCAGAATTATCCGGATCGGATTATCGAGCGGCATAGACACTGCCATGTGGACGCCCGCGTCTTTCATGCGTTGCCACAAGGGGGAGGCCACCAGCTTGCGCGATCCCAGCCCGTCGGCCATGGCACGGCATGTCACACCGCGCGCGGCCGCTCTTATCAGGGCGTCAGAGAGGGCGGTGCCGGTGTTATCATCAAGCCAAATATAGTAAAGCACATGGACATGATCTGTTGCCGCATCAATGTCTTCGATCATCCTGCGGAGCGTTGCGTCAGCATTGCCCATCAACTCTGCAGTGTTGCCCGGCATCGCATGAAAACCATTGATAGACGCGGCGTAGCGAAATGCGGGGCTGTAGGCCTGATCGATCAGCTTTTCGCTGATCTGGTGCGAGCCCGTCAAGCCACCCGCAGATTTTCTGATTTCTTCAAATATCTGTTTGTGTCGGTTGCTTTCGCGATGACCGATGTCAACTTCTCCGAAGAGAAAGTAAACTGCGGTGCCCAGATAAGGCATAATGTTGAGAACAATAAACCAGGCAAGCCGCGCAGGTGGCGACAGATCATCCCGCAGCAAAATCCTGATGGTAAATCCGATGACCAGCAAACCATGGCCGATTGCCAATACTGTCACCATTCATCGGGCCTTTCAGAAAGCTCAAAATCCAGAACGATAGGCAGGTGATCGGACGCGCGGCGTGCCTTCAGAGACCTGTGTACACGGGCATCGATAGCCGTGATGCCGCCACATAGAATAAACCTGTCCAAAGCGGCCACTTGCCGACTGGCATGAAAACTCAAGCCCGGTGTGATAACTTCATGCTGACCGGCAGGCAGCGTACGTGCCCAATGATTGAAATCACCTGCGATGATTGTCGGTTTGCCGACGTTACCTGCATGCGCACAGAGCGTTTGCATCTGCTTTTTCCTAATTCCCGACGTCAGGGCGAGGTGTGCTCCGATGACCATAAAATCCTGTGGTTCAAAATGTGCAGCGATTGCCCCACGCGGTTCGCGCGCGGGAAGCGGAATGCGTTCGGTGCTGGGCATTGCTACATGTGCCACACGATACAGGATTGCGTTACCATGCCAGCCGTGACTTTGTGCGCCTGAGCTAAAATTGGCCAATAGAAAACCCTGCTCATCTTCCAGTCTGTCCAAAGGCAGAACGCCGGGGCGTTGTCCCAGCCGCTTGTCCGCCTCTTGCAACACGACAATGTCGGCGTCCAGCTCACCGATTACATCTACGATCCGGTGCGGGTCGCGGCGCCAGTCGAGGCCCACGGCTTTGCGAATGTTGTAACTTGCGATCCTCATCAGCGGTAGCGTTTCCGGTTTGTGCTTTATGTCCATAGAGTGACAGCAGATCACGCGACATGGAAGCAGCCACTTGATATGAAAGCCGACAACGGACTATTTGCGATGGGGGTGCCCTCCCGATATTCAGAAAGCGCTGCGACGTGTGTTGGCCGTCGAACGCCCCGTTCATGATATTCAGGTTGTGCGAAAGGGCCAAGAGGCGGGCAGGCGTTATTGTGCCACCTCGCGCAGTAAGGTCAGTTTACAGCAGGTCGCCCGGCGTTTGACCACTGAAAAACGCGTCCAGATTATCCAGTGCACGAAATCCCATCGCGTCGCGTGTGGCACGGGTCGCACTGCCGATATGAGGCAGCATGAAAATGTTATCGTGCGTTGCGAAAGAAGGATTGCCGCCCGGCTCGACCTTAAAGCAATCCAGACCTGCCGCAGCAATGCGCCCCTGTGAAAGAGCATCTAGCAACGCGTCTTCGTCCACCAGCGCGCCACGTGCAGTGTTCACAATAACCGCGCCTTCCGGCAGCAAAGCCAACCGGTCTGCGTTTATCAGATCTGCGGTGTCAGGTGTCGCAGGGCAGTGCAGCGACAGAAAATCGGCAACCCCGAGCAAGCTTTCGACGGTACTGTGATAAACAGCACCCTGTGCTTGTTCTGCTGGCAATTCCGAGCGGTTGTAATAGTGGATTTCCATGTCAAAGCCGCGCGCTTTCGCGGCAAATGCGCGTCCGACGCGCCCCATGCCGATAATGCCAAGGCGGGATCCGGTTACTTGCTTGCCCACCATAAAGGCCGGCGACCAGCTGTCCCACGCGCAGGTGCGCACAATGCGGTCACCTGCTACTGCATGGCGGGCAGCCCCCAGCATCAAAAGCATGGCAAGCTCTGCTGTGGCATCCGACAGAACATCGGGCGTGTTGGTCACCGCAATGCCGTGCGCTTTCAATGCCGGCAGGTCGCAATGGTCCACGCCAACCGAGTGGTTGGCCACAATTTTAAGACGGTCGGCAAACTGCCCTACGACATCGGCACTAAAATGCTCGGAGTGGCAGGGGATGATTGCGTCAAATTCAGCGCTGGCCGCGATCAATTCGTCTGCCGTGCCGGGCGTGTCTGCATGATTGATGACCACATCGTAGTCACGCGCTGCACGCGCGAGTGTCGCATCAGACAGTCGTCGGGTTATCCAAAGCTTTTTACGGGTCATTTTTTACGGATACACTCGTCCCAGAAATCGTAAACCGCCATCGCGCAGACGATGATCCCGATAATCATGAAGGGCAGGCCACCGTAGAAACCGGCAAATCCGCTTGAAATACTTTGCGATAAGCCACCGATAAAAGTGCAAAGCATCGCCGTGCCGATAAGCCCGACAATAAGTTTCACTCCGTATGACATTTGATAGTCCTTTCCATTATTCCATGGCCTGAGCAAATTGCGCTTGCAGCCAGCGTGCCGTACGCAACAGGCGGTCGTCTCTTTCAACCGAACCGATCAATTGGACACCAATTGGCAGCCCAGTTTCACCAACAAGTAAAGGTAGCGTCACGCAGGGTAGTCCGGCGAGCGTCCAGAGCGTGCAAAAAATCGGATCGCCCGTTCCGGTACCAAAGCGTGGTGCCTCACCCGTCGCCGCAGGTGCAATGATCGCGTCGAATTCAAGAAAGAAATCGGCAAAAAACGCTTCTGCAGACGCTTTTACCTCGAGAGCATCTTCATATTCCGTCTTTGTGATTTTGCGCGCGCGTTCTATGACCGGTTTGAGCGTATCGCTGATCTGATCCCAATGATTGTCGAATACCTCTGCTTGATGCTGCGCTATCTCGTATTCGTGAATGCGGGCCTGTACAGCAACAAGATTTGAAAGCGTGTCGGCCGGGTCCATCCGCGTCACCTGCGGCCCCAGCATATCAAGGACGGCTTCCAATCCCTCACGGGCATCTTCCCCCAGGCGGTCGTAAAAGGGCAGGTTAAACCAAGCCAGATCCGGCGTTACCGGTACGTCTGCCGTAGCACCAGCTTCCATACCAGGCCGCGGGCGCGCATAGCTTGCAGGGTCGTTTTGATCGTAGCTGCCGATCACGTCGGTCAAAAGTGCCACGTCTTGGAGCGTGCGGCCAAAGCAGCCCACTTGGTCCAGTGAAACCGAGGTTTGGAGCACGCCGCTGCGCGAGATGACGCCACGGGTTGGCTTGAATCCGAACGTGCCACAAAAAGATGCAGGACGAATGACAGACCCGTTTGTCTGGGTCCCAATTGCCAGTGGCACCTGCTGTGCAGCGACTGCAGCGGCGGATCCACTGGATGAACCGCCGGGGCTGTGGTCGGGATTGTGCGGATTGCGTGTTTCATTGGCATGCACAAAGGCAAGCTCGGTTGTGACGGTCTTGCCCATGATCACGGCACCGGCTTCGCGCAAGTGTTCGACAAGGCGCGCAACCTGTTCTGTTTCGCGGCCCTTGAAGATCGGGGTGCCGCGCTCGGTTGGCATCTTTGCGGTGTCGATGATGTCTTTCAGTCCGACCGGAATGCCGTGCAGCGGTCCCACCGGCATGCCAGCCTTGCGGATACGGTCGCATTCGGCAGCTTGGGCCAAAGCGGCATCCGGGTCCAGAAAGGCCCATGCACGAATAACATCATCAGTTTCCGCGATGCGCGCAAGACACGCGCACACCAACTCAACCGACGTCAAACGACCCGCAGCGAAAGCGGCTTGAGCGTCCGCTGCGGTTAATTTCCAGGCGTCTTGGGTCACGGAATGTATTCACCAAAGAGATAGTCAGGGAACCAAAGTGCGATACCGGGGAACTGATACATCAAGACCATGGTCAGGATCACGATGCCCAAGTACGGCATGATGCCTCTGAAGATCTCCATCAGTTCGATCTGGTTTTTTAACACCCCTTTTAAATAATATGCCGACATGGCCATCGGCGGGGTCAGGAACGAGGTCTGGAGGTTCAACGCGACGAGCATCGCAAAGAAATAGGGGTTAACGCCAAACACCTCGAGCAAAGGCAGGAAGATCGGAACGAAGATGATAAGGATCTCCGACCATTCCAACGGCCAGCCCAGCAAGAAGATGATGATCTGTGCCAGCACGAGGAATTCCCATGGCTCAAGGTCCATACCGCCGACCCAATCAGCAATGATGTCGTGCCCGCCGAGGTATGAGAACACCGAGGCAAACGTCCATGAACCAACAAAGAGCCAACACACCATGGCGGTGGCCTTGGCGGTTAGGAACACACTTTCCTTAAGCTTTGTCCACGTCATCGAACGATAGAGAACTGCGAGGATCATACCACCCAAGGCACCCATAGCGGCGGCCTCCGCTGGTGTTGCAAGTCCGCCCAAAATAGAGCCGAGCACCAGTGCGATCAGGACCGTCAGTGGCACAAAGCTTACAAGCAGGTTCCAGTAGATTTCACGCGGGGGCGGGACATCTTCCATGGTTGGTTTCGGGGCGAGCGCGGGGTTCGACCACACGCGCAGGATAACGTAAACGATGTACAATCCGGCGAGCAGCAAGCCAGGGAACACGGCCGCCGCATAAAGGCGCAGCGGTGACAAATCCGCAATCGCAGAGTAAACGATCAGCATGATCGACGGCGGGATCAGAATGCCCAGTGTACCGCCTGCGCAGATGACGCCAGACGCAAAACTCTTGTTGTAGTTCGCATTTGCCATCGCCGGAAAGGCCAGCAGGCCCATCAGGGTCACAACCGCGCCAACGATGCCCGAAGCGGTAGAGAAAACTGCGCAGGTCAACAACGCGGCAATCGCAAGGCTGCCCGGCAAGTTGCGGGCCGCCTGATAAAGCGAGAAGAACAGCTTGTCGACGATGTTTGCGCGTTCTACCACATAGCCCATGAACAAAAACAACGGGATGGCGACCAGCGTCGGGTTTTCCATGACCGAGTATGTGTTCTGGTTGAGCAGGTAGAAGATATTATTGTTGAAGATATCGCTGAACTGCTCGATCGGGTGCCCTTGATGATAGGCGTAGTAGCCAAAGGCCACGCCCATCGCGAGCAGCGTGAAAGCAATCGGGAACCCCAGCAAAACCAGGACAATGAACAGACCGAGCATAAGCAGGGCGACTTCGGGATTTGTCATCTTTTTATCTTTCTTGAAGCGCTGAGCGGCTTATTTCTTGCCTGGTGCGACGGCACGGATCGCTTCGAGATCGGCGTCGGTCAACAGGTCTTCGGTTTCTTTCACATCGGCCAGCCGTTCAGGCCACTGACCCGTGCGCATTGCCATAACGCAGCGCACCAGTTCGGCCACGCCTTGAATAGCAAGCAATCCACCGGCGAGCGGGATCAGCGACTTGAAGAAGTAAATCTGGATGCTGGCCGGGCTGTTAAAGCTCACTTCTTTATAGCGCCAGCTGTCAGATGCAATTTCGTACCCGAACCAGACGAGCGCGATAATGCCAGGGAAAAAGAAGACGAAATACAGCAGGAAATCCAATCCAGCCTGCACTTTGACAGGGAAGAGGCGATAGACGACGTCTGCACGGACATGTGTATCCTGTGCGAGCGCGTAGGCTCCGCACATCAGGAATAGTGCGCCGTACATCTGGACCATCATGTCAAACGCCCAAACCGTGGGTGCATTCAGGACGTAGCGGACGAAAACCTCGTATGAGACTGACAGTGTCAGGATCAGAATGCACCAACCAAAGGCGCGCCCTGTCCAGAGACTAAGTCCCTCGATGGCGTGAACGAATTTCATGTGTGTTGCTCCCCAAACAGATTGCGAGATGTTCCTGCAATCTCTTACGCGTTGATGCCCGGACACCAAAAAGGCGCCCGGACATTGCTAATAACGCGCGTAATCAACCGAAGTAGTGGTTGTATGCCAGTTTGTAGTCAGGCTGGTTCAGGTTGAGATAGTTCATCACATCCTTCGCATATGCCTTTTGTGAGTCCATCACCTTGGCAAAGAAC
>Ga0316197_10000886_pt1 | contig 21176 bp, 17 predicted proteins | sample OudBiesiAoxic_MG_FD_204939 | JGI IMG/M metagenome (GOLD analysis project Ga0316197, IMG submission 204939) | Coastal sediment microbial communities from Oude Bieten Haven, Netherlands - site A oxic | ecosystem: Environmental > Aquatic > Marine > Coastal > Sediment | place: Netherlands... | reverse complement strand
AAAAAAATTATTGGTTACCGCAAGGCAATGACTTTGGAGAAACAACCCAAGAAAATGATAGTCGTGGGGAGTGGCGCCATAGGAATTGAATTTGCCTATTTCTACAATGCTATGGGTACCGAGGTAACGGTAGTTGAATTTTTGCCAAATATTGTTCCCGTAGAAGACGAAGATGTTTCGAAACAGCTGGAACGCAGTTTCAAGAAAGCTGGAGTTAAAATTAAAACCTCATCCGAAGTTACTCATGTTGACACCTCCGGGGAAGGAGTTAAAGCTACCGTAAAAACCCTTAAAGGAGAAGAAATTCTGGAAGCCGATATAGTACTTTCTGCAGTAGGCATTAAATCAAATATTGAAAATATTGGTCTGGAGGAAGTAGGTATCGCTACCGATAGAGATAAAATTCTTGTAAATGATTTCTACCTAACCAACATACCAGGTTATTACGCTATTGGTGATGTTACCGCCGGGCAAGCTCTGGCGCATGTTGCTTCTGCCGAGGGTATTCTTTGTGTAGAAAAAATAGCCGGAATGCATGTTGAACCTTTAGACTATGGTAATATTCCGGGTTGCACCTACTGCATGCCAGAAATTGCGTCTGTAGGTCTCACAGAGAAACAGGCTATAGAAAAAGGCTATGAACTTAAAATTGGGAAATTTCCTTTCTCTGCAAGTGGTAAAGCAAAAGCTTCGGGGAATTCAGATGGTTTTGTGAAGGTGATCTTTGATGCAAAATATGGCGAATGGTTAGGTTGCCATATGATAGGAGCCGGTGTAACAGATATGATTGCAGAGGCCGTGGTTGCGCGTAAATTAGAAACAACTGGTCATGAAATACTGAAGGCCGTTCATCCGCACCCTACAATGAGTGAGGCGGTAATGGAAGCTGTCGCAGAAGCCTATGGTGAAGTTATACACCTCTAACAAAGAAAATCAATTAGATTTTGATGCTTAAAACATTTCGAGTTAGCGCTATTTTGGAAGGTATTTCCTATTTGCTTTTATTTAGTTTTAGTATGCCATTGAAATATTGGGCAAACATTGCAGAACCTAATATATACATTGGGTATGTACATGGGTTTCTATTTATTGCCTATATGATTTTTGGTCTAATCTTTTCTATAGAAAGCAAAATAGCCCCTAAAAAAATAATTATACTAGTGTTAGCCTCTCTCCTGCCTTTTGGTACTTTCTATATGGAAGAGAAATATCTCAAACCTCTTTCAGCTCTATAAAAAACTTAGGATTGCAAGTTCATAACTTTTCAATCCAAAACCCAGAATAACCCCTTTGGCACCGGAAGAAATATAGGAAACATGTCTAAAGTCTTCACGTTTGTGAGTATTGGAGATATGAACTTCAACTACCGGAGTATTAATTGCTTTTACAACATCACCCAAACCCACAGAAGTATGGGTATAGGCAGCTGCGTTAAGTATGATCCCGTCATAAGAAAAACCAACTTCCTGTATTTTATCTATGAGTTCACCTTCTATATTGGATTGATAATATTCCAGCTGTAGTTCGCTAAATTTTGACTGAAGTTCCGTTAAGTAGGAATCAAAGGTTTTACTGCCATATACTTCGGGTTCTCTTTTTCCCAAAAGGTTAAGATTAGGCCCGTTAATAATTATAATTTTCATGAGGTTAAAAGTAATAAAATGTATAGTGCAAAAAAAGCACTTGAAGTGCGCTTCGCCTTTAATAGTATTTTAGCCATTTTATCAGCTAATTCATAGCTATTATAAAAATAGTTAAACCGCCTCTTTTACAAGCCGTAAAACTGAATTGAAAGGATAATAAAACTCGAAACATAAAATTAAGAGAAACAAGCAATATCTTTATAGTATGAATTGGAATCAGGCCATAACAGATTTTGAATACTATTTAAAGATAGAAAGAGGTTTAGCGGCTAATTCCATTAGCAATTATATAAGGGATGTCGAAAAATTAAAATTATTCCTGAAAAATAAGGGAATAGATAAAACCCCTATCTCCCTTGAACGTGAAACATTACAACTTTTTATCTATGAAGTGGCCAAAGAGTTGGGTCCAAGATCCCAGGCCCGCATAATTTCCGGACTAAAAAGTTTTTTTAATTATTTAGTTTTTGAGGATTACCGAAAAGATACTCCATTAGATTTAATAGAATCTCCAAAAATAGGCCGAAAACTCCCTGATACCCTTTCAACTGAAGAAATAAACAGTCTTATCAAAGCTATTGATTTATCTAAACCCGAAGGAGAGCGTAACAGAGCCATGTTGGAGACACTATATGGATGTGGACTTAGAGTATCGGAATTGACCGGACTCAGGATATCGGATCTGTTTTTTGAAGAAGATTTTATTAAAGTGACCGGGAAGGGAGATAAGCAGCGTTTTGTTCCAATTAGTGATGTAAATAAAAAATATATCAACATCTACCACAAACAGGTTCGCAGTCATCAAAAAATTCAGAAGGGATTTGAAGATATTTTATTTCTCAACCGAAGAGGAAAGCAACTTACCCGGGCTATGCTTTTTACAATCATCAAACAACTGGCTATCAAAATTGGACTTTCAAAAAGTATAAGTCCGCATACTTTCAGACATTCATTTGCAACACATTTATTGGAAAATGGCGCCGACCTGCGTGCCATCCAGCAAATGTTAGGCCATGAAAGTATTACCACTACGGAGGTTTATATGCATTTAGACAGAACACATCTGGCCGAAGTGGTGAACAGATTTCATCCAAGACAAAACTAGTTACCACCTTTTCTTTTCCTTCAAATCAAAGGTTTTATATCTGTAAATGAAGCAGTTATTTGTTTAAGATTAACATGCTAATACTTTTGGAGTTGGAACTATATATTACAATATCTCATGATTTCTTAGTATGATTACCTCAAAAGTTTTGCGTTTGACTATATTTATCTCGAAAATCAAAAATATAAATCATGCGAAAAGTAGTATTTCTTGCTTTATTAATTATGTTTTGTACAAATTTTCTGAAGGCCCAGGATACCAAAGACGAAGTCCTCTTGAAATTAAATAAGAAATCTGAAGCTTACGGAGATATAGCGCAGAATATTTGGGAATTTGCGGAAATGGGATACTTGGAAGAAAAGAGTTCCGCACTGCTGCAAAAAACAATGAGTGATGAGGGTTTTACGATAAAAAAAGGTGTAGCGGGTATTCCTACCGCATTTATCGCTGAATACGGGAGTGGTGCCCCTATAATTGCTATTTTAGGTGAATATGACGCACTCCCTGGCTTGTCACAAAAGGCAGTTCCGGAGAGGGCATCAGCTAATATGGCTGCAGGCCATGGATGTGGTCATCATCTTTTTGGTACTGCTTCTGCAGCTGCTGCAATTGCAGTAAAAGATTGGATGAAAGCTAGTAATACAAAAGGAACAATTCGCTTTTATGGCTGTCCCGCCGAAGAGGGTGGCTCTGGCAAAGTCTATATGGTCCGGGATGGATTATTCAACGATGTAGACATAGCCCTCCACTGGCATCCAGGAGCACAGAATGCTGCAAGTGCTGGTGCTGCACTAGCGAATAAATCTGCTAAATTTAGATTTTATGGGATTTCAGCCCATGCGGCAGCTTCTCCAGAAAAAGGGCGTTCTGCCCTTGATGGGGTAGAGGCCTTGAACGCAATGGTAAATATGATGCGGGAACACATTCCTGAAAAAGCAAGAATTCACTATGTAATTACAAGTGGTGGTAAAGCACCAAATGTTGTGCCCGATTTTGCAGAAGTTTACTATTATGCCCGTCATGGTAAAAGGGATGTGGTGCTTAATATTTTTGATCGAATAACAAAGGCTGCCGAAGGGGCTGCATTAGGTACCGGAACAACAATGGACTATGAACTAATAGGCGGTACGCATGAACTTTTGCCTAATCTTACCTTACAAAAATTAATGCACGACAATCTTACCAAAGTCGAAGGAATTACATACACGGAAGAAGAAATAGTATTTGCAGATAAGATTTCAAAAACTATGGGATATGACAAAGCTGATTTAGAAACCGCCCAAAGTATACAACCCTATAAAACAGAGGCCAAGGCCTTTGGTTCCACAGATGTAGGTGATGTAAGCTTTACTGTCCCTACAGTTGGGATGAGTTCTGCAACCTGGGTACCGGGAACACCTGCCCATAGCTGGCAGGCCGTGGCCGCAGGGGGAACAACAATTGGTAAAAAAGGGATGATGGTCGCGGCAAAAACTCTGACTCTTACAGCTATAGATCTACTCGCCAATCAGGAGCTAATTAGGCAGGCGAAAGCGGAATTTTTAGAACGGAGAGGGGCAGATTTTGTTTATATCCCATTATTAGGAGACAGGCCACCTGCCCTGGACTATAGAAAATAACAAACTTATACCTAAAGTTGTAAAATAAAGGTATTACATGGCCAGGAAAAAATTTGTTTACATTAAATGAGAAAGCTTGTAACAATCCGGCAATAAAAACTACTAATAGATAATTCACTACCAACCCTAAGCGTGAACAAAGAACTGGAGCACAAATTTGTTACGGAGCTTGAGAACAATCAGAATATTGTTCACAAGGTATGTAGCTTATACACAACAAACAGGGATGCTCATAACGATCTTTTTCAGGAAATAACCATACAGCTATGGAAAGCTTACCCGAAATTCAGAGGAGATTCTAAATTCAGTACATGGATGTACAGAGTAGCGCTTAATACAGCGATAACGCTGTATCGGAAATCTAAAAGAAGTATAAAAACACAGGATTTTGATTCAGTTATTTTTAGAATTAAAACAGACGAATATGATGCCACCGAGGAACAACAACTTCAGTTAATGTATAAAGCAGTGCGGCAGCTGGGAGATATTGACAAGGCATTGGTATTTCTTTACCTGGAAGACAAAGATTACAGCGAAATTTCTGAGACACTGGGAATCAGTGAGGTAAATGCCAGAGTTAAAATGAACCGTGTTAAAAATAAACTTAGAACCATACTTAATCCTTAAGGTTATGATGGATGAATTAGAATTACTAAAGAAGGATTGGCAAAAAAAGGGGGAACATCATCCTAAATTGTCATATGACGAAATCTACAGGATGATTAAAAAGAAGTCGTCATCTACTGTAAAATGGATCTTTTACATAAGTATAATCGAATTTGTATTTTGGGCGGTTCTTAATTTAATTTCTTATAGTAAAGAGTCTCTTGAACTTGAAAAGACCTGGCATATTTATGAAATAACAACCACGCTTACAATCATCAATTATATTGTATTAATCTATTTTATTTATAAGTTTTATTCTAATTATAAACTCATATCCCTAACAGAATCTTCAAAAAAATTAATGAAGACCATTTTAAATGTGAAAAGAACAGTCTCCCAATATGTCTGGTTTAACATAGGAATATTTGTAGCTTACTTAATTGTAAGTCTGTACGGTAATCTGAACTATGGGGAAAGCAGTGAACAAATTAAAGTAGCTGCTTCACAGTCAGGAAATGAGACTCTTTTTTGGGTAATGTTATTTGGGATGGTCCTTGTGGCCATTGCCATTGTATTGATCCTGATCTGGTTTTTCTATAAACTGCTTTATGGAATACTACTTAGCAGGCTGCGAAAAAATTACAACGAATTAAAGAAGCTGGAGGTTTAACCTCTCCATTTACGTTGTTTGTTTTTCTCTTCATATGCCTGCAATTCCTTTTCGGGAATCACTTTTAAGAATGAAGGATGCTGTTCAATGGCATATTCAAGTTTTTCAATGATGGAATCAACAGATTCATTGTCATAATCTATCTCCAATGGTTCTTTAATAACCAAAGATTGTAGAATACCCTTTTTCTTAATAAGCAGGCCTTGTTTATCAAACGACCTCCTGAAACCATCTATTACCACGGGTACTACCACAGGTTTGTACTTTTTAATAATATGTGCCGTGCCTTTTCGAAGGGGCTTCCAGGGCGTAGTCGTCCCTTGAGGAAAAGTGATGACCCAGCCATCATTCAGAGCCATCCCGATATTTGAAATATCACTCATCTTAACCTGCCTGTTGACTTCCTTTCCTTCGGCACGCCAGGTTCTTTCTATACTTACGGAACCTACGTAGGCGAACATTTTTGTTAAGAGACTCTTTCTCATGGTTTCCGCTGCAGCCACATAATAAATATTCAATTTGGGGTTCCATAAATAACCTATATTTTTTATGGAATCATCCCTTCCGTGTAAACTGGCATTAAATACATGGAACATAGCAACCACATCAGCAAAATAGGTCTGGTGATTACTTACAAATAATACATTCGTATCAGGAAGGTTACGGATTATTTCAGAACCTTCTATTTCTAGAGTATTAAAACCTTTATAACGCTGATGAGTAATCAGTCCCAAACTGCGGATTAACCACTTCTTTAGAAATAAAATATGTCCAAACGGATTTTCCTTAAATAAGCCCATAGGCTACAAAACTACAAAATATGCCTTATAACACCTGTTTGAAAAGTTCTTTGATTTCACTAAGCATCATAGCCGTTGCTCCCCAAACGGTATAACCCTTTAATTTAAAGGCAGGTACCTTTATATTATCTGCGTAAGAAGTTGTAAGAATCTGGGTAATCATTTTGGAATCATCCATAAAATCAATCAGAGGCACCTCTACCAATTCTTCTACTTCATCTTGCTGTTTTACAAAAGCTTGCCCTTTGTCATATAAACCTATGTAGGGTCTTACCTCAAAATTGCTTGGCGGTATATAAATTTCGCTTAAAGCCCTGATTATTTGAATATCCCCTGGTTTTACACCAACTTCTTCATGAGTTTCACGTAAGGCCGTTTCAAGTAAATTTTTATCCTTTTTTTCAGCTTTCCCTCCGGGAAACCCAATTTGATTGGAATGCACCCCGGGATAGGTATTTCGGAGAATGAGTAATAAATTTGTTAACTGGCTTTCATCAGGATAAAATAAAGCAACAACACCAGCCTTTTTTGGATTTGTATTCTTCCTTTTTATTGCTTCTAACTCCTGAATACGAATTTCAGGAGCCATTTTATAGTGTGAAGATGTCCCCGGAAGAGGTAGTTTTTTTATTTTTGCTACCTGAAGTGCAAAATCCGTATAATTCATGTCCTATTTAAAATTTACCTGCCTTGCAATATTACCACTATTTTTTTTTGGTGCATGCAAGCAATCCCCTGCTTCGAACCCTAAAGAAATAAAGCCAAAGGCAGTTAAAGCAGATTCTGTTGTAACCGATTCAATTACTGAAATTAATGAAAAGGATCCATTTATTCTCACCGAAGAAAATGCTATAGACTTCTTTTTTGATTACCAAAAAAATCTAAAAACTACCAAAGTAAAGCTTACTACCAGTTTGGGTAACTTTACAGTACAGCTATATGATAATGTACCTTATCACAAGGCAAACTTCATTTACCTGACTAAAAAAAGATATTTTGACAATACTATGTTCCACAGAGTTGTAAAAGATTTTATAATTCAGGGAGGTAATGCAGACAATGTGGAAACCGCTAGAAAACGCAAAGAAATAGGCAGATACCTTCTACCTCCTGATACCAGAAAAGGCTATAAACACCATAGGGGGACAATCTCTATGCCAAGCAGTGAAATAGATAACCCGCATATGCTGGCCTCTCCTTATGAATTTTTTATTGTTGTGACAAAACCCGGTTCATACCATTTAGATGGTGATTTTACACCCTTTGGAAAAGTTATTAGCGGTATGGATGTTGTTGATAAAATCAACCAGCAACCAGTTGATAGTGGCGATTGGCCCATGCAAAATATCAACATTCTAAAGGCAGAAATTGTTGAGTGATTATTGAGTCTTATATACACTGGGAAGTGCAATTTTGTATTTTACCGCCACTAAACGAATACCAATAACAATTAGAATAGACGCCAAATAAACGTATTCATCACCTAAAGGTAACTTTCTAAGCAGGAAGTAACTTAGGCCGCCTAATACGCAAGCGGTCGCATAAATCTCCTTCCGAAAAATAACCGGTATTTCATTGCACAAAATATCCCGGATAACACCTCCAAAACTAGCTGTAATTGTACCTAAAATAATGCACATTACAGGAAGCAGGTTGGCATTTAGTCCTTTTTCTATTCCAACCATGGTATACAAACCAATTCCTAAAGTATCAAAAAGAAATAATGATTTTCTTAAATATCGGAGTTTCTCCCTGAAGACAATGGCAAGGATAACGGTTCCAATAATAGTAACTATATATGTAGATTCAAGCATCCAGGCTACAGGAGTATTCCCTATTAGTAGATCTCTAAGTGTTCCACCCCCAATAGCGGTGACAAAGGCTATAATAAATACCCCGAACAGGTCCAGGCGTTTATCCATAGCAACAAGTACCCCAGATATTGCAAAAGCTACGGTGCCCAGCAGATCCATTAGAAAGTAAAACATAATTCCTCCTTTTTAGATATATCTTATTTTGAGCGTTAAAACTATAAAAATATACTTAGACAGGACAGCAGGCTATAAAAGAATTGATTTTTGTAAATATGACAATATTATCGTAAACTTAAATCATGGGAACTATGAAGTAAAATCAACCCAATGTAGCTTAGATTGAAATTATAATATGGATTTAAAAAAAGGACGCCTCAACACTGGTTATTTCTTTCTTGGGTTATTTGCCATTTTCATTGGGTTATATCCATTACGATTTATTGGGCTTCCTTATGAACAAAGTCTTTTAGGATCAAAATCCGAGACACTACTAAATAGTTCTATCTATCTGGCCGCTTTTTACACGCATATTTTTTTAGGCGGACTTGCCCTGATAACCGGATTTTCTCAATTTTATAAAAGATTGAGAATAAAAAGATTAGCCCTGCATAGGATATTAGGGAAAATTTATATTGGAGCTGTCCTGTTAAGTGGTTTTGCGGGATTGGGCATTGCATTTTTTGCGACAGGAGGGATTATTCCTGCTCTTGGTTTTGGAGGATTAGCCATACTTTGGCTTTATACAACATCAAATGCCTACACAAGTATAAAAAAAATAGATATTGATGCACATCAGCGTTGGATGATCAGAAGTTATGCCCTTTGTTTCGCCGCTGTTACACTTCGTCTTTATCTACCTTTATTCACGGGCTTAATGCATATGGAATTTATTCCGGCCTACAAGATTATAGCCTGGTTGTGTTGGGTTCCTAATATTGTTATTGCGGAGATTTTTATTGTACGAAGGCTTAGCTGAATCTTCCGATTGCCTGGTGGCCTTGTCTATTTGCTTATTTAGATGTAAAAAATGACAAAATAGAGTTATTTTTTAAAAATATTGAGTTTATTTTTATCACTACTTTTAGAAAATGATCTCTTAGTGATTAAAACCAAATCGACGAGGATAAAATGAGCTAAAGGATTAAAAAGTAATTGTTATGTAAAGTCTTCTTATAAAAATATTTAAGAAGAAAATCGCTAATCTGGTATTCATGAGATTCTTGTTTCTTGTAATTTTCATTTTCAATATGTCTGAACCTTTTGTTCTATTTGATTTCTCTAAAGAAAGTAATATTCAAAACTGGATTGTGGTGAATGATGGTGTTATGGGAGGACTTTCAAAAGGGAAATTCTCAGTTGATGACCGCGGATATGGTTTTTTTACCGGAAATGTATCTCTTGAAAACAATGGTGGTTTCTCTTCCGTACGCTACAATTTCGAATCTAAATTTGTAAGCAGTTTTAAGAAGATAACTTTGCGTCTTAAAGGAGATGGTAAACAATATCAGATAAGGGTTAAAACCAGAATTTCAGATTATTATTCATATATCGCCTATATTAAAACTAATGGAGAATGGCAGACTTTGGAAATTATGTTTTCGGAAATGATTCCGTCATTTCGTGGAAATAAACTAGATCTTCCCAATTATTCTGGCGAATATATGGAGCAATTTGCAATCTTAATTGGCAATAAAAAAAACGAAGCCTTTGAATTATATCTTGATAAGATAACGTTGGAATAGTTGGTTTAATTGGAATATCTCCAATACATACAAATTAGTTTGTTAATATGACTAATAAATAAATACTTTAAAAACTATATGAAAAAACAGTACCTCGCGATCCTTTTAGCCCTTTCTGTTCTGGCGCTGAATGCGCAGAATATTACAGGGTTTAAACCTGAAAATGTAAAAAAACAATTAGATCTTGAAACCGCCTTTGAGTCCAACATATCCACCGGTAATTTGGATTCCTGGATGAAAAAGATGGCCGCCCGTCCACATTATGTTGGTACTGAATATGGAAAAGAAAATGCAGAATGGATGTTAAAACAATTCAAATCCTGGGGCTATGATGCAAAAATAGAAACCTATCAGATCCTCTTTCCTTATCCAAAAGTTAGAATTCTCGAATTAACAGAACCCACGAACTATAAAGCAAAATTAACTGCTGTGCCCGTTGCAGGTGATACCTATACGGAACAAGGAGAAGAATTATTACCCAGCTATAACGCATTTTCTGCAGATGGCGATGTTGAGGCAGAACTGGTATTTGTAAATTACGGGATTCCGGCAGACTATGAAGAGTTGGAAAAACTGGGAATAGATGTAAAAGGAAAAATAGTTATCGCCAAATATTACGGGTCATGGCGCGGCATTAAACCTAAGTTAGCTGCTGAAAAGGGAGCTATTGGTTGTATCATTTATTCAGACCCTGAGGATGACGGTTATGTTCGTGGTGATGTTTATCCCGAAGGGGCTTTTAAAAATAAAACTGGCGTACAACGAGGATCCGTTATGGATATGCCTCTATATCCGGGAGATGTGCTTACCCCAGGTTATGGTGCAACAGAAGAGGCGGATAGATTGGACAGAAAAGATGCCCCAACTATTACAAAAATACCTGTTTTACCAATTTCATATGAAGATGCCTCACCATTGTTGGAGGCGCTTCAAGGTCCGGTTGCTCCGGCTTCATGGCGAGGGGGATTACCTCTTACCTATCATATAGGACCGGGACCGGCAAAGGTTCATCTTAAGCTGGAATTTGACTGGCAATTAAAGCCCGCTTACAATGTCATAGCCACCCTTGCAGGTTCTGAATTTCCCAATGAATGGGTTTTGCGTGGTAACCATCATGATGCGTGGGTTCATGGAGCCGCCGATCCTGTAAGTGGTATGGTGGCTTTAATGGAGGAAGCGAGAGTTGTTGGTGAATTAGCTAAAAAAGGGCAACGCCCAAAAAGAACTATTGTGTACTGCGCATGGGATGCTGAGGAACCGGGACTGATTGGCTCAACAGAATGGGTAGAACATCATAAAGAAGAACTTCAGAAGAAAGCTGTTGCCTACATTAATACCGATGGGAATGGTAGAGGTTTTTTCAATGCCGGGGGATCCCATACTTTGCAAACCCTGGTAAGCGAAGTAGCTAATGTCGTTACAGATCCTCAGAAAGGTGTCTCAATAAAGGAAAGAAAAATTGCAAGGGACATGATTAATGGGGGAAATAATAAATTTAAGCTTTATGCCCTGGGATCAGGATCTGATTACACGCCATTTATTCAACATGCAGGGATTGCTTCATTGAATTTAGGCTTTGGCGGTGAAAATGCGGGCGGAGAATACCATACAATCTACGATACCTATACCCATTATAAGCGCTTTAAGGATCCAGACTTTGCTTACGGGGCAGCTCTGGCAAAGACTGCGGGCAGAATTGTATTACGGCTCGCTAATGCCGATATTTTACCCTTCGCTTTTGACCCCTTGTATGAGACAGTATCAACCTACCTTGAAGAAATTATGAAGTCTTGTGAAACAATGAGAAAAGTGGTGGAAAAACATAACAAGTTGATCGGTGAAAATGCTTTTTATCTCGCCTCAGACCCAACAAAACCCTATTTTGAACCCAAGAAAAAAGAGAGTATTCCTTTCCTGGATTTTACACCAATTCAAAATAGTATGACTAGCCTCGGAGCTACAATTGCTTTATTCAATGCAATAAATTTGAATTCACTTTCTGATAGTGAACTCGAAATATTGAATAAGAAATTGCTGCACTCGGAACTTGCATTAACTGATGACTCTGGTTTACCCAGAAGATCATGGTACAAGCATCAGATTTATGCGCCGGGCTTCTATACTGGTTATGGAGTTAAAACCTTACCTGGTGTTCGGGAAGCTGTAGAGCAAAAAGAATGGACGGAAGCCCAGGAGCAAATCAAAAAACTAGCACAAACACTGAATAAATTAAATAACCATATTGAATCTCTTTGTGTCCTTGCAAAGAAAAAATAGTCATGTTCTATTGTAATCCATTTAATTAAATTAATAATGATTTCAAGCAGGCCCCTTTCATATTTAATGACATTAATTATAATAGGCTTATTGGCACATTCATGTAGTCAGAAGTCTAAAATCCCAAAGGAAACTCCATTGACTTATGTATTGGATTCCTTATCCTCCACAACATTAGTCGATGCAAGTCAGGAGTATATTTCGCCAAATTTGGCAGACGGATTAAGATTGGACTTATGGGCATCAGATTCATTAGCTCCCGATCCTATTGCCATTGATATAGATGATGAAGGCAATGTATATTTAACAAGAACCAACAGACAAAAAAATTCCGAATTTGATATCAGGGGACACCAGGATTGGATGACGGCCTCCATTGGTTTGCAAACTGTTGAAGACAGACGTGCTTTTTTACGTAAAACCTTCGCCCCTGAGCTGAGCGAAGAAAATGAATGGTTCCCCGATCTAAACAAGGATAGTATTCACGACTGGAGGGATCTCACGGTTGAAAAAGATGAAATATGGAAACTGGAAGACACAAATAAGGATGGTATTGCAGATATTTCGAGACGTATTTTGGAAGATTTTAATGAAGAAATTACAGATGTCGCAGGCGCCTTACTGGTACGAGACGATGATATTTTTGTTGGTATAGGGCCCGATATGTGGCGGGTAGAGGATACTAATGGTGATGGTGTTATGGATAAGAAAACTTCAATTGCGCATGGTTTCGCAGTGCATATTGGATTTGGAGCCCACGGGATGTCTGGAGCAATAGAAGGCCCCGATGGTAAAATTTATTGGGGAATTGGCGATATTGGTGCTAGTATCACTACAGTAGAAGGTGATACACTTCATTATCCGAATCAGGGTATGATTGTCCGATGTAATCCTGACGGTACCAACTTTGAGGTATTTGCAAGAGGACTACGCAATACGCACGAATTTGTTTTTGACGCTTATGGTAATTTAATTTCTTCGGATAATGATGGGGACCATAGAGGAGAAAGCGAGCGACTTGTTCATATCGTTGAAGGTTCGGATGCCGGATGGCGATCAAACTGGCAATATGGGAAATATACAGATCCTAAGAACAATAGTTATAAAGTGTGGATGGATGAAAAGTTATATCTCCCCCGCTGGGATGGACAGGCGGCCTATATTATTCCTCCAATTGCCAATTACCATAATGGCCCTACTGGGATGGTTTATAACCCGGGTACGGCCCTTGGAAAGGACTGGCTGAATCAATTTTTTCTTGTTGAATTTGTGGGAGATCCTGCGCTTTCACATATCTGGTCCTTCAGTTTAAAACCAAAAGGGGCCTCCTTTGATCTGGAAAAGGAATTAGATGTCTTAAGTGGTGTATTACCTACTGGTTTACAATTCGGGCCTGATGGCGCCCTGTACCTGGCTGATTGGATTAACGGTTGGGGAACAAAAAATTATGGACGAGTCTGGAAATTAGACGTTGAGGATTCAAAAAACGATTTAAAAGAACAAAGACTCGAGACACAAAGGCTTATGACCCTGGAATATGAGGATCTATCTGCCGATGATCTTGTTGAACTACTGGCTTATCCGGATATGCGTATAAGAAAAAAGGCGCAATTTGAGCTTGCGGAAAGAACTTTTTGGGGATATAGGGCATTAAAAGACGTAATACTGGAAGATAAAAACCAATTCGCAAGAATACATGCAATTTGGGCAATTGGCCAGATTGCTTCAGATAATAAAAGGAAGGCCCAACCTTTAATGGATTTATTGGATGATGAGGATCCAGAAATTATAGCCCAGGCAGCAAAAGTGCTCGGAGATATTAAATATAAGGAGGCGGGTGACAAACTTATTTCTTTATTGACAAACGAAAACGAAAGAGTGCGTTTCTTCGCAGCACAGGCATTGGGAAGAATTGAATACAAAAAAGCAGTTGAGCCATTAATTAATTTTCTGGCCGTTAACAATGATAAAGATGTTTACTTACGTCATGCCGCTGTACTGGCATTGAGCCGTATTGGTGAAATAAAGCCTCTTGTAGCTTTGTCCAGGAGCCCGCAAAGAAGTCTGCGAATTGCCGCAGTATTGGTTTTGAGACGGCTAGAAAGTGCAAAAGTAGTTGTGTTTTTAAATGATGAAGAGGAATATATTGTTACAGAAGCTGCAAGGGCTATTAATGATGACTGGTCAATTCCTAAAGCCATGCCTGCCTTGGCAGCTCTTCTGCAAGAAGAAAGATTTACTTCAGAACCATTGCTTCGCAGAAGTATTAATGCAGCCTTAAGGGTTGGAGGTGAAAGAGAGCTGGATATGCTTATTTCATTTGCAAAAAGAACGGATGTATCCGGTGATCTCCGGGGAGAAGCCTTGGCAGCCTTAGGCACCTGGGCCTCACCTTCCGTTTTAGACAGGGTAGATGGGCGCTACAGAGGCGAGATTAGTCGGGATTCAAATATTGTTAAACAAAAGATCCAGGGAGATATTCCGGTATTTCTAAAAGACAGAAATCCATACATTCTTATCGGCACTTCTAAAATTCTGGGAACACTGGGCATATCTACATATAATTCTCAACTAAAATCTATATTTACTAAGGACGGAAGACCGGAAGTAAGAGTGGCCATGATAGAAGCTTTGGGAGAATTACATGACGATGCGATTGCCTCAATTGTAAAAAGGGGAATGCGCGACAAAGATGAAAATGTTCGCGCCGCCGCTGTAAGCATGATCCCTGCGTTAAATATTTCTAAAAATGAACTACCCGGAGTAATAGATCCAATTTTTAAAAATGGATCTATTAGGGAGCAACAAACAATGATAAGCGCTTTAACAGAAATGCCTCTTAATCAAAGTGGGGATGCATTGATGAATCTGATTCAAAAAGCAGGGAACAAGCAACTGAACCCCGGAGTAATTCTGGATCTAATCGAGGCTGTTGAATCAACTCATTCGGAAGATTTGATTGGCAGTTTGAGCAAACTCAAAAATAGTGGGTATTCCTTAGATTCATATAAGGAAGCTCTTTATGGTGGCAGAAATTGGCCGGGGGCGAATGTCTTTAAGAATAATTCCGCGGCACAATGCGTAAGATGCCATGCACTTGATGGAGCAGGTGGGAAAGTGGGCCCTCCTATGGACAATATTGCGAATATACTAAGCAGGGAAGAAATTTTGCAATCCCTTATTGATCCCGGAGCCCGTTTGGCTCCCGGATATGGATCTGTGGTGTTAACCCTTAAAGATGGTCAGGTGGTATCGGGAATTCTTGCAGCAGAAACCAAGGAGGAAATAATTCTCAGGACTTCCGATGCAGAGCCTATGGAAATTGCGGTGTCAAGGATAAAGAAACGAGATAATATGCCATCGGCAATGCCCCCTATGGGCTCGGTATTATCTAAAAGGGAATTAAGAGATTTGGTTGAATTTTTATCTAATTTAAAAGGTAAATAATCAGGATAATTCTGCCATTTATGTTTATTCCTTTAGTTATAGAATCTGCCGTGGAATTTCAAATTTAATTACTACCTTAACCAGGGACTTTTTATTGATGAGACTGCACTATAGGACCAGTAGTTAAGCGTTCTTTGGCGCCTTTCCAAAAAAATAAACTAAATTCAAAGCAATAATAGGATTTCCACATTAATAATTCTTATAAACCAACTTAATCACCAACAAGTAGTATGAAATTTAAACTTTTTGCTGTTATCTGTATTTTTTACTTCTATACCAGCGCACAAGAGAATAAAAAGGATTATTCAGAGGCCTTTAAAATCATTGAAGTATGGTTAGATGCTCAAAAAGATTATGAAAAACTCCCGGGCATTTCTGCAGCAATAATCAAGGATCAGGAAATAATTTGGTCTGGTGCTTTTGGTAAAGCAAACATCGAAGCAGATGTAAATACCGAAACAAATACGATTTGCAGTATCTGTTCTATTTCAAAATTATTTACCGCCACCGCCATTATGAAACTATATGATGAAGGTAAACTACGTTTGGATGATAAAGTGAGTGATCTTTTACCCTGGTATAACCTGGATCAGAAATATTCAGATAGCGGACCCATTACCGTTCGCTCTTTATTAACGCATTCCTCCGGTTTACCAAGAGAGGCCAATTTCCCGTATTGGACGGGCCCGGATTTTCCATTTCCCACCCAGGAAGAAATCAAAAAAGAGTTGGGCAATCAGGAGACTTTGTACCCTGCATCGAGCTATTTTCAATATAGCAATCTTGGCCTTACCCTATTGGGTGAAATTGTGGAACAGGTCTCCGGAATATCTTTTACTACCTACGTTGAAGAACAAATTATAAAACCCCTTCAGCTTAACGATACACGAACACAACTCCCTGAAAATTTATATGGAAGTCAATTAGCTATTGGTTATTCATCTTTAAACAGGCAGGGGCAGCGTCAAAAAGTGAAACTATTCCAGGCAAATGGAATCGGTGCCGCTGCAGGATTCTCATCCAATGTACTGGACCTGGGGAAATTTGCTTCCTGGCAATTTCGGTTAATGGATTCAACAATTACAGAAATAATAAAACCTTCCACTCTTAAATATATGCAGCAGGTACACTGGACCGATCCGGATTGGAAAACAACCTGGGGATTGGGTTTTTCAGTTTATAAAGGTAGTGACGGAACAAAATGGGTTTCCCATGGAGGCAGCTGTCCCGGCTATAGATCTGGGATACAGATAAATCCAAAATCTAAAATGGCTTATACTGTCATGATTAATGCCAATGGTACAAATCCCCATAAATATGCCATAGCCATGCATGCTATTCTCAATAAGGTGAAAGACGAATCTAAAAAAGGTAAAGTAGTTGAAACTTCAAAAATAGATTTGACCGATTATATCGGTTATTACAGTAATCAACCATGGGGAAGTGAAAGTTATATTTCAAGCTGGGAAGGTAAGCTGGTTATGTTAAGGCTACCATCTCAATCTCCTGCCAAATCTATGGTTTTCCTTAAGCATGTGCAGGGAGATCGTTTTCAAAAAATAAGAAAGGACGAAGAACCCGGAGAGATGATAGTGTTTGAGCGAGATGAAGCTGGGAAGATTAACAAATACAGTCAACATGGAAACTATTCTAATAAAATAAAGAGGTGATGAAATTAAAATCAATTTTTTTACTGGTTGGATGTAACCTTGTTGTGGCCATTGCATCCCCACAAGGACTAAATGCTCTGGCGACTGATTTTTTAAACACTCTGGATCCGGAATTAAAGTCAAAGACAATTTTTACTTTGGACAGCGAGGAACGGTTAAATTTTAATTTCATCCCAATAATAAGAAAGGGGCCAACTTTTCACGACTTTAATGATGAACAAAAACAGGCGGCAATGGCCTTGCTAAGAGCGTCATTGAGTGCTGAGGGGTTTCGAAAAACAAAAGAAATCATAGCACTGGAAAATGTTTTGCTGGAACTTGAAGGAGGCAATTTCAAAATGCCAGATGGCTCAGGTCGTGATGCGCTGAATTATCATTTTTGCGTGTTTAATGATCCTGCAACAGAGCAGTTTTGGGGTTGGCGATTTGAAGGACATCATATTTCCTTTAATTTTGTTGGTTCAAGCGGTAAGATTGTTGCCTCTACTCCATCGTTTCTCGGATCTAACCCGGCTATAGTTCGCGAAGGGAAACAAAAAGGTAAAGAGGTTTTAAAAATGGAGAGTGAATTAGGTTTTGCTATGGTAAATTCCCTATCAAAAGAGCAGTTAGGTAAAGCGCTCTTTTCTGAAGAAGCACCAAGGGAAATTTTCACCACTAATAAACAGGAAGTGACAAATCTTGATCCTTTGGGTATTTCCTATGCAGATTTAAATAAGGATCAAAAAAAAGCTTTGGAAAAGTTACTTATGGTTTATTTGGACAATTATGAATCCAGGTTTTCCAATTCGCTCTTGGACAAAATAAATGCATCAGGAATGGAAAATCTGTCATTTGCATGGGCAGGCAGTTTAGCACCAGGAAAAGGTCATTACTACAGGATTCAAAGTCCTGAGATTCTAATAGAATATGATAATACACAAAATAATGCCAATCATGTGCATACCGCAGTCAGGGATCTGAAAAATGATTTTGGCCGGAATCTTCTGAAAGAACATTATAGTGAAAGTCATAAAAATTAGGAGTTTACGTACTTTATGATTACGAATCACAAAGAGCATACAGGTTATAGTCAATAAGGTTTATGCATATAGGCATTAATACTTATTAATGGTCAATCTACCCGTAAATAGTTGCCAACTATACAGTTATACTTATAGAATATTTCTACAAACTTAGAATTTCCTATCTTTAAAGGGAGTTGCATAAAGTTTTACCTTGTATCTATTCACTTTCTTCATATATATGTCCCCGATGTATTAAACTTAATTATTAATGAAAATTCCAAGCTGTCTGCCGATTGTCCTATTTATTATAAGTATACTTAGCTTCACCAATTGCAAAAACAAAACAAAACCAAATCCTGATTTGGCAGCAATTAATCTGCTGAGAGGCGAACTTATTTTATGTAGTTCTGAACAATTCGGGGAGGTAAGCTTTGCGCTATCCTGCAATTATGATACCCGGGCGACTTTTGATCTGGCATTATCCTTGTTGCACTCATTTGAATATGAAGAAGCCGAAAAAGCTTTCGTGCAGGTATTGGATGCAGATCCAGAATGTGCAATGGCCTATTGGGGAGTAGCTATGAGTATTGTTCATTCATTATGGTATCAGTCTGATAAAAGTTACCTGGAAAAAGGATCAAAACTTCTCGAAATTGCTAGCAAAATTCCAAAAGGAGAAAGAGAAAAGGAGTATTTGGATGCTATAGGCATATATTATAAAGATTGGGATAAAATTGATCAAAACACAAGGGCATTATTGTACGAAAAGAAAATGGAAAAAATTTATTTGAAGTATCCTGAAGACAATGAAGCAGCAGTTTTTTATGCTTTAGCCTTAAGAGCATCCGCAGATCGCAAGGACAAGACCTATAAGAATCAAAAAAAATCAGGTGAGATTCTTGAAAAATTATTTGTAGACCAACCCAACCATCCCGGAATTGCCCATTATATCATACATAATTATGATTACCCGGAATTAGCTCATTTAGCTTTACCAACGGCTAGAAGATATGCGGATATCGCACCAGCCTCATCGCATGCCCAACACATGCCTTCCCATATCTTTACGCGATTGGGGTTATGGGATGAATCTATACAATCTAATATAAATTCTGCGTCTTCGGCAAGATGTTATGCCGAGGCCAGTGAAATGGATGGTCACTGGTCTAACGAGCTTCATGCCATGGGTTATTTGGTATATGCTTACTTACAAAAAGGTGATAATAAAAATGCAGATGAACAATACCAGTACATGAAAACAATTTATGATGTCTACCCTTCAAATATAGCTGCTATTGCATATCCCTTTGCTGCCGTACCTGCAAGAATTGCCCTGGAAAATAGAAGATGGGATGTCGCGGCTAATTTACAATTTCATGAATCGGAGGTGAAATGGGATCAATTTCCATGGCAAAGTTCTTTGCTTCATTTTACCAGAGCTATCGGTTCACTTCATCTAAAAAACTTCAGTGCGGCCAATGAAGAATTGGAAATCCTTAACACCTTAAGGCAACAAATTTCTGATCGTGGAAATGAGGCTAATGCAAACCAGGTATTAATCCAAATCAAAATAATTCAAGGCTGGTTACATTTTTATAATGAACAACAAGACTCAGGTATTGCGCTATTAAAAGAAGCCGTAGAAATGGAAGATATCATAGGAGTTCATGGAATTACACCTGGTAAATTGATACCGGCCCGCGAATTTTTGGCAGAAATGTTACTGGCCATAAACAAACCACAAGAAGCTTTAGAAGTATATGAGAAAAATCTAAGTGTTAATCCTAAGCGCTTCAACGGGATCTATGGGGCAGCGGTGGCCGCAAAACAATTTGGCGACCAGGAAAAAGCATCCAGGTATTTTGAAGAACTTTTAATGCTTGCAGAATCATCACAAAGCGACAGGCCGGAATTGGAAGAAGCGAAAAGCTTTATTCAACAACATGCCGGGTGAAATTTGGAAAATATGACTACAAAATACAATCAACATCTATTAAAAATAACATCATGAAAACAAAATCAGGTTTTATAATTCTCGTAATCGGGCTATTCTCAATTGTTTATTTTTTAACTATTGAACAAGGGGAACAAAGCCTCGACAATTCCCAAAAAGCCTCCTTTTATTCAATAAAGTGTACCGTTGCCAAATACTTATTAAGCAATGTAGACACTACTCAACAGATTTCTCCCCTGTTTGAAAACCTGGGAAATCTGAGTTTTTCCATTACGACTTCCAACGAAATGGCGCAAACTTTCTTTAATCAAGGCCTAAGACTTACCTATGCTTTTAATCATGCAGAAGCACACCGCTCTTTTATGGAAGCATCCAGACTGGATCCGAATTCTGCCATGACCTATTGGGGGCAGGCTTATACACTGGGACCTAATATAAATGATCAATTGCCACCGGACGAGCGCAAGGAGAAATACAATGAGGCACTGGCAAAAGCTAAAAAACTGTCTTCTGGGGCAAGTCCAAAGGAACAGGCTTTAATAAATGCTCTTACATCCAGATACAGCACAGATCTTAAAAAAGATGTAGCAGAATTGAATATGACCTATATGAATGCCATGACCGAAGTAGTTAAGCAATTTCCAGAAGATTCAAATATTCTTACATTATATGCTGCTTCAGTAATGAATACAGTTCCCTGGAATTATTGGGATAAAGATGGTAATCCATCCCCCAATATATCCGAAGCTAAAACCGCATTGGAAAAAGCAATAAAAATTAATCCTGATAATCCCGGAGCACACCACTATTATATTCATATGG
>Ga0316197_10000885_pt1 | contig 21188 bp, 13 predicted proteins | sample OudBiesiAoxic_MG_FD_204939 | JGI IMG/M metagenome (GOLD analysis project Ga0316197, IMG submission 204939) | Coastal sediment microbial communities from Oude Bieten Haven, Netherlands - site A oxic | ecosystem: Environmental > Aquatic > Marine > Coastal > Sediment | place: Netherlands... | reverse complement strand
CGCAAAGGGAACAACCATTTACGTCAACTTACGCCTTGAATTAAGTCATTTTTCCTACGCAAAAATTAGATCACATACTTAATCAGTTTGGTATAAGTCTTAATTTAAATAACCAAGATGATCCTTGAAGAGCATCTTGGTAGAATTTAAATAATACTATTTAGCAACGATAAACTCTTGTTTCATAAGGACGTAATACGAGACTATTCGTTAAATCATGGGCTGTGACAGCATAGTTATTAAACAACAGATGTTTGCTGTCAGGTACTGCATCTTCGTAATTAAACATAGCAAGTGCAGCAGTCATATTACACATAACCAATATTTTTTTATTACCTAAAGTACGTGTATATGCATAGATTTGTGCATCATCTTCATGTAATAAATCATAATCACCATAAATCAGTGTTGGCTCAGATTTACGTAGTGCAATTAACTTACGATAAAAATTGAGGATTGATCCCTCATCTGATGTTTGTTGCGCAACATTAATCGCTTTATAGTTAGGATTAACCTTAAGCCAAGGAGCTGCCGAGCTAAACCCTGCATTAGCACTGTCATCCCATTGCATAGGAGTTCGAGAATTATCGCGGCCAGTACGTGCAAGCAGATGAAGAATCTCTTGCTCCGGCATGCCTTTCTCATGTAATTCCGCATACTGATTTTTAGCACCAACACAGTTAAAGTCATCAATGCAGGTAAACTCAGTATTAGTCATGCCTATCTCTTGCCCTTGATAGATAAAAGGCGTGCCTTGCATTAAGAAGTACATAACAGCTAATGAAGTGGCGCTCTCAAACCAATACTTTTCCTCATTACCCCATTTAGAAACAATACGTGGAATATCATGGTTTTCTAAAAAGAGTGCATTCCAACCTGCATTCTCTAGTCCCTTCTGCCAGCGAGTAAATGTTTCTTTAATTTTAATTACATCTAATTCAACATTCGGATTTTCATCCCATAGCGCTAGATGGTCAAACTGAAAAATCATATTAAAACGTTTTTTTTGTGCTCCTACCCAATCTTCAGCTTGATCAATCGAAACACCATTAGCTTCTCCGACCGTCATCACATCATGCTTTCTGAAGGTCTTTTCACACATTTCATCAATGTAATCGAGGATCCCATCAACGTTCATCATTTTATCCCAACAAGGCACATTTTTAAGACCTTCAGGATTAGGCATATCTTGTAAGCCTGGTTCTTTTTTCATGTGGCTTATCGCATCAACGCGGAACCCATCAATTCCTTTATCTAACCACCAGTTAATCATTTTATAAATGGCTTCTCGAACGGCTTTATTTTCCCAATTGAGATCAGGTTGTTTGGTTGAAAACAGATGCATATAGTACTCATCAGAGATTGCTTCATGTTCCCATACAGATCCCTTAAAGATACTTTCCCAGTTATTAGGCTCTAGTCCCTCTTTTTCACTGTCACGCCAGATATACCAATCTCTTTTAGCACTATCTTTAGAGGATTTAGACTCTTCAAACCATGGATGTTCATCTGATGTATGGTTAACAACTAAATCTAAGATCAACTTCATGCCGCGAGAATGAACTTCGGCTAATAAACGATCAAAGTCCTCCATCGTGCCAAACTCTTCCATGATCTCTTGATAATCACTAATGTCATAACCATTGTCATCATTAGGTGATTTAAACATAGGACAGATCCAGATCACGTCTATACCAAGATCTTTAAGATAATCAAGACGATCTGTAATACCGTTTAAGTCTCCGATACCATTTCCATTAGAATCTTTAAAGCTGCGAGGATAGATCTGATAAGCAACAGCCTCTTTCCACCAACATTTTTCATAGAGGTTATTTGTTACTGTCTTATTCGTGTTTAACATAGCTTTATTCCGATTATTTACTTATTTAATTTTAAAATTTAATGTGAGTTGTCTGCAATTAAGCATTTTTTCAACTCTGGTTAACAGCGATTGCAAATGATTCATATGGTGCTAAAGAAAGGTGCTCAGTTAGTTGCACTCGCTCTTCATAATTGCTTATTAAGCATTGACCAGTTAAACCTATTAAAGATTCTGGTAATAAGGTTTCTATATGCTCACCACTAAAATTATTAATCACAATGATTCTTTCTTCACCCAGCAAACGCTCATAGGCAAATAACTGCTGATGTGTTTCAAACAATGGTTGATATTCACCATAGATAATGACTTCATGGCTTTTACGTAATTGAATCAGTTTTTGATAATGGTAAAATACAGAGTTAGTATCATTTTGGGCAGCTTCAACGTTTATTTCAGCATAATTAGGGTTTAGTTTTATCCACGGTTGTCCCTGACTAAAGCCTGCATTATGGCTATTATCCCAATGCATTGGAGTACGAGCATTATCTCGACCATTTTTATAGATTCCATCCATCATCGATTCATGTGAGACACCCGATTCTGTTCTTTCTTTATAAAGGTTAAGTGTTTCAATATCTTTATAATCTTCGATAGCATCAAATTGAACATTCGTCATTCCAATCTCTTCACCTTGATAGATGTAAGGTGTACCTTTTAGGAAGTGTAATGATGTTGCTAACATTTTAGCTGACTCAATACGATACTTACCCGGATCACCGTATTTCGACACCACACGGGGAAGATCATGATTATTCCAAAATAGTGAATTCCAACCGCTTTCAGCTAATTCAATCTGCCATTTATTGATCACGTTTTTAAATTCAACTAGGTCAAAAGCACGTGGTTTCCATTTTCCTTCGTATGGGTCAAACGTAATCGTTACATGTTCAAACTGGAAAACCATTGACAGTTCTTCACGAGCAGGATCTGAATATAATTTTGCAATCTCAGGCGTTGCACTCCAAGACTCACCCACTGTCAGGACATCACGATCACCAAAAGTTGCTTTATTCATCTCTTGTAATAAAGGATGCAAGCGCGGTCCGTTAGTCATTATTTTTTTATCAACTTCTTTACCGATCAAATCAATAACATCCATACGGAAACCACCAATACCGCGATCTAACCACCAGTTCATCATTTTGTGCACTTCTTCTTGCACTTTAGGATTATCCCAGTTTAAATCAGGTTGCTTTTTAGCAAATTGGTGGAAATAATATTCGCCAGTTGTATCATCTAGTTCCCACCCACTGCCGCCAAAGTAAGAATGAAAGTCATTTGGCTCACTGCCGTCATCTTGAGGTTTACGCCAGACATAATAATCTCGGTAAGGGTTATCTAAAGATTTTTTAGATTCAATAAACCAAGGGTGCTCATCACTAGTATGGTTTACAACTAAATCCATAATAATACGAATGTCGCGTTTAGCTGCTTCAGCAATAAGTGTGTCCATCTCTTCCAACGTACCAAATTCAGAAGCAATATCTTGGTAGTCTGAAATATCGTAACCATTGTCATCCATTGGCGATTTGAAAACGGGTGATAACCAAATTACATTAATGCCTAACTGTTTAAGATAATCTAACTTATCGATAATCCCAGCTAAATCACCGACACCATCATTATTTGCATCCATGAAACTACGTGGGTATATCTGATAGATTACAGCGTCATGCCACCACTTTTTATCTGATTTTTGTATTGTATGAACATTATAAGGTGCAGCCGTTGTCGTTATTGTCATTACAATATCCTCTTAAAATGCAACGCTATGAATACTTTAAAAGCCTATCATAGGCAACATATGACATAGATAGAAATACTATTTTCAACAAACTTAATAGATTTATTAAATATCATTTTGAGTAAGCGTGATGTTTACTAGGCTTTACTCTATTTCGACACAAAAAAGCATACTTAGAAATGTGATCATACATACAAAAAGAGTCTGGTCATTGAAATTATTGGGGAAAAAGTGATAGTTAACACTGACTTAAACTATTCAATTAAATTTTTAAATTTTGATGAGAGAGAGTAATTATTTGATAAGTTTGGGATACTTTACTGCTTTAGGAGCAAAAACGTGCATCACAAAATAGATCTCGTAAAAATTTGTAACTCCTCTATCGATAGAAGAGCTACAAAATGCCAAAAGATGACTATAGTTCTTTTTTCTCTAATGCTTCAATAAATATTGTTTGTGCACCTTCTACACTCAATTTTTTAGCTTCCTCTAATAAGCTTAATGCTTTAGCGATATCATTGCTATTCACCGCTTCGGTTATCGCCATTTTGTAAAAAGCTTGTGTTTCTGGCAATGCCGGTTTAGCCGGTACTTTAACCTTTGTTTCCATAACCTCAACCTCTTTAAGTGCTGGACGGCTAGCCTTTAATGACTCAGTTTTAATTGAGAGTGTTAATTTACCAAAGCGACTAAATTGATAAGTAGGATCAGTCACCATCGGCATTGGCTCGCCGAACTCTTCAGCCCTTACGCGAGCGGGATGTTTTACTTTAACCGATTGACCTAGATATTCAGAAGAGGAATAAACAATAAAATAAGGTGTTTTAGTTGCATCAAGCTCAAAGTTTAATCTAAATTGGCTTTGTGTAAATGCACTTGATGTTTTAACTTCAAACTCTTTGAGCTCGATAACTTTAACAATATTAAATTTTTCATCGAGGGTGATCACTTTAGGCGCAACAACAGACTTTTCAGACATTAAGCTCGACAAACGTAATGTTACTTTTTGTGAACGGGGAGATAAGCGAAATGCATTAAAGTAGCTATTGCCATCAGTAAAGTGGCCAACAGATGAACTTGAGTCGATTTGAAAGTTTATATCTTCATTGTTATTAAGCTGTATCCACGGAAATTGAGAAAAATCACTACAACAGACCTGCGCGGTAGGTAACGGCGAAATTGTATTTGTCACTGTCTCAGTTGAAGAGCACGCAGTTAAAGAAAGGCTTACCAGCAAACCCGTAAAAAATTTTTTAGTATTCAAAATTACTCTCCAAATTGATATTAAACGCAAAAAGGTAGCCCAATGGCTACCTTTTATTTTAGTGATATTTAACTAAAATTTAGAACCAGATTTCAGTGTGTACACCTACAATTGTTTCATCAGTACCGTTTTTAATGCCAATGATAGAAGCACTTGCTTCATCATCTGCTTTAATGTAGCTGATGTATGGTTTGATTTGTGGACGACCAAAGTAATCAGCATTTACAGTAAATGCAGCAGCAATTTCAGCATTAATGATGTTACTTTCCATATCATCGCCTGTACGACCCCAGTAACCTTCATCACCTTCTTCATGACCGTAAGATGCAGTTGCTTCAAGACGAAGGTTATCATTTACTTTGTACGATGGACGAACAGCAGCAATGTAACGTACTAAACCAGATGCTGTAAACAGCTCATCTAATGCAGCCATGTAAGTGAATTCAGAACCCATCTGCCAGCTATCAGAGATATTTAATACACCGTAAGAAGTGAAGAAAATTGACTCTTGGTTTTCATCACCACCAGCCCAACTACCAAAGTTAACACCACGGTTTTGTGCAGTTCCTTTACCGTAAGAAAGTGCCGTTTGTGTCCAACCATCTAAGCCGTAGTAGCTAGAGTTTAACGTGATTGCAGCGCCAAAACCATCATCTTCAGCGTCATTTGCTTGTGTGATGTATTTAAAGTCAAAATCTAAGCTACCAATACCCGCATCTACACCGTAGTAGTAGAAATCGTATGATGTTAATGTTGTACGATCAGCACTTGCGCCGTCTTGGCCTGCATCTGGGTCAGCAGTTACAACAGCAAAACCCGCTGTGTTACCTGCTAATTTAGTTTGGATACCCGCACCAACACCTGAAGACTGTTTCCAGAACTCACCAGAAAGGATACCTGCAGAACGGTTTAAGAAACGTTGACCACCCCAGATTGATGTATCTTTACCTAAGAAAGAGAAACCACCAATTTCAACAAACGTCTCTTTTACTTCAAATTGTGATTGAGTATTTTTTTTCTGACCACCTTCAGATGAATATGCATAAGAGTTACCGTTACCGTATTCTGTTCTTACTACGAAATCAGACCAAACGCCATTTTCATGTTCAGTGTGCTTCTTAATTACAAACTCAACTTGGTTAGTACTTTTACCGTGTGTACCTGCTGTTTTATAATCTGGTTTACCATATTCAGTATCTACTGATTCGCCATCAACACTACGGAAGTTCATTGAAGCATAACCGTGTACTTCCCAGCCATCTTTTACTACATCAGTGCTCGCCGTTGCAGCACCAGAGAATAAAGCAGTAGAAACAGCAGCTGCAAGTAGATTATATTTGTTAAATTTCATAATTAATTCCTTTTTCCATTTAAAATGTTTTTTTTATTTTAAAAAATTGACTAAACCAACACATCGAATGACTTACTTGTTACTGATGTATAAAATCTAAAGTCCATTAATCAACTGGTAATGCAGTTATGTTTATAGTCCTCAGCGAAATAGATAAAAAAGACTTCTTTACTTATTTCGCATGACATATTGTTATTAACAATAACTACGATGGGATATCATCCCCTATACCTTCTGTATTAAGCCTTTCGTGAATATTTTCATATAAAACGTTCCAGAAAATAATCTACCCGAACTCAATTGACAGCTATCATAAGGGCTTCAGAAGCACAGCTGAAATGTAATTTAGTCGAAGAACTCATAGATAAAATGTATGCCAGGAAGGTAAAGCGTGATCTGCGGTAATAATTTTTAGCTGCAATCGCAATTGAGCTAGATAATTAAATTAAAGACATCGTGATAGAGATCGCTTGATTATTATTATCGAGAATTAATCATTATAAAAATTTACAGATAAAAAAACATGAACGATTAAATTAATTTTTTTTAAAAAAAACACTTAAACCCATATATATCAAAAACTTAAAAAACAACAAGATAAAAAATCCGATTAAAAAATGATAGCAGGACACTTAATGTGTTTAAATTTTCAATCTTATCGGTAGTAAGAGTGAAAATCCAAATTGCCTAAATAAAATCTAATGCAATTATTTAAATTACTCTTTACTTCAAGTTAAGTGAATAATGAGATCAATAATGGTTAATGGGTTGTTAACGAAATATAGTCACTTCAATGAATTAATCTATATCACCTAAACGTGTGATTTTAGCAGTATAATAATTGCAAGATTTGAGGCGACTGAAAAATGGATATGTTGCCTTACAGAGTATAAGAAACTTAAGCGACATCCTAAATTAGTAGAGGTATATCTTTAGAAATTGTATTTAAGGTTTACTAGCAATTTATATAAGGCTAAGTTTATGCCATGCAGTTATTTCAGATAGCTGATATCAACTCGCCTAAATACATGGTCATTTTTGTTTGTTAAAATAACGCATAACCTTACCTATTTTCCCTACCTAAACTCAGACCATTTTATGATGCGGAATGGTTTGATACCAATCTAACAAATACTTGGCCATTCTTTTATTTAAATACATCGAACATTACGCACTGCAATAATAACAATTGCGAGGAGTCAGGAAAATCTTGCTTAGATTGTGAGTCACATTTCAGTCACCGGATAAAAAGGTTATATTCCCCATAAAATTTAAATAACAAAGATAAACGTGCTCCAATAATAAAAAGGTAGCTAAAATTTTGTATTTATCATTCAGCTTAATCCATACTGTACAATCTATAATCAATAAAACACTAAAAAATTGCATTTTACGGAGCTGAGTGAACGCATTATAGGGTTATAGAATAATGCAGTGAATTTTCCCTCGATATTAGAAAGCTGTTTCGACACCAAGAAAAAGAGGCATGCGATTTATATGCTATTAATCTACCGTTAGAATATTTAATAGCCTAAAGCTAATAATGTTGAGCCTCACTGACTTTGCGGCAGCTCACTATTTGATGATCGCAGTACGCGTAAGAAAATTAACAATCTATTTATTAAAAAACGAAATTACCTGTTTGATTTCTCAAAGCTAGTAACCCTTAAAATACATGCTTCTTTATCGATATAATAAGGCATTACAGAAACATTCCCCTTTGTTTATATAAGGTTTATGCATTGATATTGCTTTTTGAATAGTGCTTTTAAATTGTTTTAAATAGAAATCAAATCAATCAATGTCACGCTTTTCCAACCTGACATTCATTTTATCTATGACCACTAGGGTAATTTTCCATTTCAGTCTATGTCTAGAGCAATTTATCATAGCTTCGAATTAAGTTTGAACAGATTACTTATAAGCATACTGATGAAGAAGATAGTCAGGAAAACTTAATATAATGGTGACATGGAACTTTATACCTACGTAGTTTTACCATTTCAAAACACTTTATTTCTATCTGGAGAAGCAAATGATCAAAAAAGTAACGATTGCGGTATCAGCAGCACTTTTTTTAGCAAACAATGCAATGGCAGCAGACAACATTGTCATCGGCGTAGAAAAAAACTATGTGCCGTATTTCACTGAATTGGCAGCTAAATTTAATCAAGGTAAAGATTTTAAAGTTGAAGTTACAACAGCAAAAATGTTTGACTTATTAGATGCACTGCCAACCCAAAAAGGAAACGTTGCGGATCTATTTATGGTACCAAATGACCGTATTGGGGACTTAGCAAACCAGCGTTTAATTGAGTCAACTAACTTTGCAATCAAAGGATACACCACGACATCAACCCAATCTGCTAGTTACGATGGTAAAAATTATATGTTACCAATGTCTACGGACACGACACTATTCCTTTACAACAAAGACAAGCTAAAAACAGCACCAAAGACATTAAAAGAGCTTGCACCTTCAGATTGGGCTGCAAAATTTACTGATTTCTATTTTGCTGGTGGTCTGTTTATGTCTAACGGTGGTTATATCTTTAATGATAATAATCCTGAAGATATCGGCTTAGCAAATGCAGGCGCAATTAAAGCCGGTTTAGCCGCTAAAAGTCTTTACGCAAGTGGTGTAACGCATTGGACACTCATGCAAGATGATACTGTTGCATACGATATTATGATGAAAAACTTCACTGAAGGAAAGATCAGTGCAATTATCAATGGTCCATGGGCAATTTCTGACATTGAAAAAGCAGGTATCAATGTTGGCGCAGCACCAATTCCAAGCTGGGATGGGTCTAGTACATATCAAGCATTAACGGGTACTAAAGGTATCGCAGTTAATGGTTACAGCAGTAATAAAGAAGGTGCACGTGACTTCCTTAAGTTTGCAGCAACACCTGAATACGCTAACAAATGGTATGAAATGACACGTGAAATTTCACCTAACCTTTCTGTTAATTACAAAGAAGGTTCTGTACATAAAGCGATTTTTGATGCAACAAACGCAGGTATGCCAATGCCAAACCTTCCTGAATTTGGGAAAGTATGGGGTCCAATGAAAGTTGCACTTGCACAAATTGCTCAAGGGCAAGATGTAAAAGGCGCGTTAGAAGCTGGTGTGGATACTATTAAGTACGATATCGAAGATATGTAATTCACATTAAGAGTGGTTTAATTACTCTTACTCTGTTTACATCAAAATACGATCTTCAAAACAATTGAAGATCGTATTTTAAATTTAAAATTCCCTTATTAAACAGCAAATTATGCTAATTTATTATAAAGTAGGTTAAAATGAGTCAACGTTTTATTTTCTGGCTTTCTATGGTGCTACCAGGCAGTGGGCATATGCTGTTACGACGTGTACGAGAAACCCTGTTTGGTTACTCGCTACTCGCATTAGAGATTCTAGTTTTCATCCAATTTATACTTCCCAATTTTCGTTTATTAGCCGTTGAACAGCCTAATGGAAAAATCACCATTGGTGCTGAACGCTTTGTGGATGATTCCTTCCTGATTATGGTTGGTTCAACACTTGGCGGATTAATGTTATTAATGTTTATTGCATTTCATTACGCCTTTGCGCGTGATGCCAAAGATGTTAAACGTCAAATAGATGTTAATGGTTATGCGATTACCTTCACCGAAAAGGTACGTGGTTTATCCCACGAAATCGTACCTAACCTGATCACCGCGCCAAAATTCATTCTATTATTCGTATTCGCTTTTTTACCTGCAATCGTATCGATTATTGTGGCATTCACCAACTACAAGCGACCAGTATTACCACCGGCTTTCTTACTTGAATGGAAAGGGTTATCCAACTTCGAACGTTTATTTACCAATGAGCGAGCAGCGGCAGCATTTCAGGAAACCTTAGTTTGGACAATGACATGGACATTCTGTGCTTCCGCATTAACCATCGTATTGGGCACTGTGTTAGCCGTTGTAGCAAACAATAAAAATATTCGAGGCAAAAAGTTCTTCCGCACTGTTTACATTTTACCTTGGGCTGTACCTGCTTTTTTAACTATCTTAGTTTTCCAACTATTTTTCTCAAAAGTTGGCGGCATGAACACCATGGTTATCCCATTCTTTACTGGTAACGAATACGACGTATCAACCGCAATTGGTTTCTTCCTGAATGCCGATTATGCAAAGATCACGATCATTCTAATCCAAGCATGGCTCGGTTTTCCTTATGTTTTCATTTTGGTAACCGGTGTATTACAAACCATTCCTGATGATCTGTATGAAGCGAGTAGCATCGATGGAGGTAACGCATGGAGCAACTTCTTTGATATTACGCTACCCTTAATATTAATTAGTGTCGCCCCGGTGTTTATCACTCAGTTCACCTTTAATTTTAACAACGTAACCATTGTTTATATGCTAGGTGAAGCAACCGTACAAACCATCGGTTCCATCTATAAACCACTCGATACAATCTCTTCACTAGGCTTCCGTTTAATGATGGATGCTAAATATAATGAGGCGGCGGTATATACATTAATAGCAAGTACAGTTGTCGGCGCCATCGTCCTATATACATGGATTAAAGCGGGTGCCTTTAAAAATGAGGAGGTGATGTAATGGAAACTTCAATCAACCAAAAACCGGTACCAAAAACTAAAAGCTTAAATCGTGGTTTTTTAGTGAGAAACATGGGGCTGATTGCAAGTTACGCTTTTCTTATCATCATGGCAATTGTGATTATTTATCCCATTTTGCTCACGATAATGAGCGCCTTTAATGTCAGTAATACACTCTATTCAACTTCATTTTTTCCACAAAATTTTAGTTTTACAGAGAACTTTAAGAGTTTATTTAATGATACTGCTTACTTAAGCTGGTACACCAATACCTTCCTACTTTCGATTGTTACCATGATTCTTTCAACAATTATTGTTGTGGTTTCGGGATTTGTGTATTCACGTTACCGTTATACGTCACGTAAAAGTGCCTTGATGTCATTGTTAATCATTCAAATTGTACCATCGGGTAGTGGTCTGATTGCACTTTATGCAATGGCAAACTCTATCGGTATCTACAGCTCTGCAAATGCAACTTTTTACACGTACATTTACATGACACTTATCTATACCGCACTAGGAACGACCATGAACACCCTATTAATGAAGGGCTATTATGACTCGATTCCACGTGACTTAGATGAGTCTGCAAAGATTGATGGTGCAACACAACTGCAAATCTTTACAGAGATATTACTGCCTCTTGTGAAACCGATGATTGTGGTTATTGCCATCTTCTGTTTCTTAGGACCTATCGGCGATATCATCATGCCGAAATTCCTTATCGCAAGCATGAGCAGTGATTCCAAAACCCTAGCAGTTGGTTTAATGGGTTTGATTAATGATATCAAAGATTCAAATTATAACGTATTCGCAGCGGGCGCAGTTTTAGCAGCAATCCCCCCTGTTTTAGTTTTCTATAAATTTCAAGATTATATTGTTGGCGGTTTAACGTCAGGTGGAGTAAAAGGATAATGAGTAAAATTTCTTTAAGAAATATTGTAAAAAAATACCCAAATGCAGAGCACTGTTCTGTGAGTGATTTCAACCTAGATATTGAAGAGGGAGAATTTATTGTATTAGTTGGGCCTTCTGGCTGTGGTAAGTCAACAACTCTTCGTATGATCGCCGGTTTAGAAGATATTACGTCGGGTGAGTTCATTCTTGATGGTGAAGTGGTTAACAACGTAAGTTCAAAGGATCGAGACATTGCAATGGTATTCCAAAGCTATGCACTTTATCCACATATGTCAGTACGTGAAAATGTAGGTTATGGATTAAAACTCCGTAACTACCCTGCAGAGACAACTAAAAATTTGGTTGATGATATATCTAAAGATCTGTTTTTAACGCAATACCTAGAACGTAAACCAAAAGAGCTTTCAGGTGGACAACGCCAACGTGTCGCATTAGGTCGAGCAATGGTTCGTACCCCTAAACTTTATTTAATGGATGAACCATTAAGTAACTTAGATGCAAAATTACGTACTACAACACGTAGTGAAATCTCACGTATGCACCGTGCTAAAGGTGCTATCACAATTTATGTAACCCATGATCAAGTAGAAGCAATGACCATGGCAGATCGCATCGTATTAATGTCGATGGGTGAAGTACAACAAATTGGATCACCAAAAGAGTTATTTACTAATCCTAAAAACTGTTTTGTTGCAACCTTTATGGGGATGCCATCAATGAACATCATTGAAGGCAAATACAAGTCAGGTAACTTTAGTTGTGACGCATTCACAATTGCAGTGAGCGACACTGATAAGAAGATTCTTGATGATGCTGGTTATGATGGTAAATCAATTTTCTTAGGCGCCCGTTCAAGTGCTATTCGTTCTGGTAAAAAATATGAAGAAGCATTCCCTAATTCCTGTTTTGAAACAACAGCAGTGAACGTTGAATACTTAGGTGATAGTGTGAATGTATTCTTTAACGCAGAAGCAAATAATCTTTTTGTTGGCACATTAGGCACTGGCGAACGTGAAGTTGAAGTTGATGAGAAAGTAACCTTAGTATTAGACAATACTAAGCTGCACTTTTTTGATTCTGAAACCGAAGAATCGATTAAATACACAATCAATCAAGCGAATTAATCGCCATTTAATGTGTAAAGTGATTGGAAAAACATTATCCAATCACTTGTTTCTCAAAGTGACCTTTCAAAGTAGCTTTAAATCTATTATCAACGAAAAAATATAATCTTCATTTTTACAAGGAATAACAACTTTGATTTTTCGCGGACAACTCCAACGTATTCACGACTACCTATTTCATATTGCCGTCGCTGTAGTCATATTTATCATCGGCTTTGTTATCGTTTATAGCAGCCTACCTAAACCTCAATTTGACCAGAATGCATTCGTTAAACACCAACAGTCATTTGAGCAGTGTCTTAATAATGAAGTTTTGTTAACTACTGCGAGGGATTTTGAACAAAACTATTTACAACTTTCACTACAAGATATCTCGGCACAATATAAAGCGTTACGTAAACAAGTCCCTACGAATTGCGGCACATTGTATCTTGAGAGCAGTTATGAACAACTTCAAGAGATGGCACTGTCAGTATTAACCGATGCACAAACGTTTTACAAAACGGAAGATGTCAAAGCAGTTAATGCGGTTTATACGCCCTCTTCTATTTACAGTGCATTATTAGGTGAACCTCAACCTTACCTATTTTTCTTCTCCGATAAAGAGCAAGATCGCATTGTTGCTATTAAAGTATCCCCCTCAGAAGATGGGTTTCTCATTAAACCATTGTGGAAATATGAAGAGAGCCAAAATCTTGCTTTCACACAAGGTGAAATACAGAAACTATTACTCGTTTATAACGAAATCAAACGCTAAAACTCACCTCTTCCCCCTTTTTATAAATACTTCATGTTGATGTTTAACAAAATAATAATAACGGATAGTTATACATCAACATGAAGACTCACACGATCACATTTAACAAAATATAAGGTTAATATGAAAATATCTCTTTCTAAAGCAAATTTTCGCGACATGAATCGCCTTGAAGAATCCAATTATCTATTAACAAATGGATTAGGTGGTTACTCTTCTCTAACACTTGCGGGGTCTTGTACTCGTAATGATCATGCACTTATGATGGGCTGTATTGTTGCACCGAATACACGTTTTTGTTTTGTGCGTAATTTAGATGACCGATTGACATTAAGCAACAGTGAAACATACCCACTCTCTTCACAAGCTTATTTAAACGCTGATGATAATATTGATTCATCATTACTGTTTGATAATTATAGCCAAACTTATCTCCCAGAATTTACCTATCGAATTCAAGGGATTGAGATAACTAAAACCATCGTGATGACCCAACAAGTTAACCGCCTTGGTGTGCAATACAAAATATTTAATCCTTTGAAGCAAGCCTTCACTTTGAATATCACGCCTAAATATCAGTTCTGTGCAAAGGGTGAAAACCTTGAAAAAGAGCAACAATTTAGTCACATTCCAGGCTTAGTTCGCAGTAATGACCAATCACTTTCTTATAGACATAATGGTACAGATCAAGCTCTTGCTAATGCACGCTATGAGCCCGAACTTTATTTTGCTTATGACGAACGTGACGAGCGCACCTCAACGGATGCACAAATGGCACTGCACACCATTAGCTTTGACGGACAACAGGAAGAAGAGAATTTTTATGTTATTTTTGAAGCTGATGAGGAGCGCTCAAGTAAGCAATCATCACCTTCTATAACTTCCATGATTGAGACTGAGGTACTACGCCAACAGCAATTTATAGCGCAAGCAAACCTCAAAACAGTTTTTGCACAACAGTTAGTGCGTGCTAGTGAGCAGTTTGTAGTGACAAGAGACTCCACTCAATCTAAATCAATTATTGCCGGATACCCCTTCTTTGCAGATTGGGGCCGCGATACTATGATTGCACTTTGGGGTTGTAATTTAGCCACGAATCAATTTGATGAAGCGAAACAGATATTTCGCACATTCATACGCTATGAACGCAACGGTATTCTTCCTAACCTCTTTCCTGAGGCGGGTGTTGCACCTCTTTATAATACTATCGACGCAGCTTTACTGTTTGTGGTTAGTCTTTATGAATATTATCAAGAAAGTGGTGATATCGATTTTATTCGTGATGAAGCCTACGATTGTATGGTAAGCATTTTTGAAAATTATCGCGATGGTACTGATTTTGAAATTAAGATGTTAGACAATGGATTAATCAGTGGTGGCAGTGGTTTTGATCAATTGACTTGGATGGACGTTCGTTTTGGTGAAATATTACCAACACCAAGGCATGGCTGTGCTGTTGAAATCAATGCACTTTGGTATAACAGCATCTCAATATTAAATTTCTTCAATGACAAACTTGGTAAATCAATACCTGAATTACCAGCATTAGCTGAACAAGTAAAAACCAGTTTTAATGATCTTTTCTATAACCAAGCGGGTTACCTTAATGACTGGATTAAAGATGAACAAGTCAACCAACAAATTAGACCTAATCAAGCCTATGCAGTTGGCCTGCCCTTCCCTATTCTTAGTCAAGAAAGAGCAAGGTCTGTTATTTTAAATATTTATCAGCACTTATATACACCGTTGGGTTTACGCTCATTAGCAATTGAAGATGATGATTTTAAAACTAAGCATACTGGTGCACATTACGACCGTGATATGGCATATCATCAAGGCACCGTTTGGGGTTTTATGGTCGGTCAATTCTTGATGGGAATTTTACGCCAATTTCCTGATGATAAATCACTCACTCACATCGTTGATCAGTTTATTGCACATAACCAAGATGCGATGTACGAAGGCTGTATCGGGCAATTAGCAGAGATATATGATGGTTACAATCCAAACCAATCTCGAGGTTGTTTTGCACAGGCATGGAGCGTAAGTGAAGTGTTACGTGTTGTTAAACATCATGCTAAATCAAATAATTAATTGTTATTACAACCATATAAAAGCAGCGTTAATTGGTCTGTTTGTTTTTTAAAACAGGCAGCTCACTAACGGTGTTGATTACCCGTATTAATTTATACCAATGGAATTTAATAGGTGATCAGAGTTTGCGCAGGAAAAATTATTACTAACAAGGCGTGAGTTGCAGGAGATAGTTGTTCTCACTTCAAAACTCACAACGTAGTTAGGGATAATTTTAACCAGCAAGAATGATCACTTTATTAATTCCTTTGGTATTAGTATCGCCAAGACAGTATTTTAAAAAAAGGTATTACCATGATTACAAAAGCAGCGATCTATCATCGTTCACATTCTAGCTACTCCTACGCATATGATAAAGAGAGGCTTCACCTGCGTATTCGTAGCGCAAAAGGAGAAGTTGATAATGTTACCTTGCGAATTGGAGACCCATACGACTGGGCACAAGGTGGCGGAGGCGGTAACCTTAATGCCGAGGATGCGAGTGGCTGGTTAGGAGCAAAAAACATAGTGATGCAGAAAGAGTGTGAAACGGAACTCTTTGATTATTGGTTTTGTGAAGCACACCCTCAGTTTTATCGTGCCCGATATGCATTCATCCTTGAAGGCAAAGATAAGCAACTACTAATGGCTGGTGAAAAGCAGATTATATCCCTAAAAAACCGTGAATGTGATCCCGCGTTAAGCCAATTATCTAATTTTTATTGTTTTCCATATCTTAATCCAACAGATGTCTTTAATGCACCCGATTGGGTTAAAGATATTGTTTGGTATCAAATATTTCCAGAACGTTTCGCCAATGGCGACCCGTCAATATCGCCTGATAATGTAATACCTTGGGGATCAGAAGACCCTAAGGTGCGCAGTTTTTTTGGAGGAGATTTACAGGGGATAATCGACCATTTAGATTACATTCAAAACCTTGGCGTAACAGGGATATATTTTACGCCAATCACTTCAGGCGCAACCAATCATAAATACGATACTACTGATTATCTTACCGTCGATCCTGCATTTGGTAATGAAGAAACCTTAAAAAGGTTGATTGATGAAGCACACAAACGAGATATAAAAATAATGTTTGATGCGGTATTTAATCATATAGGGGCTAGCTCAAAACAGTGGCAAGATGTACTAAAGCATGGTGAAAAGTCTAAATATGTTGATTGGTTCTATATTAACCAATTCCCACTTATTGAAGAAACAAAACCAGGGCAACATAGTAAAGACACCCTTAACTATCGTGCTTTCTCTTTTTCCAAGAACATGCCTAAACTCAATACCGAAAATCCTGAAGTCATTGAGTATTTACTGGAAGCCGGTCGTTATTGGGTAGAAAATTTTGATATCGATGCGTGGCGATTAGATGTCGCAAATGAAGTAGATCAACGTTTTTGGCGACGTTTTCGTGACGAGTTAAAGGCAATTAAACCGGACTTATATATCTTAGGTGAAGTTTGGCATGACTCCATGAACTGGCTCAGAGGAGACCAGTTTGATGCGGTTATGAATTATCCTCTCACTGATGCCATTTTAGGATTCTTCGCCAGTAAATCTTTAACAGCAAACCAATTTAAGTCGGCTGTCAGTGAAATCAATGTGAACTACCCTATTAATGTCAATGAAGTCTCCTTTTTATTGTTAGATAGCCATGATACGCCGCGTATTATCGACCAATGTGGAGCAGATAAAGATAAAGTAAAACTAGCTTACCTATTTCAATTCACACAAACGGGCTCTCCTTGTATCTATTATGGTGGCGAGATTGGTTTAGATGGTGGTGCAGACCCGCTTAACCGAAAATGTATGATTTGGGATGAAGACAAACATGATCTGGATATGAAGCAACATATCAAGAAAATCATTGAGTTACGAAAAACACACCCCGCATTACGATCTCATCAAATGCAGTGGTTAATGACAGATGATATGCAGCAAACTATTATCTATAAAAAAGAGAATCATGGTGAAACAATCTTTATCGCTATCAATAACAGCGATAAAGTCGCAAACCTCGCTCTTCCAGAAGCACTTCATGGACAAAATATGGTTGATATTTATAACCAACAAAGAACTCAGTTAACTCAAACGTTGTGTTTACCGGCATTTGGTTTTGCTATTTATAAACATCACTAGTTAATGTGAATAATAACCAGAGCAGTGATTTTCATCGCGGCTCTGGTTACCATATTCAAGCCTCCAATCAGCAGCTTATCTAATATTTTTATTCTGATTAGCTCATCATTTTTTAATGCCAATTTCGTGTTGTTCAACATTACTATTAAAACTGTGATCATGGTGTCAGCAAACATGCTTAATCAGGATATGCTTACTGTCATGTGAATGGGAAATTAAAGTCATTTTAACCAGTAAAATACTTCTCCTCTTTTTATCATTAATACTGAAATATCAATTTTAGAGAATAATTTTTTAATCATAATTAAGCCACACGAGAAGTTAAGAAATAAGTATCGGGTATCACTAGGGACTGTTGACCTTTGCCGTTTGAACTTTGTTGCCCCCGAAGGGCAGCATTTATTGACTCTTTCTACCGCGTTTTCGCCTATATATGTGGAACAATCACACTACATAGGCTAAGCCTTGTATAAATGGCCAATAAATTGCTGCAAAAACAAACTGGAAAGATCAACAGCCCCAAGATTAAAGTGATTTTAATGGAGAAATATAGATGAGAAAAAACATACAGAGGCTCCTAATCATCTATCTCTTCTTTGCAACGAGCTCAAGCGTCTCTGCCAGTGAAAAAACATTAACGTTTGCCATTGTTCCAAAATACCAGAGTACTTTTTTTGATCAAAGTGGTGAGGGCTGTAAAGACGCGGCTGCGCAATTAGAAAAGGTTAAGTGCATCTATAGGGGGCCTATAAAAGGAGATGTCAGAAAACAAGATGCTATTATAAAAGAGCTCATCGATGAAGGTGTAGATGGCATTGCAGTCGCTGTGACACAGTCTGATTTTTTAGCTAGAAGCAGTATGCAACAAGCTAAAAAAGCGGGGATTCCAATTATAACCTATGACTCAGACTTTGACCGTATAACATTACAAAATTATAAAGACATTCGTTTAGCCTATGTTGGAACAAACAACTTTGAATTAGGTTTAGCTTTTGGAGAACAATTAAAAATATTACGCCCTAAGGGTGGAAAATTACTTATTCAAACAGGCAGGCCAGACTCCCCCAACTTAAATCTAAGAATAATGGGGTTACGCAGCGCATTATCCGGTAAAAAATTCAACAAACCGCCAGGTGATATGCTACAAAATGATAACGGTTGGACGGAAGTTCGCTCACCAATACCCAATTACGATCAAATAGATCGCTCAGTCAAACAGCTGGCTTCATTCCTTAAAAATAATAAAAAACAGGGAGACTCTTTTGTTGCCGTAGGAGGTTGGGCACAGGATGATGAAGTCAGTTACCGAGAAATGATTATGCCTTATAAAAACAAGCTTATTAATCATGAAATGATTGTTATTATCTCTGATACTTCTGTAAATCAATTAGCCATGTTACGAGATAGGCTCGCACATGTAAATATTGGTCAAAAACCTTACGAAATGGGAGTTCAATCGATATTAACGCTTCATAAAATTGTTACTAAACAAAAATTTACTGCTATGACACATACTTCACTTACCTACTGCACGCCAACTAATTATGCGATATGTACAAATAGTTTATTAAATAACTTAACCTACAAAAAAAATAATGTTCCTACTGTTGAAGGTATTCAGACACAATCACACATTGATTAGACAATACTATATTGCCTAACTGGAACACGATTGACTTATACCGTTGCGCATAATATTGCACGTCAATTCAACGCAGCTGTCTATTATTTTAACCAACAAGATAGATTAGATACTTATGCGAATTGGTATTATCCACTTTTATTACTATAGTTTAAATAATGCTTAACAAAGTCTAGCAGTACAAAGGAAATTCACTTTCTATATCGATTAAAAGAGTGAAATATTTTAATAGGTATTTTTATATTTAAAACTCGCAACGCAGTAAGCGATATTTAAACAACGCAGTTTCTACCTCTTTTTTTAGCACGATAAAGGGCCTTATCAGCATTGAGAATCAGTTTTTCAATAGAGGTTTTTTCACCAATCTCAATTGTGGCAATTCCCATACTAAGCGTCACAAAGGAGTCAACAGGTGATGCTTGGTGCTCCATTTTTAACAAAGCGAGTGATTTATTAATGCTATTAGCAATAGTTCCCGCCCCTTCAGAGGTCGTATTAGGTAAAATAATGGCGAACTCTTCACCACCGTACCTTGCAGCGACATCTCCGGGCCTTTGGCATGCAGCATTAATTACCGTTGCTATTTCTTGCAAGCAAGTATCCCCCATTTGATGACCAAAAGTATCATTATAGATTTTGAAATAATCCACATCACACATAATGAGTGACAGTGGTGTCTTTTCTCTTATTGCTCTTTCTCCCTCTTGCTGTATACAAATATCAAAGCGCCGTCTATTAGCTATTTTAGTAAGCCCATCTAAATTTGAAAGTTGCTTTAATTCGTTGTTAACTTTTTCTAGCTGCAACTGTAAAGAGCTTCTTTTTATAATCTCCTCTTCTAGTTTTTCCCGACTAAGTTTTAACTCAAGGTGCATTTTTACCCGTAATTTCAGCTCCATTGCATTAAATGGTTTTTTTACATAATCAACAGCACCAATTTCTAACCCCTTTATTATATCTTCAGATTCCACCTTGGCTGAAATAAATATGACCGGGATCATTTTTGTTAATGCAGATGCCTTTAATTTTTTGCAGACTTCATAACCGCCTATATTAGGCATCATAATATCGAGCAGAATAAGATCTGGAATACGCTGCTCTATAAATCGTAACGCTTCGCTACCATTTTGTGCGATACCTATCTCATAGTGATCTTTCATCAGAAGGTTTCCCAAAAACTGAATATTTTCCGGATTGTCGTCAACAATTAATAATAACGGGGCTCTATTCATCTTTGTAATGCTCCAATGCAGCAATTATTGAAGTAATTGAAGCAGTTAATATTTTTATATTTTTATTAATTCCTTTAATATTAAACGAATCACTCAGGGTAAAAATAGTTTCTGCTTCTTCTGATAATATTGCTAATTTATGTCGTTGACTGAGTTCATCAAGCTGCACACCTAATTGTTTATATTGGCTTATAATAAATGCTTTTTGTAAACATATTAATGCAGGTTGTATCTCTTCTTTTAGGCACTTCAATAATAGCGCTGATTGATATACATCTTCCAGCAGGAGTTCAGGAGTCAAGTCATTATCGGGGGATATCTGATTTATTACTTTTTCATGTATTAAATATTTACAAAGCGCTTCTACGAGTAGATCAAAGTTAATTGGTTTTGATAAAAAAACACTAAAGCCATGCTGTAGAGCAAAAACTCGTTCCTTT
>Ga0316197_10000883_pt1 | contig 21223 bp, 24 predicted proteins | sample OudBiesiAoxic_MG_FD_204939 | JGI IMG/M metagenome (GOLD analysis project Ga0316197, IMG submission 204939) | Coastal sediment microbial communities from Oude Bieten Haven, Netherlands - site A oxic | ecosystem: Environmental > Aquatic > Marine > Coastal > Sediment | place: Netherlands... | reverse complement strand
ATTTGCCCGGCCTCGCGGCCTGCGCGCTCCACCAGCACCGAAACTTCACGTCCAACCATGCTTTGCTGCACCTCTTGCTGGTGCTGCGTGATCAGGGCCTGAAGGCGTTGCAAACGGTCGTCGGCGACAAGCGGGTCAACCAAGGGACGCTCGGCTGCGGGGGTACCGGGGCGCGTGGAATACTTGAAGGAATAGGCGTAGCCGTATTTCACCTCGCGCACCAATTCCATCGTGGCCTCGAAATCGGCGTCCGTTTCTTCGGGGAAACCCACGATGAAATCACCAGACATCACAATGTCCGGCCGTGCGGCACGGATCCGTTCGATCAAGCGTAGATAGCTTTCCGCCGTGTGGCTGCGGTTCATCCGTTTTAGGATGTGGTCCGAGCCGGACTGGACAGGCAAATGCAGATACGGCATCAGTTCAGGCACCTCGCCATGAGCGGCGATCAGATCGTCGTCCATGTCGTTCGGGTGGCTTGTGGTATAGCGAATGCGTTCCAGACCATCCACTTTTGCAAGCTCACGGATAAGGCCAGCGAGGGTCACATCCCCTTTATCTCCTTGCCCGTGGTAGGCATTGACGTTCTGCCCCAGCAGGGTGATCTCGCGCACACCGCGCTCGACCAGATCGCGCGCTTCGTCCAGCACGCGGGTTGCCGGGCGGCTCACCTCGGCACCGCGGGTGTAGGGCACCACGCAGAAGGCACAGAATTTGTCGCAGCCTTCCTGAACCGTCAGAAACGCGGCCGGCGCGCGTTTTGCTTTGGGACGGGCCTTGAGGTGCTCGAATTTGTCCTCTTCAGGGAAATCCGTGTCGAGCGCGGTTTTCCCTTCGCGCAGACGCTCCTCCATCGCCGGCAGGCGGTGATAGCTTTGCGGGCCGACAACAAGATCGACAGCAGGCTGGCGGCGCATGATCTCCTCGCCTTCGGCTTGCGCAACACATCCCGCAACGCCGATCTTCAGGTCAGGTTTGTCTGCCTTCAGCTTTTTCAGCCGCCCCAATTCGGAATAGACCTTTTCGGCAGCCTTCTCGCGAATATGGCAGGTGTTGAGCAGGATCATATCAGCATCTGCAGCATCGGACGTTTCAACATAGCCCTGTCCGCCCATGGCCTCGGCCATGCGTTCACTGTCATAGACATTCATTTGACAGCCGTAGGTCTTGATAAAGAGCTTCTTGGGCGCGGTCATGGCAGGTTTCCGGGTCTGAAAGGATCACCGGGGCGTCTATCAGGCGGCCCCGAAGCTTGCAATGCACGGCGATTTAACCGATTCTGCGGGAAAACAAAAATCCATGCGAGGGCCCATGCAGTATTCCAGCCTGACCGAGATGATCGCGGCCGAACGGGCGGCATTGGCCAAGGGGCCTATCGCCCTCATTCTGGTCGAGGATGATGTCGAAGTCGCGACGACCCTGCGCCACCATCAGCAGATGGGGTTCAAATCGACCATCGTTCTGATGCCTGCCGTCTTTGATCTGCCGCGTGACCTCCAGGAAACGGTGACCCGTGTCGATTACGACATGTATGCGGAACAGGCGCTTGAAACTGCTATCAATGCGCTGATGGAACCTGCGGCGGGTCAGTGGATCTATTACTGCTACAATGCGGAGTATTTCTTTTTCCCGTTCAGTGAGACGCGCAATATCATCGAGATGCTTGCCTTCCACACAGAAGAGCGGCGCGATGCGATGTTGGCCTATGTGATCGACCTTTATGCAGACGATTTGCACCAGTTTCCTGATGCAGTGTCTTTGGACAACGCGCATATGGACCGGTCGGGGTATTACGCGCTGGCCCGCCCGGATGCCGAAAATCATAGCCACCCCAAGGAACGACAGCTTGATTTCTTTGGTGGGTTGCGCTGGCGATACGAGGAACACGTGCCCATAGTGCGCCGAAAGATCGACCGGATCCCCCTTTTCCGCGCCAAAAAAGGATTGAAAATCCGCTGGGACCACACTTTCAGCGATGAGGAATACAATACCTACGCCTGTCCGTGGCACCACAATATCACCGGCGCCATCTGTTCATTCCGAACCGCCAAGGCGTTGAAGACAAATCCGGGCAGCAAATTCGAGATCGACACCTTCAAGTGGCACAACTCAGCCCCATTCGAATGGCATTCGCGCCAGTTGCTTGATCTTGGATTGATGGAACCCGGGCAATGGTTTTGAAAATAACTCTCATACCCCTTCAGGCGAGCGGGATAGTGCCCTCTTTATCGGCTTGATCCTGTCGTGATTTCGTCACCGGAAGGGCCTCGACCAGTTCGGCCCCCGAACGGGTGATACGCACCACACGGCGCCGACCACTGGACGACGGGCGGATCATGAAGGCTTCCTTCTCATCCTTGAAAAGTGTCTCCATCGAATCCTTGAGAACCGCTTTGATCATCACGCGTTCAGCAACCACAGTTGGTTTCCGCTGTGCCAGGCTTCGATGTTGGGCAAAAGTCCGTACTTGAAATAGAACTCTTTGCTTTCATCATTCAAATAAGCCCAGATCAGGCCAGCGGTCGGCTTGCCGTCGGCATCGACGTAGATTCAGTAGGTTTTGTTTGTCAAAGCAGCGTGAATCTTTGACAGGCCTATGTCCATTTGCACCCGCGAAAACTGTGGGGTGGTTCCGATCAGCAGCGCCAGCTTACCGAATTGGTTGAAATAGGCTTCCGTGTCGCTGGCAACATTCATTGTCTGATGTTCAAGCTTCATGATCGCCTCCGTTCCTCCTTTGGTCACGTTATTTTGCGCATCGCCGCAGGCCAAGCCAACAGACAAATCGCCGCCAGTACGGAGGATCGGCGCAATGAATAAATGGCGCTATAATACTAACTATTATACAGCACTACGGAATGACAAAAGGACGCCGCAAGGCGTCCTCTTTGAGCAGTGCGGCATCGCTCATGCCATTGCGCACTCGCAGTTCGGCGTCCTCCTCAGGCCAAGAAAACCTCTTCGAACGTATCCTGCAAGGTTGCGATCGCTGCCTTGACCCGCTGGGTCTGAAGCGTATCCGGGTGCACATGTAGATGCAGAGTGCGCGTCAGCTGAGGCTCGGGCCCGGCAATGGTGCGCAACTGTGCATCGCTTTCGCCCAAGCACATCGGCAACAACCCCTTCCCCGCGCCACTTCTTATGGCAGCAAGGATTAATCCCGCATCTGTCACCGTCACACGCAGTCGGTCCGCCGTGCGTCGGTGCCTGTTCCAGTACCGCACCGGTGCCCGGTCCGGCGCATCCTCATCGAAAAAGGACACCCAGTCGAGGGCGTCAGGGTCAGTATCCTTATGAGCATAAAGAGCGAACGGCACTTCGCCCAGTCGCATAGAGATATCACCGTGCTTTGGCGGGGCCTCGAACCACAGCGACAGCGTCGCGTCAGAGCGGGCCGGCGATTGCGGAACTTGAGCCAGCAGGCGCACGTCAACCAGAGGATATTGCGCCAGAAACGCCGGGAGCATCCGTTCAGAGAGCCGGTTCAATATCCACGCGTTGCCCAGAATCCGGACCAGACCCGAAGGACCTTTTGCACGCCCTGCGGCCACTCCTTCAACGAATTGCTCAGCCGCATGTTCGACCTCTTCCGCCAACGGCAGTAGACGTTCGCCTGCATCCGTGATCTGCAAACCATTCTTTGATCGCTTGAACAGCACTGTATCCAGCGCCGCCTCAAGGCCCGACAAACGACGGCTGACGGTAGACTGGTCAATCTGGAGCATGACCGCCGCACGTGAGAGCGATCCGCCGCGTGCCGCGGCCAGAAGTATCTTCAGATCGTCCCAAAGCAATGGCATGTTATCGGCCCGTTTGTGGCAGTGTGCGCACAACCCATACCATAGAAATATCTCATCGCGGCCCGCAATGGCAGTGAGGTCTTGTCTTGCCCTCCACAAGCCAATCGCACCCTGCACTTTTCCACCTGACCACGCTCACCTTTCTTGCCACATCAGCCTCCGGCCTGCGTCGTTTGTCATTCATCCCGGCCATGCCAGACCTCAAGAAGCTGATCCTTTTGTCAGAAGGCGTTACCGATCTTTCGCCACTGCGCCACTCCTCGAACCTGACATTCCTGAATATGCAAGGCATCGCCGCTATAGATTTCTCAGCCCTCTCCTCTTTGACCCAGATGAACGAGCTTGGCCTGAACGGGACCCAGATCACGGATATTTCTCCGCTGGCCGCGATGATGGACCTGTCCTACCTTGCACTGACCGGCACTGCCGTATCGGACACCGACCCGGTTGCGCATATCGAAGGCTTGAACATCCGGTTCTGAAAACCCTGAACTCTGCTCAAGTCAGGAATATCAAGAAAGTCACATCGAACGAAAGCACCGGGCCTGGAATTCAAAAAACCTATTGACCCACCGGTCAAAGCTGCGATCAAGCCGCCATGACACTGCGGCCGCCAAAAACGTCAGATGCGTCCAGCATCGCTGCGATTTCAATCGAAGTGTGGATCGGCACGTACCTCAAGCGTGGGGTAAATGCATTCTTTGCTGATTATGCTTTGCAAGAGTTCACGCCCGCCAAGATCGAAGCGCTGATGTCTGATCCGAAGCATTTCATACTGGTGTCCGAAAACGAGGAAGGCATTGATGGGTTTGTCCGTGTTTCATCAGGGTGCAAAGCGCCGGTGGAGGGCTGGTCAGACATGGAGATCTCGACGCTTTACGTGCAGCCGCGTCATCATGGCAAGGGAATAGGTAAACGTCTGCTGAACGCCGCATTTCAGTATTGTCGGGATAAAGGCATGACATCCGTCTGGCTTGCAACCAATGCCGAGAACGCTCCGGCGATTGCCTTTTATCTTGCCCAAGGATTTGAGCAAGTTGGCGAAACCCATTTCTGGATTGATGACAAAGGTTACCTTAACAATGTCTATGCATTCAGGTTGAGTGATCGGGACTGATTACTGCCGAAATGGCGACACGCCGACAGTCGTGCTTAACCTTGCCAGATGACCGGAAACCAGTCTTCGCGCAGTTTCTGGCCCGCAACCATATCATGGCCAGGAAACGGCGGCGATGTCGGTCCCGGCCGCTCAACATAACGCGCATCATCGCCCACCAGCCTGAGCGAGAACGCCCGTCGCCGCGCATTGGCCGTGTTTCCGCGCGCGCCGTGCAGAATGGCATAGTTGAACGCCACCGCATCGCCCGGTGCCATCTCCCATTCGCGGATGTCCATGCCTTCGGCGTCGGGGTCGGGAACGGGCATATAGGGTGCGGGATCAAAAAACGCGTCACCCTTGGCCCAGCGCGTAGGCAATACGGGCTTTTCCCACAGATGAGAGCCCGCCACGCAACGCAAGGTCGCATCAGTTACCGGATCAAGCGGCGACCAGAAGCTGACGGTCTGCTGCCCATCAACAAAGTAATAGGGACCGTCCTGATGCCACGGCGTGGCCATCGAGGTTCCCGGCTCCTTGACCAGCACATGATCATGGAACAACTGGGCTGAGTGACTGCCCATCAGTTCGGCACCGACCTGTGCGGCATCCGATGACATGATCACCTCTTCGAATTCCGGTATGCGCTGCCAATTGCAGTAGTCGTCAAAAAATCGGCCAGTCTCACCCGCTTTATCGTTGTTGGAGGCATACGGACCTGGCTGGTCCATGTTACGCTCAATACCTTCGCGCAGCTTGTCCACGTGATCGGCGAACAGCCCTTTGATCAGCACGACACCGTCGCGCTGATATGTATCTATATTGTCCTGAGAGATCAGCGGATGTGGCATTGACCCGAAACTGGGCTCAGCCCTTGGCGCTTTTGCGGCGCAGGCGGATGACGACGTCTACGCTGGCGATTTCCGCACCATCGGGAGCATCGGGTAATTCTGCGATGACCAGCTGTTCCGACGGGGCGTCGGTCAGCCTTCCGTCGTCTTCCCAGAAGAAGTGAGGGTGATCATGCGTGTTCGTATCAAAATAGCTTTTGGAGCCGTCAACTGTCACTTCCTGCAACAGCCCGGCTTCGCAGAACGCGCGCAGGGTGTTGTAGACGGTGGCGAGCGAAACTGCATCGCCTTGCCCCTTGGCCGCTTCGAACAGGCTTTCTGCTGTCACGTGCCGGTGTTGACCATCCCCAACCAGCAAACTGGCCAGCGTCACCCTTTGCCGGGTCGGACGGACACCCGCCTGCTCCAGCCAGCGTGTGCCGTTTTCAACATGGGTATGCGTCATGGATCACTCCGTTACCGTGCTGCCTTTAATATAGGGGCCTTTGCGAACGGTTTTCAATTCCAAAAGGGAAAAGTGGCACTAGAGTGCATGTTTGCCGCAGCCAAAAGCCCGGACCGCGGGCGATCCGGGGCCTTTTCGCGCATCAGTATCTCAGCAAGGCGCTATTCCTTAAGCTCTTTCTTCAAATCAACCCGACGGTGCTTGGCTGCCTTGAATTTCGAAGCCGCGTCGCTGGCGGCCTTGGTCGCTTTCTCGTATTTGATCGCCGTGGCATCGACCGTCTTGTCAGAGGTCCGCATGGCTGCCTCAAGCTTCTTGTAGCGCTTTTGCGTATCTGCCAGATTTTTCCTGACCTTTTTCAGTGTCTTCTCGGCTGTTCCGATCTCCTTGCCGTCAGCGATAAGCGCGTCAATCGCGCCTGCCGCGGACACCAGCTTGCCGCTGCCCTTGCCCAGCAGATCAACCGCCCCGCCGTATTCCCCGGCCGCCGTCTTGGCCGCTGCCCCCGCCGTGGGACCGGTCGGGCCAAGCGCCGCATCGGCAGCCAGACGCGTTGCGGTGGCACCGAGAACCAAAATCGCCAATTGCGCCCCCTTGAGCGCGGGCATGACAGAGGTAACGCCGGTGATCGCCACATTGACGGCGCGCTGAGCCTTGGCCCCGGTCACATCTCGCTTGGCCTTCTTGAGGTCTTTTTCCAACTTCGGGATGTCTGCGAGCAATTTCTTGACCTGCTCCTGCTGGCTTTTGACGATCATCCCGAACAGCAACAAGATGCCTGCCGCCTGCGAGGCTGTCTTGTGCTTGTTATGGGCCGAAAACATTGCGTTGCTTTCTTCCAGCACCATGATCGACGTGTTGAACGCATCCATCGCCGCCTGTGCTTTCTTGACGCGGCTGGTCGTCAGGTCCTTTTTCTCGATTTCTTCGAATGCAGCATCGCATTTGTCATATAGTTTCTCGACCGTGGCATAGTCCTTTTTATAGCCCGAAATCAGATGCTTGGGGTAATGCGCCATCTCGCTGCTCTTGAGGTTGGCGTCCGTGACGTCGGTGACGTCGCTGTAGTATTCCTCGATGCCTTCACGAAAGAAATTGAGGGCTCTTGATTTGAGATCGAAGCTCATTGGATTGGCCTCCAAAAGTGTGGTGTGAACAAAATGTATTCTTGGATCAACGCACGTGTGGTGCTGGGTTTGACGTAATCTGCCCGAAGCCAAGCCTTGGGTGTTCAAACCGCGCATCCGTCAGCGCAGGCGCTAATTGCCTGCTGATGATTTAGCCACACACCTCGCCTCAGAGAACCGGCACCGCTGCAAGATATCCATGCAAATCTGCAGGTACCCGGATTTGCAGCCTTGCTGACGAAATGATTCAGAACCCGGCGCGGGCCTGAGTAGCTGCCCGCCCCGATGCAACCAGTTTGCTCTGCCAGAGCGCCAAGCCTGATCTGAACGTGATCGCGAAACAGCGATGTGCTACCACAATGCCACTAGACCCGCTGCGGAAGAGGACCAAGGAATGCCTACGCCAGAAGAACGATTGAAAAGTCTTGGACTGACACTGCCCGCTCCGACACAAGTACCGGCAGGCCTGCATCTGCCCTTCACGTTTGTGAATACTCGCGGCGATCGTGTGATGTTCTCGGGTCATCCCAAGAGCACCATGGACGGCGGGATCGGAGGGCCTTTCGGCGTTGTCGGGTCAGACCTCACAACTGAAGAAGCGTATCAGGAAGCACGCGATGTTGGGCTGTCGGTATTGGCCAACATCAAATCAGAGATTGGCGACTTGGCCCGCATCACTGGATGGGTTCGGGTATTCGGGATGGTCACTTCGGCCACAGGGTATTCTGAACAGCATCTTGTCGTGAACGGCTTCAGCGACCTGATTCTGGATGTCTTTGGTCAAGACATCGGTCGTCATGCGCGGTCCGCCATCGGGGTGTCGGGGCTGCCCATGGGCTTTGCGATGGAGATTGAAGGCGAGGTGTTGATCCGCACATGACACCGCAGGCAATCATTGGCCGGGTCAATGGCGTCCGCTCCCTCCCCTTGCGATAGAACCTCACCCCATGTAGACCGCTCCGAAAACCAGATACCCCGCAGGAGCGCACCCCGATGGCCGACTATCCCAACAGCTTTGACAAAGACGATCTGCTGAAATGCGCACGGGGCGAACTTTTTGGCCCCGGGAATGCGCAGTTGCCCGCACCGCCGATGCTGATGATGGATCGGATCACGGACGTTTCTGCGGATGGTGGCGCACATGGCAAGGGCCACATCACGGCTGAGTTTGATATCAACCCCGACCTGTGGTTCTTTGAGTGTCATTTTCCCGGCAATCCAATCATGCCCGGCTGCCTTGGTCTTGATGGCCTGTGGCAACTGACAGGCTTCAACCTTGGCTGGCGTGGTTGGCAGGGTCGCGGTTACGCACTGGGTGTCGGCGAGGTAAAGCTGACCGGCATGGTGCGCCCTGACCGCAAGATGCTGACCTACAAGATCGATTTCACCAAGGCGATCCAGACGCGCCGCCTAACCATGGGCGTGGCCGATGGCATCGTCGAAGTGGACGGCGAAGTGATCTATCAGGTCAAGGATATGAAAGTCGCGCTGAGCGAAAGCTGATCTGCTTGGCGGGCTGGCACGGTGTAACCGGGCATTGCGCCAACCACCCACTGGCCCAAAACGCGACGACCCCTTAACCAACGATCAGCGTAGGTAATTACGCGTTTAACCCCGCAATGCTGATCGGCAGGACGGTTGGGTCATGAATATGGGCTGCAACCACGCAAGCTCTGTGGGCCGCAGCATCGCGCGCGGCTCTGACAGCTTCAAAAGATGATCCTGCTTGACTGTTGCGTTAGCTGCGCACCCGTTAACCAAAAGTTTACCTCGTTTGGCCTACGGTCAGCGGATTGTGAATGAGACAGATTGCCTTGCGGGGGGCACGCACGACGTGGGAACCGAGAATTACCTTCAGCAAGAACTTAACAAACTGATCCAAAACGACGTTTCACCCTGGAGATTCCTACAGGAAGGGTCGCTTGACGGCGTCTGGTACTGGGACCTTGAAAACGTTGACAACGAGTGGATGAGCCCTGAATTCTGGCGCACCTTCGGCGTGGATCCCGATACGATGCGCCACGACCCGGCAGAATGGCAGCACCTGATCTTTCCAGATGATCTGGCCGTTGCGCTCAAGAATTTCGAGGCGCATTGCGCGGACCCTGATCACCCCTACGATCAGGTGGTGCGCTACCTTCACGCCGATGGCTCGACCGTATGGATCCGATGCCGTGGTCTCGCGATCCGGGACAAGACGGGCAAGCCGATCCGTATGTTGGGTGCGCACACCAACATCACCGCCGTCAAAAAGTCCGAAGAGAACGCCAAGGCTGGCTGGCGTGCCGCTGAGGCCGCCAACGCAGAATTGCGGTCCTTTGCCTATTCAGTGTCGCACGACATGAAGGCACCGGCCAACACGCTGAGCCTGTTGCTGAGCGAATTTGAACACCATATGGACGGACGGATCGATGCCGACGGACAAGAAATGCTCGACATGTGCAGCCAGACTGTCGCACGCATGCAGACACTGATCGAATACGTGCTCGACTATACCCGGATCATTGGAATGGAGCCGAAGTTCGAGACCGTCTCGGTTCGGGACACGGTTCAGAGTGCGGTCTGCAGCCTCAAGGCCGACATTGATGCGCGCGGGGCGCAGATAAGAATCGGCCCTATGCCACGGATCAAGGCCGTGCGGGAACAGATGACAATCCTTTTCCAGAACCTGATCAGCAATGCCATCAAATTCTGCCCCGTGGAACGCACTCCACATATTGAGATCGCCCAGATTGGCAAGGCGCATAGGGATACCATAGAAATTACTGTAAAAGACAATGGGATGGGCATACCGGAGCAGAGCAAAGAGCGTATCTTCAAGCTGTTTCAACGGCTTCATGGCCATGATGAAATCAAGGGCACCGGGATTGGCTTGCCGATGTGCCAGCATATCGCCTTGAACCATCAGGGCGAAATTAAGCTGACATCGACCCCCGGTGAAGGATCGGCGTTTTCGCTGCTTTTGCCTAAGAGCATGGTCGCATGAAAGACCAGCAAAGCGACGGTCCCATCCAGCTGGCCCTGCTGATCGACGATGAGGCGATTGATCAGAAGATGTACATGAGGATCATGGAACGCTCAGGTGTCGTGGGGCGGATCATGGGGTTTCTGGCTGCCGATCATGCGCTGGACTACCTTAAATCCAACCCTGATCAGGCGGTTGATGCGATTTTTTTGGACATCAACATGCCGCGAATGGACGGGTTTGAATTCCTCGAAGCCGCAACCGCCGCGCTCGGACCAAGCTTTGCCAAGGTTTGCATCGTCATGTTGACCACCTCGCTTGACCCGTATGATCATGAGAGGGCTGCGGCGTTTGAAGTCGTAAAAGACTTCATCAATAAACCTCTGACCATTGATGTAATACACCATGTTGCCGAACTTGTTCGGCAAACCGCAAATGGCGAAGGCTAGACGAAAAAAACTGGCTGCCGAGGTCGCGAACTAAGGAGAAGTATTGGAAAGGGGCGGCAGACCCGCCCCAATCGCCTGAACGCATTGCGCCAATCAGGGCAGGAAAACCGCCTTGGTGTTGACAAACTCTTTCATACCGAAGCCGCCGTGTTCGCGCCCGTATCCTGAGTCTTTGACACCACCGAACGGCATATTCGGATCAGCCGCACCAAATGAATTGATCCGCACCATGCCGGTGTCGAAGTGCTCTCTTGCCAGTTTCAGCGCACGCTCCTCATCTTGGCAAAAGATGCCACCGCCCAAACCGTAACGGCTGTCATTGGCGATACGCATCGCGTCCTCATCATCTTTTGCGCGGATGACGGCAGCCACCGGACCAAAGATTTCATCATCATACGCCGGCATTCCAGGGGTTACATCGCCCAGCACAGTGGCCGGATAATAGGCCCCGGTGCGATCCGGCACTTCGCCCCCGCACAGCACCTTGGCGCCGTTCTTGACGCTTTCATCGACCTGATTGCGCACCGTCTCGAACTGTTCCTGACTGGAAAGCGGTCCCAGCTTGACGCCATCAGCCATTGGATCACCCATTTCGATCTGCTTCATCTGTTCAACGAAAGCGTCCACGAAGGCATCGTAGACCTTGTCGGTGACCACGAAGCGCTTGGCCGACACGCAGGTTTCACCATTATTATAGATCCGGCCCATGACCGAGAATTTCACTGCCGTTTCAATATCGGCGTCCTCCAACACAAGGTAGGCGTCGTTCGAGCCAAGCTCCAAAACGGTCTTTTTAAGTGCCTTGGCCGCTGTCGCGCCAATGTGACGGCCCGCGCCGTCGGACCCGGTCATGGTCACGCCGCGCACCAGTTTGTGCTCGATCAGTTTATCGCTGACATCGTGACCGATCAGCACGACCTTGAAGATGTCTTCTGGCAGGCCCGCCTCAACACACAGTTCCTGCAGGCGCAGACCGCTGCCGGTACAGATGGATGCGTGTTTCAGGACACACCCGTTGCCTGCCATCAGATTTGCAGCAAGCACGCGGACCGGCTGATACAGCGGGAAGTTCCATGGCTGGATCGAATAGATCACGCCGATAGGCTGGTAGGTGACAACGCCGCGCTTGTCGCCGCCCGAATGGGTGCGCTCTTCGTCGGCCAGCTTTTCCGGGCCATGCTCGGCGGTGTAATCGAAAATCGCGGCGCAAATATCGCATTCGCGCTTGCCGTCCTTCAACAGCTTGCCGGTTTCGCGGGTCATCAGTTCGGCCAGTTCGTCGCGGTTCTCGCGCAGCTTTTCAGCAATCGCTGTCAGATGGCTTGCCCGTTCGGCGTGGCTGGTCTTGCGCCAGTCCAAGAACGCCGCATGGCAGGCCTCTACTGCGGCAATCGCCTGGGCTTCTGACATCTTGTCATATGTGGCGATGGTCTCTTCGGTGGCGGGGTTGATCGTTGTGATCTGTGACATGTGAACTCCTCAATCCGTTAAAAGAGTAACCACTGAAGTGCCAACCAGTTCCCCTTGTTGCCATTATGAGAGGAAATTCTGCGCAAACTCCCACCGTCTAACCGCTTGCGCCGCCTTGCCCCGCTGTCCTAGATAGACCCAACAGATCAAAGGGAGTGCTGCGTATGCGCCGCGTCGTCGTCACAGGACTTGGGATTGTCTCGTCCATCGGAAACAACGCCGAAGAAGTCACCGCCGCGCTGAAAGCAGGCAAATCCGGGATCGAAGCCTCATCCGAGATGGCCGAGCACGGGTTTCGCAGCCAGGTGGCCGGAACGCTCAAAATCGATGTGGCTGAACACATCGACAAGCGAACGCTGCGGTTCATGGGACCGGGTGCCGCTTATGCCTATATCGCGATGGAGCAGGCGATTGCAGATGCGGGACTGGGCGAGGATCAGATCAGCAATCCGCGCACCGGCTTGATTGCCGGGTCTGGCGGCCCGTCGACATCTGCCATGAAGACCGCTCACGACATCGTGGACAAAACCGGCGCGACCAAGCGGATCGGACCCTTCGCTGTGCCCAAGTGCATGTCATCGACCGTCAGCGCGAACCTGTCGACCGCCTTCAAGATCAAGGGCATCAACTATTCCATCACCTCGGCCTGTTCGACTTCTCTGCATTGTATCGGGTCAGCGGCCGAACAGATCATGCTGGGCAAGCAGGACGTGATGTTCGCAGGCGGCGGCGAAGAGCTGGACTGGACGCTGTCGTGCTTATTCGACGCGATGGGTGCAATGTCATCCAAGTATAACGACACGCCAGAGAGGGCGAGCCGCGCCTTTGACGCCAACCGGGACGGGTTCGTCATCACCGGCGGCGGCGGCATCGTGGTGCTGGAAGATCTGGAACACGCCAAAGCGCGCGGCGCTAAGATCTACGCCGAAGTGACCGGTTTCGCGGCCACCTCCGACGGACACGATATGGTGGCACCCTCCGGTGAGGGCGGCACACGCGCGATGCAACTGGCGCTGGAGACACTGCCAGAGGGCCGCAAGGTCAGCTATATCAATGCGCATGGCACATCGACACCTGTGGGCGACGTGGGCGAGATCGAAGCGGTCCGCCGTGTCTTTGGCGAGGGATCGACACCACCCGTCAGCTCGACCAAGAGCATGACAGGCCACGGCCAAGGGGCCGCAGGCGCGATGGAGGCGATCTTCTGCCTTTTGATGCTGGATCAGGATTTCATCACGCCCTCGATCAACGTCGAAACGCTGGACCCAGCCCTCAAACCCGAAGAAATCGCGACCGAACTGGTTGAGAATGCAGGGCTGGATTCAGTGATGACCAATTCTTTTGGATTTGGCGGCACGAACGGGTCGATGATCCTGTCAAAGTATCAGGGGTAACGCATCATGTCAGACCTTCTCAAGGGCAAACGCGGCCTGATCATGGGTGTCGCCAACGAACGCTCCATCGCGTGGGGCATTGCCAAGGCCATGGCCGAGGCAGGGGCGGAACTGGCCTTTACCTATCAGGGCGAGGCATTCGGCTCGCGATTGAAGCCGCTGGCCGAAAGCGTCGGTTCTGACTTCATGGTCGATGTGGATGTGACCGACGATGCGTCACTTGATGCCGCGTTCGAGGCCTTGTCTGCGCGCTGGCCCACGATTGACTTCGTGGTTCACGCAATTGCCTTTTCGGACAAGACTGAACTGACGGGGCGGTTCCTGAACACCAGCCGTGCGAATTTCAAGCATTCCTTGGACATTTCCGCCTACAGCTTTATCGAGATCGCCCGCCGGGCGCATCCAATGATGGTCGAGAATGGCGGCACGCTGATGACGCTGACCTATCAGGGATCAAACCGTGTGGTGCCGAATTATAACGTAATGGGCGTTGCCAAGGCCGCGCTGGAAAGTGCAACGCGCTATCTGGCGAATGATCTGGGCCCCGAAGGCATCCGCGTGAACGCGATCTCGCCCGGCCCCATGAAAACGCTTGCCGGTGCTGCGATCGGCGGTGCGCGCAAGACCTACAAGCACACCGACATGAACGCCCCTCTGCGCGCGAATGCGACGCTTGAAGCGGTCGGTGGCACGGCGGTCTACCTCGCGTCAGATGCTGGCGCCTGCACAACGGGCGAGATCATCCGCGTCGATGGAGGTTTCCACATTCTGGGGATGCCGCAGCAGGAAAACCTCTGAGAGCCATCTGCTTGCGGCGCTTGGCAGACGAGTGCCGCGCAGGAGGGGCTTGATCGTCTCCTGTTGGTCGGACCTGTGAAGACCTATTTCAGCGGCGGCGTTTGCCAAAGCCAGACTTTCATTCCGCCATGGGCGACAGGCGCCCCTTGCGGTTTCCACGGCAGGCCGCTTGCCTTGGCCAAGGCAGGTTCGCAGGTCACCATACCGACGCGCCATCCCCGAAAATGCTCTTTCATGGTCTGGCCGAAAGATCCGTACAGCGCGTACAGCAGCTTCTTGTTGCCGATCCGTCCGCCATAAGGTGGGTTCACCATGACCAACCCCGGCGGTCCTTCGGGGGGCCTGATTTCTGCCGCCCCGTGACAGGCGAAGGCGCACCACTCCGCGACCCCTGCCCGCGCTGCATTGGCCGTGGCCATCGCCACCGCGCCCTGATCCCGGTCTGATCCATAGAAACGGACCTCAGGCGATACGCCAGACCCATCCCTGCGCAGCGCTTCAAAGGCGTCACGATCAAAGCTTGCCAAGTTCTCGAACGCAAAACTGCGCGACCGCCCCGGCTGTAGCCCTGCCGCGATTTCCGCTGCTTCGATCACAAACGTGCCTGACCCACACATGGGGTCCACCACTGGCACGCTGCCATCAAATCCCATCTGACGCAGAAACATTGCCGCCATATTCTCGCGCAAAGGCGCTTTTCCCACGGCCTCTTTGTGGCCCCGGCGATGCAATGCCTCACCCGTCGTATCGAGGCTGATCGTCACCTGATTATCAAGAAGGCGCACCTTGATCACCATCTCCGCCTCGGCAGAGAGGGTGATACCGTGGCTTTCTGTCAAAGCTGTCTCGATCCGCTGGGTTGCGGCCTTGGCATGATAAATCTTTGAGGCTTTGCAGGTCACCTGCACTTTCACAGGTACATTCTGAAGCAGCACATCGCCCCAGGGAAATTTCCGCGCCCGCTTGTCAAGCTGCGCCAGATGAAACGCCATGAATGTCCCGATCCGCGCCAGCACCCGCACAGCGCCCCGCAGCTCCAGATTGGCGCGCCATACCTCTGGCCAGCCCCCCTGAAATGTGACCCCACCGGATACGGCAACCGGGTCGGGAAAACCCCTCTCCGCTGCTTCCGCGCATAGGAATGGCTCCAGCCCCGGAGGACAGACAAGAAAGATTTCAAATGGTTCAGCGCGGGTCATTCCGCCTGCATAAAGCGAAGGGAGCGCACTGGCGAGAGGCGTTTGACCGTGACGGTCGTTAAGGCTGGGGAAATCCAGCAATTCCTCACTCCCGACACGATATTGCCCTCTTCGTTAATTATTTCCGGGTGAATGACGTTATGTAACACATATGCCGAAGAAGTCCTGCAATCGCGCCGGACTCGATCGCAGCGCGCTGGGTTCTGGGCAAAGGTTGTCAGTGTTCTTTTGGCTGTGACATTGATTGCAACGTTTCGAAGCGAATCTGAACTGCGGCAAGAACTGACACTGGCCGCCAGCGACGCGGTCTTGAAACTGACCGGCAGGCAGGCAGCCCTAAGCGCCGCCGCGAACCAACAGCAATCCGGTGCCAGCGTGCCTGCATGGCAGGCGAAGATGCGGGACACGCAGTCGCAAATGATGCAAGAAATGCACGATGGGGGCGCGTCGCCCCAGCCTGACACAGCCCGCGCGAACACCATCAAAGTGAACCGCCACAGCCTAAATCAAACCCGTGGGCACGGTTTCAAGCGTATCACACCGCCAGTTTCTGCGCCGCAGGATCAGAAATCTCGCGGCGCACAGGTCACTGATAGCCAGCAGGTGGCCGATCAACTCGACCGGATGCTGCGCAGTATGCAGCCGGGGCTTTAAGCCCTAGCCGATCTTCATCAGCTCAATGTCGAACTGCAGGTCCTTGCCAGCGAGCGGGTGATTGGCATCAAGCGTGACTGTTGCCTCATCAACTTCCACGACCATGACGGGCAAGGCCTGTCCTTCCGGCGTCTGCATCTGCAACTGAGTCCCAACCTCCAATGGAATGTCCGCCGGGATACCTTCGCGCGGGACTGCCTGACGCATTTCGGGGTTCAGCGGACCGTAGGCGTCCGCACTGGCGATCTTGACTGTTTTCTTGTCGCCTACTTCCATGCCGGGCATCGCGGCATCCAGTCCGGGAATGATGTGGCCGGACCCAACCTCGAACTCCAGCGGCTCGCGGCCTTCGGAACTGTCGAACTGCGTTCCGTCAAGAAGGGTACCTGTGTAATGAATAGCAACTGTGTCGCCTGACTTCACCTGAGTCATGGTCGTCTCCAAATTTTGGGGGGAAAGAGGGGGAGGCCGCGTATCTGCGCGGGTGCTCCGGGTTTGATTGCACCCTCTCAAAGCTGCGCGAGGATGTAAACCCTCCCTCTTTGGTACAATTTCGGGCCTTTTCCATGGGTCAATGGCGTGACAATCTGCCCCCAGCTACGGGAGGATTTTCATGCCTATCACCACCTGCGTCTTTGACGCCTACGGCACGCTTTTCGATGTCGGCGCCGCCGCACGGCAGGCCGCGTCAGAGCCCGACTTTGCCGCCATCAAGGACGACTGGATGGTGCTTGCCGAACATTGGCGGCAAAAACAGCTGTCCTATTCATGGCTGCGGGCCGTCGCTGGCGCACACACCGACTTCTGGGAAGTCACGCAGAACGGGTTGGACTGGGCGCTGGAAAAGACAGGTCACGGTGGCGATCCGGCGCTGCGCGAAAGGCTGCTGGCGCTTTACTGGGAACTACAGGCCTACCCGGAAGTGCCCGGAATGCTGGCCGCGCTCAAAGCGGCGGGCATGAACACGGCGATCCTGTCGAACGGATCACCCGAGATGCTGGAAGGGGCCGTCTCCTCAGCCGGGATCGGGGAGGTGCTGGACGTATCGCTTTCGGTGCAAAGCGTCGGCATCTTCAAACCGGATGCGCGGGTCTATGACCTTGTGGGACAGCATTTCGGCTGTGACAAGGCAGAGGTGCTCTTCGTGTCTTCCAATGGCTGGGATGCGGCGGCAGCGACAGGATACGGGTTTACGACAGCCTGGGTGAACAGAAGCGGCGAGCCGATGGACCGGCTGCCCTGGACCCCGGCACATCAATTGCGGGATCTGACCGGGATCCCTGAACTGGCGGGGGTCTGATGCCATATTTCACCACATCCGATGGGCTGAACATCTACTATGAAGACGAGGGCGACGGCCTGCCGATCCTGTGTCTGCCGGGCCTGACACGCTCCACGGCGGACTTTGAATATGTCACGCCCCATCTGGCGGGCAACCGTGTGATCAAGATGGATTATCGCGGCCGCGGGCAATCCGATTTCGACCCGAAGTGGGAGAATTATTCCCTGCAGGTCGAAGGCCGTGACGTGATGGAATTGCTGGCTCATCTTGGTATCCCCAAGGCCGCGCTGCTGGGGACGTCCCGTGGCGGGATGATCGCTATGGGATTGTCAGCGATGGTCAAGGATCACCTCCTGGGCGTAGCGCTGAATGACATTGGCCCTGCCCTCGACCCCAAGGGGATCGAGTTCATCATGGTGTATCTCGGTCGCAACCCTGCCGCCAAAACCCACGCCGAAGCAGCGGCGGCCTTACAGCATGTGTTCTCTGACTTTGACGGCGTGCCGGCAGAGCGCTGGCTGCGCGAGGCGGAAAAAAACTACACCCAGACAGACGATGGTCTGCAGATCACATATGATCCCAAGCTGCGGGATGCGGTCGAATTGGGCCGGGGGCAGCCCATGCCAGATCTATGGCCTTTCTTTGACGCGATGGCCGGTCTGCCGCTGGCCTGTATCCGTGGAGCGAATTCAGTGCTGTTCACCCAAGACACGCTTGACGAGATGCAGCGCCGCCGCCCTGATATGATCACGGCAATCGTGCCGGACCGGGGCCATGTCCCTTTCCTTGATGAACCCGAAGCCGTGACAGCCTTGCAAACCTGGGTGGAGCAGATGAAGTGAATATTGAAATGATCCGTGCCGCCAACACGCGGCTTGAGGGCCATGTGCGCCGCACGCCGCTGCTCAATTCCTCCTTCATCGACGATATCGCGGGACGGCGCGTTTGGGTCAAACCGGAATGTCTGCAACACACCGGCAGCTTCAAATTTCGCGGTGCGTGGTCGGCATTGTCGGCGCTGGACCCTGAAGTGCGCAAGAGTGGCGTGATCGCCTTTTCCAGCGGGAACCACGCGCAGGGCGTGGCGCTCGCCGCTAAGATGCACGGCGTGCCGTCGGTCATCGTGATGCCCGCAGACAGTCCTGTGCTGAAGATCGAGAACACCCGCGCCTACGGTGCTGAGGTTGTTCTGTACGACCGCGACACGGAAAGCCGCGAAGAGATAGGCGCGCGCCTGAGCGAAGAGCGTGGCCTGACCCTGATCAAACCTTTCGATGAGCCGCAGGTCATCGCCGGGCAAGGCACCTGTGGATTGGAGATTGCCGCTCAGGCAACGGACCAAGGCATTGAAAAAGCTGACGTCATTGTCTGCTGTGGTGGCGGCGGATTAACCTCTGGCATCGCGCTCGCGCTTGAGGCTGACGCCCCTGGACTGCGGGCGCGCCCGGTTGAGCCGGAGGGTTTCGACGATGTGGCGCGATCCCTTCGCTCTGGTGAGATTGAGCGGAACAAAAAGACTTCTGGCAATATCTGTGACGCAATCATCACGCCGCAACCGGGCGATATCACCTTTCCGATCATGTATCGGTTGTGTGGTCCCGGTCTGGTCATATCCGAACAGGAGGCGCTGCAGGCCATGGGCCACGCGTTCAACCGCCTCAAGGTGGTCGCAGAGCCCGGCGGCGCGGCGGCACTGGCGGCAGCGCTTTATCGCCGGGATCAGATCGAAGGCGATGACGTGATCGTCACCATCTCGGGTGGTAATGTCGATGCGCCGATGTTCATCCGTGCACTAGAAACGTTAACGTAACTTGCGGCGGCCTGACTGGGCCAGCACTTGATAGGCGGGAAGATACAAGATGAAAATGTTTGATACCGGAGAGGTGCGTCTGCACTACCGCGTGGATGGCCCTGAGGATGGACCGCCGGTGGTCTTCTCAAACTCATTGGGTACGGACATGCGGCTATGGGACCCGATCCTGCCGCTACTGCCCAAGGGGCTGCGGATCATCCGCTATGACAAGCGCGGCCATGGGCTGTCGTCTTGCCCGCCTGCCCCTTATGCGATGGGGTCACTGGTCACGGACGTTGAACGGCTGATGGATCATCTGGGCGTGAAGGACAGCGTTTTCGTGGGCCTGTCCATCGGCGGGATGACCGCGCAGGGGCTCGCAGTCAAACGGCTGGACCTTGTGCGTGCGCTGGTGCTGTCGAACACGGCCGCCAGGATTGGCACGCCAGAAATGTGGGATGAACGTATCGCGGCGGTCGAGAAAGACGGGATTGAGGCGCTTGCGGATGCTGTGATGGAGCGCTGGTTTTCCGCAGGGTTCCGCGCCACGCCAGAGCTTGAGCTGTGGCGCAACATGCTGGTACGGGGCGAGGACGCAGGATATGCCGGATGCTCTGCCGCGATATCCGGCACCGATTTCTACGCCACCACGGCAACACTGCGCCTGCCAGCGCTTGGCATTGCAGGGTCCGAAGACGGCTCAACCCCGCCCGATCTGGTGCGCGAAATGATGGACCTGATCCCCGGCTCCAAATTCCATCTTATTCGCAAGGCCGGTCACCTGCCCTGCGTTGAACAACCTGAGGAATACGCACAGGTGCTGACCGATTTCCTTAAAGGGGTTGGCCATGTCTGAACGCTATGACCGGGGCATGCAGGTGCGGCGCGAAGTGCTGGGTAATCAACACGTGGACCGCGCAGAAAAGCTGAAAACCGCAGAAGACCAGCCGTTTCAGGACCTTATCACAGAGGGCGCCTGGGGCACGGTTTGGGCGTCGGACGCGATCACGCGGCGCGAGCGGTCAATGCTGACGCTGGCGTTGTTGGCAGCAACCGGGAATTTCGAAGAGATCGAGATGCACGTACGCGCCGCCCAGCGCACCGGTGCGAGCAAGCGCGACATCATGGAAGCCTTTCAACACGTCGCGATCTACGCTGGCGTGCCAAAGGCAAATCACGCCATCAAGATCGCCAAACGGGTCTGGGAAGCCCAGGAAACATCGGACAGGTAAATGGCCGCAAGCGTATTTGACAGCCCGCTTTTTGCGCATCTTTTCGACACCGGCGAGGCAGGGCGCCTGTTCTCGGACAGCGCGGCGATCCGTGCGATGCTGCTGGTCGAGGGTGCGCTGGCAAAGGTGCAAGGCGGTCTGGGTGTGATCCCTGAAATCTCCGCCGCAGCCATTCACCGGGCCAGCATGGAAATTGCCGTTGATCCCGGTGCCATCGCCAAGGCGACCGGCGAAAATGGGGTAAGCGTGCCCGGATTGGTGGCCGCGTTTCGGGCCGAGATGAACGCACCCGAACACGCCCAATACGTGCATTGGGGGGCAACTTCGCAAGACATCATCGACACTGGGTTGATGTTGCGGTTGCGTCAGGCGCTGGCCTTGGCCGAGGCCGATCTGCGCGAAATTGCAAAAGCATTGGGTGAAAAGGCCGAGGAGCACGCGCATTTGCCGATGGCCGCACGCACCTATGGCCAACATGCCACACCCACATCCTGGGGCGCGGTACTCGCTCAATTCGGTGCACCGCTTCTGGATGCACTTGACGCTCTTGAGCCCTTGCGGGCTTCATCGCTCTTTGTCTCACTCTCCGGGGCGGCGGGTACCGGATCGGCGTTGGGAGCACACGTGGCCGAGACCCGTGCCGGTCTTGCCGGAGCGCTGGGTTTGGGC
>Ga0316197_10000882_pt1 | contig 21241 bp, 21 predicted proteins | sample OudBiesiAoxic_MG_FD_204939 | JGI IMG/M metagenome (GOLD analysis project Ga0316197, IMG submission 204939) | Coastal sediment microbial communities from Oude Bieten Haven, Netherlands - site A oxic | ecosystem: Environmental > Aquatic > Marine > Coastal > Sediment | place: Netherlands... | reverse complement strand
ATTTTTCTTTAATCTTTTAAATATAAAAAATAAAGAAAAACCACTTAAAATAAAAAGGATACTTATATACCTCTTATTCTGTATCCGCATTATACAAACAATAGAGGGAGCAGCAAGCATTTTCTTTTGTTTGCAATAACAACTGGTTGATAATTAATCGTTTGTAGCAAGGAGGCTCCACTGGTAAATTTTTTAAGTCTTTTTGGCTGATATATAAAGCGAATACTTTGGGTTATGAGTGCTATTAAATTTGTTATGCGATTGAATAAATAAACAATTGAACTATTGGTAATAGTTAATCGTATTATAATAATTATTTCCGCTTTATTCCGATGTTGCGCTTAATTCAGGTATTATTTGCGCAACAAGGTTTTTAAGACATTATATATGACTCAATTAAGTGCCAAACAGAACATTCAAGCGATTGTTAAAGCAATTAAGGCTGAGGAAGCATTACTTCGTCAAAAGCATCCATTACTTGCACATCAAAATACCTTAGGGTTAATCATTTTATTGCTGTCGCTGAGTGCTCTTATTGGCGTTGGGGTTTTATATTATTTAGCCATAATACCTGCTTGGGTGTGCATAGTGCTTGCGGCTATTGCTGCGTCTATTTCCCATGAGTTAGAACACGATCTTATACATAAACAATACTTTAGTAACCAGCCGTTTATGCATAATTTTATGATGCTAACAGTATGGTTAATGCGGCCAAATACTATTAGCCCGTGGTACCGACGTAAAATGCATTTACATCATCACAAAACCTCAGGCACACAACAAGACTTAGAAGAGCGCTTGGTGGGCAACGGTATTAAAAACCCATTCTTACGTGCGCTAGTTATTATGGATGGGTTATTAGGATTAGTTATTTCTACTAAACGTTTTAGAAAAGAAATTAATGGCTTTAGTTTTTCGAGTGTTTTTAATGCGGGGTTTCCGATAGCGACTGCGTATTTTACTGTTTTATACAGCGTTATTGTGTTTCATATCGTGGATTTATTTATACCACTTTCGCTAAATTCACCTAGCTGGGTACTAAGCACAATGAACGTGTTTGAATTTTTAATGGTCGTGCTTATTGTGCCTAATATTATTCGCTCAAGCTCGCTTAATTTTGTTACCTCAAGTATGCATTACTATGGCGGCGTTAATAATATGCTTGAACAAACACATGTACTAACGAGTCGTTTATTTATGCCGTTTCACTTGTTTTGTTTTAATTTTGGTAAAACACATACTATCCACCATTTTGTACCAAATCAGCCGTTTTATTTACGCCAAATGCTAAGTGAAAAAATACTTAAAGTGATGCAACAACATAACGTGCGCTTTAACGATTTTGACAGCATTAAAAATGCGAATGCTTACAAGGCATAACCTAAACCTGGGTAATAACGGATGATTGCTTTAGTTGGATATAAAACTAAAGCAATCATCTATAAATTAATCCGCTCTTTTAAATCGCTTTTTCATCAATCCAAATAACTTTATTATTCCAAGCGTTAATAACATCGGCACGCCAATTAAAACGAGTTCTTTTACAAACGGTAAAATATACATCAATATCGGCGCTATATTTGGCTTTTCTCCTTCAGGTGCGCCGTGGCTATAACCTTGTAGGTTTATTTGTATAGCCCAATCTGTTCGCTCCAAAGTCACCAATATAAGGCTCACTAAAACAGATACAATTAAAACGATGCTGGTGCGAGTTTTCCACTGTTGTTTTAAGTGCTTCATTATTTAGCCTCCTTTGCAAACATGCGTTTTGTTAGCTTTAATATCCATCCTAAATTAAGCGCTAAATGAACACCTAACATTGGCATAATAAAAGTGGCCGAATCGTGATGTATTTTTGACCAAAAGTCTTGAATGTTTAAACCAATATTAAGCGCAGGTAGTAGAGCAACCGACACTAAAAAGCCACTCACAAATACCAGTAACATCATTATATAAAGTAGGTAGTCCCATATAATATTAAACCGTTCACGCACTGTTATGTTTGCTAATAAACGGCTAAAGCTACGTTGAATCCAATCCCAATGAAGTAATAAATGAATTGCAAAAGGCACTATAAAAAAGAGGCTAAACCATTCGTGTAAAGGGACGCCTGTTGCTTGTGGTGCACTTACTAACATAAAGCTAATAAGTAGTAAGGTGTCCATTACATAACGGAATTTTTGTAAGTTTTGTTTCCAGTTAGACATTCTTATATGACCCTAATATTGATTGTCGTTTAATTGCCACTGTTTAAGGTACGCCCCCCTTAAACAGCAAAAGGCTCAATAAAATATTGAGCCTTAAAGGATTACTAAATTTTTAAATTAAAAAACGTAAGACGCGCTTAATTTAACATTGCGACCCGCTTCGTAATCTTGCACGGTGTCGCTTGAGTATGAAGCGTGTGAGTAATACGTTTTATCAAAAATATTCTCAACACCTAGGGTCATGCTAAGTGCTTCAAGCTGACTTGGTAGCCACTGCATGCTGATGTTATGAACCTGATAGCCTACTTTATGGATATCAGCACCGCTTGATACCGAATCATCCGTTCTATTTACTAGGCTGGTCCAATTAAATTTTAAATCGTACTGTGGTACTTCGTAGCCAAGGTTTAATGCAATGCTGTCGCCAACTTCATAGCGTAGTTGCTCATGGGTCTCTAACTGATCTGAATCTGATTTAGAGTAGCTTAAGCGTGCACTAAACAGATCTTTACGTAGTGAAAGCGTTGATTCAAAACCATCAATGTCGTAATCGCCCGAGTTAGCATAAGTACCAACTGGTTTGCCTTTACCTATTGCCCAGTTATCTATGTAATCTTCAATGCGAGTTTTAAACACATTAAGTGAAAAGCCTAAAGAATCTAAACCCATAACATTACGTTCTTTGAATGCTAACCCGATGGCATTATTTACACCGGTTTCTGCTTTTAGGTTTTTATCAAAGTTAGTACTGTAATCAACGTAACTTTCACGCAGCCCAGGGCCCTGAAATAGCTCGGTAGAGTTTGCGCTTATGCTCCAGTTATCATTAATAAGGTATTTAGCGGCTAAACCAAACGTTAGTTCGTTCCACGATTTATTTAATGAATCGTTAGTACCAGCAGAGTACATATCTACTTTAAAATAGTTGTAACGCACACCTGGAGTAACAGATAACTGATCTGTTAATGCTATTTCGTCTTCAATATATACAGCGTGAGAGTCAGCAGTGTCTTTGTTGGTTTGTACGTGATTTGCAATACGTTTTGATACTTGCTCATAACCTTCACCGCCGTAGCGCAATGTATGGTTAAAACCAGCAAGTGCAATTTTTGAAGTGGCAAGCGCTGTGTAACCTGTATGCTCAGAGTTACCTTCAGTACCGAGTGCAATATAGCTTAGCTCGTTTCGGTAAACGCTAGCGCGTAGGGTAATTGCATCGCCTTTATCTAGCTCGTAGGCTAAAGAGGTGCTTGTGCGAGTGTAATCAATATCTTCTGTTTGCGCGTCTGAGTCTTCAGCAAAGCCCGCACCAAAGTTGGTTTTTACATAGTAATCGCCTTCATCGTTGTATCTATCGTATGAAAATACTAAACGATTGCTCTCATTTACGTCCCAACCTAGTTTGAATATTCCGTCAATTGTGCGACCTTCGTTACCGGTTACTTCTTTACCATTACCGTTTTCAAAGTTATTTCTATCTGTAGAGGTGTAGTAGGCTAGGGCATCTACATTATCGGTTAGTTGACCATACACTGCAGCAGAGGCGCCTGCGTAATCGTTAGTGCCTAAGTTTGTGTATAAACGTGCGCCAAAGTCTTGGCCTGGCTCTAGTAAATCTTTTGCGTCTTTGGTTTCAAAAGCAACACCGCCTGAAAGGCCACCTGTTAGCACTGAGTTAGTACCTACTTTTATATCAACCGCTTTTAAAATATCAGCGTTAATTAATAAATTACCAGAGTGATGAAACATGTTGTTGTTTTGGCTAATTCCATCAACGGTAATATTTAAATCTAAGTCGTCAACGCCACGAATATTAATGCCTTGAACTATTGAATGCGAGCCACCCACGTCAATACCCGCTTGATCGCGTAATAGGTCGCTTAAGTGATTTGCTTGTTTTCTTTCAATGTCGTCTTGTAATAACGAATTGTTAGTAATAGTTGTACCCCATACTTCCATCGTTTCTGATGTATCGGGAGCTTGTTCGGCCAAGCTTGCAAATGACATGCTAGTACATAAAGTACCAACAACAATAGTAAGAGACTTCTTATTAAATGGGAGCATATTTTTCATCGTGAGTATTATTATTTAACTTTAATATTATTAAGAATGATTCGTATTAAATAGATCGAAGGCACGAATGGCAATCCAAAACATATGCTCACATTGAATAGTAAATATTTAGATTTTGAATACTTTGCTTTTAACTAGCTCTCTAAACCATTGGCAAACAGGGTCATTATGGTGGCGTTGATGCCAATATAAATAAACTTCATCGTGTTCTAAATCAAGCTCTGAAGGCACGTCTCTAGCTACTACATCATGATGGCGACAAATATCATTAGCAAAATGATTTGGTACATAAAATATTAAATCGGTATTTTGGGCAATGGTGCCAATACTATAAAAGTTTTTTAAACGTATTGGCGTATTAATATTATCGATCCCAAGGGCTGTAAAACAGTGTGCAATAGAAAGAGCTTTTTCTCCCTGAATTGATATTTGGCCAAAGTTACAGTCACGTAATAATTCAATATTTAGTTTTGTATTGGCAAGCGGGTGAGTGCCGGCCATTATTAATTTAAAGTCGCGTTCAAACAGCGCTTGGCGATACAGTTTGTCTTCAGAGCTTGTAGGCTTGTGCCCTGTTATTACAAAATGAGTTTCTCCTTTTAGTAAATCTGAAAATTGCGGTTTTGGTAACGTGTCTATTTCAAGAATAATATTAGGCGCTTGCTCACGCACATCTTTAATTATAGTTTCTATGAGTAGGTGCATTTGCGGCGGAAGGCCAAATAATTTTATGGTGGCTTGGCTAGTTTTAGGATCAAATGTTTGTTTATTAACCAGTGTTTCTACCATATTTAAAATAGAATTTAAGTCTTGCTGAATCGATATCGCTTTTGGCGTTAGCTCGTAACCTCCAGCCATTCTGATCAGTAATTGATCGTCAAACAAAGTACGTAACTTACCTAAAGAGCGGCTAATAGAAGGCTGACTCATACCTAAAGTTAGTGCTGTATTGCTAATATGCTTTTCGTTTAATAGCTGTTTTAAAATAATGAGAAGGTTTAGGTCGAGCTGATTTAAATTCATAATTTGGTTTGTAAGTTGGCGGTATTTAGAGTCTTTATCCTAGCACTTAAATAGTTAAGTACGAAAAGGTGTTTTTATTTTAAAAATTTAAAGTGTGTTTGTACCTTAAACATGAATGATCGTTTTTTAGCTTTCACATTAAAATGTGAATCTACATTTACATTTTGTGATTGCACACATATATTGAATGTAATTTAATAGACGGGCATAAAATATGAGTACACTTTTTAAAGGGTTAAACACACTTAAAATATCGCTAGTAGCGACTGCATGTGCGCTAACTAGCTTTACAGGTTACGCAGCAGATGAGCAATTTGTTAGTTATCAAGCAGGGCGTTATGCCATAAAAAATATTACGTTAATAGATGGCACCGGCAAACCAATACAAACTAACCAAACCGTTGTAATAAATAAAAATAAAATTGTGAACATAGGCGCCACAGCTCAGATAGAGGTGGCTAAAGGTGTAAACATTATTGATGGTACAGGTAAAGCGTTAATTCCGGGTTTGGTGATGATGCACGAGCACATGTTTTATCCAACCGGCAAAGCTCACTACACCGAAATGCTATATAGCTTTCCGCGTTTATATTTAGCGGGAGGAGCGACTACTATTCGAACTGCCGGTACTACAGCACCTTATGCCGATTTAAGGCTAAGAGATGCCATAAACGCAGGTAAAAGTTTAGGTCCTGATATAGACGTAACGGCGCCATACTTAAATGGGCCAGGCTTACCCATTTTAAAAATAAAGTCGCTGCGCGATGTCGATGATGCTAAAAAAATGATGGACTACTGGGGCTCTGAAGGTGTTACCTCGTATAAAGCGTATATGCACATTCACCAAAAAGAGCTTGATGTAGTTATTAAAAAAGCGCATGAGCAAAATAATAAAGTTACGGCTCATTTATGCTCAGTAACGTACCGGGAAGCGGCATCACTTGGTATTGATAATTTAGAACATGGGTTTTTTGCCTCAACCGACTTTGTAAAAAATAAACAGAAAGATGTATGCCCAAGTAATAAAGACGTACAGCAATCGTTTGTTGATTTAGATATAAATTCGCCAGAAGTAACGAGCCTAATAAATTACTTAGTGGCTAAAAATGTAGTGCTTACCTCAACCCTCACCGTGTTTGAAACCTTTACTAAAGGTCGCCCTAAAGCATACCCGCAAGCGCTTGAAGCTTTAATACCGCAAGTGCGAGAGCAGTACGAATCTCGTTTTGAAAAAATAGCGCAGCAGAGTGAGTCTAGTTGGCCCCTTGTATTTAAAAAGATGATGCAGCTTGAGAAAATGTTTGTAGCCGCTGGTGGTAAATTAATGGTGGGCACAGACCCAACGGGTTACGGCGGTGTAATTGCTGGTTTTTCGAATCAACGTGCAATTGAGCTATTAGTGGAAGCCGGTTTTAATCAGCCACAAGCAATTAAAATTGCAACATTAAATGCCGCTCAGTACTTAAATAAGCAAAATACAATAGGCAGTATAGAAGTAGGTAAACATGCAGATATGGTCATTATTAATGGCGATTTTGCTAGCGATGCCGCAGCGATAAAAAATATGGAAACGGTATTTAAAAATGGTGTAGGTTATAACTCAAAAGCATTATTTGAAAATACAAAATCGGTTGTTGGACTTCATTAAAATAATAAAGGTAACAGTATGAAAAAATCACTTATTTCAATCGCATTAGGCTTTGCTGCATTGAGTACATTTAATGCTAATGCAAACCTCGATCAGCAAGTAAAAAAAGTAGAACAACATGTTATTGATTGGCGACGCGACTTTCATCAAAACCCTGAGCTTGGCAACCGCGAAACCCGGACCGCAGGTATTGTGGCTAAGCATTTAGAATCGTTGGGAATGCAAGTACAAACGGGCATTGCTTACACCGGTGTTGTAGGTATTTTAAAAGGTGCAAAGCCTGGCCCTACGGTAATGTTGCGCGCAGATATGGACGCGTTACCCGTTACCGAAAAAGCCGATGTTGATTTTAAATCAACTAAAACCACTAATTATCGTGGTGTTGATGTAGGCATAATGCACGCGTGTGGACACGACACGCACGTAGCTATGTTAATGGGTGCTGCACAAGTACTGGCAAATATGAAAGACGAGCTTCACGGCAATATTATGTTTGTATTTCAACCCGCAGAAGAAGGCGCACCAGAGGGGGAAGAGGGTGGCGCTGAGCTAATGCTTAAAGAGGGCATATTTAAACAATACAAACCCGATGCCGCTTTTGGCCTACATATAACGTCTAGCTTACACAGCGGTAAAATTGGCTATAGAAGTGGCCCAGCTATGGCAAGTGCCGATAGTTTCGAAATAACAGTACATGGACGCCAAGCTCATGGCTCTGCACCGTGGACAGGCGTTGACCCTATTGCTGCTGCCGCGCAAATAGTAACGGGCGTTAATCATATTGTTAGTCGCCAAATTAACATTACCAAAGAGCCCGCTATTGTCTCTTTTGGAAAAATAGCAGGAGGCGTACGCAATAATATTATTCCTGAAGAAGTAGAAATGGTGGGTACAATTCGTAACTTTGATATGGATAACCGTGCACAAATATTTGAAAAAATTAAAACAACCGCCACACATATTGCTAAATCGTCAGGTGCTACGGCTGAGGTACATATTCACGAAGGTTACCCGGTAACAATTAATAACCCAGAGCTAACCACGCAAATGCTCCCTAGCCTTAAAAAAGCAGCAGGTAACAATAACGTAGTCGAAATGGGAAAAATAACCGGTGCAGAAGACTTCTCGTTTTACGCATTAGAAGTACCGAGTGTATTTGTATTTTTAGGTGGCACGCCTGACGATCAAGACCTAAATACAGTAGCAAGTAATCACTCGCCTTATTTTTACGCCGACGAATCATCTTTCAAAGTGGGCACTAAGGCACTTAGCCTGCTTGCAATAGACTATTTAAACGCACATAAAAAATAATAAAGGGCACCAAGTTAAGCAATTGGTTTAACTTGGTGTTGCTGTTTAAATTAAAAGGTCGCATCATGTTTGTAATGTATAAAATAACGTATTTAACTTATGTCTGATCAACCTTGTTTAGAGCCTAAACAGCAACGTAGCCAGCTCACTCAACAAAAACTTCTCAAAGCACTGCACCATAGCTTAAAAACTAAATTTTTTGAGCATATAAGCATCAAAGAGCTTGCTGATTACGCAGATGTATCGGTAGGTACTTTTTATCGACGATTTAAAAATAAAGAATCGTTATTACCGGTCTTATATCAAGACTTTGGCGTTGACTTAAATAACTGGGTTACCCAGCTTGAGCAGCAAAAGTACACAAGTCTAAATGACGTTGTTAATAACCTATGTCACGAAACGTATTTGTTTTTGTTATCAAACAAAGGCGTATTTAGAACCCTGCATTTAAATTCGCGTTTACACAGTGAATTACTCGGTTCAGATAAGCTGATTGATAGGCGTGTTATTTATCAACGTTTGGCGCAATTAATTATCCAAGCACGTGCAAGTACCAATGAAAGCGCAGCAGGCACTGCGGTATTTTTAATTGTTAGTTCTTTACTTGATAAAGTGCTTTATCACGACTTAACGCCTGCTATTGCTTGCCCTTTAAGTGCAGCGCATTACGCAGAAGAATTACCAAAAATTATTTTAGCTTATTTAGGTTAAACACCTTTAATATACTCATGGAGAAAAAATGAAAATTACTGGAAGCTGTTACTGTGGTGAAATTAAATACCAAGCAGAATCTCAAAACAATAATGCACTTGTTTGCCATTGTAGCGATTGCCAACGTATGTCGAGCGGCCCATTTAGAGCAGTTATAATTGCAGAGCCAAATTCGGTTGTGTTTACCCAAGGTGAGCCAAAAGAGTTTGTTAAAACAGCGCAAAGCGGTAACAAGCGTGCGCAAGGTTTTTGTGGCACATGTGGTACAACGCTTTACGCAACTAACGAAGCTAAAGCTGACCGTGTATATGGTTTACGTATTGGTGCAGTTGATCAGCGTGATGAGTTTACGCCAACAGCACAAATTTGGTCACAATCAACGCTTACTTGGCTTAACGAATTACACCAAGTGCCTTCATTTGAAACCACACCGCAAAAATAAGGTAAGTCAGGTAATGAACTCACTGATAAAAACCGCTTTTTTAGCAAGCACATTAATTACCGGCAGTGCATTTTCAGCTTCGGGTAATGTCGACTTTTTAAATACAGGCAAAGCTAATCCCAATTTACCATTTTCGCAAATAGTAAAAGCCGGTAATACACTTTATATGTCTGGCCAAATAGGTATTAACCCTGCAACCGGTAAGTTGGCTACAGGCGGTTTTGAAGGTGAAACTAAACAAACACTTGAAAATATTAAACGTACCTTAGAGCTGCATAACTACAGCATGAGCAACATAGTTAAATGCACGGTTATGCTTACCGATATAAACGACTTTAAAGCATTTAATGCCATTTATACTCAATATTTTAGTGCGCCATATCCTGCACGTAGTGCCTTTGCAGTTAAGGCGTTAGCCCTTGATTCTTTGGTAGAAGTTGAGTGTATTGGTGCTGTTTAGTTGATACTCAGCAGTATTACTTCTAAAAAGTAATACTGCTTTTGAAATTTTATATACAAAAAGGCTGTCTATTTGAGTAGTTACATAACAGAGGCAACATCATGTGTAGTTCACCTAAAAGCAGCCGAGCAGTAAAAAAAACAGCCATTAGTTTTAATGATGAGCTTACTCAAGAACAGCGCCTACGTTTTGCTGCAAAAGCTAATTTAGCACAAGAGCGCCGCGCACAGCGCGAAGCAACTAATAAACGCTACGAGCAAAAGCATACTAGCGGTAAGCCTGCATCTGGTTTTTTTTCGTGGTTACAACAGCTAGTTAACTGATTTAGCTAACGTGGTGTTTTTACCACTACCTAAGCCACATAGCGCGCATAATACGCCTGCAATAGCACATAGCCATAATGGCGCAGCCCAACTTCCCGTAGTCGTATGTAATGCACCCGCAAGCATTGGCCCTACAGCGGCGAGTAAATAACCTACACTTTGCGACATACCCGAAAGCGATGCTGCTTGTTGTGAATCATCGGTTCGTAAACTAATAAACGACAGCCCCAATATAAAACATGCTCCAGAGCAAAAGCCCAGCATTAAGGTCCACACAAAGGCATAGTTAGGCATGTAAAGCAGCCCCAATGCACTAAGTGCACTGAGCATAGCTAAAATAAAGCTAAGCGCGCTTTGATCTTTTAATTTTGCCAATAGGGGGATTAATATTAAACCCGGTAATGCAGTCGCTATTTGAAAAGCCCCATGATAAGCACCCGCTTGCGTAGCACTTTGGCCTGCTTCGGTTAATATGCTGGGCAACCACGTAATAATTATATAATTTAAAAAAGAGTTTAAACCCAACAGCAGGGTAATTTGCCACGCTAGTACATAACGCCATACACTTTTTGACGTGTCAGCGTGCTGAGCAATACTCGCGGGTTTTGTGTGCTTACTTAATTGCGACATCCATACAATAATACTCGCCAGTGTAATAAGGGCTGATGAGCCCAGCGCAAGTTGCCAGCCTAACCCGTTTAACTGACTCAGCGGAAATACTAAGGTAGAAAACCCGCCCGATACAACGCCCATTGTAAGCACGTAGGCGGAGGTCATTAATGCAATTTTTCCTGGGAAGTCGCGTTTAATTAAGCTCGGTAATAATACGTTTGCTACAGCAATACCCACACCAATAATAGCGGTACCTACAAACAACATAGCTGAGGTATTTATTACTCGCGCCGCAACGCCTGCAAGTATAAACAACAAAGCCACAAATAAGGTGCGCTCTAATCCCTGTTTTTTAGCAAGGGTTGCCGCCATTGGCGATACAACGGCAAAGGCAATGAGTGGCAATGTTGTTAAAAATCCTGCTTGTGATGCACTTAGCCCAAAGTGATTAATAATTTGTTCAAGCACAGGTGCAATACCTGTAAATGTGGCGCGTAAGTTTGCAGCTATAAGCAATATGCCAAGCACAAGTAATATGCCAGCAAAGCGTGATTTAGGTGTGTTATTTAACAAAAGAGAAGGCCATTAAAGTTGAGTTGTTACTAATATTTAATGGGCGCTAGTATAAAGGCTTAGTAAAAACTATAATTTAGAGATAATGACATTAAATAACTAAAAACAGACAAAACTATGTTTGAACCGATTGGCTGGGATGAAATCAGAGATTTTGAAACTATGGCGCAACCCATTATTGCCAAGATAGAGGACACCCAAGCGAGTCACGAAATTCCCCTGCATACTCACCCAAAAGGGCAATTAATTTTAGCGCTGCATGGTTATGTAACATGTGAAGTGTCGGCAAAAATGTGGATGGTGCCTACGCACAGTGCAATTTGGATCCCTGCAAAAAAGATTCACAGTAATAGGGCGTCTGATAACGCAAAGCTTTGTCATTTATTTATTGATAGTAGTAAAAACGGTATGCCACTAAATACCTGTACGTTAGCCATTACACCGCTGGTTAAAGAGCTAATGTGCGAACTAGCAACACATAATCAGTACTATGCTTTAAACAGTAAAACGGCACGTTTAGCGCAGGTATTATTTGATCAACTTATCGATATGCCAGTACAACCCCTGGACTTTGTTTTATCTAATAACGAGGTAATTCAAGCCATGAGCGATCAGCTTATAAACAAGCCAAATAATCGAAAAACACTGCCACAATGGGCCAAGCAATTTGCATTAACTGAGCGCACGTTAGCGCGGTTAATTAAAAAAGAAACCGGCATGACATTTGGAAAATGGCGTACACAATTACATATAATTACAGCCTTAAAGGCGCTTTCTGATAAGCAAAGTGTGCAGCAGGTGTCTGAGTTATTGGGGTATGAGTCGGTGAGTGCATTTATTACTATGTTTAAAAAGGTGATGGGTAAATCGCCCATGAAATACATGAGCGATTTAAATTAGCTTAGCCCTTAAATTAACGCATTACCATGTGTAAGTTGCCGAAAGCATCGCGTTACGTGGTTTGCCTGGAAAGTACCTGTCGCCAGTGAAGCTAGTGAAATCGGCGCGCTCTGCATACGCTTCGTCGGTTAAATTAATAATACGTGCAAGTACCTCAATATTACTCGTAACCTGCCACTGCGCGCGTAAGCTTAAAATATCGTGCCCTTGGTATTTATTTAAATTTTCTGGGTCGGTGTAGTAGTTACCAACACGGTGCCATTGTAGGGCAAATTGTGTATTGCTGAGTGCTTGCCATGTTAAATCGAGATTAGCGATATTGCGCGGCGCGGTATCTATGTCGTTGCCGTTTATGTTTAAACCATTGAGTATTTGGTTGTTAGTATAAGTGTGTTTTGCGTGGGTACCTGCAAAGTTAAGCGCAAGCGACTTTGTGAGTTGATAATCAAACTCAAGTTCAATACCACGATGGCGAGAACTGCCATTATTTACTGTAAAAAAGTCGCTATCGCGGTAAATCGTATTGTGTTTACTCATAGCGTAAACAGACACGCCATAACGTAGTTTTTCGTAAATTCCTTTAATACCCAGTTCTGCATTATTGGCTATTTCAGCGCTTAAATTAGCTGTCGTTTGCATGCGCTCTAATTGATACAGCTCAGCGGCTTGTGGCGCTCTGTAACCACGAGAAAAGTTCGCATAAAGTGTGTTATTTGTATTGTACTGATAGCTTACGCCAAGCTTTGGCGATAAATTACTAAAACTATTTTTTGTGCTTTCAGGGCGGCTATAACGGCAACCGCCAAAGCTGCATTCAGTACCATCGTCTTTTGCTCTGCCTGCAAGCATATTATTTGTGTAGTCGTACTGCATATGCTCGTAGCGAACACCTACGGTAAATAACCAGTTATGTAATTGCCAATCAATAGAGGCAAAAGGCGCATAAAGCGTGGCGTTTACATCATAGTCGTAATGCTTGCCTTGCGGTACGGTGGCCACTAAAAATGCAGAGCCCTGCGTTGACTCGTTTTGACTTTGAGTAAAGTCGGCTTGCGTGTATTCGCCATCAAGCCCTAGGTTTACTTTTACATTACTTTGTAAGTTATGTTGATAAAGCGATTGCACGCCAAAGCCTGTTTGACTGTTTGTTTCAAGCGGTGTGCCGGGTAAAAAGTGCTTAAAAAAGTCCATGCTTTGGTCGCGAAAATATAACGTAGTAGAGAGCACATCATTGTTATTTAATTGCCATGTTGCATTGCTCCACGCTCTAAACGCGCGTGCTTTTCTAAATGCATCTGGGTCAAAGTTTTTTTGCGCGAGATCTTCGTTTTTATAGCTTTCAAAGCCTGTAATAAAGCCAGCTGTTTGCTGATCGAGGTTTGTGTAAGTAAGCCCTGAAGTTAGTAGTAAATTATCATTTGAATAGCGATGGCGAATATTAACTTTTTGTTGCTTTACGCTTTCGTCGTCGCGGTAACCGCTATCGTCGGTAACACTTGCGTTAATGCCTATACCGCTGTTGCCGTAATCTTGCCCTGCGCGTAATTTATAACGAGCATAACCGTACGAGCCGTAATCAATGCCAACTAAGCCGCCGCCTTGTGTGGTGTCGGGCGTTATTACATTAATAACACCGTGCACAGCGTTTGAGCCATAAAGTGCAGAGCCAGGGCCTTTTAGCACTTCAATGCGCTGCGCCATTTCGCTGTGCGCTTCAAATAGCTCGTTTATATTACAAAAGCCAGCCGCTCTTAGTGGTATTCCATCCTCTAAAGTCAATATACCACCGCACGCGCCTGCGCCCGAAAGTACCGGCGAGCGAAGGGCGGGTAAATATTCTTGGCCGTTTCCGCGTTGAATATTAGCGCCTGCTACTCGTTGTAGTGCTTCTTCAATATGGGTAGGCGCTATGCTTTTTAGCTGCGCTTCACTTAGTGTACTTATTGAAAGAGGCAGTGGGGTAGATAGCGCTTCAACGCGCGATGCCGTAGTTGTTATGGTTTCTATTGAATCATTATTTTGATTATTGGCAAGCGCAGTGTAGCTAAAGGGTAATAACAGCGGCAAAAAATAAGGTTTCATACATTCCTTGAAAGTAATCTATATTGCATTGCCTCTATAATATGCGGTTTTAATATGCATTTAAACTTGTTGCGTTAAAGCGTACGTAGCCTGTAAACCCGATATGTAATTGATAAAACAAAACAAGCTGCGGCAGGAAACACTAAAGTAAGCACTTGGTAGTGTTCAAATAAAATAAAGCCGATTACACCACCTAATAAAAAGCCTGCAATAATAAGTAAAAACATAACGCCTTTACGCGTATCAAATTGCTCACCTTTAAGCGCTTTGCCTAGCATTAAACCAAGATCGGTAAAAATACCCGTTAGGTGCGTAGTACGAACAACTGCGCCACTGTAATTAGTCGCTAACGCGTTTTGTAAACCACATGCTGCTGATGCAAGCGTAATTGCATAAACATAAGATTGATCAAGTAGGTAGGCACTTGCTAACAGCAAAATACCTTCAATAAATAAGAGCGTGTCGTAATGGCGGCCGAGTTTTAATGAGCGCCCAGCAAGTAAAAAGCCAGAAAGTGCCGAGCCCAACATAAAGCTAATGAGTATGCTAAATAACAGCAAAGCGGCTGACGTGCTGCTCATTAGCTTAATACCCAACAAAGTGACAGAGCCTGACAAGTGCGAAATAGCTTGATGCTCAAATCCTAATAAGCCTACAGCGTTTACTATGCCCGCTATAAATGCCAGCGTAAACGCGCCATATTCAACCCATTTTGGTAGTTTTGTAAACATTGGTTATCTCTTAATATGTGCAGAGTTAATTATTGAGCTTGTGCTTTAAATTGCTTAATTTGTTCATCAACCAGTTTTGTATCTATTACGCCACGTTTAAAAGCAATATAAACGGGGAACGAATAGTCGTTTAATTGCTTGGCATAAATATTTTTATATTTTTTTGAGTACCACAAACCAGCCTGATAGTTGGTTATTGCATATTGCACACGGTTTTTTTCTAGTAGCTCAAAAGTGGCTTCAGTAGAAAGTGAACGAAGTAAGTTATTTTCATTAATTGTGTATTTTGTAGCGATAATTTTGGGAAGAATAACACCGCGTAGCATAGCTATAGCGGCTTTTGATAAATCATCAGTAAGCAAATTATCTTCATTTAAAGTAAATAAACCATACTTAGTCGTATGCAAAGGCTCGCTAGTAAAATCTAAATATTCTGTACGCTCTTTATAGTTAGCCAATGAGAAATAGCAGTCGTAATATCCCAGCTTCATCTCTTTTTTAACACGCGCCCAAGGTAAATGAACAACGTCAATCTTGAGGTTTAAGTTTTTTTCAATAAACTTTATGTAATCAATATCTAAACCTGTAAATGTATCTGCTTTTTCATTGTAAATAGTAAAAGGAGGGTAGTGCGTTGTAACGCAGCGCAAAGTTTTACTTGGCGCTGCAAGTAATAACGAGGGAAAAGTTAAAGCTAAAAATAGTAATGTTGCGCGCATAAATATAAATTCGATACCATTTAAATACATAATCTGAATGCTAATTATACAGTTACTGAGCTTAAATTGCATTGATCTAAGTATTTTTGCCTAGCGTATAAATTAAATTTTGTGAGAAACACCATGTTTAACCCAGAGCAGCAGTCACGCATAATTGAAATGGCGTGGGAAGATAGAACCCCTTATGAGGCAATAGAGCAGCTATACGGATTAAAATACCCGCAGCTGGTGGTATTTATGCGAGACAATGTTTCAAAAGGGAGTTTTAAAGTGTGGCGCAAGCGCCATGCAGGGCGTAAAACAAAACACTTAAAATTACGCGATCCCGCTATTATGCGCAGCCATTGTAAAACTCAATATAAACAACGCTAAACGAGGGGGGTTTCATACGATGTTCATCCATGTTTGTTAATCTTTAGCTATTAATTACGCTAGAGATTATTTATGAGAGCAGTAATATACACAGCACTAATAGCATTGGGTTTATGTTCAATAAGCGCAGACGCAAAACCACATAAAGATAAACATGGTCATAAACACGGCCATAAAAAGCATCATTCGCATAAACATAACAACAATGACTACCTTTCTAAAAAAGAGGCAAAGCAGTTAATTCGCGCAGGTTGGACGCCACCAGGGCTAAGTAAAAGCTACCACCGAGGCGACTTTTTAGAGCGCGATTTATACAAACGAGGTAGAGTTATTGAACGCTCTAGAGATAATGGTACAGTGAGTATTGAAATAGACCGTACAGTTATCCATATGGTGCACGACACCCGAGAAATACTTTCAATTTTAAGTCGTTAAATTAACTTTATAAGGATATTAAAATGCTCATTACGCTGGCTATAATTATTGGCTTTTTTTTACTGGTTACCTTATTACCTATGTCGTACAGCCAACATTACTTAGTGCGTAGCTGCGATTTTGTGCGTTTACAGGTATTTTATATTGCCAGTTTTGTAGCTGTTACCTCATTAATTTTATTATGGCAAAGCGGTGAAATAAGCTATGTATTTATAGCCTTAACCTCATTACTTATAATGATTTTACAAGGCAAATGGATTTACCCGTATACGTGGCTTGCTAAAAAAGAAGTGCAAAGCGCATCAAAGCATATAGATCATAGCGTCCGAATTATGTCGGCAAATGTACTTATGTCGAATCATAAAAGTGAGCAGTTAATTAGCTTGGTTAACGAGCACCAACCCGACTTACTTATCACGCTTGAAAGCGACAGCTGGTGGGAAAATAAATTATCAGTCATTAAAAAAAATTATCCGTATTTTATAGAATGCCCTAAAGACAACCGCTACGGCATGCACTTATACAGCAAATTTAAAATACTAGACGCCCAAATATGTGAGCTAATAGAAGACGATATTCCTTCTATTCATATACTGTTTGAAAACGACGAAGGCCTTAAAATGCAAGGGCATTTTATTCACCCCGCACCGCCAAGTCCAACTGAAGAAGATTCATCGCGCCCGCGCGACTCAGAGCTAATAATGGTGGCTAAAGCACTTAAAAACCCTAAACGACCTACCATAGTTGCTGGTGATTTAAACGACGTAGCATGGTCGCGTAGCACCCGTTTGTTTATGCAAATAAGTGGTTTTTTAGATCCTCGAAAAGGTCGTGGTTTTTATAATACCTTTCACGCAAGTTACTTTTTTATGCGTTGGCCGCTTGACCATTTATTTCACAGCGAAGGCTTTAAAGTAAAGCGTATTAAGCGCTTAGCTAAATATGGCTCAGATCACTTTGCACTACTTACCGAGCTTTCTTATGAGAATGCCAATCAGGAATCATTAGAAGATAAACCCGAAGATCTAAAGCATGAAGAAATCCAAGAGCTAGCTATGAGTAAGGCAGATAAGCGAAAAGTGCCAAGGTTTGACGAGGAGTGATAGCTATTAGGCAGTGTAGGTCGGATAAGCGAAGCGTCATCCGACACAGTAAAATACCTTGCCAATTATAATCAATATTTTATGTTGTCGAGTGGCTGGAGAGTGCCAATTGCGAACATTTTAACGACCGCATACAGGGCACAAATACGGCGGCTATAACTGAATGAAGTGACACAGCCGTAATAATTTTATACCAGTGAGCTTGCGAACGATTTAATGCGTTTGTTAAGAGCCTTTCCACCCTCGATGTCTTAAAACATAGTCATCTTGGGTCATTTTAACCTCGGTACATTGAGGGCAATAATCTTGAGTTCTTTCTCTGTCGCGTACGTAGATTCGTGTATTTCTAATTGAGACTTTTATGCCACTCACTAGACAGTGCTCGCCCATAGAACGGACTTTCAGGTCAGGCTTACAAAGCGATATAATATGTAGCAACATGTCTACCTTAGATTTTTCAGCCCTGCTTCCAAAGGTCACTGACTTTATGTGAATAGGCAGAAATTTTTCATTTTCTCTAAGTAGGCAACGGCTCTCTGATTCATATTTCCATGGTTTCTCTTTATGAATAAGAATTTCTTTTGCTTTTTCTCTAGTAATATGACGTTCTGTAATTATTGGCTTTTTGAGGTATGAAACCCTATGTACTTGTTGCTCAGCCATCAACTGAAACTCAACGACACAGCCTCTTGCCCCATTTGTATAATGTGACCACATTAGAGGATGGTTTTTGTCCCGACTGAAGCAGACTATTCGAAAAGCTCCTATCAGTTCGTCCCATTCTTGTTCCTTGTCCTTCGGAATTGTTCCGTTAATCTTAACGACTCCTTCCATTGGGTCATTTAATTCATGATATTTAGCCGCATATAGTCTTTCCCTGAGAATTAAGTCAAGTAGAAACTCAAAATTATCAAGAGATTTATATTTATAGAAAACTTCTTGTTTAACCATTCGACAATCCTACTAAAAGCTCTTAACATCTTTATCAGAGCACACTTTCCCTATTTTAGTGCGAAAACATGCTTATTATTAACTTATACTAATAGCAAATAGTGTAAGTTATTACCAGTTATAAATATTATGCTCAATGTAGCTTATTTAAATATGTGGAAAAGGGAAAAGTATCCTTTTATGATAACTAAGCTAACGACCCCTCCGCGATTGGTTTTCGCTTATTGTTACCCGCCTAGTTAAGTCTATCCATCTAATCTTTAAATTCAGATATCAGCTTCTACATATCAATTGTTGGCTTTGTGTTTAATAGAGCTTATCAAGCTATATGTAATCAAACTTTTTAAACATAGCGCCTGCATTTTTATTAAAGAAGCTAAATTGTGAAGTGAGTTTTAAATTATTAAAATTTAATGAAGTAGAGATGGTTAGTTTGTAAATTTTTATTTTGAAGGATATTTAGTTTTTAAAAGCGCGATGTAAAATCGCGCCTACGAATATATCCAAAACTCGGTACTACCTCTTGCTAAAAATTAAGTACTGTCCCTAAGAATTACTTTCTAAAAGTTATAAAAAAAGCCTAAAAGTGGTTATCCACTTTTAGGCTTAATAATTTTTTGATTTTAAAAGGTGTATTAAAATATCTATTCAATACACAACTTAATTGCTTTAGCTAAATTAGCTGGCGATCATAATGCTTTTAACATTCACAAATTCGCGCATACCAAAGCCGCCGTGCTCTCGGCCATAGCCACTGCCTTTAACACCACCAAACGGTAAGTTAGGCTGTGCTAAACCATAACCGTTAATGTTGATCATGCCAGTATCAAAGTACTTTTTAGCTAGTTCAATGGCTTTTTTCTCATCTTTAGAGAAAATACCACCGCCTAAACCGTAGCGAGAGTCGTTGGCGATACGCATTGCATCGTCGTTGTCTTTCGCTTTTATTAGCGAAGCTACTGGGCCAAATAGTTCGTCATCGTATGCAGGCATGCCAGGTGATAAATTATCTAGTAGCGTTGGTGGGTAGTAGTAACCTGTTTGCGATGGAATTTCGCCACCTGTTACTATGTTTGCACCGGCTTCAACTGATTGCATAACTTGGTCATGAATGCCGTCACGCAAGTCTTCACGCGCCATTGGACCTAAGTCTGTATTATCTGCCATTGGGTCGCCCATTTTCATGGCTTCAAATTGCTCTTTTATTTGCGCTTTAAAGTCATCATAAAGAGACTCAACCACTACATAACGTTTGGCTGAAACACAGGTTTCGCCGTTGTTAATCATACGGCCTGTTACACAGGTTTTAACTGCTAGCTCTAAGTCTGCGTCATCAAGTACTAAGTAGGCATCGTTACTACCAAGCTCAAGTACCGTCTTTTTAGCATGCTTGCCAGCTTCTTCAGCTACTTTTTTACCTGTAGCATCACTACCTGTAAAGGTTACGCCGCTAATTGCTTTATGTGCGATTAATGAACTCGCTGTTTTACCATCGATAAGTAAGTTGCTAAAGCAATGCTCAGGGAAGCCTGCTTGTTTAAATAAGGTGTCGATTTTTTCGGCCATACCAAATACGTTACCCGCGTGTTTAAGTACGGTTGTATTACCCGCCATGATATTGGCTGCACTGTAACGAATTACCTGATAAAGCGGGAAGTTCCAAGGCTGGATACCTAATAATACGCCCGTTGGTTGGTAGCTAATAATTGCGCGGCCACCTTCCATATCACGTTCTTCGTCGGCAAGTACTTGTGGGCCGTTTTCGGCGGTATAACGACAAATAGCTGCACACAGCTCAACCTCTTGAAAGCCTTGCTCGTAAACTTTACCCATTTCTTCGGTCATAAGTTTAGCAATAGCTTCTTTTTGATCTTCAAATAGCGATGCTAATTTATTTAAATGCTTAGCACGTTCGGTAAATGAGGTTAAACGCCATTTTAAATATGTTTCGTGAGATTTTTCGATTACCTGCTCAGCTTCCTTTTGAGAAAGTAGTGTGTAGGTATTAATGGTTTGCTCAGTTGCCGGATTAATCGTTTTAACTGTGTTACTCATTTCTATCTCCTTACAAATTAATTATCTATAAGGGTGCAAAACAAAAGCCAGTTAGTAGTCATCAATAAATTATTTATAACTGTATGTAATATTTGAGTTTTTATTTTTACTTTTTATAAAAGTATAATTTTTATTTAAAATGCTTTCTGATATGTTCTGTAAATAATGCAATTAGCAGAAAAAGTTACATAGAGATAAAAATGATACGTTTCTTCTAGGGCGTGTTGATCTTTGGTGGGTGAATTTACAGCAGTATGTTTGGTTTTTAGGCAAGGCAGAGCCTATGATGTGTGGTTATTCCCCATAAATATGCGATAACGCAGCATAAATGGCAAACATGCGCTGCCCGTTGGGTTCTTTCTAGGGACGATAAACTCTTTGTTGCCTACATGGATGTAGGTAAGGGGCGTGAGCAGGACGCGGAAGCTTTGCTCGGTTTTTACTTAGCCCACTAGGTTACAAACCTCGCGCCGCGATTTAATCGCCCCTAGATTGAACAAATTTCAATCC